>JAABUY010006236.1_pt1 | contig 11720 bp, 11 predicted proteins | sample 5560271 | NCBI WGS metagenome assembly JAABUY01 (sample SAMN10711886, study PRJNA513374) | rock metagenome | isolation source: Antarctica rocks | place: Antarctica: Victoria Land, University Valley
CTGTCCACGCGCCTCTGACAGGTGCCCTCTGACAGCCTGCGCCAGCGCCGGCGGGCGGCGCGCCCAGGCGCCTCCCGGCAAGCCGTCCCTGACAGGACAGTGTAGGGTGTACACCACCGCCATCACCCGACACCTGTGACCCGTCGCTGCTGCCGGCAGGCGCCTGCGCGGCGGAGCTGCTGGCGGAGCTGGCGGCGGCGCGCGCCGAGGCGCGCACCGCGCGGGAGGAGGCGCGGCTGCTGGCCGCGCAGCTGCAGGCGCGCTGCCTGGAGGGCGTGCGGTGTCGAGCCCTTGGCCGCGGCGTCTGTCCTGGTGACAAGGCCGTGCTTGCTCGTCTACTCCCGGGTGCTGGAGCGCCTTCATGCGCTCGAGCAGTCAAGCGCGTGGGTGGGGTGCGCGCGTGCGCCGTGTATGCGCATGCGCAGCAGATGTCAGCACGCGCTGGCCAGCGCGGTGCCTGTCATGCCGACGGCGGCCTGCAGTGACGCTGGCTTTGAGTCTGCCCGAGCGCGGGCCAGGACCATGCGCAGAAGCGCGGTCTGCTCTGCCGATGGCCATGCCAGGCCGCACCGCCTGGCTGCATGCGCAGAGAGGCGCCAGGCCGTGGCGGCCAGCTCACCACGCGCGCGCAGGAGCGCGACGCCGCGGCGGCGGCCGGCGCGCAGGCGCACGAGGCGCTTGCAGCCGGCTACGCGGGCCTGCTGGCCGCGGCGCACGCGGCCAAGCTGGCGCTGGATGCCGCCTGCCTGCACCACGCGCCCGCGCTCGCCGCGGACGAGGCCCGGGTGCGCGCAGGGCGGTGTCACATGATCACAGGCGACCCGCCCTCCGATCCCGGCCCTGCATGGCCCTGGCCAATTGCAGCGCTTGCGGATGCGCGCCGGGCCCCGCCATGGCATCGCAAGTATGCGTGTCGCGCGGCACACCCGCAAGCGCCTGCATTTACAGCCATGCATAGCCAGGGTCAGGGACGGGGTCGGGGTCGCTGTGATCGTTTCAGGAAGTGCGTCCTGTGTGAAGTGCTGCGCCGCCTGTTCCAGCCGCGCACATGCCAAGAACCTGGCATGTAGACACTTGCGCTTATGATGGGGTGTTGTGATGTCAATACACGCTATTATGTGTTAGCGCACCATACCTGGGCGAGTGTGACGAGCTTGCAAGGTTGACCAGTATGTTGCCGGGCCTGCAGCTTTGCAGCCTCCATGAGCCGCATGCTATCAAACGCGCAGGCACCCTTGACGCACAACAGCGTCGAGGTCGGCGCTAAACACCGCCCAGGTGTTGCGTCGGGTCTCTGCTTGACAGCGTGAGCGCGCGCCGGTCTGACAGCGCGCGCGCCGCGCGCGCAGCGCACGCTGCGCGGCGCCAAGTCCGCGCTCGCCTGCTCGCTGCGCGGGCTGCTGCCCTCGGGCCCCGCCGCATCGGGCGCCGGGCGGCCCGCCACGCCGCCGCGCGCGCCCTCGGCCTGCAGCGGCCGGCGCGATGCGGCGCGCCCGCCGAGCCCCGAGCCCAGGGCCGCGCCGCGCCCCACTTCAGCGAGCAGCGGAGGCTCAGCGAGCAGCAGGGTGCGCAGCATGGTCTGCCTGGGCGAGCGCGGCAGCGGCACAACCGGCGATGCGAGGGGCGCGGCCGGAGGCGCGTGGCGGCCCGGCGCGCGCAGCGGCACTGAGGGCGCTCCGCTGCTGGGCGGCGCGCGCGAGCGCGGCGGCCGCGTCACCCAGGTGCGGTACACCCGAAGACGGAGTCTGCGACCCATGTGCATGGCATCCGTTTTCACGACTGGCCCGCCTTTGCCTTCCTCCAATTGGCGTCCTACACAGGGTCCATTGTGCACGTTTCCTGTCTTAGCCACGTCCTCTGCACAAGGTCGTTGCAGTGCTCGCACATCTGACCGGGCGCCAGCGCGCCGTGCAGCGGGCCGCGTCGCTGCTGCGGGCGCTGCGCGGCCGGCGGGCCGGCTGACGCGCGGCACGCACTGCAGCGCTCCTTTGAGTAAGCGGGCCGTCAGCAGCGTGCGGTGCACGGCACGTCAGAGAGGCAGTCAAGCACTTTGGCGCGATATCTCTCAACACACTCGACACAGACCTGCACTGATCCAGCAGCCGCCATGCCGCTTGTGCAGTACCGGGCCGGTGACCTGTGGTGCTGCAAACGATGCATGTGGAAGCACAGGTGTCCCGCTGTGTTTCCACATGCATGCGTTCATGCAGGGTGTGTCTGGAGCAGCTGGCAGGGCTTAGGGACCACATGCATGGCTTTCACGCCTTCACAGATCAAGCAGGCATGCAGGAGGCTGGTTGAGAGGCAGACGTAGGTGTGAGGTTCTTGTTCATGACAGTGCTGTGCGGCAGTGCAGTGTGGCCCTCAACCCAACTGCTGTGTGGCCCCTAGTCGGGAGAGTGGTGGTTGTGTGCAGACAGTCGTCCTTGTGCGGGAGAGTGGTACTTGTGTGCAGACAGATATAGATGCCTTGGCTGCCATGCTTGCAGGCATGCAGGAGGGAGGCAGAAGGAACGGGCGTGTGGGCTTTGCAGGTCAGGCGTGCTCGTCGTGCACAACATGCATGGGCGCTAGAGGGTGATGTTACAGTGTGGACCAGCCACGTACAGTCTATGCATGCTGCTCTAGCAAGCGGGATCCGCGCCACACTGCACTTCAGGCAACTCTTGAGTCCTCAACGTATCACCTTGACAGCTTTGGCGCAAAGCACACGTGAAAAATACGACCCCGCCATTGCCGGTGCATTTCAGGCCCCCTCGTTCGCAAGGCCGCACAGATGCGCTTCGTCAACAAGGCCCCATGGCCACAAGAAACAAATGAAACGTCTTGCGCCGCAGCGAAAGCAAGCCTATAGGCGAGCACGGGGGAACACGCCACAGCGAATAAAATGTGTGGGCGGGCAACACCTCTAAGAGCAGTAATGTTGAACAGGGACCACAGTTGTGGCAGCACCCTGCCAGGGTGGGAAGCACGCCAGTACGGGACCCCGCCTTTGTTCAAGTCACACAGCCACGAGCCACAGGCCCGCCGGCCAACCCACCAAACATACACGAACTTCTAGAGCCCCTACCCGCTCAGCCCTACTTACACACATCAGCAAACACCTTCGTGGCTCAGCGGCTCGCGCCGTGCGGTGGCAGCAGCGCTGACACGCCGCAGCACACTGCCGCCCGCACGCACAGGCGCGCGCGCCCGCCGCCTCGCATGCACGGGCACAGCGGCCGCCCGCGCCTCGCGGCAGCGCGCTGCAGCAACGCACCCTCGGGCCCGCGCCCCAGCGGCCGGACCCCTGCGGCGCCTACAGGGGCGTCGTGCGCGTACGCCGCAGCGGCTCGCCGCCCAGCGCGGGCGTGTAGGCGGGCTCCGGCGGCGGGCAGTGCGAGATGACCTGCTCCAGCAGGTCTCTGTTGGTCGTCTTCAGCTCCTCCACCTGCGCGGCGCGGCCGTGCTGCCTGAGCACTTTCACATTCATTAACGATCACATAATTCATTCATCCACATTCACAATAATTTTTTTGTTCGGCGCCTCAGACTGTGTGCGGGGCGCTGTGATGGGTACCGCAGACAACACGCCCCGTGTGCGAGGCGCGCTGCGCTTGCCAGCCACCGAGCAGGCATCGCCAGCCATGCAATAGCGCCGGACATGGTGGCGTGACCGGACGCCCTGCGCTGACCAGGCATGTTTCAAGGCCCCACAGACCCCGCATGCCGCCATTCATGCAAGCACAGCGTGCGGCTGGACAGCCGCGAGCCACTCGGGCGCGGCCGCAGCCGCAGCGCGCTTGGCGCCCCCGCTCGCAGTGCTGCCTGACCCGCCATAGGATGAGGGCTAGCCCTAACCCTCTTCCCTGACACCCATCCCCCACAGGCCGGGCGCGCCCGGGGCGCGCGCCTGCAGCTCCAGTTCGGCGGTGTATTGCTGCTTGCGCGCGCGGCTGCGCGCCGCGCTCTCGCGGTTCTTGACCATGCGCTTCTGCAGGCGCGCCGTGCGCTCGTCCACCACGTCCGGGTCCTTGCGCTTGCGCTGCCGGCCCGCGCGCGGCGCCGGCGGTGGCGGCGCCGACGCCGGCGGCGCCGCCGGCCCGCACTCCTGTGGGCCGCGGGCCCTCACGGCTCAGGGCATATTACAGGGCATATTATGTTTGACCTTTGGCCCCTCCGCGCAGTCCGCAGGGCACCAACAGCAGTGGCGCTGATGCCAGAGTGCATTGGGTGACAGGGTGCGCGACAGGGTGCGTGACAGCCCGCCCCGCTGTCGGGGGCGTCACAGCTGCCAGTGGACCAGTTTCTTCCAGCTCAGCGCTGTTGCACGACCGGAGGAAGCCCCAGAAGCGCACCCGCTCGAAGCGCGCGAGCGCAAGCGCCTGCCTGCTGGCGCTGCGCGGCGCGCCCGACGCCGCGGAGCTGGGCCGCGATGCGGTCGCGCCCGAGCTGGGCCGCGATGCTCCTGCGGCAGCCTGGCTGGCCGCGTGTGCGCGCGCGTGAGTGCGCGCTGCCCAGCTGCCGGACATGCGCGCAGCAGAGGGCCCGACTGCATTCGGGGCATCGCATGGCCTCACGTCCCCAGGCGCGACACTCGCGCTGCGCGCAAGCTGCGCTGCAAAGACCACCGAGCGACTTGCGCTTGCTCTGGACGGTATGCTTCCCAAGCAAGGGTCCGTGACTCACAAAGCCACACTTGCTTTGTCAACGATCCGGCGCTGCCACTGTCATTCTCACTTGCACCGTCCCCCAAGTGCAGTGAGCATTAAGGTGCAGATAAGGAACTCAGGCGCGCCCAGCAGACGCGAGCAAGGCCGCGCCTGCGGCGCGCCGGTCGTCCCCGGCGGCGTCGGCGGCGCCGCCGCCGGCAGGCCGCCCGGCGCGGGCGCGCCCCGCGCCGCGGCCGCGGCGCCCGCGGCCTCCCCCGGTGCCGCACGCCCGCCCATCTCCATCGCACCGCCCTCCCGCGCCGCCGGCCCCGCACGGGCGCCGCCAGCGCCAGCCGGCGCGGCCGCCGGCGCGCCCGCCGCGCCTGAAGCAGGCGCGCTGAGCGGCCGCTGCGCCTGCGGCGTCGGCGGCGCGGCGGACGCCGGGCCCGCGGCGCCGCCGTCGCCGCCAGCGCCGCGCGCAACAGTGACGCTGCTCGCGCGCGCGCGCTCGACCCTGACACCCGCGTGCGCGCGGGCCGGCCCGCCGGCGGCAGGGTCTGCCGCCGAGCCCGGCGCGGGGCTCCGCAGCGACCTAAGCGCGGCGCCGTCCGCCAGCGGCGGCATTGCTGAGCCGCGCGAGGGCAGGTTCTGCGCGCGCACAGGATAGGGTAGGGTTACACAGGGACACAGGCACACAGGGACACAGCCGGCAGCTACAGCCCTGCGGCAGACTGCCGCTGTGTGTGCGGAGGTGACGTCACACGTCAGGGGCATGATGCTTGGGTTGCATCCGACAGTGCAGCCAACACGACTCTGTCACTGCATTGGCGCAGGAGACATCCAGCATTTGATAGATAACCTTGGCGGTGCACCTGCTTGATCCCCCTGCCACCCCGCGGGCGTGCACGCCAGCACGCCAGCCCGCATGCGGTCAAACGGCAGAGCTTGCTATGAGCCCGACAGGCAGCGCGGCTCAAGCCCGGGCCAGCGCCGCACGCCCGGTCCGACGCACCAGCAGCCCGTGTATCCCCCGCCCCGCCGGGCTCCAGGGCTTGCGCCCGCCCCATGCATGGGCTCTACAGGCTGCAGAGCGGGCGCCGGCGCCTGCGGCTCCCGGCACCCCGGCACAGCAGAGCGCCAGGCTGGCCAGGGTAGGGCCAAACCCTGAAGAGCTCGGGCCGCGCCTGCAGCTCCGGCACGTCCGGCAGGTCGAACGCCAGGCTGCTCAGGCCCGCGCTCTGCAGGAAGGAGCCGAGCGTGACGCCGGCCAGGCTGCTCTGCGTCTCCAGGCCGCGGCCGTCGCGCGCGCCGGAGCCGTGGATCAGCTGCCACACCTCCTCCACCGTCTTGCCGCTGCGCGCCGCGCGCCCGCCCGCGCGCGTCAGCGGCGGCAGGCTGAGGGACGCACAGTGTTTCGCCGCCGGCGCGGCAGCCCTGCTTAGAGCTTTCTACAGCGCCGCTGGCGGCCCGCGCCGAGCCAAAAAGGAGCGCACAGCGGTGCACCTGCGCAAGTGTCCAGCGGCGGCGCGGAAGCCAAGGGTAGCTACTCGCCAGTTTCCGCACGCAGAACACTGTCTGCAATGCCTTACGCTGTCATGCATTCCATATATCCAGCTTGGGGCCAGTTGCTGATCAGTATGGGTACAAGGTAACGTTGCTTTGTTGTGTGACGTTGGCGCCAACAATAACTTGAGTTGGAAGGCCTGCAGCGCGTCTCGCCACCCCGACTGTCCGCACCGCACCGCACGCTGCCCTGATCGAACGCACCGCAAGGCCGCGCTGCTGTGAGGGTCACACAGAGGGCCGCGCGCCTGTAGTCTGGGTGGCTGACAGGGGCGCTCTCCAGCGCCGGCGGCGGCGTGGGGCCACTGCTCTCTGGCTGCTCGTCCACTGGTGGCAGGCCTCCCACGCCCGCCGGGTCTGAGCGGTCCCAGACGGTGGACAGGAACTCGTCCTGGAGCACAGCCGGGCCGAAGCTCAGCAAGCACAGCAGGGTCTGTGAGCAGACATCCAACGCTCAGAGTCGAGGCGCCGCCTCTCCACGACCCCGGCCTCGCTTGATAGGCGAGTGCCTGCCAGACCCTGCACGATCGTACGCGAGGCCTGCAAGCAGCGCTTGACGACGGCTGGGTGATCAAGATGGCGAAAGGCGACTAGCTACCGAAGAGCACAACCACCAGGCTCTCAGTCGACCTGGTGAAGCAGCACGATGCTGTGCAGTGACCAGGGCAGGCAAAATTGCTGTCATGCTGAGCTGCAGGCCCCAGCGGGGCGCAGCATGCGAGTTAGCGCGCAGCCCACGTTGACCGCCCTACCGCCCATCACGGCTCGCCCGAAGAGGGCTCCCTGGCGCAGCAGAAGCGCAGGCCGCACCATGTTCATCGAGCCCAGCAGCTTGCCGCTGCCGGGCACAAGCTCATTCTGCAGCTCATCCAGCGTCAGGTTGAACAGCCCGCTGCCGGTGTCCTTGCTGAGCGTGCCCTGCCTCATCAAGGCGCTCATGGCGCACACGCCTGGGCCGGCCGGCCCGCCACGTGCGCCAGAAGCTCCAGAAAGCGCAGGAGCTGGCAGCGCAGCAGCAACTGAGCGGGGCGACGGGCGCGAGCAGCCTCTCAAAAATACTGCCAGGGACAGGACTAATCGCCAGCACTGTTTCCAATCTGTCAGCGGCAGCGGCAAAAATGAGCAGCTGCCAGCTCATCGGCCGGACGCACCCCCTGTCCAAAGCTGCAGGGTTTCCTGCATCACCATCACTCCCAGGCGTACGACATCCCTGGGGCTGGGCTGGGCTGCACAGACGGTGTGTCACAGCGTGTACCAGGTGCAGGCTGGCAGCACACCTTGGCTTGCAACCAGAGCTCCGTCCAGCCTAGACATCCTAGTCCCGGCACTGTAGCGGGTCGCAAATGCCGCGATCATGGAACGAGCGCTCAGACGCAGTGCTGGAGGCAGGCGCGGTTGCGCTTGCGTTGCGCGGCAGCGAGTTGCAGTCCCTCACCCGGCACGCCACAGCACTGGCGGGCGTCGTGTGGCTGGCGCGGAGCGGGTGCGGCCACGCCGTGGCAGCAGATGCAACTTTGATTGTAAATACTACCAGCTGCAAGCATGCACACGTTGGCCGAAGCAATGCATGTGCGATCGGGCGCAGGCCGCTGTGGCTGCCGGCGCGCGTGGTCGCGTGGACGGGCGACGAGTATGCAGAGCTGGTCCTGGGTGACCGCTCCCGCCCATGCGCTCCTGTCAGTGCTGCTCTTTTACTGTGCAAGCGCGGCGCGCAATGCGGTGCCGCTGCGCAGGTGCCGTCGGCTACTCGTCGGCGGTCGTGATCGGCGTGCGCATCGCCGGGCTGCTGTACCTGCGCTTCGGCAAGACGGCCCCGCGCAAGTGGTGCGCGGAAGCTGCTCCCCCCGACGTCCCTTGCTCTGTGGGTATGGGGTGACTGCTTGCTTGCTCGCTTGCCTGAGCAGCCCCAGCTGGCTGACACAGGCAGGTTGACCCAACACGCCTGGGTGCGACGAAAGGCGCGCGCACTCAGAGCCTCTCCTTCCCGCCCGCCGCCCGCCGCCCAGCGCCTCGTCCGGCGCCAACCCTAAGCCTATGCTGAATTGCTGCCGTGCCTCGGCGCTTGCCAGGGAGAGGGACCTGAAGGACGGCCAGAAGGCGCTGCTGGGCCTGCCGCGCACGCCGCCGCCGGCGCAGGCCGGCGCCGCGCCCGCGCCTGCGGACAACAAGCAGGGCGGCGCGGCGCCGGCGCGCTCGCCGCAGCCGCTCGGCCCGCCGCTGATGCAGGCGCGCCGCAGCGCGCCCAGCGACGCGCATGCGCTGTGCGCGCGTGTCTGTTGTCGCTGGGCATGCATGAAAGCGCCGCGCCAATGCCGAGGTCGACAGGCAGCGCCTGGTCATGATTTGCAAAAGCAGCGGCCCTGGGATCCAAAGCCTGCATTCATTGCGGACGAGCTCGCCGGCCGTACGGCCTGGCTGTGCGACGCATGGCGGCGGCAAACGCGGGCCGCCGCAGGCTGGGCCCGCAGCACCCCGGGCGGCAGCAGCCTGTCTCTGCACGTATCACAGCGCGCACGAGCTGCATGGCTGTGACGCCCGCCACGCGCTGGTCATGCAAGTGAGATGCTGCACGGCTCGCCACGGCAAGCTAGCGAGCGGCACCGCGCGGCGCAGCGGCCGCTGCGGGCGGCGGCGGGAGCGGCGGCGTCGCCGGCCACACCCGCGGGCCGCGGCGAGGGGCACGCCGCTGGGTCGCCGGGCCCCGGCAACGGCGGCGGCGCGCGGCTGGTGTCTACGCCGGAGCAGCTGCAGCGATACATGGCGCGCCCCCGGCCGCGCGCTGTGGTGGACGCCCGCTCGCGCGCGCTGTGCTGGGCCCGGACGATGCGGCGGTCCAGGGCGCTGCGGACCAGCAGCCCTTCGACGCGCACTGCTGGCTTGGGCTCTCTATCTCTGTGCTGGTTCGAGGCATGCAAGCGCTGGCAGCGCGGCACAGTAGGAGCCGCAGGTCTCCCGAGCGGCCGCACCAGGCGCTCCATTCTAGCGGGTCGTGGCAAGGCTGCCTCATGGGGTCGCCAAGAGGGTTGCGCTTTGAGGGTCGTGTCAGCCGCCGGCTCGCCACGCGAGCGCCGAGGCGCAGCCAGGCGGGCGCACTCGCCGGCCGAGCGCGGCGCCCTGGCCCAGCCTGACGGCCGACCGGCTCACAAGGCTGACGCGCGCGCCTGGAGCAGCGGGCATGCTGCGTCCTCCCTAGATGCCAGGCGGGGCTCTGCTGGTGTCGGCCGTGCGCAGGCTGCCTCTGGGGCGGGCGCGGCGCCGGCGCGTACACGGCAAGGCGGGCGCCCGCCGCCGCCGCGCAGGGCGCTGACGGGGGCGCCCGCGCCGCGCGCCGCGCAGGACGCATTTGAGGAGGACGCGGCGGCGCTGGACCAGGCGGCCGGCGGCTACCTGCCGCCCGCCGCGGCGTACGGGGGCGCGCCCGCGTTTACGGGCGCGCAGGCCGCGGGCGCGTTCCGCGGCTCGCCCGCGGCGGGCGGGGCGCCGCCCGTATACCGGCCCTCGCTGCAGGTGCGGCGCCGCAGCGTCCACAGTCGCTTGGTGGCTGCCGTGTGTGGTGTCCGGAGCGTGCGGGGTTGTGTTTCATGCGGGCGGCCTCGCGTGCGCGGATCGCATGGGTTGCGCTGGGCAGGGCCCTAACCCAGCACCGAGGGAGTGCGGCGGCAGCTGAGGCGGGGCTGGCACGCGCGCCCAGCTGCGCTGCTGGCATGCCACTCAGCACGCATGGCAGCCGCATGCAGCCGCCGTGCGTGTTTGCAGCAGCTGCCATGCGTGGGGCACGGAGGGCTGTTCACGGCGGCATGGAGGACCGCAGCGCAGCTCTGCAGCGGCATGCGCATGTGTGTTGCGTATGCAGAGCCCCGGTCAGTCGTACTGGGGCGCGGCGGCGCCCAGCGCGCGGGCGCCGCGTGCGGCCCCAGGCGCGGCCGGTGCAGGCGCCACCCGCCGCGCGGCGCGCGCGCACGGCCTTGCTCAGCGTGGCTTTGCTGGGGCGCGCGCAGCCGCGCGGCAAGGCCGGCTCGCCGCACCGCGGCGATGGCCGCCTGGCGCCCAGCGGCGCCGAGGCGGCCGACGCGGCGCTGGGCCGGCTGGCCGCGACGCGCGCCGACCTGGACGCCTGGGCCGAGCGGCTGCGCGCCTGGCTGGCCGCGGAGCTGCTGCAGCCGCTCGTGCGCCTGCTGGACGGCGCGCACGCGGTGCGCGCGCCCAACGCCGCGCGGCCGCCGGCGCTCGCTATTGCCGGCAAGCGCGCCGCCGGCCGTCTGGCGCCCCGCGCAGGCCGCCCGGCGCCCAGCCCGCTCGCCTGACCGGCGAGCCGGCCTGCCGCGGCCGCTCGTGAAAGCCTGAGCACGCGCGCGCTGCGGGGAGATGGGAACCTGCGGATAGGGGCCTGAGCGGCAGCGCTCGCGCCGTCCAACCCTAATACTGTCCGCGCAGGAGGTGGCGGCGCGCGCGGCGCCGCTTGGCCTGGCGCTGGCGCTGGCGCCGGTGGGCGCGGAGGCGGGCGGCGCGGCCGGCGCGGCCGCCGGCGCGGCCGCCGAGACCGACGACGAGCTGCTGGCGGGGCAGCTGCGCGCGCGCCTGGCGGCCGCGCTGCGCGGGCCGCCCGCCGCGCAGGCCGCGGCCGCGCTGGTCTGCTTGGAGGCGCGTCGCAGCCCCGCTCCGATGGCCCAGTGGCCGGCCGGCCTGCCTCGTGCTCAATCGGGCATGTGCATGGCAGGAGCCGAGCCGCTAGCGCGCCCGGCGGGCCGCGGGCCCTGTTGTGACCATCGGAAGCGCTGCTGCGCCGGCGTCAGGCGGGCGGGCCTGCATGCGCCCAGCGCAGGCGCCGCAGGCGGCGCCGCGCCGTACCGGCTGAGCGACGCGCCGCGGCGGCGGCAGGCGGCAAAACACCCTCGCCCAAACCCTAACACCAACCCATCCTGGCGGCAGGCGGTCAACCGGTACCTGCGCCTGGGCGCGCTGGTGCGCGGCGAGGCGCCGCGCGCGCTGCTGCAGGCCGCGCCGCGCGGGTACGTGGCCGCGCGCGCGCGCGCGCTCGCGGCCGGGCCCTGCTGCGCCGCCTTTCGCTGGGCCGGCGGCGGCGCCTGGGGCGGCAAGCCCTGGAGCGCGGAGCTGCCCACCGACTCGGCGCTGCTGCTGTACCTGTTCGCCGCGTTCCTGGAGGCGCGTGCGCGGCCGGTGCAGGTTTTGGGTTAGGTGTGTAGGGTCAGGGCGGGCGGCGGGCGCTCCGGGAGGCGCGCGCCTGGAGTGCGGTGCGCCTCAGCGCGTGGGCTTCGCCATGCTCACGCGCGGCGGGAGGGCGCAGTGCGCCGGCGTGGGGCTCGGTGCGCTGGGCGAGCGTGTCGCCGGCGGATGCGCAAAGGCAAAGGCACTGCTGCGGGGTGTGAGCTTGCACAGGCGCCGCCCGAGCATGCTCAGCGCCAGCACATGCAGCGTGGCGCGGCCACGGCCTGCGCTTGCCGTCCGTGCCAGAGCTGCGCAGTCAGCGCGGGCGGGGCGGCGCGCGCAGGCGCCCAAGTGGCACTT
>JAABUY010006241.1_pt1 | contig 11715 bp, 10 predicted proteins | sample 5560271 | NCBI WGS metagenome assembly JAABUY01 (sample SAMN10711886, study PRJNA513374) | rock metagenome | isolation source: Antarctica rocks | place: Antarctica: Victoria Land, University Valley
CCTCGGCCGGCCTCCCCTGACGCGCCCCTGCCATCTGCCCAGAGCAAGACCGCCACAGAATCAGAATTCCAGATGGAGCGGGGCGCGCCGGCCAGGCGGGCGCCGGCGCGCGCGTGGAGGCGGCGGCCATGCTGTTCCTGGACGACGCGGCGGCGCTGGCGGCCTTCGCGGCCAGCCTGCCGCCCTGGTGCTCCGTGGACGCGTTCACCACGCTGCATGCGGGCTTTGACTTCCGGTGAGGTTAGGGTAGGGTGTGCGCGACTCAGTGGTGCGCGTTCCAGCGTGGTTCTGCGCCGCCGTGCCGGGCAAACGCGCGGCCGCGCGGCGGCCGCAGCGGCGCGGCCTGGCAGGCGGGTCGCGGCCCTGCTGTCAGGTAGGGAGGTGGTTGCGGTAGGCATAGATGTTCAGGGTGTTTGACCTGAACCGCGTGAGGAGCGCCGTGTCTGGCCTGCGTGACTGTGTAGCCTGCTGGAGACTCGTTTGCCGTACGGTTTGGCGCATGCGTGGCGGGTCTGCTCTGGTTCAGTGTACAGCGCGCACGCTTACCAGAATCACGCAGCCTGCCGCTGTCCATGCTTTGTCGCGGAGGGCGTGGCGTCTGGGGTATTTTTGCAGGCGCTGTGGCCTGGTCGGGCTTTCACAGATGCTATGATGCTCTTGCGGTGCCTAATAACAAGTGCTCTGGTTGGCAGATGCAAACCACAGGTTGTTTCCTTGTTTCCTCTGGTCCCGGAGCACTGACATGTTTCGTTTGTCCGGGCTGCATTGGGCCAATTAATGTAACATCCGTGATATGGCAGGTTGAAACATTCTGTAGCTCGCCCCGATGTCAGCTTGTAAGGGGCCTGTAGGTGCGGACATGCAAGACCTCGTTGCGCCAGGACCCATGTCACACACTTTGCTTGCTTCCAGCCAGTGACCCATGCCAGCAGCAGAGTGCAGCCACTGCGCTACCAGGAATGTCAGGCAGCAGCTGATCATGTGCGCTGACCAGCTGTGGCGTGCGGGAACCGCACTGTCCTGATACTTGTGCAAATTCCAGCCCCAAAACAGAGCATAAGGTGGCGAGTGCGGCCATGCAACACCTGCCGTATCGCGCATGCATGGCCCCAAGGAAGCGTAGTGTGTGCCCGGACACAGTCAGTCACTCGGCAGATCCGTGTCTGCTCCTGCCATCCTGTAGGAGTCGGACACGGGCTCTGTATGCGTGCGTGTTAGGCCTGCGAGGGGTTGCAGCGGCTGCGCGCTGGTGAAGCAGGAGGCTGCATAACATGCCAGCCCCCAAACACGGGTGTGCAACATGAGACTAGGCGCATGAGCTTTGCCAGGGCGTTGCTAGCATGCGGAGAGCGCCACTCCCATGCATGGGGGCAGCACAGACCGCAGAGCGCCGCACCGCGGCAGCAGCTCACTGCCGTTAGCTCGGGAACAATCACTTGCCACGGCTTTGGCTAGCGCTGCATGATCTGCGCATGCGCCTCGATACCACCCTCAGGCTCACTAGGCGCAGGGCGGCGGCGGCTTCAGCGCGTCCAGCTGCTCCAGCGCCGCCGAGCGCTCCTGATGCAGCCTGCGCACGCCGCTGTGCTCGGCACATGCAAAGATGACGGCTGCCTCAGAAAAGCCTTGCATCCCAGCGCGCTGCAGCCGTGCACAGCTTCCCAGTCATGGGGCAAATGGACGCATGCAAAGCTGAAGACATGCTTATGAGAGCCATGCATCCCAGCGCACTGCAGCCGCGCATAGCTTCTTAGTCCGGGAGCAAGCGGATGCAGCCTTCCACAGCAGCGCAGTGCACGGCGCACGCGCGCGCGCCTGCCCAGGAAACCCGTGACGTCGCTGTCCAGGGCCGCGAGCGCCTCCGCGTGCGCGGCGTCGCGCGCGGTCGTGCCGGCCTGCCCGCCCGGGCGGCCTGTGAGCGGAGCGCACAGACACGCTGCCCTGCCTGTCTTGGCGCTCAGCGCGCTCCAAAACTTCAAACCTTTCTGCTATTGCTGGTCAGTGCTGTTTGTCCAAAGCACGAGGAGCTGCATCAGCAAATGTGCATTTCCAGCGGCGACCTGCGCGCGCTGCGGTGCTCGCGCTGCTCAGCGAGCGCGCACCTGCACCTGCTCCTCGATCCTGGCCAGCAGCGCCGCCGCGTCCTGCAGCCTGCCGGCCGTCTCCTGGTAGTCGTCCTGGGGCCCGCGCCACACGCTGGCGCTCGCGCAGGCCGCCTGGCAGGCTGCGGTCCGGCACGAGCGCTCGCAGAGAGCGCGCGCGTGTACCTGGGCCCTGTCCCGCGCCTCGACGAGCGTGCCGTGCACCGTGCCGGCCAGGCGCTCGGCCTCAGCGCGGAAGTGCTCCTCCACGTGCTTGAGCTGCACCAAAGGGAGCCGCTCAACGCAGCCGCTACCAAGCAGACTACTATCTTACACAAGGAGTGCTTGCTTGCAAAGCAAGCCAGACTCATTTGTTATGGACACGAGTACTAGGCAGAGCAGACCGGAGGACCGCGTGCGCCGGGCGGCGCCGCGCCTGGTCGTCCAGGTTCCTCCTCACGCGCTCCAGCGGCCCCGCGTCCTCCGTGTACGACGCCGTCTTTGGCGCAGGCATAGCTGGTAGACGGGTGCACGTATCAAGGCAACACTGTAGCTCTCAGAGCAAGCTCTGCCGATCGACTAGCAGACTGGCACTTTCGAGGCAGGGCCGACCTACCCTGAAAGGGTTGGCACCTGAAGCTTCGATTTGAAACAGCAAAGAGACATGTTCCCGTCCCTGCACGTCTGCGCATAGGGGCCGTCGTGTTCGCCACTGCGATAAGGGCGAAGACGCGAGGCCTGACCTGGGGTGCAGGTGTTGGTGGGTCTGATCCAGTTAGTCTCCTGCAGCGGCACGAGTGCGGTGATGGGCGTGAGCGCCGACAGGCGGCCTCGACACAGCTGCTGCTTCAAGCGGGCAGCTTGGGGGCAGAGGCATGGCGGCCAAACTTGCGGTAGGTGCCCGAAACCTGGTCGAGAAGTGTACCTGACCACACACTGATCGCCAGCGTCTCTGAGGCACGCCTACAGATGGACTGTTGCCGCATTGCCGAGTAGTGCTGGCTGCGCTTGCAGACGTGTTGCAGGTATGCAAGGACCATCAGTGGATCACTTGCTGCCTATGTGCACCACCTGGCGTGATCGTCAGTGCTCGCCTCGCAGCCGGGAGCGAGGACGCCGCAGTGGCGGACGTGGTCGCTCCGCCCACACCTACGCAAGCCGCTGAGAGTGTTAAGAGCAGTCGGGAGGCACTGCCGAGGTGCGCGCCGTGCACTGGACAGGCCCCCGGGCCAGTGCGCAGTGCCACTTGAGGTGCCCTGCACATGCCTGCTCCTTCCCGCTTGCAGCTTGGTAACGGGCGGTGCTGCACGGCGTAAGCTGCAGGGACTAGTCCATGACGCCTCAGCTGCACCTGGCTGCCGTGACCATGCGTGCTCGCATCAACGCCCTGGCTGCGCCGCAGGTGGGACGCCGAGATCAGCGACAGTTCCAAGCGACCACATTGCTCGCTGCGCCCGGCGCGGCTCAGGCGCTTGGACTGCTGCGCGACGGCAGCGCTGCTTGGCTCGGCGGCTGAGACCGGCTTGCAAGGGCAGGCCGGTGGCGGCGAGCGGCCACCGCCGCCGGCCACGCCGCGCTCGCCCGGCGAGCGAGTGTCGTACGTCAGCCCGATGGCAGGCGCCGGCCTGCCGGCCAGCCCGTTTGCGAGCGTGCGCGAGGACGAGGGCGGGCCGGGCGCCGCCGGCGGCGCCACGCGCCTCGGCCGCGGCCAGCAGAGCTTCACGGCCGCGCTACAAGCACGCGATGAGGCCGCGCGGCGCCAGCTGGCAGCGCAGGCGGCGCGTGCTGCGGCGCTCGGCGGTCGCCTCTGCAGTGGCGGCGCGCCCGCGCTGGCCGCCGCGCGTGCGCCCAGCTGCGCGCCGCCGAGCGGCAGCGCAAACGGGAGCGACGGGCCCGCTGGCCGCGCGGTCACGGGCCGCGCGAGCCTGGCCATCGGGGTGACCGCGCGACCTGGCGCGGTCGTGTTGCCCTGCTTGGACCGTTACCTGCAGCATGCGGCGGGGGCGGCCGCCGCCGCACGCAGCGCGCCCGCGCCGCTGCGCCAGCGCACGAAGCTGCGCAGCGCCGCTGTGGCGCTCACACACTGCCTGGACCGCCAGCTGTTCCCGTGCCTGGACCGCCTTGCAGCGCCTGGCGCGCCCGTCGCGCCGGCCGCCGGCGTGCCGCCGCCCGCACCTGCCGTCGTGCTGCCCGCTGCCGCCGCAGCTACCAAGCCTGTACAGCGTGCGCCGCCGCGCGTCGCGCTGGCCGCAAACTGTACCCGCGGCCCACCGGCGCCTGTGTGGAGGCCGCCGCCGCCGCCGCCGCCGACGCCGTACGGCGCAGCTGCCCAGCAAGACAGCTTTTTCGGCGATGTGGGTGTCGCGCTCGGCCCCGCGCCCGGTGCACAGCCGCGCCCCCGCTTCCCGTGCGCTTCGTCCGGGGCGACCCGAGGCCCACCCGCGGCGCTGCTGTGCGGGCACGACCCGCCCGCTGTGCGCGCCACGGGCGGCAGGTCGCGCGCGGCGGCGGCCGCAGCGGCCGTGAGGCGTGTGCACGCGCTCCGTGCCAAGGAGGCCGCGCCCGCGCCCTCATCCGCGAGCGCGCCTGATCGATGCCGCCGATGCCCCCGGCGGCCCGAGCGCGACCCGCGGCTGCCGCGCGCGGCGACGCTGCCAGCCGGCGCGCCGCCGCGCACGCGCGGCCGCGGGGACCCGGGCTGGCTGCCGCTGGTCCGCGAGTCACAGCACTTCCTGGAGGACGCTGGATTCGACACTGAGGCGTTCCTGAGCGGCGTGCTCACGCGGCCGGCCACCCCGGAGCCGCCCACGGGCCGCATGGACGCGCAGGCCTAGCGCACGGGATGTCTGTCCAGCGTGCCCTCTAGCGCTGTTGCGTAGATTCTGGTACTGGGGAGCTCGTGACTGCCTGAGCAGCATGTCAGCAGGCTGAACATCATTTCCGCGCTGCTACCCCATTCTTGATACGGCATGGATCCAAGCTTTGCCTCCCTGTTGTACATGAGTTAGGTCAGGACTGATTGACTGTGGCCAGCATGGTGCTGCTTGGTGAAGACCATGAGCAGCAGGGTCCAATTCATTGTGGTAGCCCTTTGGTTTGCTTTGATTCAAACAGCCCGCATTGGGCTCCTGTAAAAAGCTTGTTTCCTGGTATGTGATTGTGTGTGGTTTGTGGGGCCTGTCACAGCTTTGCTGGCATGCACCTTTGCATGCGGAGCCATGCGCTGCATGCGGCTCAATAACTTGCACCTCGCAGGTGCGACTGAGATTAGGAGCAGGGGCCAATGCGGCAAGCCATGGCATGAGCCTTTTGCAATGTAACAATGTAATAGGAACTCGGGGCACGGCTGTCACATTGGAAGGGCTCCTTTCTGTCTCGAAGGTTGCATGCACACCCATAAGCTTCTAGGGCTTTGCTAAGCTGCTTATTACCTGCTGCAGCAGCTGCAGAGAGTCGGAGAGCTTGTTGTTCAATACTACTGTTCTGGCAAAGACATAGAAGTCCACTAATTAGTGTGCGCTAGTGCGTGCACATCCTGGTCTCTATACAGTGATATGTATAGTGCCTTGTTCTTGCTGCGTCTCCATATGCACTTGTCTTTTCGTGTCTGATTACTGGGGCAAGGTTGCTGTTAGCCTCCTATTATGTCCATGTCAGCACTGCAGACCCAAAAGCCTGAGTAGCGACCTTGTACGCAGAGCAGATGGGGGAGAAGGACCACGCTGAGGGCGGCGCCGAGCACGCAAAGGAGCAGCACCATGTGGTGCCGCCTGCGGCGCACAGGTGAGCTTTGATGGTAGCTGATGCACAGCTTTGAGTGACTGTGCGTGCCAGTTCTTGCTCGAGCAGCACCGGCGAAGCCTGAGTGGTGGTTGCGTTCTGCAGCAACCCCAACCTGCCCCGTGCGCTGCGTGCGCGAGTGGGAGTGAACAGCGACCCCGTGCCGAAGGGGAAGCACATTGACGCCGAGCCAAAGTGCGCTCGCCCCCAGCTGCAAGCATGTTGGCAGGCTCAACACGGCTTCCTGCAGTCTTGCGTTGCTGGGAAGCGGATACATACACCAGCTTGAAGTAGTGCGTCAATAAGCGCAGCGGTTGTACACAGAACGCTGCTGTTGCATAAGCTAACGAGCGGGGCTGTTGTGTGGCCAAGCTGACACCGTAGAGCACGGGTGCTTCTTCCTGCAGGAAGCACTTCACTCTGTCAGAGTCTGCTCACGGCGGGGGAGCAGTGCAGAACGCGCAGATGACACCGACAGAGGTGCGTTGGTTGCTGTGCTCGTCCCAGTGCTGACGCTTTGCATGCTTCGATACCTTTGCAGGCTCTAACGTTTATAGTGTGCTTAATCTCAGGCTAAGGAGGCCACCCAGGCGCACAAGGAAGAGATTCGCCACACACACGACAAGGGCACGGCGAACCTGTCAAACTCAGCGGTGCGCTTCTACCCTACATCACATGGGTACCTTTGTGCATTGCCTTGGCTGTGTCCCTTGCGGCTGGCGCAAGCGCACAGGCTGCGTCTCCCCTTGCTGGTCGCACTGCTCAGCCCGCCTTGCTGAAAATCTCTGTGGTATTTGCTAGACGTTGGCAATCACGGTGTATGTCTCAGCAGAGACATACTCAGCAGACCTCAGCATGGACAGCTCACTTGCTGCAGCAGTGCTGTGAAGTATGAGCCGACTAACGCGTGCGGTGCCGTCCAAGGGCATTCTGCTTCGTCACAAGCATTGGACGGCATTCCAGGCGGTGTTGATGATGCGGTGTTGATGCTGCGTTTGATTATGTGCGGGGCCCCTGTGGCTGCAACCACACAGTGCGACCTGCGCAGGTGAAGGACGCTGGGGCCAATCCGCCCAGGCACCAGCTGATGGACAGCCGGCAACACATGGGTTAGGCGCAGAGCAACCAGGGACGGAGCTGACGAGGGCGGCCAGCGGGGTAGCGAGGGTCCTGCATGATGTGACTGCTTGCTGCAACCACGCGCATATCGCATTATCTGAGACGCGCATGCTGTAACCTTGCAGCATGCACTCTTCTCATTGGTTATCAGAATTTAAAAGCTAAGCATGTCATGGCATGCACATCACATGTACATGACCAAGCGCCCTATTCTAGCATGTCCAGGCTGCAGGCAAAAGACACGCAACACAGATCCGCTCATGCGCGGAGGGCAAGACTATGCTGCAAATGCTGGGCTGCCAGTTCAGCGGTTGCCAGCCGGGCCGGGACAACAAAAGGTTCGGCTCGTTCATCTTGTTTTCAGCTGGCGCAAAACGCCTAGGACGCACACTGGCGGGTTTACAGGCTACAGTGCACACTGCGCATGGCTTCAGCATGTGGCAGCAGCATGTTGACGACGGCCGCAGAGCGACCGGCGGCGGCGGCGGCACCATGGCTGCCTGCCGGACTGGACCGAACCACTGGGGCAGCAGGTTCGCTCAGCAAACACTGAAAGCTAGGACGTATGTGCCCTCGCGCCCGAGGGTGCCACGCCCCTTTGTGCGCACCGCGGGCGAGCCTGCTCTGCGGAGGTGCGCAAAGGCGGAAGCAGCATCGCGGGTGCCTACCAAGGCCCTGAAAATGCCGCGGCGGCGCTCAGAGCCGGCAGCCCGCTCTGAAAAACAGTGGCTGCTCAGGAGCGCTCGCGCCCGCGCACCCCGCGCCCCGGCGCGCGCAACACCGGCGGCGGCGCCAGCGTGATCGGCGGCGGCCGCAGCGTGACGGGCGGCGGCAGCACCACGGGCGGCGGCTGCAGCGGCCCCACCAGGGGCGATGCGGGCGGCCCCGGGCTCGGCCCTGCTGCCCAGTGCTGCGGCGGCCCTGCCGCGCAGTGCGTGCAACGCGGGTGCAGGCGCAGGTGGGCAAGCACACTCTGCGCGCAGAGCTGTGCGCGGGCGACCCTGAGCTGCTTGCTTGCGCATGACGCTCGCTACTGGGTAGTCATGCTGGGCTGCACACCCACGCATCACGACATAGTGCTGTGGCGCTGGAGCACGCCACGACCAAGGCCCGAAGCGCTCCCAGTGCAGTGTAAGGAACAGCAGTGGTGTGTCCTAGCAGCCAGCAGTGAGCATCGCAGGTGCACGTATGCCGTACAGGACTTGTGCAAGAGCATGCTGCACACCTTGCTGCAACGCGGCAGTGAGAATCATCAGGGAGCGCTTACACAGCGGGGGGGCACCTGCGCCTCCGCCGTCTCTTCGCGCCTGCTTTGGCGCGCGGTCCAGGCCCCCCATGAGGCCGCCCGGCTCGCCGCGCTTGGCGCCAGCGCGCCAGGGCTCCCCGGGCGGCCGCAGCCGCGGCGGCGGCGGCAGCCCCGCTGCGGCGGGCGCGCCCCCACGCCCGCGGCCCGTGCCAGAGGGGCCTGCGGGGGTGGTTCCGGGCGGCGCTGCAGGGACGGCTGGCGGCGCGGGCATCGCCGGCGCGTAGGGCGCCGCGTCGCCAATGCCCGGGATAGTGGCCGGCGCGAGCGGCGCGGTCGCCGCGGGCCCGCGCGCGACGCCTGCGCAGGGCGCAGCCAGGCTGCATCACGCGCTGGTGGCATCGGAGGTCTACTGGCGCCCGCTCCGCGTGTCCAGCACATACCTGACGTGAGAGTGTACATGTATGACATGGCCGGGGGCCCGGCGTGTCCGACGCGGGCGCCACAGCGGATAGGGTGGGCGGCCATGCACCCTACACCAGGATTAGGGTTGCACCCTGCTCTTCTCCGCGCGGGACGGGGCGCGGGGGGGGCGCGCGCCGGCCTCGCTGGCGGCGCCCTCCTCCTGCTCGCGCTGGTTGCGGTCGCGCCAGGCATCGCCCGGGCGCGCGCGGCACCAGAATTTGGTCGCCGCGTCGGCCGCGCCCGTGGCCAGCACATGCCCCGCGGGGTGCCATGCGAAGGTCCACACGGAGCCCTCGTGCGCGCCGCGCACCGCCGCCTGCGCCCCGCTCGCGCGTGAGCCTGGCCGCCGCGCCCGCCCGCGCTCGGCGGGCCGGCCGCGCCGCTGCGCCCGTGGGCCCGCGGGCGGGCAGGGGCCAGGGCGTCGGCGGCCTGCGGCTGGCCAGGCGCCGGGCTGGCAGGATTCCTGAAAAGCGGATGCTTTTCAGCTTGCCGATTAGCGATGGGTGGGCGCGGGCGGGCGGGCCGTGCCTGCGGCTCGGGCCGCGAGACGAGCCAGTACAGAATGGTGCCGTCGAACGCGCCCGACACCACTAGCTCCTCCGCCCAGGGGTGCCATGCGGCGGCGGTCACGTCGCGCCCGTGGCCCACCAGTGCGGCCAGCTCGCGCTGCGTGCGCACGTCGTACACCTGGCCCCGCGCCGCGCAGCATCGGCCGGGTGAGCGCCAGTGGCTATGCGCACGGACGCACGACCGCTTGCGGCCAGCTCGCGCTGTGTGCGCACGTGTACACCTGGCCGCGCGCCGGGCGGCGCCCGCCGGGTCAGCGCGGCTGGCCGCGCGCGCTCGTGCGGCCGCTTGCGTCCCTGGGCAGACAGGCGCTGTGCGGAGCAATGCGTGCTTTATGCACGCAGGGCCAGCGCTGCCCGGTACAGGTGCTCCTATGTGCAGCGGGCGCCGTCCCTGCCCCGTTTGCCAGGCAGACCTCCCAGGAGGCACTTGAAAGAGACCCTAGGCGACCTCCAGGTGGCAAGCGTGCTACGGGCGAACGCAGCGCGCCTTGCAGGTCTGGTCGCGCGACGCGGTCAGCAGCCAGTTACCATTCGCGTTCCAGTGCGCCTGCGCCGCGGCATGCATAAGAGCGCTGGGCGCACTGGCAGCGTAAGCACCGCGCTCTGCTCCTCATGTAGGCGCTTCCTTGCTAACACAGCTGCAAGCGCAGTCATATGCCACGCATACTGTTTTGGACCGCTATCGAGCGCCATCGAGCGCGCTCACGAACAGGGCAAGAGCGCGCCTGCATGACGGTGGCCTTGTGCCCGTGCAGCGTGGCGACGGCGGGCGCGCCCGCGCGCACGTCCCACAGCTTGACCAGCGTGTCCTTGCCCGCGCTCGCCACCACCGCCTGCCGCCGCACGTCCTTCAGCCCGCAGCGGCGCACGCTGTCTCAGAGGACCTTGCATGAGTCGTTCGGCACGCTTGTGGAAGGGACGGGTCCGTCCTGGGGCACGGCATGGTGCGCAGGAGCCGTCCCCGCCATGCGGCCGGGCCGTGCGCGCCAGCGGCGCGCGCAAGCTGCCACAGCCGCGGTCCCCAGCAAAACAGCCGCCTGCGGGCGGCCCCGCGCGCGGGCACGCGCCTGGCTGGGGTGCCAGGCGGCGGCCTTCACGTCGCCGCCGTGCGCCGCCAGCGTCGTCTCCGCCTCGCACCGCGCAAAGTCCCACACCTGTTCCGGCCGGCCCGGCCTGCCTCGTGCGCGCCACGAGTTTGCCCGACTGGGGGTGCTGGCGCCCTGTGCTGGCGCCCGCGCACGACCTGACAAGGCGGTGCACGCAGCGCGATGGGCATGAGCTCATAAAACGGGGCGTGCGGCCGTCCTGCACCCTGGCGCCCGACAAGGCCCACAAGGCGGGCTCGCCAGTCACAGGCGAAGTCGCGTCCTCACACAAGAGCGCGCACGAGCATAGAGCAAAGAGCACCGACCGCCAGGTCCCCGCCAGGGCCATGCGCTCTGTGGCATGCGCGCGCCTTTACGGTGGAGTCGTCGGAGGCGGTGGCAAACTTCAGGTCGGTGCAGGAGAACGACGCCGCGCGCACCGAGTCCGAATGCGCACGGATGGCCTGCGCGCATGCAGGCGAGGGCACGCCTGGTGATGCACAGCGTGAAGCGCACACACTAGGTAACTCTGATTCCTCTCTGGCATCAGTCCAGGCACTACTGCCCTGCTTGCAAAAGAGCAGGTCAGCTTTTGGCTTGCAAGGCGTAGCAAAAGCGCTGCCCTGTGCAGGCCAGCACAACGCGGCTGACTACGCCCACATGGCTGGGGCCTACAACAGCCTCAGAGGCTCGCCACAGATGTGCTCCAGGACACCAGTGCATCACACTGCATCACCTGCATAACCGTGCGGCAGTGTGCACGCCCCGAATGTAGCTCAGCGCGGGCGCCGCGCCTTGACCAGTTCGAGGTTGGGCTTCCAGTACTTGACCTGCCCGCCGTCGTCCGTGCTGAGCAGGAAGCGGCCGTTGTGGCTGTACTGCATGGAGCGGATCGACGTCTCGTGCGCCTGCGCCGCACCATGCGCGCGCTGTGGACTTTGTCGGAGGTGCCCTGCAGCGGCTGTCGCGCACTCAGCAATCCACAGGCTCATGCGCCTCCATCATGCCCGGAGCGGTTCTCCTAGCGGTATTTACCACCATGCCCACGCACAATTAGCGACGCTATTTGCAGGCACTAATGCCATTCTGCAGAACTGCCACCTTTCGCTGCAGCATTCACAGCCGCCAAGAGTGGCGTGTGGACCAGCAAGACACTCTCACTGAACTGTGCAGCCCGACCACAGTGTGTGCTCCCAGCTCAACAGCCATTCTGCATTATGCTCTGCTCAGCCAGAATAGAGCGTTTCACGGGTGACGGGCAGGGAGGCTGCTCGGCGGCGGGAGCGCGAGCCGCGCCTGCAGAATGGTCTCAAAGTTGAACTGCGACCCGTTCCACAGCGTGAACTCGCCCGATTGCGTGCCGGTCAGGCAGC
>JAABUY010006242.1_pt1 | contig 11714 bp, 8 predicted proteins | sample 5560271 | NCBI WGS metagenome assembly JAABUY01 (sample SAMN10711886, study PRJNA513374) | rock metagenome | isolation source: Antarctica rocks | place: Antarctica: Victoria Land, University Valley
TGTTGAATGCATGGGTGTCATCTGGCTGACGCCCAATTGAGTTTGCAGAGATAAATCTCAAAAACTTTGCACCTCATCCTCGTTGTGTACATGTCAAACAGTCAATTGGACAGAATGTGGCTTTTCATGTGGCAGCCTGCAGTTTCAGCTAGTGTCTGGCTTGCCTCACACATGCTTGTGAATGTTAAAACTTGGGGTGAAATGTAGCATGGGTCTTGCCCACCGTTATTGGATGCCATTGCCAGTTCTGCACCCAAGGAGCATGCATCACGCGACATAAACAAGACAAGATGCATGGCGTCACCACACTTGCATTTCAATCCTGTCCGATTACGCTTAGGTTTATGCTACCTTGCGGGTAAACCAGCAGAAACGATGCACACAATTGTGACAACTACCTCTCCTAAAACCTCACATCCCATAAGTCTTCTAGAGATGGTACATGTTTCTGAAGGTGTGCGACCCAGGACCCTTTACTTTTACTTCGCCTCTGCTGACCCAGCGTGTCATGCTCAGTCATGCCATATGCAGAGGGGCACTTGCCAAGCTTGAGAATCCAGCCCATGGCAGCCTGCCAAATCAGGATGTTTAGTGCTGTCTGTCACTTTATAGCAGCTGAGCATGATAACCAGCTCAAATGACAGCGATAGTGCACAAAGGATTTTGCATTGCAAAAGCTGTACCAAGACAGGTGCTTGGCTTCCTCCAGAAGGCTTCTGCTTCATGACGATTTTGTCTCAGTGCAAGCCCAGGAGCCAGCCAAACAGCAGGAATTGGCAAGTTTTTTCATCATCACTGAGTGCTTGTCAGAGTTGTACAAGCTTACGGGATGACAATTGGCATCTTTGAGCTGATGCACTTCTTTGCCATCACTGAGTGCCTGTGAGAGAGTTGTGCATCCTTATCTTGAGCCGGCAGACTTCTCCACCATCACTGAGTCTTTGTGGAAGGTGTGGAGGACTCCAGCTGAAGCTACAGGATGACTATCAACATCCTTATCTTGAGCTGGCGGACTTCTTCACCATCACCACGTGCTTGTGAGAGGTGTGGAAGATTCCAGGTGAAGTCACAGAAGATGACCAGTTTGTGCGAGGGGCAGGGCCGTCTGTTGTTCATGAGCAGAGCTGCTGTCCATGATGTTTCAGGCAGCCCTGCCCCTTGGCCACTCCTCTGGGTGTGCTTTTGAATAGGCTAGAGGGCTCTGGACCACTAGCAGGCTGTGGCACCACAAGCTGTGGCACCAGCAGACAGCAAAGCGGTGCTGCATCGCCAGTCTGTCACCTGATTTCAGGTACATGACTTCACATGAGCTAGTCAGAGGCAGGGCAAAGCAGCCTGAGATTCAGCATCAGCATGCGCTGCACCTGCTTTAGTCATCCTCAGCTCTACTGACCACGCCCAGCAGATCTTTGTCAAGGACTTTGTCTCTTGCTCCTATAAGCTGTGCATGTCGCGGTTGCTTGGGTGCTTGCAAGCTGCAAGTCTGACTGGTGTTGCTTGTACTGCTCTGCTTCCAGCCACACGTAAGCAAATGATTATCCAGCTTTGTCAAGTCAAACTGTCTCAGCTGTTCAAGTAGCAACTAAGCCACCCCAAGATTTTTCCGCTTAGCTGATTCCTGGAGACACAAGGTTTCTACAGTTATGCTGTGTCGCGTCAGGACCATCGTGTGCAGATTCACATGGTCAGCATGTCAGGAGTTGATACCTTGGCATTGCATACAATAATTGGAGGAGCCCCAAGCAAAGAGTTTTCGGGCAGGATGCTATGACTTATTGTGCCTTAAGCATAATGAGCCATAGCATGCTGCTCAAAACTTCTGTTTGCGTAGTGTGCCCTATGTAGGTCCGGCACACAAACATACATCATATAACATTGCCTTGCTTCGGGAATCTCAAGCGCAGACTCACGTCGTAAACATTTCAGTAGTTGATATGCTGGCAGTGAATGCAAATGGCGAGTGGCAAATCATGCAGCAGACAAAGGTCTCCTCCAGACCTGAGCAGCTGCCTTTCAACTGCAAAAAGCTAGCTCAAGGTGCTACGCCTGCACTGCAGTTATGAGTGTGTGAAGCTTAGGGAACAGACGCCTCTCTGTTTGTTGAGTCTGGAGTGTGGGTGGCGGATCCAGCATCATCACAGACAGTGCTGCTGTGCTGTTGTTGTCGTGCAGACAATCAGTCCTGTGGTTTCGGGTTGGCTAAACCCTAAACTCTACACCCTAACGCCTTCAGGGCGCCAGCTTGCTGCTGCAAACTCACAGGTCAATCTATGCAAGCCGCTCGTTTGGAAAGTTGTCACAAATCAAGCCTTTGGTGGTGTGTTTCTGAGATGGCATCAGCATCTCAACTGAGAAGCATGCTTTCTGCTGGAGCCGTGTGCATGTTTAGACCTGTATCGCTAGAGCAACAACCACCATCTGCGCTTTTCAGAGGCGACACAGGGGTCTGAAACCTCAGGCCTTCCTCAGATCCATATGTCTCACCATGGAGACAACAGCTTTCCTTCAGCCCCGCTACGTACAAAATTACGCTGGGGTCAATACCTGCTTGAGCTTAAGCACACCCTCAGCTTCATGGTGAAAATTGTATCGGCGTGACAAGCAATTTAGCACACAAACTTGGCGTGGCCTCCTGGCTGCTGGACACTTCTGAGTCAATGCTTCTCGATGCCAGCAGGAGGTGCTTAAATGGGTCACTTATGTGAGTGGGCTTGCTTCATTGATAAGCAGCACATGAGTGGACCAGCTGTTTGTGCGGCATGGTTGCCCCTCATCTGCTTTGATACGTCTATACATCTGTCTGTAGTGGCAAAGCTTGCGGGCAAATACATATGTGAAGATGCACAGAGCTTCTGAGGCCCATACAGCAGCATGTGGACATCACCTACATGCATGTGAGTTTGTTGATGGGTGTTGCTCAATCTGGTCATCTGAACTCAATGACAACCTCCCTTGCATGTAAGTGGCCATGTTGAGCCTATGCCTTTTGGCACTGTCTACACTCAAAGAACTAGTTTTCACGTGTTTGAATACCTTAATTTCAGAGCACATGATGTTGGGCCTTGATGCTGTCATGGGACGGACATCTGACCCATGACAATATTCAACTCTGGCATCAACTGCTTTGACATTCTCAAACTTCCAGACAGATGGTTGCTGAGTGGTTGCAATTGCTGCGTCATGCCCTTGTTTGGTGCTGGGGCAGTGTGAGCAGTCGCTAATTAATTCTGGGAGGAGAAACTTGCACAATGAGTTAACAGAAATGCAGCCCCAGTCACATGCAGTTCATGGCTTTCTGCAAAGTCTCAAGAGTTGACAATGCTGAGTTTATCAGCTTGACTCAAGCTGCATTGTTGAGGTGTTTGCGTGTTACGCTTATCTTGAACCTTCACACCTTACATTGCAGCATCAAAACTTCACTCTTCATCCAGCTGCTCATGAGAAGAGCATCGGATTCCAGCTCTATACTCAAGCATGGAATCACTTTACCTTGCTCTTGAACTAGATTGGGCGTTTCTGCTGCTGGCATCTGCCAACAAAGAGTTTATCTCTGAAGCGCAACTTGAAGTGCACAGGTTCCCTATGTCATACACACCTTTGCAATGTCTTGCCATTGGGTCAGCCTGAAATGAGTCACCTTGTTGGGCTGTGCCTGAGCATTGTAACAAAACAAGGTGACTCATTTCAGGCTGACAATGCTCGGGCACAGCCCCACAGGCAACATATGCTTGTTGGTCATCCAGGTGGACATCAGCATTCTGGGCTGTTACTGTGTTGTGTCTGTTTGGATAATCGTAAACATGACTCCGGTCCTCCAGACGGACACCAAACATGGTTAACCTAGAAGGCTACTGTCCGTCTTTCTGCCAGAAACTGCAGCAAGCATCAGCTGCAGCTCAGGTACAAGCAAGCTGGGTGTAACGCATCTGAGCAGAAGGTGCAGGCAGTGCAGCACTGTAAAATTGGCATGCAAAGCTGGCAAAAAACAACTGTTGCAGTGTAGATAGTGACTTGACACCTGCTGTGCAGGCATGCACGCAATCCTGCAACCATGTGTGCCATTGCTGCCGTGGACACTCAGTGTCAGGCACACCACCGCATTGCATGACACCTCATTGTCCAATTCAGCAGTGGCAAAGTCAGAAAGTCAACCCCACTGCTGTTGTATCTGGCGCTCTGGCCAGGGTAAACGCCTCACTGGAAAGGCGCTTTCATGATGTCATTTTGCATGACTCACATGTGAGAGTGGACTGGATGTCAGTGTGTAGGATCCTGCACCCATGCATCCTTCACATCCTCACATGCTTATGCCAAACATCTGTCACGTCAGCACCTCAAAATTTGCTCACCGAGTGGTCCTGCAGCCAAAGCCTGTAATCTTCTTCTTCTTCTTCTTCCTCCTCCTCCTCCTCCTCCTCCTCCTCCTCTTCTTCTTCTTCTTCTTCTTCTTCTTCTTCTTCAGCCTTCGCTGTGCAGCTGCATACATGCCAAGATCCTCGAGGCAAAGTGGATAGCAGCCAGTGTCACAGCATAGAACGCCTTTTCAGTGTCACTGCAACAAATGTACTTTTGTGGCATGAAAGTTGCTTTTGTGCCATGACACTGATGTTGCCAGCTGGGCGTAGCATTCTGCCAGGCTGATTGTCAGCCAGCTGGATGGCAGATTCAAAACACAGCTCTGATATTTGTGCGTGAGGCACAGGGAGTTGCCAGAGAAGCAAGAGTTGAGTCCAGATCTTTGGCAGGTGTTTCTTGCGGCTCATGAGTGTACCAGCGTAATGACACTCTGTAGACTTCGCTACCCAACCACGTTTCCCAGGTGTCATGACAGGTCTGATCAGCGTTTCTGCTGGTGCCCTCTTGGTAGTACTGTTGTAGGTATACTACATACATTCAACATATACCACGTCCCTGACAGCACAGATTGGCATATAACTGAGATTGAGGTCGAAAATTTATGTTTACTGTGATGTCGCTGTAGGATGTCGCTGAACCTTGCTTCAACTTGTTACTTCAGTCAACATGAGAAGCAGCGAGCTGATGCAGGGTTGTGCAGCATCGTACTGCACAACTAACATCAGCAAGCATTGTCATCAGCCCATTCATATTGGTGGACAGTACACAACATATTCTGGTATGGGATATAGTTATGTACAATATATGTTGTAGTATGGAAGATGCTTACGTACAGTATTCAAGATATGATGTTGTGTGCCTTCCACCCAAGCGTCTTTGGTGATCATGCGTGCTCATGAAAACCTGATTTCGTGCTTTGAACAAGCACCTACCGTGCCAATGCTAGCTGGCAACCGTAACAAGTCTCGATTGACATCATGTCAGCAGCATTTTGCGATCTGCTGCTGAAGATGTGCTTACACTCTGCTTGACTCTGTACGAGGTCTTTACTGTGGCAAGGGGGGTCTGTAGTCTGCTTGCTCGTTGCACAGCTCTTGACAGTTGTCTCTGCATCGGGAGCAGTCTTCAAAGCCACCACCACAGTCACAAATCCCTCTACGTGAGTATGCATGCCTTTACAATCAGGCATCAGTGTGAAAGGTGGATTGTCATGCCACCAGCTCAGAATCCCTCCCTGCTTGATGGCATCGTTGCTTCAGGATCACTTTGCAACTTTGTTAACAGCAGGATTCAGCTCAGAACAGTGCTGGATTGAGTTAGCAGGCTGTTTTGCTCAGCAGTGGCCGCAGGTGATCAGTACAGCCTGCTGCATCAGGCTAGCACTGTCCGGGATGTCCCTGATTAACTTTGCAGCATGTCTGTGGCTTGACACGCTTTGTCAGAAGTCAATCAGGGGACATCTGTGGCATCCCAGATCTCTCAGGAATTGTTCTTGTGTCAGAGACTCTGCAGTAAGTATCTGAACAAACTATGTCCAGACAGGCTGATATATGCAGTCCACCCACAACACGCATTGATACTGTGGTTAACAATGGTGCCTATGCATCAGTCTGGTGTCTGAGTGTATTCAGCTACTCAAGCTCTTGTTGCCAGAACATTAAGGTTTCTCTGGTAGGCTCTCCAAATCAGCAGCAAATGTGTGTGTCGGTGTCAGCAGACATAAGATCAGACACATCCCACCAGTGCAAGTGTATGTACCCATACCTGCCCGTGATGGTCTGTCACACATTTGCACAGGCCTGCATGGTTGTCATTCCCTTCTGTTGCGTCTGACTTGAAGCTGGTGCTGAACGCCACGCTTAGAACTAGCTACGAAGCTCAGAAGCAGCAAATGAGATCAATAACCCTCAAGGCATGTGCAAATCCTGCCGAGGCAATACGCCTCAGCTTGCCAGCTGCAGCAGCGTAACTGCCATTGAGCCTGCATGTGCCTATACCGGTGTTCCAACACCAACACTAAACCTTCACACCTAACTTCTAAACCCACTACAAATGCCCAAACCTTACATGTGTTCCAGCCATGCTTGTGTCCCCTCTGACACTGTACGGGTCCTGCACCTTTCCTATGGTGATCAGTTTCAACCAATCAATAAATCAATCAATTTACATTTCCTGTCTTTAGGACTCGTCAACAGACAATCACCGGGAAAGTTCTGACAATGCTGAGCTTGGATGGAAACAAGTCATTTAATGCTGTTCTGGGCCAAGAAAAGTTTCACCTGGCTCGTGCTGTGGTGCAGGGGCAGGGCACGTGCACATGGCTCACACTACGTGCTGATGCTGGAGCAGGGCAACAGAGACCATGAGCTGCTGCTGTCCCAAGTTGTCGGGTAAGCACTCCCTCAATCGTGGGAATTTTGTGGAGTGCTTCTGTTGCTGCTGTATGGCTTAGAGACTTGATGCAAGCTGTGCTGTGAACATTTCATATTGTCCCGTCAGTTGTAACACATGGAAAATCTGTGGGTTCAGAGGTTGTTTGTATGCGCTTTGTTTGTTTTCATCACTTCTGTTCTTTGTATCGCGGTCATAGCTTTTTAGGGAGACTTGCGCAAAGACGGTACGAAGCCGGTTTCGACATGAAGCTCTACTGGCAACAAGATGGCGACTTGGAGCTTTGTGTCAAATGCTGTCAGGCAGATCATGCACGCTCTATTTGCAGTGCAATCTTGTCATATTGTTGCATGGACACAGAGGCAAAAAAAATATGCTGACTCATTTGTACACTTACCTGCAGGTACGAGGCCAACATGCGTTTTCATGCCAAGCGCCGCCCTGGCCTGGGTGAAGAAGAGGACAAGGAAGAAGAAGGGGATGTCATGCTGACTGAGATGGACATCAACCACATCCCTCTGGAGATGCGTGAGTACAGAGTTGCGAGCACTGAGGCGCGAGTGACCCTGGCCAGCGCCAAGCCCCTGCTGTACATGTTTTGTGCGAAGCTGCCTGCTGACAGGTCAGCCACGCTAACTTCTATCATAGGGGTTAGGGTTTGGTAACAGATTTTAGGGTTCAAGTACCAATTAGCATGTGTGAATGGTCAGCAGAGAAACAAGTCTTGCAGCATACACAGCATGAGTGCTGCCTCATGTGACATTTATCAAGCGAATGATGCATGCGCATGCCTTGGTTTGATGTTCAGCTGCTGCGTATTGTGCAAACAGCGCTGCAGGACTTCTCAAGGGGCAACACAGCACACAAGGCTGCCTGGCTAAGCTTTGGCACCAAACTGCCTGCTGTGTCTTTGAGCTTGTAAGGGCATGGGTTGGCATCCTCAGCTGATCAGACTGATGAACGTTGACCATTCCAAGTGCAGGTATACAGTACTGAGGCCTAGATTCAGCACCCAAGTCTTGGGGGAAGATGCGCGCCTGATGGGGTACCAGTCTTCTGCCATTCTGCCAAACAACAGTCCTGTGCGCATCGCCCAGGGCCAGATCCAGCGTACCAGGGCCCTGGCCCAGGCCTCTGCCAGCCTGGAAGCTTGCAAGCAACTGCACCAGGTGAGCTTTGCTGCACTAGTCCTCTGCAGAGGGCTTGCTTTACTTGTACAGAAACAGGCTGCTTTGGTTTGTCTGCCTCTGGTGATGCAGTTGAATGGCAGCTTGGCCATAGACTGTCTAGCAGACTGATCAGTGTTCTGTTACAACTCCAAAAAATGTAGTTAGAGTCACAACGTTCAGAAGTTCCAATCAGCAAAAAGTACAACTATATACGTCAACTTTACAGGAACACAATGGTGTGCTAGCGCACTTCACTCAAGGTGGTTTTGTGCTGGTTTTGTCTGAGCAGCATGCTAGCCGTACGTCTAGAGTGATGTGCTATGGAGCGTCACCAAACAGGACCATGCGTTGGCTCTGTTTGCGGATGATCATGTCACATCACGCAAGGCATATTACCAGCATGCTGTCAGCACAAATGTGCAGGTCAGCTGCATCAACAGCAATTTCACAACCTCCAGTCTGATGACACTCCTTTGCTTGCTTGCAGTCTGGAGCCTTGGACGAGAATCTTCTGCCAGATGTGCCCACCTTCGAGCTGGATCCAGATGATGACTCGGACGAGGAGATCCTCTTTGCCAAGGCCATTCCGGTCACTGCCAGGAAGAGGAAGAATGCAGCGGCGGTGGCAGCCGCCATGATTGACATGAACGGCTTCCAAACTGTGATGAGCCCGGCTGAGGCCAAATCAGTGCAGAAGCAGATCACCCTCAAGCCCAAGATACCTGAGATATTAAAACAGCCTGCTGAGCCTGACGACAAGTAAGATCTCATGTCGTAATAATTATAATAATAATAATAATAATTAAAACGCTTTCCAGCTCATGATGAGCTAGGTACGTGCAGGACAAGTCTTGTCTCTCCATGTCGTACTAAGCCAAAAGTACCTGACGTCATCACAGCTGCACTCAAGAGTGCATGTTGATGCGGCATTCAGCAGCTGCCACGTCTTGCACAGGAACAGAATGCTTAGCAGTGGAATTTGGTGCATCTGGTGGCATTTGCATAAACGTACTGGTAAGCATGCGTTGTTTGCTGAATTGAGTAGACTCATTGTTTGCAGGCATTTTGCTTGGCTTTCTGTAGATTCCCTTGTTGATGCTGACCTCCTGGTGTGCCTGCAGGGGCATCACAACCTGGCTGCTGTACAAGTTCACCATCACCGCCAAGATGGGGTTCATGTACCACATCCCCGGCCCAGATGAGGACCCCGACGACCCCAAAACCAACACCTGCCCTCTGGACCCGGTTCTGGAGAACAAGCTCAACATGCTGGCTGCGCTTCCCAAGCAAGTTTTTGGAATGCTGGTGCCTAAAGAGCTGCCTGATGTGAGAGCGCTGATGCCTTACTCGCTGCGCCTGCCACATGCCAGAGATGCTCTGGATTGCAAGTTTGACCTCGCGGGTCCAGTCAGCTTTAGTCAGGATCAGATGGATGAGATCAGATCATTCCACGCTGCCATGATGGAGGGCCCGCAGAAGAAGAAGGACCCAAAGAAAGTGGCAGAGGAGCTCAAGAAGCTGACAGAGGCTGCAAGGAAAGCGCTAGGTGAGGATCTGCCAGCTCCTGACTTGTCGCCTCAGCCAGCAGACTCTCCAACTCAGACTCAGCCTCAGACTTCTGCTGAGCCAGTATTCACACAACAGCAGCATGCAGTCGATGAGCACGCAGCTTTGCCAGCAGCTTCTCCGGCAGCTTCATCAGCAGCTGCACCTGGTGCTGCTCCGGCAGTGCCTTCAGAACAGGAGCAGGTGCTCACCACCACGAATGGTCCAATGGTCATTGACACCGCAGCTGCCTCAGCAGCACCCAGCATGGCCAATGGCCCAGCACAAACAGCTGCTCCGGTTTGTCCAGATGATCCCAGCAGATCCAGCACAGCTAAGCCGGATGAGCCAGCTAAGCCAGATGAGCTGACCAAATTCAAGGAGGGCGATGAGAATGCAGAGGACGCGTTTATGTCCAACTACTTTGTCCTGCCACTCCAGCAATGGATGGACTGGGAAGATCCCAACCACACCATGGATGACTCATTCCCAGAAGTTGACTGGGAAGCTGTGCGGCATGTCAAGTACGGCTGGAAGCCCTTGTCAACCTTAGAGGAGGTGCAGATCCCAGAGCAGGGGCCAGCATGTAGTACTGGGGATGCTATGGATTTGGACGGGGACCAGCCAGTCCCCACAGGCCCTGCTGGGCAAGCTGGGACTGTGACTGGGGATGAGCTTATGCCCTGCACCAGCATAGACCCTCAGCAGCAGTCACAGACCCTTCAGCAGTCCATCTGCACAGGCACAGTAGAGTTCACAGTTCTAGAAGCAGATCGAGCTATCCCAGACTTGGGCACAGTGGCCTATCGCATGATCAGCAGGGATGCAAGTGACCCCAGCAAAGGTACAGGCGCCTTCACTATATCAGATGACAGCCAGGCAGTCATCAGCAAAGGCACTGCTGCATTCAGCTTGCTGTCCGGGGGTCATTCCATCCCCAAAGGAGCTGACACTGCATCCCCGGAAGTCTACCCAGTCCCCAGCGAGATCAGCACAGAATCTGCATCATCAGTCAGGGATGGTGCAGTCCCTGTGCCTGGCAGCTCTTGTGTTGATGCCCTGGCCGGGGATGCGTCACCTTCTGCTGGACTCACATCCGTCCCCAGTAGTAACGGCACCGTCCCCAGCAGCAGTCTGACGGGCTTCAAGCTGGGACAGCTGGATCCCCAGCGCCTGGCCAACTCAGTGGTGGTTACCACCTACAACAGCACACCATACTTCTATGAAGGCACAGACCCACAGCTCACTCCAGAATCCAAGTTCCCAGATGACAAGCTCAAGCTTCAGCTTGTAGTGGAGGAGGAAGAAGAGGATGAGTTTTTGAAACCTAAGCCGCCTCAGGAGACAGACACACCAACAGACAAGCCAGCAGACCAACCTCAGCAGTCAGCTGACAAAGGCAGTGACTCTGCGTCAGCAGCAGCGGCGACAGCAGCAGCGACAACGGCTGCCGCAGGAAGTGAGGAGGGGAGGGAGGAGGCAGATGACTCGGCTGTTAGGTTGATTGCCTCTAAGAAGGCTTCTACCTTCACAGAATACTTCAAGTAAGGCTCAGCTCTTTGTCTCCAGCTCAGTGATGTGTCAACTTGCATGGACTAACGTCCCTTGTAGGTCTGGCTTGTCGTACATGATGTGCCTCATGCTCTGTTGTGCTCAGCATGGTCACATGGGTCATCACATGCTGTGCTGTCAGGCATACTGAGCACCACATGTCAGCCATTGTTCCACCGGGGAGGGATTTGTCCCCTAGGCACAAGTGAAGGAGCCTTTTGGCTTTGCAGGACAAGGTGGAAGCAGGAGGGCTTGGATCCAGGCCAACCCCTTCTTCGCGTGGGCCTGGCCAACAGACGCAGAGACACCCCCTATGAAGGTATGCATGCCCATTGCTCATCCTATGCAGAGCTACAAATGCTGAGCCACGCAAGCAGGCAAGAAAGCTGGCTACCCCATCGGCACATGGTCAGCTTCCATTGCTGTGCGAAGCATGGACTCTTGGCTGAGCTGAGCAGCCTGCCTGTGCTGTGCTGAGTGGGTAGGGCTGCAACATCTTCTATGCATGCATGACAACGTCTCAAGAGGCAGCATTTGCAACGCATCCTGTATCTGACGTTGCGTCAAGCAAGCACGGCAAGTGATCTTAGATCTTGCCTAGCTCACCATCCTTTGAAGTGGTTGTGACGTAACAACAGCGTGTGGCAAGCTTATGCCATGGGTACGACAAAAGATGTTGCATGCTGACCCTCAGCACCTTTG
>JAABUY010006243.1_pt1 | contig 11713 bp, 8 predicted proteins | sample 5560271 | NCBI WGS metagenome assembly JAABUY01 (sample SAMN10711886, study PRJNA513374) | rock metagenome | isolation source: Antarctica rocks | place: Antarctica: Victoria Land, University Valley
AAAGCCGCAAAGCGCCAGAAACGTTTACCTATGAAAACCAGCCCGCCCCAGCGCCCTACCCCCGCAAACACTGGGGAAACGGCTGCTCAACCCGCCAAAACACACACGGAACTGTCGAACCCGGGTGCCTGGGCCGCGCCCAAACGGGGGTGTAGACGATGGTGCCGAGGACCGACAACCCCCGCGCGCGGGCGCGGTGATCAGAGGCGTCAACGTGATCGCAGTCGTAGGCGGCGGGCCCGTCGGCTTGGATCTGAGTCCAGTTGATGTCCACCCGGAGCCACCGGGCGTCGGCGGCCTGGGCAGCGTCCAGGTCGGCGCTCGACGTGCCGCGTCCTCGTTCTGCAAGTTGCCGCCCGCCGCTACCCCGAAGAGCCCAGCGGCGGACGCGGGCGCGGAAGCGGCCGCCTTGGGCGTGGCGGGCGTGGGGATGGCGAGCGCCGCCGCGGTGAGCGCTGCAGCGAACGAGACGCCCGCCGGCCTCGGGGGCGCGGAGGGCGGGAACGGCCGGCATCCGCTTTCTCATCGGCCCCGGGCCCCGGAGAGCTCAGCTTGCGACCAGAGGCAGCAGCGCTTGGAGCTTGACCTCGGTCTCGGCCAGCTCGGCCGCGGGCTCGGAGTCGCGCACGATGCCCGCGCCGGCGAACAGGCGCGCGCTGGTGCCCCGCAACAGGCCGCAGCGCAGCGCCACGCAGAACTCTCCGTCGCCCGAGGCGTCCGTCCAGCCCACAGGTCCGGCGTACCAGCCGCGGTCGAAGCCCTCAAGCGCCGGGATCAGTGGCTCGGCCACGCTCCAGGGCTCGCCTCCCACAGCCGGCGTCGGATGCAGGCTCCCGGCCAGCTCCACCGCGCCCACGGGTCCGGTCAGCTGCGCCCGGATGGGAGCGGCCAGATGCTGGATGTTTGCCACCTTGACCACCACTGGATCCGGCGCCGCGGCCACCCACACCGAGTACGGTCGCAGCGCCCGCGCGATCCGCCGGGCCACGATGGCGTTCTCCTCCCGATCCTTGGTGCTGCCCAGCAACCGTTCGCCCAGATGGGCGTCCACCGCGGGATCCGCGCTGCGCCGCGTCGATCCCGCCAGCGCCACGGTGCTGGCCCGGGCGCCCTGCCGGCGGATGAGGAGCTCCGGGGTGGCGCCGGTGAACGTGCTGTCGCGCCGGCCCACGGCGTAGATGAAGCAGCTGGGGAACCCCTGGCGCAGGACTCCGAAGATCGCGCCCGGGTCGAGCCCCGCCGGAGCGCTGACCTCCACCTCCCGGGCCAGTACCACCTTCTCCAGCTCCCCGTGGCGGATCCGCTGCACCGCTCCCGCCACCGCCTCCTCGTAATGGGAGGGAGGCATGACCGAGCGCACCTGCGGCGCCGCGGCCGGAGCCGGGTCGAGCAGCGGCAGCGGAGCCTCGCGCAGCCGGGACAGGGTGTCCTCGGCGCGGCCGACGGCGTCGGCGGTCGTGTCGTCGGGCTGGACCGCGACCGTGAGGGTGACCCACGTGCGCTCCCTGTGGCGGGCCAGCGCTACGACCGGAACGATGAGCGACGCGGGACAGAAGCCGCTCCAGGGGGGCGAGCCTGTGCCGGCAGGGTTGAAGGCGAACCCGCCCATGGCCACCAACCCGATCCCGGGTGGACCCCCGGGCGCGTCGCTGCAGGCCAGCGCCCCCGCTCGACGCCAGGCCCGCTCCACCACGGCAAAGCGCTCCGGCCCGGAAGCCTGGAGAGCCTGGGCACAGCCCAGTCCCGCGAGCGCCCATCCCTCGCGCTCGGGCTGCTCGAGGCAGAACCACGGCTCATGCTCCTGCCTCGAGGCCAAGATCGTCGCCGCGGGGTCAGCCGGCTGCCCGAGTGGCACCGTCACGCTGGCCAGGACCGAACGCCCGGTTGCGCGGGTGCGCTCCCGAGCGGCTTCGACATGACCCCGTAGGCGCGTCGTCGCACCCGCGTCAAGCCACGGTTCGGGACCGGCCTCGAGCATCAGTTGGAGGCTACTGCGGCCGCACCCGCCGCCCCACCATCGTCCGGAGCCACGCCGCACCCGGCGCTGGATCCCGAGGCTCAAAACGGTTCGCTCTCGCGCCTCGATGTACGGCCGCAGTTGGCGTGCCGCGACCGCCGGCCAGCGCGCCCAAGGCGAGGCGGCGAGCGCACGCAGGAGCAGCGGCACGTCCTTCTCCGGCGCCACGAAGCGAACCCCCTCTCGCGGCGGGGGCTGCTCACCCAACCGGCTGCCAGATATCGCCGCCACCAGCCGCCGAGAGGCGTCGACCCCGCAGGCATCGCCGAGGCCCCACTGGTTGGGAATGCGCACACCAGCGTGAGCGTGGCTCGCCACATCCGCGATGCTGCCTCGGCTCCCTGATGGTGGCCAATGATCGTCTGTGCTCGGTCAGCGGCGGCATGCTCCTCCTGGTCACGAGCGCTGATGCCAAAGGAGTGGCTGAGCGCCATCGCCCCACAGGCCTACCGCCCGCACGCCCTTCACGACGCGGTCAGCGCGTACGGGCTGAACAACTGCTATGTCGACCTGCTTGTAGAGCTCGTCCATGCTCTCGGCGAGGATCCGCTAGCGATGCTCGGATCGCTAGCCGCACCGAGTGGGAGGCCGCGATCAGTTCACCTACGCCAAGCCCCACCCGGCGGGCCTCGAGCCCTCTACGGCATCGACGTGCACGAGCGCGTTAGACAATATGGATTGACCGTCCGTCCGGCCTGAGGTGTAAAAGAGGCCGGTCCCCCCGTGTCGTTGGTGGGGTGACGTTCAGCTGCGCGGCTGTAACCCGCGCGGCGGCCCACAATCGAATAGGAGGAACCAGCCATGGTGAAGGCTAGATCCCTCGTTGGCCTGGACGTGCAGAGCGCCGGGATAAACCGGCATGGAGAAGGGGATGGAAGAGCCCTACATCGAAGGAGTAGCGATCTGCGGTGGCCCCGAGTCATGCGTCGGCGTCCGTGAGGGCGGTGGCGAAGCGTTGACAGGGGTACGCGTAGGCCGGGCTATTGAGCCGCGAAATCAAGGTGGTCGGGGTGCTGACGCCGTTGCACGAGGCGGAAGGCAACATCGCTGGGGGCGCTATCGCGAGCCCTTTGCGGACCCTGCGCGGTCGAAGAACCTGTGCATGCGCGGAATCTCCATGCGCGAGAACCGGGAGGTCCAGCGATCGCCCGTCCCTGTGATCAGGGGACGGGCCGCTCAGGGAAGGCCAAGGCCGCAAGCCTGAGATGCACGATCGCCGGAAGTCAGACAGGTCCGTATTACCTGCGAAGCCGCCGAACAACACCGCGGATGCGGTCGCGGAGGTGGTGGAGGGAAGGGACCTGGCCAAGGGAAACGCGGCCAGCAAAACGCGCCCCGGACTCAGAGCCGGACTGAGCGCGCCAAGTGCGCTGGATCGTGTGCGCCGAATCGCATCGGAAGATAAGGACGCGCGGTTCACTGCGCTCCTGCACCACGTCGACGTCGATCGCCTGCGGGCGGCGTACTGGGCGCTGAAGCCCAAGGCCGCTGCGGGGGTCGATGGTGTGACGTGGACGGACTACGGAGAGGAGCTCGAAGGGAACCTTCGGGATCTCCACCGCCGGGTCCATCGTGGGAGCTACCGGGCGAAGCCGTCACGCAGGGCGTACATACCGAAAACGGACGGGCGGCTTCGACCGCTCGGGATCGCCGCGTTGGAGGACAAGATCCTCCAGCGAGCGACCGTCGAGGTGCTGAACGCGATCTACGAGGCGGACTTCCTCGGTTTCTCATATGGGTTCCGGCCGGGACGCAGCCCGCATCACGCGTTGGATGCGCTCGCCGCCGGGATCGTCAGGAGGCAGGGTGAACTGGGTGCTCGACGCGGATGTCCGCGACTTCTTCACCCGGCTTGATCACGTCTGGATGGAGAGGTTTCTCGAGCACCGGATCGCGGACAGGAGGGTCCTGCGTTTGATCCGCAAGTGGATGAGCGCAGGTGTCATTGAGTATGGGGCGTGGACGGCGTGCGATGAGGGTGTTCCACAAGGGGCTTCGACTTCGCCGATGCTCGCGAACGTCTACTTGCACTACGTCCTCGACCTATGGGCACACCAGTGGAGGCGTCGGCACGCCCGCGGCGACATGATCGTCGTGAGGTTCGCCGACTTATGCGGACATCGGCATAAGCCGACTTAAGTTCACCCGGCGGTGTAAACGTGCGGCCAGCGCTGGGACTTGCTGTCGTTGACATGTAAACGACAGCTAGACGTTGGGCTGGAGTCGGTGGGTGAGGGCAGTGTGGCGGCGGCCCGCTCCGGGAGTGCGGACGGCTTGGGCGAGGGCGCGGCGGGATCCGACCAGGATGATGAGTTGTTTGGCGCGGGTGATGGCGGTGTAGAGCAGGTTGCGCTGCAGCATCATCCAGGAGGAGGTGGTGAGGGGGATGACGACTGCGGGGTATTCGCTGCCTTGGGATCGGTGGATGGTGATGGCGTAGGCGTGGGCGAGTTCGTCGAGTTCGGCGAAGTCGTAGTCGATCTGCTCGTCTTCGTCGGTGAGCACGGTGATGGTTTGCTCGTGAAGGGAGAGGCCGGTGATGACGGCGAGGGTGCCGTTGAAGACTCCGGCCTTACCCTTGGTGTAGTTGTTGCGTAGCTGGGTGACCTTGTCGCCGACTCGGAAGACCCGGCCGCCGTAGCGCTTCTCGGGTGTGTGCTCGTGCTGCGGGGTGAGTGCGTCTTGGAGGAGGGTGTTGAGGTTGCCAGCGCCGGCGGGTCCGCGGTGCATGGGCGTGAGCACCTGGATGTCGCGGTGGGGGTCTAGTCCGAACTTGGCGGGGATGCGTCGCGCGACGATGTCCACGACGAGCTTGGCGGTCTCCTCGGCGGGGTGAAGACCGGAGTCCTCGGGCGGGTTGCAAGCGAACCAGTAGAAGTCGCCAAAGCCGGTCAGCTGCGGGGGATGGCCGTGGTTGATGCGGTGGGCGTTGATGACGATGCCGGACTGCTGGGCCTGGCGGAAGATCTGGGTCAGGCGCACGCGCGGGATGCGCTCGGCGGCGAGCAGGTCGCGCAGGACTTCGCCGGCGCCGACCGACGGGAGCTGGTCGACGTCACCGACCAGCAGCAGGTGCGCTCCAGCGGGGATCGCTTTGATCAGCTTGTTGGCGAGGATCACGTCGATCATCGAGGCCTCGTCGGCGACAACCAGATCGGCGTCGAGCGGATTGTCGCGGTCGTATTTGGGTTCGCCGCCGGGCTGCAGCTCGAGAAGCCGGTGAACGGTGAAGGCGTCGTGGCCGGTCAGCTCGGCCAGGCGCTTGGCGGCGCGACCGGTGGGCGCGACAAGCACCACAGTGGCGTGTTTGGCGGTGGCGAGCTCAATGACGGAGCGGACGGTGAAGCTCTTGCCGCAGCCCGGCCCGCCGGTGAGCACCGCGACCTTGCGGGTGAGCGCGAGCTTGACCGCCTCTTGCTGGCCGGGCGCGAGGTCCTGGCCGGTCCAGCGCCGCAGCCAGCCCAGCGCTGCCTCCCAGTCGACGTCGGTGAAGGCGGGCAGCCGCTCGTGGCTGGAGTGCAGCAGGTCTAACAGCCCGGCGGCGAGGGAGCGCTCGGCGCGGTGAAACGGCATCAGGTAGACCGCCGCGACGGTCGCGTCGTTGGCACGGTCGCTGGCCGGGAGGTGTTCGCGGACGACCCCTTCCTCGGCCACGAGCTCATCGAGGCACGGGCCGATCAGCTGGCGGTCGAGTTCCAGGATCTTGGCGGCGTCGCCGATCAGGTTGGGCTCGGGGAGGTAGCAGTGCCCGTTGTCGGCGGCTTGGGAGAGGGTGTATTGCACGCCGGCTTTGATCCGCTGTGGGCTGTCGTGGGGGATCCCCACCGCCTGGGCGATCGTGTCGGCGGTCTTGAATCCGATGCCCCACACCTCTGAGGCCAGCCGGTAGGGCTCGCTGCGCACGACCGCGATCGACTCGTCGCGGTAGCGCTTGTAGATCCGTACCGCCAAAGACGTGGACACCCCGACGTCAGAGAGGAACACCATCACGTCCTTGATCGCCTTCTGCTCCTCCCACGCGCCCGCGATCCTGCGGGTCCGTTTCGGTCCCAGCCCGTGCACCTCGGTCAGCCGCGCGGGCTGTTGGTCGATGATCGCGAGGATCTCGGTGCCGAAGTGCGCGACCATCCGCTCGGCCATCGTCGGCCCGATCCCCTTGATCAGCCCGGAACCGAGGTAGCGGCGGATCCCTTGGATCGTGGCCGGCAGCACCGTGGTGTAGGAGTCCACCTGGAACTGCTTGCCGTATTTCGGATGGCTGCCCCAGCGCCCGGTCAGCCGCAGGCTTTCCCCGATCTGCGCGCCGAGCAACGGCCCCACCACGGTCAGCAGATCCGGGCCGGTCCGCTCGGTCGCGACCCGCGCGATGGTGTAGCCGGTCTCCTCGTTGGCGTAGGTGATTCGTTCCAACACCGCCTCCAGCACCGACTGGTTCTGCCGCGGATGCGGCGACAGCGCAGTCGCGCTCACGTGCGACGCGCTCGGCGGTCGAGCTCAAGCTCGCGGACGCGGCCGTGCGCCAGTGCGAGCTCTTCGCGCAGCCGAACGATCTCCTCGCGCTGGCGCTGGCTGTCATCCAGCGCGACACGCAGCCGGGCTCTGAGCGACGCGTCGCTGGCGCGGTGGCGCGCCGGACGCGTCGGGGTGCCGGCGTGCGCGACACGCAACGCCTCGATCTCGGCCCGGAAGTCAGCGTGGGCGTAGAGAAACGCGCGGCTCACTCGTGCGCGTGCCGCGACCGCCGCGAACGTGGCCGTCGCCCCCTCACGATCCAGCTCTCGCAGCGCGCTGTGCACGCGGTGCTCGGCGTCGAGCGAGCGCTTCGCGGCGGCATCAGCAAGCGGGCGCGGGGGTTCGGCGCCCATCAAGCGCCCTCCTCCTCGGCGAAGTCGCGCAGGTCGAGCTCGTCGTCGGTGTCGGCTGATTCTGTGTCGATCTGGTCGAGGCCGTCGAGGATCCGGGTGAGGCTCTGCTCGTCGCGCTCGAGCATCTCGATCAGCCGCATGTTGTCCTGCTTGCGCGCCTTCTCCAGCAGCCGGCGGGTCTCGCCGTGCTGCTGCTGATGGACGGCGCGGAAGGAGCCGTCGGTGAGGAAGCTCTCGCAGGTCAGGCACGCGTTCGGGTGCGGGCAGGACTGCACGAGCGGCAGTCCGCAGTAGCCGTTCGGGAGCGCCTGCTTGGCGCGCGCGATCCGTTCCTTCATCCACGCCGCCTCCTCCAGCGGCCAGTCGACCGGGAGCGCGATCCGCTCGCCGCGGATGTTGATCCGCTCATGCCAGCGCGTGACCGCGCGCTTGATCGTCTGCTCGTGCAGCCGCGCGTAGCGGGCGGTCATCTCGATCGAGCCGTGATCGAGGACCTCCTGGATCACCGTCAGCGGAATGTTCTCGTTGACCATGCTCGTCCCCAGGTGGTGCCGGAACAGGCGCGGGTGCAGATCGAGCGCTAGCTCGCCGGCGGCGGTGCGGATCTCAGCCCTGCGGACGTAGCGCTCGATCGCGTTGGCGACCGAGCTGGGGCTGATGTGAAACGCGCCGCGCATAATTGGCGAGGGGAACAGCCACTTCGTCTGCGGGAAGGACTCGGCCAGGTGAGCCTCGTGCCGCGCGAGCTGCCCGGCGAGCAACGAGGGGATCGGCAGCATCGCCTCGCGGCTGCACTTGAGGTTGAAGTAGCGCAGGTACGGTTGGCCGTCAGGGCCGCGCTCGAGCGCGTCGCGCATCAGCATCACCACGCTGGAGACGCGAAAGGCGGTGAACGCGAGCACCAGCGCGAGGGTTCGGTCGCGCACCCCAAGCAACGCCAGGTTCGCCGGATCGATCCACTGCGCGAACACCTCGCCGGCGACCGTCTTCGGCAGCCCGTGATCGACACGCGGCAGCTCAGACCCGTGGATCACCGCGCCGCGCGGGAGCCCCGCCAGTCCGTCCTCGGCCTGCTCTGCGAGCAGCAGCCGCACCGCGAGCAGCCGCTGGTTGCGGGTCGCGGGCTTCCAGTCGGTCTCGTGGCGCACCCACAGCATGTAGTCCTCGAGGACCACGCGCGAGAGCGCGGCGGGCGCGGTCACGTCTGGCGCGTGCTCTGCGAGCCAGCAGCTGAAGTGCCGGACGCTGACGAGGTAGGCGCTCATCGTGCGCGGCGCCGTGTCGCTCAACAGGCGGGCGCGTACCCAGCGCTTGGCGGCCTCCTTCAGCCACGGCTGGCAGATCCGCTCGAAACGCAGCGTCTCCTCGCCGCGATAGCGGGAGGCAAGATCACCGTGCGGCAACTCCGACTGAAACCACACATCGCGCGGCCACAGCGCCTCCCAGCCGCGCGCCACGCGGCCGCCATCGATCACGCGTAGCGGCTCGGCGCTCACAACAGGTCCGCCACCTTCTCGAGCACGCCGCGTTCGGCCAACACGCTGCGCAGATCCTCGGCGGTCGGGTGCGCATAGATCAGCGATGAGGACGGCGAGCGGTGCGTCAGGAGCGCGCCGATCACCTCAAGCCCGACGCCATCGCGGTACGCCAGCGTCGCGTACGTATGCCGCAACAGATGCGGAGTGAACCTGAAGCCGACCTTCTGCCGGGTGCGCTCCACGATCCGGTCGACGTTCGAGTAGGTCAGCGGCCGCCCGACCTGGCCGCCCCACAGGTTCACGAACACGAAATCGCAGTCGAGATCGCGGTACTCCTCATGCATGTAGTCGTTCCACAGTCGCATCAGCTCCCCGGGGACCGGGACGCCGCCCTCCGCGCCGCCCTTGCTCCGCGCCCGCCGCGGCGCGTTCTCACGCGCGCGGATCACGATCCGCCGCTCCCACGCCACGACATCCTCATGACGCAACCCCAACGCCTGACCGACACGCATCCCGGTAGACGCCAGCAGCGCGAACAGGAACCGGTCGCGAAGCCGCTCCTGACAGTCAATCACCGCCGCGACCTGCTCCAGCGAGAGCGTGTGCGGCAACGCCCGGCGCTCGGGCAGGCGCACCGCTCGCCCGCGTGGGCGGCTGCGCGCGATCCCGTGCAGAAACGGCTTATAGCCGCCGCGGCCCGAGCGCGTCTTGACGAGCAGATCCTGCGCCAGCGTTGACCCGCGCCTGGCCTGCAACTCGTAGAAGCCGACCACGCCAGACAGCATCCGGTTGACCGTCCGCGCCGACAGACGAGCCGACTCCTCCGCGAGCACGATCACGTTCGCCGCCGGCCGTCTGGCCCACGCGGCGAACTCGCCGAGTTCCATCACCCCGACCTGATCCCAGCGAAGTCCGCGCTCGACCAGGAACGTCCAGAACGCCCGCAGGTCGTACGCGTACCCCTCCACCGTGTTCGGCGAACGCTCGCAATCCGTCAGCCACGCCAGATACTCGTCAACCAGCTCGACCGGCCGAAGATCCGGGCCGATGACCGTGAACGACTCGATCCCCCGCGCCGGCAAAAACACCCGGCGCACGATCAAGCGCCCCCCGCTCGTTGACGTCACTGACAGCCAAGACACGGGGAACATAATGACCGTCCCGGACGTCAAAACCGTCCCGTCGTGGACGTCGCAGACACCTCGGTTCGAGGTGGACTTAAGTCGGCTTATGCCGAGTTTCTGGTTATGCCGAGTGGGTGCTGGGATTGCCCGTGGTTGCTGGGGTCGGTCGCGAAATGCTCGGCATAATCGCAGCGCTTCGAGGAACGCGAGCAGCGTGTCTGGTGGCCGGTAGCGGCCGGGGGTGCTGTTCGGCGGGGTGGTCCGCGCGAGTGCTCGTTCCTTGATCGCCATGTCGGCGTGCAGATAGATCTGGGTCGTCTCGACGGACTCATGTCCGAGCCAGAGGGCGATCATGGTGCTGTCGACGCCGGCGTGCAGCAGGTTCATCGCGGCGGTGTGCCGCAGCACATGCGGCGAGACCGTTTTGCTGCTCAGGGTCGGGCAGTTGCGGCTGGCGGTAGCGGTGTGCTTGGTGAGCAGCAGCGCTACCGCATCGCGGCTGAGGGGCCGGCCGCGGCTGGTCGGGAACAGCGGCTGATCGGGCTGGCTGCCGCGTTCGTCCAGCCATCCGCGGAGCACGGCGACGGTCTGTTTGGTCAGGGGTGTGGCCCGGTGTCGGCGGCCCTTTCCGGTGGTTGTCACGTGCGCGCCGGCACCGAGCAGCACGTCGTGGCAGCACAGGGTGGTGAGCTCGGTGACGCGCAGCCCGGTCTGGATCGCGACGGTCAGTAGCGCGTAGTCGCGACGGCCGATCCAGCTGAAGCGATCCGGTGCGGCCAGGAGCGCGTCGACTTCGTCGGTGGTGAGGTGCGAGATGATCGTCGGGTCGTAGCGTTTGGTCGGGACGGCGAGCACACGAGCGATCAGCGCGGCGTGCTCGGGATGTTTCAGTGCGGCGTAGCGGAACATCGAGTGGATCGCGGCCAGCCGCGCGTTGCGGGTGCGGGGGCTGTTCCCACGGTCGTGCTCGAGGTGATCGAGGAACGCGGCGATCAACGGCGTGTCGAGATCCTCGATCTGGAGCTTCGATGGTGGCTTCCCGGTCCGCTGCTGCGCGAAGCCGAGCAGCAGCCGGAACGTGTCGCGGTAGGCAGTGATCGTGTGCGCTCTGGCGTCCTTCTCGCTGATCAACCGACCGGTGAAGAACGCCTCAAGCGTCGGCGCGAGCATGGTCATGACCGCGCCTCCGACCGCTCCAAGCGTTCCGCGGCGAAGGCGAGCAACTCCGGTGCTGCGGACAGATACCAGTACGTCGCAGCTGGATCCACGTGCCCCAAATACGTGGACAAGAGCGGCATCTTGGCGGCGACGTCACTCCCATCGCGATACCAGCCAAGTAGCGTGTTGACAGCAAAGGAGTGGCGCAGATCGTGTGGGCGCACGCGTCGTTGAGAGGTGACATCTGTGATCCCGGCCTGGTTCAGCAGCGCCCGGAACGGCTGATAGATCGTGGGGTGCGCGGGCCTGGTCCCGCGCGTGGTGATGAACAAGCTGCGCGTCTTGGGGTGCGGGCAGAGCCGGTCACGAATCTCGGCGTAGCTGGCCAGCGCCCGGACCGTGCTCGGGTGGGGAATTGTCAAATGTTGTGGATTGGCAATGAAGAATGATCAGGCGGCGACCCTCTCGTCCTGCGTCGTGGTTTCGTCTTCGGTGACCTTGATGCCGTCCTTGAACTTCACGCCGTCGAGCACGTCGACGACGAGCTCGTGGCCGTTGAACCGCCGCCAGCGTTCCTGGGCTGACTCCAGCAGCTTGTAGGCCATCGCCAGCGCCGCCGTCTTGGAGCCGGCGCCCTTCGTCACCCGCGTGCGGAGCCGAACGGTCGCGAAGCTGCTCTCGATCGGGTTCGTCGTCCTGAGATGCCGCCAGTGCTCGGCGGGGTAGTCGTAGAACGCGGTCAGCTGCATCCAGTCACGGTCGAGCTTGGAGAGCGCCTTGGGGTACTTGGCGCCGTACTCCTCGCGGAAGACGTCGAGCGCGAGCTTGGCGTCCTTGCGGCTCGGGGCCTCGATGATCTCTTGATCTGATGAGATCCCGCCACCGGCTGTCAAAGCTGCTGTTGCGCCACGGGATCCGCTTTGACGACGGCCGCGCATGGAGTGAGCGTCACCGCGCTTGGCTGGTCGAGATCGTGCTGGACTGGCCGGCGGCGCAGGCCACGCTGCTGGACGCGCGCGGCGCGATCGATGCGCTGTGTCACCGCCGCGACGGCCTGGAACGCGAGATCCT
>JAABUY010006245.1_pt1 | contig 11711 bp, 6 predicted proteins | sample 5560271 | NCBI WGS metagenome assembly JAABUY01 (sample SAMN10711886, study PRJNA513374) | rock metagenome | isolation source: Antarctica rocks | place: Antarctica: Victoria Land, University Valley
TGTGCCGTGCAACGCATTCAGTGCTGCAAGTGCTGTATGTTTTGCTCAGGTGTCTACGAGAAGTCTCTCCCTGCTCAGGGGACAAAGTTCTGGGCTCTGATGCGAGTCTGGGAGGACGGAACACACGGTTTTGTAGTACCTGCTGTCAAAGATGTAATCGGCGCAGGCCCAACCTATCATTCTGCCCTGCAAGAGGTGGAACATAAGCTGGCTACTATGGTCAAGGAGACTTTTGAAGAAGGATTTCCAGTCTCAGTTCTGGATAGAAGGCAGTCAGTGTTTCAAATGAGGGGTGACATGGACAGCATAGCAGAGGGATGCAGAGCACTTGACATGGCGGTACCAAAGCTCAAGAAGAGACAGATGCACACGGTCAAACTTGACTACAAGCTGATTCATAGTTGAACCTGTTCACCGTCATAGCGCACATTGCTGGTGGCTGGACGAAATCAATCAGCCCAAGATGGTGGGGGACAGCCGAGTGTTTTGGGATTGAGAAGAGCACGTGACCTAAACGCACGGTTCCGTAAATACAAAGAAATGTCTGAAACATGCGAGCTGTTTCAAGGAGAAGTACAAATGTGCGATAATTGCAATTAGAGATGTTGTGCAACCTACGCCCTGAGAATGGGAATTATCGTCAAAACACTATAATCTATGTCTCGTGCGCAGTGCTGAACAAGGCTCAGTGTGACAAGCTCAATGTGACTTTACAAGCAATCACGAGACATAATTGCAGCCAGCAGATATACTGGCATTTCTCAATGCGCTTGCTTTGTATACTTCACAACAGAAACTTGCTTTTCACTAAATGGTTACAGTCGGCCTGCTCACAGTTGGACCCGCTTTCATGATTTTACACTAATTTTACAGGGAAGATGTTGCCCTGGCCCTTTTGGCAAGTAGCCTGCACAGCCTCTGTCCCTCCTGGAAGATTTGTCACCTTTTCAAGAGCCCCTGCAAATCGATACAGCTATAAACAAATATTGCAATGATGGTTACCAACTGAGTTTGTCCAGCTTTTTCTCAGATTGCGCATGCAAATCTCTTCTTGAGTAGCAGGAAAGTCCAACTCAGCGCTTGCCTGAGAGTATGCTCTTTTCTATTCTCAGCAGGCGGGCTGCCACCTTTTCCCTTGGGCCGGCTCTAGGGTCTACCACCACGGCATCATCTTCTTCTTGACTGGTCCTGTACCTGCAGTAAACCAAGAGTAATACCTGTTTGCCAATGGTGCAGATGAAGACTGTTTCCTACAGGTCTAGAGTTTACCAGCTCAGCAGCAGGATCTTCTTCTTGACAGATCCTATACCTGACATCATAAATAACATTTAATTAGTGGGAGGTCAGCACCTTATTGTGTTTTCACTCCTGCTGTTTTTTGTACCTTTCTGCTTTCAACTGCAAGTGGTTTTGCAATGCTGCAAGGCCAATTGAGAAAGTCATCAACATGGCAGAAAGCAGGAAAGGGTAGACAGTGTCTAAATGGGCAAACAGCAGGGGCAGAAAGCAGAAAACAGTGGACAGCATGGGTGGATAGCATGAATGGACAGCATGGGTGGACAGCATGGGTGGACAGCATGGGTAGACAGCATAGGCCGACTGTAGAAAAGGGTTAACAGAAAAGAGTAGACAGCCTGGGTAGACAGGGGCTAACCTTTGCAAGCGCTGCTGTAAGCAGGACGCTAAATTCTGCAGAACCTGGGCCTCCTGCTGAGGAGGAAGAGCAGCAGAACTCTGTGAGAAAGCTCCATGCTGTTTCAGTTCGTCTGAGCTGGTACAGTGCCCCAGCCTTAAGTATGGCAGCAAGTTTGGCGGCAAATCCTACATCAGTTGTTCACATGTTACATGTGAGAAGCATGGCTTTTGGCCAACACAGGTGGCACAGCACGCTGGGGAAATACTGCATGCAGATTGTTTCCCTCACTTTTGAGAAACAATGCATGCAGTTACTGTCACTTTTGTTCCGCAGGTGTCGGGAAACACTGCATGCGTTTTGGGACTGGTGTGTCGGAAAAGGGAGCCAGCCTGAAGTATGCCAATAGATGAGGCATTTTGTCATGCAGGTGGATGCAGCAGATGACTTTGTACACATGTGTCAATCATAGCTTCTGTAAAATGCATTTTTGTCAAAGGCACACCAACAATGTGATTGACCCCCAAACACAGGCAGACGCATGGCTGGACAGACAGTTGAACAAACAAAGCAATGGACAGAGGCACAGGCAGACATGCAGGCATGCCTTCGAGTCATTCCTAGTATACCAAGAAAAGAGCTTGGTTGCATTGTCATACACTGTGTGTAACTCAGTCGCACTGAGCATGACTCACACGCACTGTGTGTAACTCAGTTGCACTGAGCATGACTCACATGCGCTGAGTAGGACTCATATGCACTGCGCACGACTCACATTCACTGAGCATGACTCACATGCACTGAGTGTGACTCACATGATGTCGTTGCAACTGGAAACTCTGCTGAGATGACATATTGTGCTGCTGCAGCAGGTATCGCTTCTGAGGGAACAGGGGGTCATTGTTGGGGATGGTAGCTGTGATTGTCATCTTGTCATTGGGGTTCTGCTCATCCACTATACCATAATTCAGCAGCAGGCGGCTATTTGGCTGAGGGCCGCACCAAGCAAACACTGGCTCACCTGCAAATTTGCACAAACGCTAGCAGTCCCAGCCAGTGGCTATGGATGTTGCTTCCAGACCAAACTGTTGAGTCATGAGACAGCAAAACGAAGTTGATTGAAAGTCAGCAGTACAAGATGATGCTACTGATGCTGGTATGAACAGATCCAGAGGTTGATGTAGTGTGGCCATTAGACATGCACAGCATGTCACGTCACAGAATCCTGACCATAGCAACCAGCGTGAGCACATAAGTGCCCGTGTCACAGTTTGATGGAGTCAAGTTCCACAACTTGACACTTCAAGATGCTTCCACAACATCTTCATGCCCGCAAGTATCAACAGCATGAGCTTTTTCCTGATACATTCCGCTCTGTACAATTGGAGGTTTACGCAAGCCTTGCTTAGTGTTTAAGCCATAGAGCCTGGAAGTGTTGTCACACCTTGCACAAACCCTTGGTGGTATGCACACACATGTACCGGCAAATTAATTATGTAACTGCGTATTATTGTGTTTTCCTGTGAAGAACAATATATAGCTTTTTTTTGGGCTAGTTCTGGTGCAGGCATGGATCAGAAAGGGGGAAAAAGAAAAGACTGCGTCTGTTGGCATTGATTAAAGCCCAAGGGTGAGGTATACTGAGCTTCCCTGTGGGCAGAAATTGATATCATTGTGACTGTATGTGTGTACATCAGAACGTATCATGCGCATGCATGCTGGATGACAGCATGTAACATGGCAGACAGACGTGTGACACTGTGTAACAAGTATGTACGGTAAGCATGTGTACCTTCCTGGTAGTCTCTGTCTACAGTGAGCCTGACCTCCCTGGAAGAAGAGTCATACTTCAGCATTGCCTGCAGCCCACCAGACAATCAATAAGCTGCATGGCCACAGCAAAATGATGCAATCAAGAACAATACAAGTTGAATATAGGAAGACTTTCAGCTGTAGGTCTTGAAAACTTGAAATTGTTTACTGGCAACACCTGACAGTGAGGCCTAGCATTGAGATGCCCAAGTGCTTAGTCACAAACCCCACCCACCATAAAATAGTCAAAACAAAAACACAAAAAAAGCCGTCACAAAAAAAGCAGAAGGGTGGATTTGAACCCTGTACCTTGCTGGTGCTGCTGTACGACAGCAAAGGAGGCCCCAGGGGCACCAACGCAAATCTTTTGCTGAGGGTGACGTCTTGCAGGTGCACGATGGAGGCTTGCACAGTTGCAAAGGCTTGCGTGAAGAGCTGCAAGCTGAAGGCTTCAGTGGGGATATCATAGGGGTAGTTCCTGAAGAGGCTGCCGGCCATGAACCAGACAGTGTCCAACTCTTGATACTCCTTTTCTATGCCCTGCACCCAAAGAAAGCATTCTTTTTGTCGTTTTGTAAGCCCTGCACCCAAGGCAAGCACTTTTTGGCTCATGTTTGATGCCTTGTATCCAAAGAAAGCATTTTTGTCACTTTGTGAATCCTTCAGTGTCACATGGTGTCCGTGAGACCATTGAGACAGGTGATGAGGCATGACAGTCATCTGTTACTCATCAAGCATGACAGTCATCTGTTACTCATCAAGCATGACAGTCATCTGTTACTCATCAAGCATGCCAACAGGGGTGCGTCAGTTGCTGCTGCTGCCTGCCGCTTCTAAAGCATTCCCTGGCTGAAGTTGCTGTTGCTGGTGCTGCTTGAAGTTCTGAGTTGTTCCTGATTGGCAAATGCAAGCTGCTGAACAAGGCTGGCTGCTACTTTTGCAACTGCTGCTGCTGCTGCTGCTGTGCACTGGGGCTGTTACCCTGGGGCTGCTGCACTAGGGCTTTGGCACTAGGGCTGTTGCCCTGGGGCTGCAACATTAGGGCTGTTGTTGTATGGCTGTGAGACTGGAATCGATGCAACATCAGCGCATGTTACCTTGAGGCGGTCCTTGACCATGTTGACAACAGGGCTGCCAGCCAACAGGCTATCCACCTGCCCTGCCTCCCACAGCAATGGGGACTTGGCTCCCATCTGCCCTCGCCCTCTCTGCCTATCAAGACACACATGCACAAGGGATGAGTTGCCCTTTGAGAAGTGAGTGCCGACCCACTCTATCTGTCCTTGCTGCCTGTCACCTCATACTAAGTAGGCAAGCTGGACAGAGACAGGTACACCCCCATGCACACAGCCCTAGGCACACAGCCCTGGGCACACAGCCCTAGGCACACAGCCCTAGGCACACAGCTCTGGGCAAAAAGCCCTAAGCACACAGTCCTGTGCACGCAAGAGCGCAGGTACAAGCATAGGCCTTGACACAGGAAAGGCAAGGCAAGGCAAGGCAAGGCAAGGCAAGGCAAGGCAAGGCAAGGCAAGGCAAGGCAAGGCAATCAGGAAAGGAAATGGGAAGAAAAGAAAGGCATGCACGATGTCAGGGTTCAGCACCTGTCAAGCTCTTTGATGTAGTGGTGCCATCGGCTCCTCTTGCCGTCATCTTCTCATACATCATATACAGCGTCACACACGCCAGCTCGCTCAGCTTGTCCGTTGTCAGCAGCTCTGCCATTGCCTATAAATTCATCCATGCCATCACACATTCATCCATTCCACGGCTTGTTCCTTTGTTTGTTCATTCATTTGTTCCTTTGTTCGTTCAAACATACATTTGTTCACAGCGTTCGTTTACTCTCTATTGTCCTCCCCTAGTGTCAGGTGCATACAGTCCTGAAAAGCTTTGTACATACGACCGCCTGGGAAGTCAGGCATATCATGCAGTACGAATAGACTGCTTGCAGACAGTTGACTGGGACTGTGGGTACTTGAGCAGGCTCTACAGCCCTTCCAACACGTTTTGACATTGCCCTTTCATTATGCGGATGCTTGTTAGTGGCATAATGATGAACAGTATGTCATGTTGTTAAAGGGGCAGCATGCATACAGAAGAGGAGTTGGAATGATTTGCACAGAGGCAACAAATACGGCTGATAGTCATGACAAACACGCACATTATGACATGCATGATCATATGCGACTGGTTGGTGGCATGCTGCAATAAGAGTGCCCCTGCAACTGAAAGCAGGCGCAAGGTGCATGGGTTATGAGAGTTGTGTAGGGCATGTGTAATCAAGGGTGCGCATTTAATGCATGCATTTCTGTTTGCTCACCTCATCTTCGAAAACGCCTTTCAGGGTGATGATGAGATGCTCAGGAATGCGCAGAACAGTGTCCCCAGCATGCAGATCTTGAGCAGCCACTGTGATGTCTATGTTCTGGTTGGCACGGTACATTGCTTTGATCTTGACTTTGGGCTCTGGCATGCCCTGGCTCTGCAAACAAGCAGAGGAGATGTACTGTGCTTCCGCAGCACAGGAAAGGCATATTGTGCTTCTGCAGAGGAGGAAAGACACGTTGTGCTGCTGCATGTTGGGTGAAGAGGTAGGGATAGGCCTTCATGTCCTGGCAGATACATTGGTGCCAGCACAAAGCTGGCAGTCCCAAAAAGGCTGAAAGCCCTGCAATGGACCAGTGCTGCCAAAAAGAGCTCATGGTAAATGAGCTGTGTGTATGTGTATATATGTACAGACTTTCACTCTGCAAGTGCAGACCCGGCACTTCATCTGTGTGCAATACCAACATGTTGTCTAGTGTCTGGTGCTGACCTGCAACCATGTTTCCAAGAAAGTCGCTTGTTTGGTCTTTGGCGGGGTATCGTGGCTGCTCTTGATGTCGTCATGACTCTCTTCACTGTAGGTCTCTGTAGAGACTGCTGCATTGTCTGAAGCTACTGCTTGCTGGTTTCGCTGGCACTTCACAGTCATGCCACTAGGGCGGTAAGGCCTCAGGGAGACCTGCAGGCAAGCAAACGAATGTGTATGGCACAACACATGTGAGCATTTCGGGCGGACACTGATCTCAGGACGGACCGACAAGCTGCACAGTCCATTTGAGCAAATCTTTAGCACCACCTTGTGACCAAAATGCTGTGCTCTTGTCAATTGGAAGCATCCTCGCAAGGCGTTATGTCGGCAACCGCAAGCCATGGATGGATATGAGCAGCCTGTCAGGTTCGGCCTACGAAATGCGGGTCCATTACAACTCGTCAAACATGAGGAGCTGGGCGTCAGGCAATGCATGCACAGTCCGGCAACAACCAGTGATGTAGAAGAAAGAGATCGTCATCAGTCGCTACGTTCACTGCTTCACGCAGGGCTTATGAGCAGGGCGCTCCAAGCAGGGCCCTGCGATTGGGGGCCTTACTGTTCATATTTTAGATTTCCACTGTAGCATGGACGTTTCTGAATTTAAAATAGACGTTTCGGGAGTGAAAAGAGCTTTTTCATTCAACAAAGTTGGATAAGCTGGCGTTACAGGCAGCAGCCTCCCAACGCTGCAGGGACGCTGTCTGCTCGTGTAATTCAATGATATCAGGCAGCGAATACTCTGTGCTTTGATCAGACCATGCTAAAGTCCAGTGGTGCGGGAGCGACTCTATCTCTCAACGCCGGCCATAGGAGGTATGCCACGATAGCGTCTACAGCGTGAAGTCAAAGATCAAATCACAGATTACGACTGCTGCCACTGACAGCAAATTTCAGACCTGTCAGTGGCCTGTTTCCAGGCGGCCCTCGCAAGTGCGTCACCGCGTCAGGCGGCTGACCAGCCAGGCACCAGAGCTCCAGAAATCTGATCAGTGTACACACGGACATACGCACGCTATCGTCTGTTCGTCCTCCATAGGTGTGTCACTTGACTTGCCAAGCTAGCTTGTGCACTTCACTTCCGAGCGCTGAAGCGTCTGCTCTTGACTAGCATGCACACAAGCACGCTGACCTGCAGGCCATGTCTACAGTTGCGGTGAAAGTATGCTACAGCAGCAAAGCCAGCAGCTTGATAGCGGGCCCAACACCAGCCTGCTTGCTGGCGAGCTGCAAAAACAGTGGCATGCAAAGCTCAACATGCACCTTGGCAACATTGTCATTAGGCCTGGCAGCGATCGCAAGGTCTGGTGGTCGTGTGACCAGTGTCCTGACAGCTTTCCACACATCTGGCAGGCTCCTGTCAAGAACAGGACGTATGGAAGGGGTTGTCCTTTCTGCTCAGGCAACGCCGTTTGTCAGCATAACACGCTTGCCAAACGGGCACCTGATGTTGCGCTGTTTTGGGATGCCAAAAAGAATCATCCATTGTCACCAGACCAAGTGACTGTCTCCAGCAACTTGAGAGCCCACTGGAAATGCAGTGCCTGCTTGCACGAATGGCAGGCTTCAGTGTCTGTCAAGGCGCGTGGCAAGACTGGGTGCCCCAAATGTGCCAAAGCAACCGCTGGCAGGGAATCAGATGGCACAAGGCAGAAGCACCCTACTTTTGCAAGGGCAAACCATGCCTTGCTGCAGCAATGGGATCATGACAGGAACAGAGAAAACGGAAACTTCCCTGACAAGACGACACTACAAAGCCGCAAGTTCATTTGGTGGTGCTGCCAAGATTGTCCCAAGGGCAAAGTGCACAGCTGGCAGGCTCGGGCTTTCTCTCGTACCCGCAAAATACTAACAGGTTGCCCTTGTTGTGCTGGGCAGAAAATATGTGAGTGCAACTCTTTGCAAACTGTTTGTCCTGATGTTGCTGCTGATTTTGACATCAAAAAGAATGGTGTCAGTCCTGCTGAAGTCACAAGTTCAACACACACAGAGTACAGCTGGCTGTCAGATGAGCCTGGGGCTAAAAAGCGATCTGTGAATCGGCGCACAATGCACACAAGGAAGCAAGTCACGACACTTAGTAGGCATACCTGATATATGTATGTAGAGCAGGCATGTCCCTGGGCAGCCCGGTATAATACTTGGCTTCTCAGTAAGTTGATGCCGAAAGGTGTAGTCTTTTCTTTTCTTTCTAGGGCAGGCATGCATATATATATATATATATACATGCATTGCAGTCAGCAATGTTATATGTGTGTTAATTGTAGGGTTACATGTTAGACTATCGCCTGGCTTGTCTTTGACTGTTTCTGACTGTGCTGGCTAGGCGGAAAGCATGCATATGTCAGGAGGAAAGCATGTCGATGTGTGTGATGTCATGTGGTTTGTCCTTTCATTTCTTTGGTGTGCAGCTTGTAAGTTGCAAACAGAATTATGTTTGTTCCTAAGCCTACAGATCATGTTATGTCCTGGTTCAGTGGTTGATCGTACATGTGAAGTCGGTCCAATTGCAATTCGCCTGGTGCAGACACTCTGACACATATCATTGCCTATCAGGTCCCCCTGCACTGTGGTTGCAACACCGTTCAAGCCAAGTTCAAGCACGTTCTAGACACTTGTGCGCAGTCAAATCAGCCTGGCCTTGGCAGTACAGCCAAGGCAGATGCATACGGCACCTTTGCTTCAAGCATATTGTTGCAGATGCTGTATATCTGCCTCATGGCATGCATGAAGGCAAGGTCGTAAGACCAATGCAGCACAATAAGACGTCCAGGCCTATCAGGATTCCTGATGCTGCTCACAGCACTGCTGCAATTGCAAGGCTCTGTGTTGACTATCTCCAGCCTATGATGAGTGTCAGCATCTCATTGAAAACTTCTTTGATGCACTGCAGTTGCCTGGCAGGCAGTGTCAGAATGTCAACGAAGGGCATGTTGCAGCTGCAGTGCACCACCCCTTGACTTGAGGGCTTGACCCGCTGAGAGACGACGCCGCAAGGTGGGAGCTGAAGCCAAGACACACAACCATTTTCCTTCTTGCTAGTCACAGCTACTTCAGTGAGGCACAGTCAGCTTGCTGCAATTGCCAGTGATGAGCTGACTCATGACACCAGGGCAGTTGGGGATGCAGGGAATTGCTGCAATGTACAGCAATGCACATGTTTGGATGCAGGCTTTTGACTGCTGCTGTAACGCTGTACAGCAGCTAATGAGCAATGTTAACCCTACGTGCTCATAGGCATTTGGCCCATGTGATGCCAATGTCCAGCTGTTGTCAAGTTTCTTTATTGCATGTCATGGCCTGACAACGCAACACCTACAAACAGATGTGCCATGTCAGCTCAGATAGGTTGCAGCTTTAGAGTTCAGCTGTCAGCCAGGGGTATAGCAACTTGCTTTGCCCTCAGCGCAGCCAAAGGCGCAGGTAAGCAGAGGTGTGGATCGTCTTTGTCTTTGTCTGAGGTCAAAGTCAAAGTCAGAGTCAAAAAGTCAAATAGCAACCACTGTTGGCACTTGCAAGTGATTGCGCTGAAAACAGGGCCTTGCTGGTCATACAAGCTTTCCTTCAACAGACAGCAAAGCTTGCTCAACAAGCAAACTCCTTGTCTTCTGTGAAAATGCTCTGGCTAACAGCACACTGCTTTGCTTCACAAACTGGATACTACAAAAGAAAGCTGGCCTGTTTTTGCAGACAGCACTGCCCTCTTGAGGCCTGCTTGCCTACGGCTTTTGCTTGCTGCTGTGCCGCAAAATTGCCCTCCTGCTGACAACAGTTTTCCTAGGCCAACGCACAGTCAGGCTCCAAGCTCTGCAGCTAGCGCTACGGACGATGTCTGCCGCACTGGTCCCACCTACACACGCGTTCGATGGTGTACTAGGCCTACCTGGCCGTACCGCCAGTCAGATCGAGCTGTCGTCGCACACGAATTGTTCTGCTAAGCAAGGACTGGTTTTTGATGGTGACATCATGCGCCAATATGCCATGTCAGCAGGTAATGTCATTGCTTAATTATGTTTAAGCGTGTTGCAAGGGTCAAGGTAGGGTTGTAATCAGTTTAGCATTCAGTTTGCACAATTGTGGCCACATACAAAAACTGAAGCTTTCCCATGCTGTACAGTGGTCGTCAAAAGTCCGTAAGTCCTTGCTTGCAATGGCATGCGCCTAAGCCTTGCTCACTTTCAAGGGCACCCACAAGGGGACAAACCTGCTGTTACTAATGCAGTTGCTGTTCATAACGCTGCTGTTGCGGCATAAGGCTTGTTACACAATCCAGCTATATCCTGTAGCCAAGCTGCTGCTGCTGCTGCTGCTGCTGCTGCTGCATTCAGACTGCTTTATGTAGCCGTGCTGGTGCAGATTTGCTTGCATGTAAGTGGGCTGGGCTCACAGCAGAGGGCCCCAGCTGGTCTGCAGACTGTGCTCTGTGCCAGGCTGGCAAAGATTTGCTGCTGCTGCTGCTGCTGTTGCCACTGCTGGATGCTGTAGCTTGCTGTCACACATACATATGTTGCAGCATGATGGCATTACTGTACAATACCTTGCTTGTGTTGTATATTGCCACTGCTGCAGTTGCTGCTGCGACGTCGCATTGCTGATTGTATAGTGCTGATGCTGCTGCTTGTCACTACTGTTGCCTATTTGCGCTGCTTGATGCTGCTGCATGTTGCTGCCACTGTAGGGTGACATTGCTCTGCAATGCCTTGCTGCTTGCTGGTACTGCTGCATGTTGCTGATGTTGCACATTGCAGCTGCTGCTACATTCTGTTGCTTCTGCATTGTGACATGCAGAGCACCGCTACAAATTGCTGCTGCTACAGCCTGCTATTGCATGTTGTAGCTGTTGCTGCGTGCTGGCATTGCGTCTTGCTACCATATGCTACTGCCTGCTGTTGACACATGTTGCTGATGGCTGCACATGTCTGTTGCAACATTGCGTTGCTGCTGCTGCTGCCCTGATCTTGATGGGGAATGCTGCATGGGGCTGCTGGTGAGCTGTGGAAATTTGCTGCAGCATACTCTGTTGCCACAATTTGCCTTCATTGCTGCTACTGCTGCATCTGCTGTTGCTGCACATTGTTTTGTGACTAAATGCCACTACTGCAAGTGGTGGTGTTGCAGCTGCTGTTACTGCACGTTACCGTTGCTGGCCAGTGATGCAGCATTGTACGCTGCAGCATATAATGGTTGCCACTCCATGAGCTCAGGCTGGAGCTGCTGTTGCAGGTACTTACTGCTGCTGTGTTTGAATGCTGCTGCATGCTGCTATTGCCACATGGTCGCTGTGCATCAAAGGTTGTGCACTGTGGCCCTAATGGCACTGCTGTTGCTGCATGCTGACATCATGCATGGTGCTGATGTCCTGTGTTGTTTCCTACACTTGAGGCTGTATAACTTTAACCCATGCTGCTG
>JAABUY010006249.1_pt1 | contig 11702 bp, 13 predicted proteins | sample 5560271 | NCBI WGS metagenome assembly JAABUY01 (sample SAMN10711886, study PRJNA513374) | rock metagenome | isolation source: Antarctica rocks | place: Antarctica: Victoria Land, University Valley
GTACGGGGTCGTGCAGACGGCTTTAAGGGGTCTGTTGGAGTATATGCTGTTTCCTGATCCGCATTATTATTCTCTTTCTTTCACGGTTAGGGATGCCCAGAGGGGGCCCGTGGGGGCGGGAAGTGTTAGTACTCTGCATGGCTGAGGAACTCGTGCTGCTGGGACTAGGATACCTTTTGGGGATGGATGAATCCGGGGATTCGTAAAGGCGGCCAGTCCAGGCAGTAAGTAGTACGGTTACCTTGGACATTCTGGCATAAAAGAACTCTCAATCCAAACGAACAAGATTCTGAAGATTTTCAAGTTGTTTTGTATGTCAGTAACGGAATATTTCTTCGAAGTTTGTTAAGGGGAAAAATCTATATTTCACTCAAGAACCTGATGATGCCGTTACGAAAAGCTTTTACTTCCTTGGTCAGGATATTTCACAGCGGGAAAGACTACCTCACTCAGCATGAGGTAGCAAATTGTTATGTATCGAACCTTTATAGATTCCCTGAACACAATTGGATTTTAGCGAGATGCACGATAGAATTGAAATGAAATCCCCAAGATATCTAATCAATGTTAATGATACCCCACACTGTGAATATTTCACTCAGTGCTTCATTCAGTGCTTCATCCAGTGTCCCATCCAGTGCTTCAACAAGAGCTCCATATATGCTCCATCCAGTGTCCCATCCAGTATCTCATCTAGTGTTCCATCCAGTGCTTCACCCATTGTTCCACCCTAACCCTAAGCAGAACCCACTGACGTAGGGTTAGCATTGAGAAACACAAGACGCAAATCAGCTAGTCGCTTTCCGTCAAGAGCCATCTCTTTCTCCATGGTCCCCACCGCTTGTAATGGCAGGGCATCGTAATTTATGCGAGGAGGAATCCTAAGGTATGGGGCTTCTGCACCAAAAAAGGCGCGCCTGGCACAACGAAATCAGGGCTCGTTCGAAGCGTTTCTGTGTCGTCTAGGTCTATATCGGTAGAAAAGTTGTTAGGGTCCAGATTCAGCAGCAGGCGGATATTCAGCTCCTCCTGGTTGAAGCGCTGTTGGTTCGTAAAAGACATGGGTTTCAGGTTCTTTTCTGCGTCCTTGAAGGTAGTCGGAATCAAGCTTTCGTAGATCTCCTCGTCGTCAAATTCCGGTGAGCTGTCCATATCTTCGTCCGTGTAGTCGCTTTGTAATGACTCTGAACCGGAGCCGCTGTCACTATCTGTGGAAAACTTCGCCTCATTTCCCGACGCTGTTCTCTGGCCCTTAACACCTCTGCAAATTATAAACCCTTCAGATATGATTCCATTATGCTTTGAGGTTTTATTACTGAGCGTCCTGACCTCGATATCCGTACCTCGTCGTTTATCTCTATTTCGGATATTTGATCCTGGGGGTTTAGATTCGTCGTATCCACATGTAGGTCGGGGAACTCTGCAACTGTCTTGGCCACACTTTCAGCCTCTTCTTCGACTTTGATCCGCACCGCATCTGCCTGCGCGCTAGGTTTCACCTGCTCCCTCCCTTCGTAGCTTCCTACTGTAGTTCTGTTGAAGCAATAGAAGCTGCAGTAGGAGCAATAGTAGGAGCAGGAGGATGAGTCGTCCAATTGGGAACATAGTTCCTAATTATGCACATGCTCCATCTGACCCTCATATACCAATAATCATCGGCTTGCCTTGCGTTCATCCTGGAGTATGGAAGGATCTCTTTTGTACACACCACCCGGTGTCTCCAAATGGGCAGTAATTTGCCCGAACCAGAAGGTAGCATGGCCTTTTTGCTGGTTTTGGCGTTTCAATCTCAGTTCTCGAAGCTCTTCGCCACTCTGTACCTGAGTGGATGATTGTGTCATAGGTACAGTTTGGCTTGTGCCCGCATCCTTGGCATCTCCTTGTTCCATATTAGCATAAGTATAGTCAGAGGGTTGTCTCTCATACTGATATGACCATCATCCATTCAAGTGACATCTCCTGTTGTGCTAAGGTGTACCGCATTATTGATTGCGAATGACGGGCCGTCGTATTTGTAAGGATATTCCTCGTTCATATCGATAGGTTTTAACGTGTATATGAGTTGAATCGTCCGTCCCCTTCTTTTCTTTTTTATTGTAGAGAAAATGACGAAGGCTCGATTCTCGACACAAGTTCGTTTATAAACATCTTGTGTTTGATTTAAAGTTTTAAACTATGTCACGCTTTCTTTTGATTGTTAATTGTCTGAAAGACTGATCTGATTTCAACAACAGATGCTGAGGTAACTGATTATGCATCGATCTTTCAGGCTCTCTATCTAACATTCAAAGCAGGGTGATGTTTTCTCTCAAGGTTGCACCACTGATGCTACTTCACTGTGACAACAACGTAATCACTACTGAGAGCATCTTATAAGCCGCTGATCTACAAGCTTTGAGATTCTGAGATTCTGATGTCTTACTCTCTTGCCGTTCGTTAGACGCGAGATTGTCACCGTGCTTGCCAGAATAATCAAAATTGAATCGCGGATAACACTTCAAAAAGCATCCGTAGACGGGGGTGGGGATATGGAGGGGGAGGATGGGAAGGGGCTTATTGAGATGAGTTACTCAAGTACCGCGAGGGGAGCGACGGTGTTGGTTGACGGGAGGGATCTGGAGAGGGCGGTGGAGAAATTGGGGAAGGGGGAAGAGGGGTTGGACCTGGAGGATGTTCGAAGGAAGGGGGTGAGTGGAGAGGTTTTGGGGAGGGAGGGGGAAACAAAAGGGGAAGGAGGATGAAAGCGCCATCTGTGCTCGGGTATTCTGCCTGGAGGTCTTTTCGGGCGCTGTCTGTCAGGCATTGAGGCTTTCGTGGAGATCGGCATGAAGTTGTGCATTTTATTAGTCATTGTTGCTCCTCGTGCTGCTATTCGCTCAGTCGACACATTCCCTTACCACCTAGGCAAACAACCCCTTATTCTCCTCCACCCACTCCCCCAACCGCATCGGCTCCCTCCCTGCAAGCTTCCTCACATTCTCCCTTGCCTCCTCGTAAACCGCCCTTTCATACCACACCTCCTCTCCATCCCCCAGCCCCTTCAACAATCTAAACATGTACCTGGCCGCAGCTTCTGGCATACCCTGCTCCGCAATCATCATCTGCACCCCCTCCTCCTCCCCCAGACTCACAACCTGTACCTCCCGCCCCACAGCCCTGGCTATAACCCCCACCGCGTCCCTTTGCGAAACCAGGTCCGGCCCACAAAGGTTCACAAACCCCTGCCCAGCCTGTGGGCCTCGCGCCAGCAGCGCCCCACACACCCGCCCGATGTCCTCCGGGGAGATAAAATCGACCTCCGCGTCCGGCGACACAAGCTTTAACTCCCCGCTGCTGATGCCCGCCTTCCACCTCACCGCATTGCTCGCGTAAAACGCCGGCCGCACCGCTATATAGCCGTCCGCGCCGAAGATCTCGGCGAGAACGAGCTCGACGTGCCCGTGCTCATACGGTATTATATCGCGCGGCAGGATCTTGCTAATGTCGCCCCCCTCGCTCAAGCTCACGCTGAAGCTGCTCAGGAAGACGACGAAGTCGACGCCCGCGGCTTTGAGGGCCGTGATGGTGGACTTCATGTGGTCGGAGACGCCGTGGGCGAGGTAGATGAATGCGCGCTTTGCGCCGGTTTGATGCGCTGCGGCGCCGACGGTGTCGGGCTTCGTGAGGTCGGCTTGGACCCGGGTGAAGCCAGCTTCTTTTTCTTGTTCAGGGCTGAAGCCGGGGATGGGTTTGAGGGGGTCGCGCATCGCGAGAACGACTTTCGCTCCGTGCTCTTGGGCGCTGCGGGCCGCGGCGGAGGCGACGCCGCCGGTGGGGCCGAAGATGATGGTGGTTGGGGGGGGCATTTCGGGGATTTGTGATTTGATGCTCAACACTGGTGTAGTAGATGGCAAGGTTGGTAGAGCAGATGAAGAAGAGGTGAGTCTTTATATTGAGAATCTGGATATCAACAGGCATCGTGAGATAGTCATAATGCAGCATCGGGGTCGGAGTAAAAGGTTAAGCCGTACGGAGGTATATAAACTCCGATGTAGAATTGATGGTTCGATTACGCGTATGCACGGGGTTTCTGCCACGCACGCTGTCTATGACTAATTATCTTAGTGCCCTTTTCAGCACGCTAAACCCGATACTATCTGTGAATAACCTTTCTAGGTTAGAGTGTGCGGAAACCTCTCGGATTTATAAATCCTTATCTCCATAAAATCTAACCAAACAGTCATGTTCTCGTTCGAAGAAGACGTTTAATACAATTAACACAAGGCACTTTATTATAAATGCCGCTTGGTTATGCCTAGGGTTACTAAACTTGGCGTGCTTGGCGTGTTTGGCTTCCTCGCTGCTTAGGGTTAGCTCGGCTTCCCTTGTTGTAGAACAACTCACATACTACGCACGTACATTTCATCGTCATTCTCTTATATATACTACCAGAGCTATCTAAGTTCTGGACTTCATGTAATACAACCTTAAGAAGATTGTTCGAAGCATTTGATGCGTTCTTGAAGAATTCAGTTCTCAATCTTGAATCTGCGCGGCCAGTTGTACTGGTTCAATCACTAAGTGTTCGCTCTCTCGCCCCAATGAATGTCACGTCGGCATTTCGGGAAACTGGGCGCCGATGGCTTTTGGTGGCTAAAAGCCACAGGGGCCGTATGGGACCGATGTGCGCATGTCGTGGCCAGGGGGCCGCAACAGATACGCCGTAGCCGATCGAACCTTCCACGGGCCACTTTAGCAACTTCAGTTGCTGCGGGCTCAAATAAGTCATTTTCGGCTTTGAGCATCATTATTAGATAAATCATTAAATCAATGAATTAATTATTGAATAAATCATTAAATAAATCAATTAATTGATCATCTAACTAGTTATCTAACCATCTGTTTAATCGAATTGTTGACTATGTAGGGTGCTTAGTAGGGAGTCATGAAGGGAGCCATGGAGGGAGCCATGGAGGGTGTTTGGTAGGAAACCATGAAAGGAGCATTGTTTGAAGCACTGTTTGACGTGTGTTATGCGCCCGACCGACGCGTAGTTTGAAGTATGTAGAGTGTTCGATAGAGAGCTTGATAGAAAGTTAGGTAGGAAGTTTGATGTTGCGTCATGAAGGGTGCTTTCTATTGAGCAAATTAGCATGTGCTATGAAGCATGTATGGAGCATACATACTATGGAGTAGGTCATGGAGCGAATGACGTGTGTTCGAACGCGTCGCATGAAGCATGTTTGGAAGCATGTTTTGGAGCGAGTAGGCTGGTGAGTAGGCGAACGAGTAGATGGCTGAGTTGGTGGGTCCCCGAATTGCCGATGCGAAGATGTTTCGACGGGCGCTGAATGAATACAAGAAAGCATGAGGCTCGAATCCTACATTGACTCTTGACATCGTCAACAACTTGGTCAATCTTTATGTTGGAAATAGGGAACAGTACGTACGTACTGTTACCCCTATGGTTAGTAATCTCCGCATTCATCCGGCGCTAGTCCGGCGCTAGTGGATGGGTATTTACCCTTCGCCCACTTCTTCCTTCCTCCGATAGTTCCTACCTACTAGATAGTTCAGTCAATATATCTACATGCCTCTCTGCCCTCATGTCCTCGTATACCAAGACTTTACGCTACTCAAGGCAAGCATAGCTAGGCGGAAAAAAGATATATCGGCGGGCGCTGGATGGAAAGGAGAAAGCATGGGGCCCGGACCCTATATTTACCCTTGACACCGTCAATAACTTAGGCCTTCTTTACAAGAATCAAGGCAAAGCATAGCGAGGCGGAGAAGATATGTCGGCTGACGGGACTGACGGGGATGATGCGCCACGCCCTCGGCTTTAATTTTTTTGATTACTGTAAATTGCAGCTGAAGAACCTTTTTTTCTCTTCCTTTTTTTCTTCTTTTCTAATGTTCAAATTTTTTATACATACATATATGTTTGGGGGGAAATCAAAAGGAGGTCTGTGCTATCGGTATCAATTTGCGGATTTACCCATAAACCCTGAACAAATTCGCTCTTTTCTTTTCTTTCACGTGCTTTTATATAAACGACCCGACTTCTCGCGACGACTGTTGGCTCGGCCCCCTCTGTGCCTTCTTTGGAGTCGGAAAACTTCGCTTTGGGGAAACGTGCGGTATGTGGTATGAGTTCGGATTTCGAGTCTTGATCGCTTGGGTTTTGGTTGATGGGTGATGTGAATAATTTGTAGAGGGTGGTCAGGGAATGGACTGGAATGGATGGATGGGCTCGAATGAGATAAGAGTTGGGGGGATGGTATTTTGGGAGAAGGGCTTTGGCGAAGGGGATCCAGGGGGGGGGTTTCGAGGCTTGAGAATGTGAGAATGGGGGGGGGGGTTTGTATGGTTGCAGCTGGAAGTAGATTCTTAGCCTCGAGGAATAAGGAAGTTGGAAAATTGGAAATGAGATTTTTGATGGTGGCTGCGCGGGGGGTTTAGCTCTGGGTTGTTGAGATGTGGGAGGATAGCGGGGATGATGGTTGGAGAGGGGGAGGGGAGGGGGAGGGAGGGGGAAGACGGTAAGCGGGGTTATTGAGATAGGGAATTTCAAGGGACTAGAGGGGATGGATTTTCTTTTCCCATTCCCATAATTGGGAAATATCAAGAGTAAGGACGCATGGGCGGTCGAATGTTTTGGATAATTTTTTCTGGAAGAGATGTGGGAGATTTCTTGGGTCGGGGAGTTTAGGGTTGGAGGTGTTGCGGCGTAGAGTGGATTTTTTCTTCTGACGGTGGGATTTCTAGTTGGGGGTCTTCCTTCCACATCTGTGCCGAGTATTTCCTGACTGTCCGTTTTTGCTTGGATTTTTCCTAGTTGAGGCAGGACTTTTACATGCCTTGACAATTCTCCTCACCTCCCCCCCTTTTTTAGCGCTTATCCATTTCCCGTTCATATCCCCTGAAATCCACCAAATGGATCTTCTTGGCGTCCGCATGTTCAAACTCGATGTGGGAGGAGGAAGAGATAGATGGAGGTGAAGACTGGAGGGATGTGAAGTGATTTCGAGCGTGATGTAGGGGCAGGATGGAGAGGGGGAGATGAATGTTGATGTAGATGCAGCAACAGATACACTAATGAGAGAGTGTGTTTTCTATGTAGTGAGGTGCAGTAGCTATGAGTAGGTGTGGGTCAGGTGACCTCTATTATCTGATAGGCCTGTTTCCTTCCTAAGCCTATTGGCTCCTACAATGGAGAAGGGGATGGATGAGCTCCCAAGAGATAAGGGAAGGACGATATACAAATATGTTGGAATACGAGGTCATATGGGGGCATATTAATATTTTGGTTGTTGCTTTTAGGAGTCTATCTAGGAGCGAGCAGGTAAAACTCTACTAGCGGGCCCCAGCCCTATCAGCCCTATGAAGGCGGAGATTACCATCTCCCCTATTTCCAACATCAGATTGAGGTCTTCTTGTGACGAAAATGGTAGTGAAGATGACGGCATGTGTCCTGCCGGCAAATGTCCCGAACCAAGCGTTGACGGGGCTTCCTACATGGCGGAAGAAGGCTGGAAGCAGGAGCATTGACCCAACGATTATGCCGACACTCATTTCGATTATTCTAATCTTGTTCAGTATCGTACCTGTATACGGAGGATGCTATCATTTACACCATGATGATCGGATCAATCGCATCCCAAGTGGTGTCTGTTGACTGGTTGAATTTGTACTGAGACCATAGGCCCAAACAACTGCTTACACACGCGCTTCACAAGATTAGCAGCCTTTCCGAAAAACACAAATGCTCGAAGCGAACTTACAGAAGCCCGGTCATGAACATTAACAAAAATCCGATCTTTTGTCTTGGTCTTAATGAAAGCTGTAAAATCGTAGGGATGGGAATAAGCAGAAGGTAGAAATCGCTTAGAATGTCTACCACGCCCTGTACTATCTCAAGTCTTCCAGATCTTCGGCAACGAGATTCTAGAGCAGTTTCAAGGAAGTTCTTGCCGGGTTTTGGAATGCAAAGTGGAAGAAAAGAAACCATGCTAGCGAGGTAAAACAACAAGGTGAATGCCATACCGTAGTAAATGGCATATCTTAAGGGATAAAATAGCTTCAAGAGAAGTAAGAAGAGAGATAGCTTGACTGAGAAAATTATTGGGGGATAAAAGAAATTGGATATAATGAAGAGCTGTAAGTCTAATGTCAGGAGGATTCCCCCAAAAATGTAAGGAATTTGAAAAGGAGAGTATACCGATTTTTGTTTGTTCGTAAATGTTTTTTGATCATTGTCCCATAGATGTCTTCCATAGCCATGCTGTACCTCTGAGAAACTTTCAGCTCTTGTCTTTGATACTGGAGTGGTTTCAAGCCTACCGTTTACTACAAAACCAATATACATGTACACACCCAGCTGTTATTCATCTCAGGGCTAGTTTTAGAAGCCTATGGGGATTTCCATACCCTTGAGATTATCGATGCATCTGATAACAGTTAGAGTCAAACCAAAAAGGCAGACAGTAGGCGATCAAAAGCTTACAATCATCAAACCAAATCCTCTTCATTATGAAGAATCTTGTGTATATCTGAATGATGTTGAAGAGTAGAACGAGGATGCCACATATCGCTGCTGTGACGTAGACCTGCCAAGCTCGAGACTCTGGATTGACCATGTTTGGGATGACACTAGGAGGCGGAGTTGCAAGTATAGCACTTGGATTAGTAGGCGCTGAAATATGAGACTCCATGGGTGTAATAGAAGATGTGGTTTCCCCAATAGATTAAAAAAGGTTCAGATCCACTTGCGTATTACAGTCGCACCAACGTGGCCATTAACCCAAACCGAAGGAAACACACTCATTATGTACTGTATCTGAGCTGGAGGCTCAGACATCTTATACCACAGGAAACCGATGATGTGGCAGGAATCGAAAAGGATAATTCTCTGCATAGCAGGACAACTGCGAGACATAACTGGACCAATACTGAAATCGGGCGTGGGGTTTGAGACCTTCGGCCGGCAATGGACAAATGGGATATTCTACGTATATCCAAACTCCGTATCGAGGCTGTGTTTTGCTGCAACGCAAGTTCAAGGATTGAGCATAACGCGATCACATTCAGCCAATAGAGGGAAATCACTGTACGAGGTACTGTATTTTGTTTATATGCTGAGGGTATCAACCTGTCATATGTAGATACCTCTAAACGTTATCTTTTTATCAGAGGTAGGCCCGATGTTTGAACTGTAGTCTGAAATGTTCATTCAGCGTAACATGACGAAAGATGTACAACTAGCGCAAGCTCTTGTATCAAGAGAAACATCCGCCAGTGCAGACAAGATCAAGAAATATGCGCATAGTGTGTCCCCTCGCTCCAGCGAGGACTCTATGCGCGTTCTACACCTTCACGTTCCGTACCCCGCCCTAAGCTCATCCTTTGCTTCGTGCTATAGCCATGCACCACTTTCAACCATGCACCACTAAAATTCAACCACTCTTTATATACACGAGGATTTTGAAGCAATTGCTTCAAAATAACACGCCATTTCTTCTGGAAACCCTGGGCCAGCTTAATGCGAGCAGCCTTATGGAGCTTATTCTAGTAGCTCTGTAGCACTTCTGTAGTGCCTTTAAATAACGCTTTTCCTAGGTCTCTTCGCGGCGCTGCTGCCTCTCTTCCTTCAATTTCTGTCTATCTTGAGTCATACTTCAAGCATTTTCGACGTAACAAACATCTTCGCTTTGAAGTATTTTATTAGACTGCTTTTTGCATGCTTTGCGAGCATTTTCAATGATTTTCGTTCGTCGGCGATTCGGGGAGGCCAGCCCATTGACGGACAATTAAGCCCGGGGCTACCCAGACTGCGCATGTATCGTACCAGCCCTCGGGCTATGTACAATAGCACCCACTAAGCAACTCTATCTTACATATACAAATATAGCGCTAGAAGTCGAACTCGACGACAAGAGGATAGGTCGTCGAGAATGACCTGTGCCGAAGATACTTGACCTCCTTAGTGGCTCATGACGACTTGTCGATCGAAGATTTCTGAACAACATGGTGCATTTGATCAATCCTTACATCACTGCTTCAGGTTTGCCTTCGGTATGTAATGGTGTCTCTAATAAGCAACTGCCAGGTCGGCACAAGTCGAAAAATTCATGTTCAAACCACCAAGTTGGCTTTGGATATCCGCAAAAACCAAGGTAAAAGCCAATATCATCTGAGCTTACCGAAAGTCGGTTTAGTCCCTTATGAGGTGAGTTAGCCTTGACCGATTCATGATCGTGCTTATTGAATTCACAACGTGCTCGCTTTTATCGCAGCCTTGGGCCGAGCTGTTACTCGGAAATCTGACTGGTATATTAGTATATTAATTTTCATTCGTTAGCCTTTATCACCTAGTTGTTGTTTATCTATCAATTCTTTGAGTCTTATATGTCATTTACGTCTCAAGCATTACCACCGAATTTACAATGGGTTTCAGTTGAGAAGTACGATAACACAGCAACCACCATTTAGTTCGACCAACCAGAAGCCTTTCGACCCAGCAATCTCTCGTACGCTACTGGAACGCTAAGAAGATTCTGGAAACTGGGCAGGCTGCTTCCCCCAATACATTATGAAATCTTGGCCTTCATTCTAGAAGGGGTTGGCCACGAGGACTTTCGTGTATATCGGGCCCTTGAAGCTTCGGAGCGGTTTCCATGGCAGGAGAACGGCGAGGAACACATCCAAGGCTATGTGCTACCTGTATAGGACACTGTCTTGACGACTATCGCATTGTGTTATGCCGGCCTGTGCTAGAGAGATGAGGACTTGGTAGGAGCTGTGGAGTGGAACACTGCTCGCCAGCAGCTGTGTCCCGAGGGCGAGTGGCGGATATACCGTCTGAGGCATGCCCTATGCAGAAACGACGACGGAAGATGGGCCGCATTGAATGTAGACACTTATAAGCTCTTCTTCAACAAGGTACCGTTGAGTTGCATGCATGCCGTCTTGCTGCGAACCGTCAGTCGTCGAGGTCACGGTTGTGGGGGAAGAGACAGGAGAACTGGTAGGTTCCGGCTCTACAACCACTTGAAGGTCTGAGCAATCATGGCTTTATTCGCCCACCTTCCTCACAAGGCGAAGATATTATGAGAAGTTGCTTTGCTTGTATTGTTCAGACTCCTACCATAGGAATGGTAGCATTGCCGCCTGAAATGTACTGCACTGGCTCTAGGTCCCAGAAACAATTCTATGTATCTTAGTTACTCATACTATCGTCATCACTTCCCGGGGACGAAAGTTTCACTTTGCAAAGATCGTAGGTCTAAGAATGCGGCACTCGTGCTGACACAACAGCGAGCCAAATTGGGCTTCGAATCTATCATAATTCAGATGCAAGGCAATGCAAGGCAGACTTTTCCAACAGAGTAGCATACCTACAATACGTAATACGTTGTGATCTGATATGTTCACTCGTATACTCGAGGCATAAGCGTTGAACTGGCAAATGAGATTGTTGTTGGTCTTTCGGACTGTTACTGGGGCGTGACGAAGAGAGTTCGACTCGCAAGTCGCAATTCCGACTTGTCACAGCTTAGTGTGAAGGACTAGTTCGGCTAGCTCTCGTTCCTGTGCACGGGACCTTCCGCCGATAATTTACGAGTCCGGTACTTTCCACCACGAACATTACTGCGGACGGCTTTAGTGTGGCGTTCGCGCTCGTTTTACCCCTTGATCCACAGTCTTGGGGCATAATAGTGCCG
>JAABUY010006252.1_pt1 | contig 11696 bp, 20 predicted proteins | sample 5560271 | NCBI WGS metagenome assembly JAABUY01 (sample SAMN10711886, study PRJNA513374) | rock metagenome | isolation source: Antarctica rocks | place: Antarctica: Victoria Land, University Valley
GCGTCCGAAGCCTGCGGCTGAGCGGCGATGCACCTCCGCACGCGAGCCATCTGGGCGAGCTGGCCGCGCCCCGCCCAGCGAGCGCGCGCGGTTTGGCACGCGCGGCCAGGCAGCAGCCGGCCCGCCCGGCAGCAGCCGTCCGGCTGCTGCCGTCCGGCTGAGCGACTGGAACGGTTGCATGTGTGCTGCTCATGCATGACTGTGTATGTGACTGTGAGCAACGGAGAGCGTCTTGTTTGTAGCGGGCTATGCAACGTGTTCTGCGGTCATAGACCAGTCCAAGCATGCGCCGTCATGCGCTCGATTCCGCAGTGTGAAGATCGGGGTTATAGGGCTTTGACGGAGCAGCGCAGCCCGCACCTGGCGCAGCGCAGCCAATGTGTTCCCAGCGCGCCGCCGCCAGAAGCAGCTTCGGGGAGGTGAGAGGCGCACTTTTGGCAGCAGGATAGAGCGCGAGCGCGGGCGTGCCATGCAGACGCGGGTCCCGCCGTTGCAGGCGTCAGTATGAGGTGGCGGCCCCGTGCGCGCACCGCATGGCCTCCAGACGCGCCAGCCCTCCCAGTGTCGCTGTGATAATTGTTGTTCAGCGGGGCTGACAGGTGTACTGGGGCACACTATGACCAATGCCATTAAGTGATTGCGCTGCTGACACATAGCCCTGGGGTCTGCTTTCCCATTGTATGCGGCGTGACCTGTAGCCTGCGGCATCAGCGAAGCATGCCTAGCCGCGCGAGACTTCTGCGCCTGAAATAAATGGATTATGCGCATTGCGTTGTTGCAATTGCGTTGCACTGGCGGGCCATCTCCCATGAGTTCATCAGTCGCAGGGGGGATACAAGGCGGCCTTCCGAATACAACAAAGGGCAGCACTGAGCATGCATTATGCCACACACCTGCAATACATGCCCTTGCATTTTCAGCAACCCGACAGCGCCTTGAAGCAAACAGGCGAACATTCACTGTAACCAGCTTCAGTTCATGAGCTGACAGTCACCGTGAGGATAACACCGTCACAATACTGTCACAGATTTCTCAGCCAGCGCCCGCACTCGCAGCTCATGCGCATGCCCTCACGAGCTGCACCGGGTGCACCCTGGCCAACTCACGCCGTGTGCAGGGCGTTGAAGACTATGATCCAGCTCAGCTGCGCGGCGCACACGCGCACATCAGGCTCAGCGCATCGCATGCTCGTGCAGGACGCCTTCACAACTCCATTCTCCTCTCCTCATGCAGAGCGGCACGCCGCCTGACGGAGGAGGCTGCAGCGCCTTATTGTAAACAGGGCACAGCTGCCTGGGGCTTTACTGAAGGCGTGGATGCTGCACTGCAGCAACAGCATAGCCAGCTGCATGTCTTTGCCACGAGCGGCAGCCGAAAGGGCGACAGCGAGTAGACAGCCAGTGAACAGGCTGGCACGAATGCCCCCTGGCCCACTGCACCCCCAGCGGCGCCAGGGCATGGGGCGTGCACCAGGACAGTGGCAGAGGCCCTCTGCAGCTGCCTGGGCGCGCACCAGGAACAGCCCTATCGCGGGCATGAGGCCCTCCATGAGCAGCAGCTGGTAGCCGCCGTACTCCTCCTCGTCCAGCCTGCGGCACTGACACGGGTCTGCACTCCTATCTTTTTTCACTTGCATAGAGCAGCGCAGAGATGTTGCAACAACAGAGGATACACAGAGGCAGACGGGGAAGGACAAGCCGACGGGGCACAAGAGCCGCTCGGGCAAGGCGAGCGCAGCACAGTCGATGCCGACCACGTCAGGTTTCGCTCGTCGGCGACTCTTGTCTGCGACCGCCAGCAGGTGCGGGCTGACACGACACCCCGCGCCCTGCCTGGCCGCCTGACAGCGCCCCCGGGAGGCAGGCTTGCGCGGCGCACCTCAGATTCTGGAACCACGAGTACACCAGCAGCAGCGCGACGCCCGCAAACCTGGACACGCGCACATCTCAGTGTTCACACTGTGCTGGAGCGAGTCCAAGCGCCAAAGCCAGCGGGGTGTGGTCCAGGCCCCTGGCAGCTGCTGGCGCGTATCCTTGCCAGCTGAGCTTGCAGCAGCGGCCGCCTGGCAACCAGGGAGCTGCCAGAGCTCACGAGGCGGCGCACCCGGCCAGTGGCGGCCAGCCCGACAGCCCCGCCAGGCCCACCCCGACGCCCGCTGCCAGCGCCACCAGCTGCCGGCACCAGTAGATCACGTCCAGCAGGTCGTCCTGGCGCCTCAGCACAGCTCCCCTCAGCAAGTTATCGATCGGTGGGTCAGCAGCCAGAGCACCAGAAGACCGCGTAATGGGCGCATTGAGCGTAATGCCTCTCGCCCAGGTTCATGGCCGGACAAGTCTACAGAGTATTTAAGTCTAGGAAATGCTGCTCGGACAGGACCTGAAGCTCTGGTTCTTCTGACACCAGACACACTAGTGACTGAAAGTGGCAGGCAAAAGCAGCGGGCCAACAGCACAGCAGGCACGCCGCAGGAGTGCATGCGTCCTCAGTGAAGGGAGCCACCTTCTCCCAGCGCTCGCCCAGGCTGTGCTTCGGGTCGAGCGCGCCGTGCAGCGCGCGTCGCAGCAGCGCCACCATGCGCCATGACGACAGCGACAGCGCACTCGACCCGGCGGCTTCGCTCACGCTGCGCCGGTGCCCATTAACTGGCTGCGTGGCCGGCGCAACAGCCGCGGGGCTGCGCGCACCGCTTGGCCGTGCTCGCATCACAGTCTGTTTACGTGTCAGGGAAGGTGAGTTGACGACGAGCAGGCACTGGGGCACGGCTCACCAGCTCGCCACTACACAGTCAATAGTTGCGAGTTGCACTCCGCACAATTGTGAGGGTAGGGGTAAAGGGTTTAAGGGCAATGCGCTCGCCTCGGATGCATCGTCCGGACGCCCGTCGATGGTCCTGACAGGCGCACTTTCCTCCAGATTTTGTTGGAAAGAGAGCGCAGTCTGCAGCACGTCCCTTTTAAGCTTGTGCGCTCTGTGCAGCCATCTCAGTATATAGCTCTGTGCCATCTCCCCAGCCCAGCACTGCAGCGCACCCAGCAGCTGTCTGTGCGCAGCTCCTGGGCACCCCAGAGCTTCTCCGCCATCTAGACGAGCAACCAGCCCACCTTGGGCAGCGCCGCGCACCACATATGGCCCCGGCAGCGCCGCGGCCGCAGCGCGGGGCGAGGCGAGCGGCCAGAGCGGCCCTGCTCCTCCTCTGCTTCGCGGCTGCAGCCGCTGCGACAGCTGCGCCCACACCCACTTCCGGCTCGGCGCGCGCGCTGCTCAACGCTGGAGCTGACAAGGCGCGCCACACTGGCAGGACACTACATAAATGTCATTACAAGTGCAAACTGCAGACGCACACTCTCAGAGCACAGACCGCAAACACAGGCGCAGAGATGCCTTTGGCGCCGCCGTGTGGTACCCCAGCCTCGTGTCACCACTGCGCAGGGCTGCGCAGGTGCTGACCATTGTCAACACCTGCAGCCTGGACGGCTACTGGATTGGCACGAGCTCGTACCCGGCCGGCGCCAACGCCACAGGCGATCTGGCGTGCATCAACAGCAACGAGCTGGACATCAATGTGCCATACTCTGTCAACGTCAGCGGCTGCGGCGCGCGCCCCGCCCCCGCGCCTGCCGCGCATGCGCATGAGAGCAGGCTGTGCCACCCCCAAGGATAAGCAGGCGGCCCAGCTGGCGGGAGTGCACCACAACCGGGCACGCACCGGGCCGTGTGTGCAGGCCAGCTTGGGTTGAGCGGCCAGCCCTGATGAGAGGCAGTCGAGGTCAGGCGCCTCCGCCGTCACTGTACGCAAACACGTAGGAGCGCAGTGCTGTCAGCGCCGTGGAGCCTCCCGCACAACGTGAATAGAGAGGGCATGGCATGGCGCAGGAGGCTCGCGTGCCACGCGCAGGCACCTCCGTGCGCACGGCCGCGGCGCCGCTGGTCACTGTCAGCATCGCCCAGGCGGGCGCCGCGCCGCAGCCGCTGAGCGTGGCCGCGGTCGACTCGGGCGCGTTCAACGCGACCTGGGTGGTGGCCGGGGGCACGCCGCCGCAGTGCGCCGCTGTGTCGCCTGCGCCCATGTTCGCGTGCGTTGGCCCCCCACCTCCCCCCGCACTGGAGCGCCTGGATGCACTGCTGCCCTGACCCTGTTCCCCCGTGTCTCTGCTTCTCAACAGCAGGTCCCACCGCTTGTCAACTCTGACGGCACGTTGATTTGTCACACCTTTACGTGGCGTCAGGACGCCGCAGTGCCTGCTCAAAAGCATGCGGAAACAGTTTTGCAAGTGGTCCCTGTTCATGCCGCGCAGCCTCCAGCCGGCGGGCGGCGGGGCGCTGCAGTACCTGGTCTGGGAGCCGTTTCAGGACCCCAGCGACAAGGGCATCAAGGCCATCGTAGCCGAGAGGTACATGGTCGCTGCGGCGCCTGGCGGCGCAAGGCCGGCCGTCACGCACGTGTGCGGCGTCACTGACACGCAGGGCACCTCATGCAGCCAGGTGCCGCCCGCCCGCCGCTGCCACGGAGTGCGCCGCAGCACGCGCAAACTGTGCAACCCGCCCTGTCATGTGCCCAACTGCTAAGCGGGCCTGCTGGCGGCGACACACAGGCTGCATGCACAGACGTTGCATGTGAGTCACGTGCGGCGAAGCACTCTAGGGTCAGGCGCTCAGCGCACTCCATGCTTGCGTGTGGAGCAGCGCAGCACACGTCTCACGGGGGCGCGGGCCTGCCCGCAGGCGGCGGGCGCGCTCGGCAACCAGACGCTGCTCACCACCAACGTCACGTTGCTGTATGTGTTGCAGTGCGCCGCGGGCCAGTGCCTCAAGCTCAACCCCTACGCGAGCGGCGCATCTGCGGCGGCGCCCGCGCTCGCCTCGCTCGCCGCTGCCGCAGCAGCCATGTTTGTGGCCTTTCTGATTTGACGAGTGCTCAAGGAGCTCTGGGTCACTCTTTCACCGCTGTCTCCTAGACTGTTGTTGCGGGATGGGTATGTGCTGGGTAAGAGGCGGGCGTGTATCTGCGCGTCACCTTGTGCGCCTGCTGGCCCGCCTTCATGCTGGTGACTCGGCGCGTCCCTGGCAGGTTGCGGTGCCTCTCAGCACCATGCATGCAAGTAGCCTCAACGAGACCAGGTACACCGCAAACGACAGCCCAGTGCAATAACATTGACAGAAGGCCGTAAGCGGCCAGTTTTGGCTGACACACGGTTGTAATTCGTTCATTCACTCTCGCATTGACACAACTGTGCTCCCTAATGCTTTTGTTCTTGCTGAGCCTTGCCACCCCTGGAATTGCATCCGCGCGATGGCACGCGCTAACGCACCCTGGTTACGACCCCTTACTCCTCATCATGTACCTGGTGATGAGGTGCGCCGAAAGGAAGAGGGCAGCTGCTGCTCAAGCGCATGACACCATACACTAGTCAGAATGTGCCTGAGGCCAAGTCAGAGGCTGCGTGCATGGAATCGCCATCATCATCGTCATGCAGATAACTGCTTCTTTTAAGCAGCGCCAAACATGATCTGCACTGTTCTGCATCATTGCATGATTGCATGATGAACAACACACAGCGTAGCTTCCCCAAGTCCCAGGTTGCACTCCTTCACTGGTTGCTTTGTCAGAGCATATTTTGGGCAACAAACCTTGTTGTTGCTCAAAATACTGTGACCAAAGTACAGTGACCAAGACTGAAGTGCAAGGATTTGGGAAAAGCAGATGTACAGGGTTTTCATAGTGTGGCGGTTTGCACATACTCATATGCACTCTGCAACAACACACCTGCAGCAACACGAAATACATGTACACGACACTCACACAGCATGTGCTGGTAAAACTCGCAGCAGATGCGAGCCCCGTATGCACAAGGCATACATTTTTTTTTGCCGGACATGGTTCTACGCGGTGCTGGCTAGCTTCGTAAACGATGCAGGTAAAAAGGCAAAATACTGGTTCCCCACCTTTGGGCCAGGCCCGCCATGTGACAATGATAGCTAGGGCAGGCAAACACACCTGGCACGAGGGAGGGGTCCCTAGCAACATATCGCATGCAAGCAAAGTCAGACCGCTCTGTCAGCCCTGATCAGCAGTCTGGATGCAACCAGCTCGAAATGTCAGCGCTCTCAACACGTGGCTTGACATGACCTCCTATGACCTGTCCCAGAACAGACCGCAGCGGCGCGTGGGGGGCAAAATGGGCTGCATGTTGCACGGGCCAGAAAACACCACAGCCACCCCAAAACCCACAGCATCAGCATGCAGGCGCATATTTCTCGCGCCACAGCCAAGCTGTGGGGGGTAGCACTGCTACCCTATGCTCCCCCCCCCCCCCCCATTTGCAGTGACCGCACTCCTTGCGGCACTGCGCCAAGAAGATCACAAGCTTTAGCTCCTTCCACCCTGGGGCCCCCACCCCGATCCGGCCTAAATGGCCAGGCATGAGCAGGTTTGGCTGCGGCATACCTTGCCACGATGGCGCAAGCCCAAAGAATGTGTCTAGACATGGCCGGATGCAGCCATCTGGCTGGCATCCATTGCGCACTTCAGCCGCCGGTCAGCTGCAGCGCCGTCTGCCAGAAGCCGCCGAGGCGGCCGAGCGCCAGCCCGCTGCCGAGCAGGAAGTCGCGGCGCATGCGCGCCTCACTTGCGATGTTGAGCACCAGCGGTACGACCTGCGCCGCACCGCATTTTCAAGTCAAACTGGCGCACGCGACGATCTGCAGCCTATGACAACCGCAGCTGCAAAATGCTGTAGCTGGACCGAAACTGCCGAGATACGCACACACTGCCACGAGGACCCAGCAGCGCGCAAAAGGCTCTGCCACCTGTCAACAGGAATCACAAACACTGTGACGCAAAGCATGATGCGCTGCCCGAGCGGACTGGCTTCACGCGTCGGCAGTGGTCAGTCTCGCAACCCTGCTGAGCTTCACGATGCATGCAATGCCCAAGAAATGTTGCTTGGCGGGTGGACAGCGTGCCGCCGGCATCCTGGCCCACGCCACATGCCCACGCCACACACCAACGCCTGCGTCGCCGGGCGCTCGCCCGTGCACGGCGCGCCCCTCTGCGCGCCGGCCCTGCCACATGCGGCGGCCGGGCCGGCGCGCATGCGCGGCCAGCAGGCTGCTGACGCTGCGCGCCAGCGCGCCCGCGCCGCGGCCCTTGCGGAACGCGAGCACCAGGTCAATCTCCTGCAGCACGTAGCACACCTGCGCGCCGCGCCGCTCGCGTCAGCGCCGCGCCGCGCCGCCGCCCCCGGAGCACGCCATTGCGGATGCAAGCGCGGCCGCCGCGCGCCGCTCGCAGCGCCTGCCCGGGCCGGCCGACACAGTCGCGGCGCGCTGAGCCGCTCGGCGGGTGCGGCCCGCAGTCCTCGCTCTGCATCTGCGTGAGCACACAAACCTGCTGCTGCAACCCCACGGCCATCCGCCCGGCAGAGCCACCCACATTGGCCCACATGACCCGCACAGCATGCACCAGGAGCGTGCGGCCTCCTGCAATAGACGGCCACTCAAATCGAGGCTGAAGACTGGGCTTTTTACACGGTGCTGTAGCCTCTTGCACACACCTCGATGGTGCCGGGCAGCGTAACTCCCTCCAGGGCCGCACAGCACGCGCATAGGATAGATCAGGCTCCATCCAGCGGCGGGCACGCCTGGCACCAGGGCAGCAGGCCGCACCATGACCAGCGCGTGCAGGCGCAGCAGGACGCTCAGGCGGTAGCGCTCGCCCAGAAGGACCCAGGCGCGCGCCGCGTTCACCGCCACGGGGCTCTTCATGTTGAGCTCGTCCAACGGGCGCGCCAGGATGCTGGCCATCATGCACGCGGTGAGCGACACGAGCGTCTGCCGCGTCTTGACGTTGCAGAAGCGCCACACCTGCCGCCGCGGGCGCTCGCACGCTCGACACAACCGCCTGCGGGCACGTCGTGTCGCGCGAGCAAAGTCGTGCCAAGCCGCCAGACGTCGGCCGACCGCCGAGCGACAGAGCACAAGCATACGCCCTGTGGCATCACAGGCATGCCGGCGGGGCAGCAGGTGTGCACGGCATGGGAAATCCGCGCGCCTGCTCTGGCTTGCGCAGCACGAGCAGCGCGCGCGCCTGCACAACAGCGGCAAACACCAGCACTGCCAGCAGCAGTGCCTGCCGGCATGCAGGCCACACAGCCAGCCTGTTGAACGCTTGGCAATTTTATAGCGTAAGGGTCACTTGCTCAACACACAGAGCGGTAACTTGCTCAACACACAGAACGATAAGCTCAACACACATAGAGCGGTAACTTGCTCAATACACAGAAGGACAACAAATGCACAGAACACCCTGGGAAAAGCTGAAGCACAGCAGCACATTCAGTCATGACACAACCAGCAGCGGCGGCCGCACCCGTCGCGGCGTCAGTGACAGCTGCGACAGCGCTGCAACAAGCACTCGCAGCACGGCCGTCGACCACAGCACGAACGCCACCACGGACGTTGCCAGGGCAGTCCGTCGCCCGCGCGCGCTGTAGTACAGGGTGAAGGCAGCCTCAAGCCGCACATCGGGAAAGGTAGTTGCCGCGTCCCCTGCGGGTGGTGCGCACAACCCGCTGGCCTGAGCCACACCGCCTGCAAGTCTGCCAAATGCAGCAGGTCTGCCAACTCCAGTGACTGCTAAGGAGAACAGCTCCAGTGGCTGCTGAAGTGACCAAACATTATGCAAGCGTTGAGCGCGCCGCCTGCACCAAAGTGTGCCTGCCACACGGCCCTCATACCGCCCGCTCCATCACTTGGTACCCCGCTCCTCTTGCCTGCCACGCTCGCTGCAGCAATACATGGCTCATCCTGCAGCCCAGCACCCAAGAATTACAATGTATGCATGCAAGTAAAGCACTACAACATTCTGCAGGTCATTTTCGCTACGAGACAAAAGCAGAGCCACGAGCGCTGGGACGTAGCACTGCTCACCCGAGCTCTGCATGCGGCAAAGATCCTTTTAGCAACAGCTGTCACGTGGTACACACTCGCTCGTCTTCGCCCGAGAACTCTGCCTCGTCATCACTGAACTCGCCTGTTGCTGCCCGTACGCTTCACAGAGGCAGCCCATGCTTCACATGCAAAATATCCCGCCTTTTTTGAATCTAATTGGGCAGGCCCTCGAGGGCCTGCTCTGCCCTTGAGATGTGCAAAGGCCGGGGTCTGCGCTCCTTTCCTTGCACATCCGCGTCAGGATGTCAGCCGTGTACAGAGCTTGGAGCGAGGCGCCGCACCTCGCACCCGCGAAACGCAGCGGGTAGGCGCATTGCGGGCTGCTAGATGCGCCTGCTCTTCGCGAGCGAGGCCCTGGAGGCGCAGTTTGCCGTCTTCCTGGCGCTGCGCAGCCGCCGCCTGGCTCTCGCGCTGTGCAGCCTCACGCTTGCGGTGCGCGGCTGCTGGTCGCCTCCCTTATGCTGTGCTGATGCGGCACGCCTCGGCAGCGCAGGCTGGGACCCAACTGACGCTGCGGCTGTTTGGACGCGCAGCTATGGCTGTCCGCGTTCACGCGCGTGACCTTGCTCGCCGCTGCGGCCGGCACGCTGGTCGCCCGGCGTGGCGTGCTCCTCGCTGCGACCGCCGTGGGGACAGCCATGCAGGGGCTGGCGATACAGGTGTTGGCCGTCCCGGCCAAGGTGCGCAGCCAGTGGCAGCTGGGCTCGCCACGCAGCGCACAGTATGTGCCGCGTCTCTGTGCCGCGCCTTGCGCATACCTGCCTGTCGCCGCCGCCGGAAGGGTCACCGGCCAGGAGTACTTTGCTGGTGGACACGCAGCGAGCTGCCGAGCGCGGCGGGGCTGCAGGCGGTGTACCATGAGCAGGTGAAGACGCGGCAGACGCTGGTCTCCATGACGGTGTGCATGGTGTGCGCCATCCTGGCCAACCCAGACGAGCTCAACATAAAGGCGCCGGTGGTCATGTTTGTGTCGCGCTCCGTGTTCCACATGGCCGAGCGGTACCGCCTCGTGACGCTGCTGCACCTGCAGATGATCAACCTGGTGCGCGGCACAGAGCAGCCGGCCGCTCTCGGTGGTGCCCCCGCAGCAGTGGGCGCACCTTGCCCACACTCCTCTCAGACCTTTACGTCCAGGCCTGCATGCCTGAGCATCTGCAGCTCGTCGACGGCCCCGCTGGGGATGGCTCCAACCTGTCTGCCTGCCATGTACGCAATGATGTTGCGGACCGGCCCAGCCTGCTGCTGCGCGCACATGCGGCGCCGTGCCGAGCGCAGCGCAGCCTCTGCGGCACGGCTCAGCCCGCACACCCCAGAGCAGGCTGCGCCATGCACGGTCCGGCGTGCCACCGGGCGCCCTCCTGCACGCGAGCTAAGAGCAAATGATACAGGCTTGTTAAGAGACGCGCGCGGGGCCTCAGGTGTGCTTCTCGCTCCAAGAGGTCGACCTGGCGCTCTGGGCGCGCAAGACGGGCGGCAGCCGGTCCTGGGCCGACGCCGCGCTGGACGCGGCCGCGATCATGGCGGTGGGCGAGGTGCGTGTGCGTGCACCGCGCACCTGGGGCTGGCTCAGATGGCGCACAGAGGTCCGTGGCGCCACCAGGCAAGCTGCACGCGCACCAGACCGCTGGCGGGGCGCGGTGCCTGAGGACGCATGCATGAGAGGGAGGTCCTGCATCAAGCCGGCCGCAGCACAGACGCGGGTGCCGGCAGGCGCGCGCCTGCAGCACACGGGGGCGGCGTGGTGCAGTGCGCCTGGGATGTGCGCACAGCGTGACGCGGCGCTGAGCGCGCGCGCCGCGGCAGGCGCTGCCGCTGTTCATCGGCGTCGCCTGGGAGGCGCGGCTGCGGAGCGAGTTCCTGCGCAGGGCGCGCCAGCCGGCGTCCCAGCTCGGCCCGTTCTGGGCCGCGTGCATGCGGTGGACGGCCGCTCCGCAGTGACTGCTATGTTTTACGCGGCGGTGTCGCCTGCTGGGGAGGTGACACTGCCTGCCACCAGGTGTCCCTGCGAGCAGCTCAGCCTGGCGAGCGGCGGGCCCGCAAGACAGCGTGTTTCACAGGAACAGGAACGTGTTCCGGGATCTCGATGACAGTGTTGGCCGTCCCCGCTCATCTGTCAGACTGGCCTGGCTTCAGCTTCAGTGGGTGCAACTTCAGCGTCGGGTGGCAAGCGGAAGTGGGGGGCTGTGCCGTGTGATGGCCTAGCCCGGATGCAGTTCATCTTCTTTGGTTTCTTTCGGCTTGGCATCAGTGGAACACTTGCTGCAGTGCCCTGCGATCCAGGCTGGGGCGGGGGCGGCCGGGCTGCATCGGCAGGCGGCGTCGGGCTGCATCCAGTCAGTGTGATGCCAGCACTTTCAGAGACGGCTGCGTAGGCAGCTGGACCATGCGCGCCGTCGATCTGACGAGCTGAGGCTCGTCGTGCCTGGGGCTTGACGCCTTGAGAGCAGGCGGGGGCCGCATGACCTGATCAGGATGTGTTTGCTGGCACTCTCAGAGTTGTACACTCCAGTTCCTCTGGTTTCTCCGGGAAGGCAAGGCGCGTAGCGCCTGCTGGGCTCGGACGCTCCGGCATTCTGCGCTGTCGAAAGTTTTGGGTGTAGGCTCCACACTGTGTGAGGCTAAGTCTGTACCAGGGACAGGACACTGCACGCGCCGCGACTGCATGCAGCCTAGTGGCATCTTTTGCCGGGCGATGTCAGGTGCTTTCGCGGGGCCTGCTGTGCGTGAGATGCATACTGCACTGACTC
>JAABUY010006253.1_pt1 | contig 11696 bp, 12 predicted proteins | sample 5560271 | NCBI WGS metagenome assembly JAABUY01 (sample SAMN10711886, study PRJNA513374) | rock metagenome | isolation source: Antarctica rocks | place: Antarctica: Victoria Land, University Valley
GACCTCCCGCAGCTCGGCAAGCGAGAATGCCTCCAGCGATGATGCATCCGGCAACGTCATGTCGGCTGTGAATCACGCCAGCGCCCTCAGCGCAACTACCTCGCCCGGGAATCTGCCCCGGTTACGCGTCACAACGATTACTAACACCGATTTACCGATTTGCAAAATGGCGCGCCGCTGTCCGAATGGGCGAAACTCCGGACCAAACGCAATGGCGCAAAGCAAGGCGGCATAAAACAAGCAGGCAAACAGGTGCATCAGAACAAGCAAGGCAGCCAAGGCGACCCGGCCGCCTGCCAAGCTGACCGCGCCTCGTCGGGCCAGAGCCGGATCGGCCGCCGCAGCCAACAAGGCAAGGCCAAGACCGATCTCAAAGTTCAAGAACCCAGAAAGCAGGCCCGTGCTCCAGGCAAGCAGTCCAAACGAGAGCTGCCACCAATGAACGCGCCCGTGCAGCACCCGCGAAAGAACGACGCCCCCAAAAGCCGGCAAGATCACCGCCGCAGCGACAAACAACCGTCCCACCACGTCGTAGTCGAACAACCGCGTCAGCACCACCGCGAGCAGGTCGATACCGATGTTGGTCAGGGTATCCCAGGTAATCCGATACATTGTGGACACCGGCGGCATCTCCGAGCCGCCACCCAGCAGCCATAGCCGCGCTAGGTGGTTGGGATAGTCCAAAAGCGGCGGGACAGCGGCGACAACCACAGGAACAACTAACGCGAACAGGCTAACCGCTATTGCAGCAGTTACAAACCTTAGCTGTCGTAGCTGAACATTCGATAGTGCTGCATGTGCATGGCGCATCCTGGCTCCGCCGCTCAAGGAGACTGACGAACCAATGGATACCTCAACCCGCCATTTCCCCAATTATCCCTGTCGCGGTGCACCCCGCCTCCGAACCGGCCGCGCTACCGGCCCACGCAGCACCGGCAGCTCCGGGCGGTAAAACGCCGCCTTCAGCCGCGTCGCCGCATAATCCTCCGCCGCCGCCGCCTCCGGCACCGTGTCGCCCAGCCCAAAGAACCCATGCGTCGTCCCCGGAAACAGCCGCGCCTCGGTCCGTATCGTCCCCGCCGTTCCCACTCCCGGCATGCCCGGCGCCAACGAGCCAGCCGCAATCAGCCGCTCCGTCAGCGCCTCGCCTCCCGAACGCAACGGATCGATCTCCGCGAGCACCACCGTCGCCGCCGGCAAACCCGCCCAGTCCGAACGCGCCAGTAAATTCAGCCGAGCGTCGTCCTGCTGTCCATACTCCGGCGCATACGCATCCTGCGCCCAACGCACCGTGCTCCGTGTCAGCGGCCGGCTCCGCCCGCTCTCCGACATACTCCGTCCATTCAATGACGTGCCCGCCAACGGCGTGATCAGCAGCAAGTGGTCCGGCACCGGCACCCCGCGATCTCGCGCCAGCATCGCCGTCGACAGCGCAAGGTTGGCTCCCGCACCCTCACCCGCCAGCGCCACCCGCGTCGGATCGGCGCCCCAGCCCCGGATTTGCCCCCGCGCCCACTGGAAAGCCGCCAGCGCATCATCATGCGCCGCTGGAAACTTCGCTTCGGGAGCCAGTCGCGTTCGGATTGTCACGACAACCCAACCAGTTCGCGCCGACAACTCCCGCGCGCTCTCATCCGCCGTATCCAGGCTGCCCGTCACCCAGGTGCCACCGGGAAAGAACACGATCGTCGGCGTGTCTTTCGCCAGCGCCGGCCGGTATAGCCGCGCAGCCAATGCCCCCTCGGCCCCGCTTGCCGTCAGATCCCGCACCTGCGGCACGTCGGTCGAATCCGCTGGCAGCCCCCGCACATTTGGCATCGCCCGCGCCGCGTCAACAAGCGTCGGCACCTCACGCGCCCGATTCGGCGACAATCCCGCCGCAGGCACCGCCCGCATCGCTTGATGCTCACGCAACACCGAAAGCATCGCTGCACTCGGTTGATACGGCGTTTCTCCCTGCGGCGGCCCCATGCCGCAGGCCGACACGAGACAAGCCAGCAGGACGGAGCCAATCGCGCGCATTGGAACACTCATATCAGGATAGCCCAGCGTGCCCGGCCCAGCGCCGTCCGACAAGGCCTTCCAGAACAACGTCCGAACAATCTATCCTTAGCTCGGACAAAGATGCTCGCCAAAACAAACAGCTAAAGCTTCGTTCCAATCCACGCGATCGGAGAAAAGGCCCAAGCTACCCGACGAGTGTCTCCGAAAACATCTGCTGCATCGCCGTCCATGACCGTGCGTCGGCCTCGGCGCTATACCGAATCGCGTCCGGCATGTTGCGCCCCGCCGCCTCTTGGTTGGTAAAGCTGTGCACCGTGCCGCCATACAGGTGCATTTGCCAATCGACCCCCGCCTCCCGCATCTCCGTCTCGAACGCGGCCCGTTGCTCCGCTGGAATCATTGGATCGTCGGCGCCGATGCAAACGAGCACCCGCCCCTTGATCGCCTTCGCATCCGTCTTCGACGCTACAGTCCCCAATCCGCTATGGAAGCCAACCACCGCGGCAACCTGCGCCCCCGACCGTGCCAGTTCCAGCGACATCGTCCCGCCAAAACAGAACCCGATCGACGCCACTCGCTTCCCATCCACCTCGGACCGCGCCGTCAATGCATCCAATCCGCCCTTTGCTCGTGCTCGGGTGCGTGAAGGATCACCAAACAACGGCTCTAAAGCCGAGATCGCCCCCTGCAGGTCATCAATCACCCGGCCCTCACCATGCAGGTCGCAAGCCAGCGCCACATAACCCATCCCTGCCAGTCGCTCAGCCCGCGAAATTGCATGCTCCCCCAGCCCAAATGCCTCCGGAAACACCAGCACTCCTGCTCGCGGCCCAGAGTCGGTTCCTGGCTCGAAGAACAGTTGGCTCCGCATCGTCAGCCCATCGGCCTGATAGGTCAGCATCTCATGGCGCATGGCAATCGCTCTCCGGTTAAGCCGGGCCTTCAACCATTCTCTGCCGCAAACCGCAAGTGATGCCGCCACGCCGGCCCCTCATGGTGTTCCATCCGATCTTTGAAAGCCTCGAGGCCGCCGGCCGTCACATGCTACCGCAGTAAGCCGAACCGCCCCTACCCTCCATGCGGCGCAGCGATCCGGAATACGCCCCACTTACCCCGCTGCGCGCTGCCCTTCTCATGAAACTGCGCCATATCCTGGATATGCGACGCCGTCACATAGATCGATCCATCCGCCCCTTCGGCCAAGCTGTCCGGCCAACGCAGCCGCGCGTCCTGCGCCACCACCCGCGTCGTTCCATCCGGCGCCCGCATCCGTATCGCATTGGCCGCCGGGTCGGTCAGGAACAAGTAGCCCTGCCGATCCATCCACAAGCCATCCGCTACATGCGTCGTGCCGACCTTCTCAACGGCCGCCTCAACGTCCGCACCCGCAGTCACCAAGACATTCGTCAGCACCCGATACAGCGTGCGCCCGACCAAAGCCTGCCAATACAGCCACTCCCCATTCACATCGAGCGCAATTCCGTCAGCCGCAAACGACGGTATTCGGTGGTCCGGCCGCCGCAGTTCGTGCCCATCCGCCATCGGCACTACGCCCGGCTCCGCCTGCGTCCGGGGATCGCCATCCAGCACCCGGCGTGCCTGGCCAGCCGCGATGTCCACGACCAGCAGCGCTCCTCGCTGCCCGGAATCCGTCAGATAAGCATATCGTCCGTCCGGGCTGACCCGAACATCGTTCAAATAACTCCCCTGCGGCGCCGCAGCCTCATCGAACAGGATCACCTGCACGACCTTATCCGTCGCGAGGTCGATCTTCACCAGCTTCACCCCGCCAGGCTTGATGAATTCGTTGCCCGGCGCCGCCGGATCCACCACCCATAAAAACCCCTGCGGATCGACCGTAACGCTCTGCACGCAGACAAAATGATCCTGCATCGATAGCGGCTTCAGATTGCTCCAAGCATTCCACCCGGCATCCGGATAGGGCCGCAACCGCCCATCCTTCATCACCTCGGCCACCGAAACCGCAACATCCTTCTCCCACCGCGGAAAGTTCACGAACATCCGCCCATCTCGCGCCACCGCCACGCCGGTCACCTGCTGCTCAAACCCGGCAACCTGCGTCAGCACCGGCCCTGCCGCTCGTGTGCGCCCAATCGTCGCAACCGCTATCGCAGCAGCAACAACACCGCGTCGGGTTAGTTGATGGCTCATCATCCGTGCTCTCCGCAAAACGGTTGATAAAGCGAGCTAAACCGGTCGAAGTTCAGCCGCCACGATGACGTGAACTCCACCGTCCAACTTGCACGCTATCCTGCCGCTTCGTACAGCACCCAGCATGACCCGCGCCCTGATCTTCATGCTCCTCCTCGCAACCCCCGCGATGGCCACCGGCCTCTACGAAGCAACCGCTATTACAACCGGAATGGACCTCCGCAGCCGCCCCACCGGCCTCGCAGCCTGCCTCGCCCAGGTTCTCGCCAAGGTCTCCGGTAACCCCGCTCTGCTCGACGACCCTCGCGTCGCCGCACTCGGACCTGCTGCATCCGGCTTGCTCGCGGGCTTCGCCTATCTCGACCGCATGTCAGACCAGCCAAAACACGACGAACAAGGTACCCGCGATCGCCCTTACGATCTCGTCGCACGCTTTGAAACCCGATGGCATCGACGCTGCCCTACTCGGCCTTGGTGAAGCGCCCTGGCTCACCACCCGCAATCGCCCCTTCGTCCTCGTAGACATCGCGATCACGCCTCGGAACAGCCCCATCATGCCGCTGCGCGCCGACACCGACCCCGACGAACGCCACCGCGCTGCCCTGCTCGCCGCAGCCGACCGTTTCGGCATTCCTATCCTGCTCCGCCCAGCCCTCGGCTCGGCCCCCACAACCGCAGCCATCCTGCGCGGCGACCTAATCTGGCAAGAGGCCGCGGCCGGCTGGGAAGGCACATGGAACCTTTCCTGGCAGGGTCGCAACCACGCTTGGCACATCGCCGGCGTCAGTTTTGACGAGGCCTATCGCAGTGCCGTCGCCGGCACAGCCGCCGTGTTCTCAGGCCACAGCTTCCCGGCTCCATAACGATCAACGCGACGTGGGCTTCGGGTAATCCTGGCTGATACGGCTCAAATCCTGCGCCTCCCAAAGTGATGCGACCTGATCCAGCTCCGCCACCTTGCGAGCCCGGATATAGGATTGCCCGCATCCGCGCCCAAATGGCACGTTCAGCCAATCAGAATGGCGCATATGGGGCGGCGGCACGATCGCTACTGGGAACGCCATCCCGCACTCGATCACCTCGAACCCAGTAGCCGCGCCAAACAATGACCGTAGTGCCTGATCGGACATTCGAAAGAAATCATTCGGCGTCTCGTGCACCGGCCACGTCTGATGCGTCACATGCAGCGTTTCGCCACCCATTTTCAATGCCCGGTTAATCTCCGCCGCCGCAAGCCAAGGCGCAGCCAGATGCTCCAGCACCGCAACCGAAAACACCCCGTCGAGCGACCCGGCAGTAACGCTCGCAGTCAGCGTATGCACATCGCCCACGACGTCGATGCCGGGCCCAGGATGAATGTCGTTCCCTAGATACCGGCACTCCGGCTCATAGCGCGAGCGCCAACCCTGCGTCATAGTCCCGACGATACGGGCACCCAGTTCCATCACCGTGCCCTTGCGCGCCTTCATCGCAGCGTGGAACCCCTCCACCGCGGGCGTCGCATCCGGCTTTTCCGCATCGTCCGGCGGCGGCAATCGAACCGCCATCTCGCCGCTCCCGGCATCCGTAATGACCGAGAGCGTCAGCGGCAAATACGCTGGGCAAGCCAAATAGATCTTGAAAGCGACGGCACCCTCAGGCGACAGGTCTGGATAGTGCAAAAGCACGTCGGGCCGAGAAACAAACTCGCTCGTCTCCGCCCGCTCACCGCCGCATGACAGCGCGACCCGGCGCACCGGATACGGACCCGCATGGGCCCAGCCGTTCACATAAACGCCGCCCGTATCGCACCAAGCCTGATCGATATGGTGAACAGCATGAACCTGGGACGTCTCATCGCCGGCCGCCACCGAAGATCCGTGCAGCCCTAGCTCGTCGAGCCTCGCTTGCAGCTTCTGAGCATTTGCGGCCGAGCGATACGCACGCTCCTCAACTCGGGCAATATTCGCCTCCAACATGGCGATGTGGCGGCGCATAGCCTCCAATCCGTCATGGATTCGCCTCGTATATGGGATCGTGCGGGCAAGTCGTTTCAGCAGTCGGTTCGGCATCACGCGAACTTTGGCCGCTGATCGCACCGTACGCAAGTCCCGCCGTATCCGACCCGACGGCACCGCAAAGCGCTGCGCCGCAGACGCCCAATCTCGAACATTGCAATACAGAAGGCGCGCCAACCGCAGCCCAAATGATCGCCAGTCGAAAGCGGTCCTAGGGAACCCCCCAGGACCGCAGCCAAACCTTTGGGCTAGCCGAAGTTCGTAGCGGAAACGCTGCTCAGGCCGCCAAACGTGATCTTCGTGTTGTCCGACAAGGTGATCGTGTTGGAAGAACCCGCGGCCGCGATCGCACGCGCTTCCTCGCCCGCCGCATAGCCCTGCAGCTGCACCTTATCTGGACTGCTGCTATCAAAGCCATTCAGCAGGACCGTGCCGCCCGAACGCCCATTGACGATCGCGACCAAGTCCGCACCTGCACCGCCGTCAACCGTGGAATTGCCACTGCCGGCAAAGATGGTGTCATCGCCGGCGCCACCGCCGATCAGCGCATTTCCTTTACCTGTGAAGTAGTAGTTGCCGCCGGTCGCACCCGAACCCGACAGCGTCTCGTTCCCTGCACCCGCCTGCAGGAGCGACGTGCCGCTTCCGCGCGCGAACAGCAAATCGCCGTCGCCCCCGCCGAACAACGTCGAACCAACCGAGCCGTCGCCGCCAAGCAGCAGGTTCTTCCCCGCCGACCCGCCTTGAACCAACCCGCCGCCGAGGCCCGCGAAAACGGTGTCGCTGCCCGTCCCAGCCAGAACCGTCACCGAGCCCGAGCCGCCCACGAACAGCAAGCTCTTGCTGCCCTCAGCGATGAACGCCGAGAAGGCGCCGCCGTCCACAGTATCCGTCCCCGGGCCAAAACCACCCTGGATCGTGTCCTCGCCATTCGAGTAGATCAGGTTGTCGCCAGTCCCGGTGTTGATCAGGTTTGCACCCGCCCCGGCCGAAATAGTATTATTTCCACTCGCTGCAATAACCGTGTCGTTGCCAGCACCGCTAACGAAGGTGAATCCACCGCCGCCCGTCGTCGGCGTGCCGAGCAAGTTGTTGCCATCGCCGGTCACCACCGTGCCCGATCCGCCATTAGTGTAGAACGTGAGATTACCGCCGCCGCTCAGGATCTGCTGATTTTGCCCACCTGAGCCGACGACCGATACAGCCCCGCCACCCGTAAGTGCCAAAGCGCTCTCTGCCGGCTGCATCACGATCGTCGTATTTCCAGCAGCTGAAACGAAGAAGCCCGTGCCCACCGACGGGTTCGTGTTGTCCGTCCGCGTAAGCGAACCGTCACTTAGCGCCGCCGAGATCTGGCTCGCCAAAGCCGTCGCGATACCGTTCTGGTCATTGCTGCCGCTGTCAAGCGTGGCCTGTATGCCCGTGCTGCCCGAAACCGTTGTCATTGCAAGTCACCTCAGAAGTTCTTCCATCTTCCGACTAACCCATACATCAACTACGCGCAACGAAATTTGGCTGGTAACGTACAGCCTAGAATAAGAATTCTGGGGCAATGGCAAAATAGCCCAAACTTGGCTGATATTATTAAGACTTCATTGAACCATAAACCAAAAATGTTACTTTTCTCCTATGAACTGCTAAAGTCGGATAAATCCGTTTCGCCTTCGTGCATACGGACATAAATTTGATATGAAACTAAAATAAGGCGCCGATCCGCGCTTCAGCAGCGCTCCGCACCGCTGCCGCTCAAACTGCCCGCCTCAGGCAACGCAACGCAAAATGCGCCCGCACCGCCCCCTCATGCTCCACCAACCGGAGAGCATCAATCGCAATGCCGCCTTACGGCACCTGGCAGCGGAACCGCCTGCCGGGCAAACCTTCGAACCCCATACCAGCCCAAGACCGCTGCCAAAAGCCGCATCAACGGACCGCCGTTGGAGGTGGCCCAACCTCGCCCCCCAAATTCCACCTGCTCACTTATCGGGTGCAACGCCACTCCCAAGAGTGACACGCTCAAACCCGTATCTCCAACACGCGAGTTCGCCCGCAAGTTGTAAAACATTACTTGACCCGCAAGTCGTAGGAAAACTAACTTAATTCGGAACAAAAGGGGAACTTAGATGCCCAATGCAACCGGCCGCGCCCAGCCGCACACAGCATCCGCCGCGGCATATCCAGCCGGCGACCAGCCCTTGATCTACGTCGTACGTGGCCGGCCAGGTCCGCTCGACCGGCCCGCTTTGCCATCGGGACACCCCGAGAGCTGGGGTGCCATCACCGACGGAACCGTCCTTGACCAGTCCGTCTACCCATTTCCAATCTTCTTGGACCTGCCCCGATGAAGTGTGCAGTGAACCAAACCGACGCCACTCGCCACCGTGCATTCACCGAAACACAACTCGGGAAAAACATCTTGCTGCAACAACCCTCCAGCGACCGCACCTCCAGTTGCATCCGGGCCACCGCCGAATCCGTCCTCGCGGCCCTGGAAGAAGCCGGCTGCACCCTGCTCGCCCTGCCAAACTCCGGGCCTTCTACCCGCCTGCGGCAAGGCGGTCTCGAATGGGTGCGGGACGCCGCGAACGCCTATCCGCCGGACCGCACCCAAATCCGCCCAGCCATCCCCAGCGCCGCATCAATAGATCGCATGGATCGTGTGCTGGCCTGGATCCCGCGCATCCCCGCCGACAAGTTCGTGTTGCGCCGGATCGTGGGCGCGCGCTGCCTCGTCAATCCGACCACAGGCCGCTACCTCTACAGTTGGCGTCGGCTTGCCACCGCCATCGGCGTCGATCACAAGGCGGTGCAACGCTGGCACGCCCAGGGCATCAATCTGATCGTGGCCGCACTCAACGCCCGCTGAGTGCCATCCAGCCCGCGTGGGTTAACGTGGCACAACCGCCCCTGTCTGTCGCAAGCGCCCGGTCATAATCGCAGCCCCAGCGCCCGATAGCAGCAGAGCCGCAGTCCAGCGCGCATTTGGCGCAGCCCCATCCACCCCACCGCCGGCCAGCACCACGAACAGCAGTGTGACCAGCAGCAGCGCTCCACGGCCACGCCCGCCCCGTCGCGCCACCGCAACCGCCAATACCACAAACGTCGCAAACAGCCCAATTGCCAACGCCCGCACCAAGTCGAGCGCCAGCAAAGACAAGTCCTCCACCGCCTCGCTGAGCCGCCAAGCCAGCACATGCAACGAGTCTACGACCCGAAACACAAATCGGTCGGGACCGACGACATACACGACTGCCGCCAGTACGAACCCAACCGCCCAAGCCAGCCAAATCGGATCACGTCGGTTCATCAAATCCTCAATCCAGCTCGCAATGTAATTAAAGTCGGGACACTAGACGTCTTACGTAGGCTCGCCCCCGCTCCCATCCAAGCGCCGCGATCCCGATCCGTCCACCCCACGGCAAACTCAGGCCATCGCGCGCATCATTCGCACCATCCGATCAACCGCACGCCGTGCTTCCGGCACTACACCCGCGAAATCCGCAAACCCATGCACCAGCTCAGGCTCCTCCAGCAGCTCCGCCGACCGGCCCGCCGCCCGCAGCGCATCGGCATATGCCACGCCTTGATCCCGCAGCGGATCGAACCCGGCCACCACGATCAACGCCGGTGCCGCCCGCGACAAGTCCGCCCGGATCGGCGACAATCTCGCCTCATCGCGGTCCACGCCCGGCGGGATCAACGCTCGTGCGCATGCCTCCATCCCTGCCGCAGTCAATAGATACCCATCCGCGAACGCATCGATGCTGGGATACCGGCCTGCCGACTGCACCATGTCCACGACGGGATAAATCAGCACCTGCCCATCCACCTCGCCGTCCCGCGCCAGGCTAGCCGCCAGGTTCGCTCCCGCACTATCGCCGCCCACCAGCAAGGGCCCGTCCTCTTGCCGCCGCACCCACGCCAGTGCCGCGGCCGCGTCGTCATGCGCAGCCGGAAACGGATGCTCCGGGGCCAACCGATAGCCTACTGATATCACCCGCAGCCCGGCGCCCGCCGCCAGCCGTCGGCATATCCCATCGCGCAGCACCGGGCTGCCCATGATGAAGCCGCCACCATGAAAATACAGCAGCGTGCCCCGGTGTCTTCCGCCCGGCGCATACCCACGCGCCGGCGGCAGTCCCGGGATAGTCAACTCCGTCATCGTCACCGTGAGATCAGCCCGCAGCCCCGCTAAGGCTAGCAACGCCGCATAACTCACGCGCAGCTTAGCGATGTCGGCTGCATCCGGCGGCCGCTGCCGTACAAACCGGACCAACGCCGACATCATCGGGTCCATCTTAAGCCCCTCCGCGGCAATGCGGCCGCCCGTCGCCGCACCGAACGCCAGCCCCGCCCGCATTCCTGCGCGCCGCCAAAACCAATTCTGTTCCCAATTCTGTTCCATGTGCCTGCAACTCACCCTGCCCCCGCAGATTGCAGCATCCCATACCGCAATCCGCTCCCGAGCCCGGGGGTTCGGGCTGGCCCAGCCTCATCAGTTGCGCGGACGGGTGAGACGGGGCTCCCGGCGCGGGACGGCCTACCTGCTGACCCCCGCAGGACGCAGCCTGCCGCCGGCAACACGGCGCCGCCTGTACGCCATCGAGTCGTCCTCGAGCCTTGGCGCTGGAGCCGCAATCGCCGCAGCAGATCTTGACCTGCGCGGGGCCGCAGACCTGTTCGGAAACCAACAGGCCGGGCACGTGCGGGCATTGGGCACAGGACTATATCAGCACCTCCTGGGCATCGCCGTCGCCGAGCAGCAAGGCAACCCCGCGCCACCGCAGCCGCCTGCCCTGCATACCGGGCTCGCCGGACGCATTCCCAAATTATACATCCCAGAGCAGGATCTGCGGCTATCGCTCTACGCCCGGCTGGCCCGGTTCCCCGAGCCGGCAGCGCTGCTCGCGTTCGCGCACGAGTTGGAGGACAGGTTCGGCCCGCGCCCGCGAGAACTCGACGCGCTGATCGCACTGCATCGGCTGCGGCTAGCGTACATCTCCCAATGTGTAGTGCGGCTCGACGCTAGCCCGCGCGGCGCGGCGCTGACACTCCAAGACAAAATACCAGGGCGCACCCAGCAGCGCGGGTGGCGCAATCACTGGGAGTTCCGGCATAATTCAACCTAAAGCTGCATTTGTTAAATCAAGTCGTGAATAGCGGCATGACACAACTATTCGTAACGGGCCTCACACTCTACCGCACGCCTATCAATCACATCCCCGCCGGAGGCTCCAGCAACGCCGCAATCTCTTCAGCCAGACACGCCGCCGAAACCGGCTTCCGTAACAGGCAAGCCGGCCCGGTACTTGACCCGTCCGAAGTCAGCGCCACGTCAGCATTGGGATGGCCCGTCACCAACATTGCTGGCAGCCCCGGTCGCGCCTGCTGTGCCGCCTGGGTAGTTGCTCAACCCGGTTGAGAGACGGCCTGCCCGCGTAGGGTTTGCTGGATAGCCTGGTAGGCGCCCATTCCGCGGCGCGCGGCGGTGCCAATGACGGAGCGCACGCCCGCGAACAGGTCAGC
>JAABUY010006254.1_pt1 | contig 11694 bp, 11 predicted proteins | sample 5560271 | NCBI WGS metagenome assembly JAABUY01 (sample SAMN10711886, study PRJNA513374) | rock metagenome | isolation source: Antarctica rocks | place: Antarctica: Victoria Land, University Valley
CTGGGCTATCAAACCCCAAACGAAGTCCACAACGCCTACAACGATCACAGGTCAGCAGCATAGAACGTGCAAGGTTCATTGTCCGAGAAACGCGGGGCAGATCAAACCAGGACATGGGCCCCACCCCCTACTTCCTGTCCATCGTCGATGCCACCACCAACACCCAACTCACCCGCACCGGCAGCGGCAACACCGTCTCCTTCACCGTCAGCCAACCCGATGCCACCACCCACCGCTACATCGCCCGCATCGACAACATCAACGGACTCAACACCCAAGCCGTCTCCACCCCCGTGCCGATCACCTGGCGCTGAGGAAAGACATGTACCGCGCTGCGCTGCTTGACCTGGCCGTGCAACAGTGAAGTCCATGACTCGGCTGCTCATCACCGGCGGCGCCGGCTTCATCGGCTCCAACCTGGCTCGGCGAGCGTTGACCGAGGACGGCCTTCAGGTCACCGTGCTCGATAACCTCTCCAGTGGGCACGCGGCCAATCTCGATGATCTAGACATCACCTTTATTCAAGGATCCATTCTCGACGACACCGCATTGGACCGAGCGATGGTGGGAGTCAACTGCGTTGTGCACCTGGCTGCGGTCGCTGACGTCCTTAGCTCTATCGCCGACCCCCCGCACTGTCACACGGTGAACGCCACAGGGACCGTCATGGTGCTCGAAGCGTGCCGTCGACACAACATCACGCAGGTGGTAGGCGCGTCCTCCAGCGCGGTCTACGGTTCGAACCCGGCATCCCTCAAGCGCGAACACGACTGGGTCCGCCCATTGAGTCCGTACGGTGTGAGCAAACTCGCGACCGAGCAGTATCTGCTTGCCTACCAGACCTGTTTCGGCCTTTCCACGCTCGCGCTACGATTCTTCAACGTGTACGGGCCCGGGCAGGCCGCCGGCCACGCGTATGCCGCTGTGATCCCAGCTTTCGTGGATGCCCTGCTGGCCGGGCGACCCCTGCAAGTGAACGGCGACGGTAGTCAGACCCGGGACTTCATCTACGTGGGCACCGTGTGCGAAGTTCTGCTGGAAGCCTCACTCAAAGGCGTCAGCCACCCGGAACCGGTCAATCTTGCGTTCAGCACCCAAACAGATCTGATCACCCTTATCGCGAAGTTGGAGCAGGTCACGGGCCTGCGCGCAGATACTGTGCACCGGCCGCCGCAGGTCGGGGACGTCGCCCACTCCCAAGCCGATCACACATCTCTGCGCAGCCTGTTCCCGACCATCACCCCAGTACCGCTGACCACAGGCCTCGAGGAGACGGTGAGCTGGTTCAGGACGCGGCGAGCGATGGACGCCTAACGCAGCTCAACGGCAGTGTGCGGATGGACGACATCGCGCGTGGGGTCAGGCCAGTCCGCGGCCAACCGGGACAGCTGATGAGCAAGCAACGGCGCGGTCAGCCGCTGATGCATCGTCAGCCGAGGCACTAGCCATGCGTCTGCGCCCAGCATCACGCGGCCGTTGATGAAGGTGTAGGCCGTGGTGTAGGACGCGGCTTTGACCGCATCGCGGACGCGCGGATCGTGGTGGCCGTAGGGGTAGGCGAACTGGTCGACCTCCCTTCCGAGCACCTGCGTGAGCTCTCCCCGAGAGCGGCCCAATTCTTCAGCCAGCGCCTGGTCACCCAGGCACGGCAGGCAGGCATGCGTGGTGCCGTGAGCAGCGAGATCCACGCCGTTGTGGACCGCCTCTGTGAGCTCTAACCAGGTCATGGTGCGTTGACTGCCCGGCCACCACGCGGGGTCACGGCCCATTTGGTCGACAACAGGGAGCAGGGTCGCCGGCCATCCTCGGTCAGCCAGCTCCGGCAGCGCCAGATGGTGCACGCCGACGAGGGCGTCATCGAAGACGATCGCCACCCGGCCGGTAAGGTCTTGTCCGTCCACAAGGCGCTGCGACATCTCGCGGAGTGAGATGACCGCAAGTCGCATCCGGTTGACCACGTCGAGCTGATGACGAAACCGGCGAAGCGATACCGCGTACTCAAAGGGCGACGCCTCGTCGGAGAGAATGTCGTGATAAGCAAGGACCACACCACCGGGCACCGAATTGTGCCGCCGCACCGTGGCTACCGCCGCCCTTTCTGCCGCTCGAGCCAGGGCCGGCAATCTGGTCAGCCTACTGCTGGTGCTCATTGGAGGCCTTTCTGCTGCTATGCCTGCTACCAAGGAAAGCGGGAGCGAACCTTATCGCCGGAACTCGGAGTGCCCACGCCGCGACGAGCACGGCAAGGATGCTCACGGTGGTGAGCGCAGGCCAGGGGATGCTTCCGGCTACCCCCGCGCCAACCGCAATGATCACCGCGGTTGTGAGCATCATGCCGAACAGCTGACCCAGCGGAAGAAGCCGGTCGACGGAGATGGTGCGCGCCGCGAACAACCAAATGGCGACGAGCACGACCCCTTCGGTCGCCACCGTCGCGATGGCGGCACCGTCATAGGACATCGAGGGAATAAGCGCCGCGTTCAACCCGACATTCAAGGCCAAGCCCAGAGCCCCCACCAAGGGGTAGAGCCGTCCGCGGTCTGCGGCAATCAGCACCGTGAAGCCTAGAAAACTAAGCATCGAGATAGCGGCGCCGAGAACGAGCAACCTGCTGGCGAAGGTTGCCGCAGCGAACCGCGAACCATAGAGGAGACTGACTATCGGGTCGGCAGAGGCCCAGAACGCCGCAACGGTGACGGCTCCGAGCAGCGCCAGCGCCAGCGCAGAATCCCGGCAACGACGACGGAACTCCCCCGGATCGCCCGACCAAGCCCGCACCAGCAGCGTCAGCACAGGAGTTACCACCGCGAAGGACACTGCGTCCAGCACGTCGGCGAACTTATAGCCGACGGAGTACAGCCCCACCGAGTCGAACGTGTCCCACCGACTAAGCAGCAGAATGTCGACCTTGGAGAGCAGCGTGCCGAACGCCAGACCGACGGTCAGCGGAATCGCATCCACCAGCAGACCGCGCCAACGCGAGACTTCGATCTTCCACGCTGGCCTGGGGCCAGCGTCACCGCGCCAAACGTAGCGCGCTTTCCATCCGATCTTCACCAACTCGTTGACGACGAAGGGCAGCACGAAGATCAGTAGCACCGGGGCAAGAACTGCGACGACCACAGTCAGAACGAGCTGTACCAGCTGACCGAGAGCTTCGGCCACGGCCACAACCGTCAAGCGCAGCCTGCTCTGGAACAGCACGGTCAAGGCGTGGCTCGGCGTGGCGAGCACGACAACCACGCCGGCGACAGCGGTAGCGCGTACGACCGCGGACGGATACGCCAGAAGCAACACGTAGCTCACGGCGACGGCGTATCCGATCAAGCCAAGCACGACACGCAGAGCGATATAGGAGCTTGCGACGAGTGAGACCTCACGATCGTCGTCCGCCACCAACCGGGCCAACACAATCCGGCCGACCCCGAGGTCGGTGATGATCGACAACAGACCAAGCAGACCGAAGACGAAGGAAAACTGACCCCAGTCCGTCGGTGTCAGCAGCCTGGCGATGATGATGCTGCCGACCCAGCCCATGGCGGCAATCAGCACGCGACTCGCGAGTAAGGCGACGGAGTTGCGCACCGCAGCTTGGTTGCGCTCGTCGGTAGCGGTCACCGCGACAAGGCGCGCGCGGTACCGCCGAGTGCCCCAGCCAGTCCAAGCCGTGCACGCGCCGACAACAGGCCTGCTGATGACCCGGTGACGCTGGCGACGTCATATCCGGCGTTGGACCAGGACAACTTGAAGTCGTTCTCGCCGACCGACGCATCAATGGTGTCGATACCCAACTCTGTATGGTGGTCGATAACCCATTCCAGGATCAGGTGCCCAAGGCTTTGCGCACTCAACGACGGGTCGAAAAGGGAAAACCACTGGGTGAGCGTCCCGCCGCAGCGGAAGTCAATGTCGTGCGCAACCCAACGACCACCGGCTGTGGCTCCGAAAACGAGCATCGTACCATTGTTCACCTCCCGCCCGAGAAATGCCGGGGAAAAGGGAGCCCAGCGCTCATCCAAGAGGTTTTGACGCTCGTGGTTCGCGTCGGCGAGCGCCGCCACCCGCACCATCTCGGGCCAACGTCGCCTGAGTCCGTCGAGATCGGTGAGAAGCTCAACAGCGAACGGTGCTCCCGCACGGTCGAGCGCCGCATGGTAACGCCTAAACTGACGTACGGTCCGTGCGCTACGAAGACTTCGAGCCGTCGAGGTTTCGCGCAGAAGGGTGACGAGGCATCTGTCGTTGACTTCTATGTGCTGCTGCCACTGCGGATGGCGGCGCAGCGCGAGAATCGCAGCATCATCCGGACGGACGTGGGTGAGCTGCAAGGTCGCCCGATAGTCGGCGATCGCGTCCCAGAGCGCCGCTGCCGCGTCGTCGTCCGCGGTGAGAATCTCACCCACCGTTCCCAGTCCGTGCCCGAGTAGACGGAGGACGTACTGCCCCAACAGTCTGCGACGATGCAGGGGTGCAAGTGCAACCAACCGGTCGCCGCGGTAGACGACGAACAGTGCCAGCTCACCGCGGCGTACGTACGACCACCACGACAGCGAATACCACGGGCGCGCATAGAAGCTCCGTCCATGAGCGGCCGCCAGCACCAGCCAATCCGGAAGTAGCCGATCCAGTTGTTCGCCCGTGTGCGTGATCACGGTGACATTGTGCGTAATCGCGGGCTTCATTGTTTGTTACCCCGCGCGACGGCAAAAAGCACTGTCGCGAGCCGAGCAACCGCCGTACGCATATCATACAAGGCCTCCACATGCTGCCGCCCCCTGCGACCCATCTCACGCGCTCGGGCTGGATTGTCCAGGAGAGACCTCAGTGCTGCGAGCAACGCTGCGTCATCCTCCGGCGGCACGAGTAACCCGGTGACTCCGTCCTGAACCATCTCGGTGATCGCGGCGACCGGGTGAGCGACAACGGGCAATCCCGCGGCCGCCCCCTCGAGCACAACATTGGGCGCCTGATCGATGGAGCTGGGAAAGCACATGACGTCGGCCTGTTGCAGCAATTCGTAGAGCCGATCGCTGCCTCCGCGCAGATTTGATACCACCCGGACCCCGGGTAGCTCGGGGACGTTTTCGGTGGTCACCAGCAGCAGATCGCACCGATCCCGCAGGTAGCGCTGATGTACATCCAGCAGGCGAAGACCCCCTTTGCGTCTCAGTTGATGACCGACGAAGACGATGCACGGACGGCGGCGGGGTCGTGGCGCAGGGGGTGGAGGCAGCCACACCCCGAACGGAAGAACGATCAACTTCCGCTCGGGCACCCCATAAGCGCCACGGAGCGACGCCGCGACGTAGGCACTGTTCGCGATAACCTGATCGGCCGCTCTGAAGACCCGCCGTTCGAAAGGAATGCTGGCGCGGACCCCCCATGGAGTGAAGCGCGTGGGTGACCGGTACGGGATGCGGTAGGCATTGAGCTCGGTCGTGCTGTCGGTGGTGACGACACAGGGAACGCGACCGAGCGTGGCCACCGAGGTCAGCGCACAGTTCTGGGTATAGACGTGGACGACGTCCACGCCGCCTACCTTCAGCCGTGCCCGGAGCGCGCGCCCGACCCACTGCGAACGGATGATTTGCGAACGTAAAGGTTGGAGATCGAGGTCAAAGCGACCCAACATAGGGACGGGCGCCCGACCCAGCCGCTGAAGGAGGCCTGGATCTGGGACATCTAGGAACTCCGCCTCTATGTCGCCTCTCAAGTCCAAACAACGCCGCAGCGCATTGTGCACTGTTGCGTGGCCGCCGATGTTCTCGTTGACGAACAGCACTCGCAACGGGGTTGCCGCGCGGGGATCCACCCTGGCAGGCGCGGGACCCTCCGCCCTCACCACTGATCTGCCTTTCCACTCGGCCAAACCAGACGACCACGGGAAAATTCCACCCCCCGTACAATACCGGGCAGCCGTGTGCCACTGGCGTGCGCGGTGTCCATACCTCTCGCGCCACCGAGTCGCCATAGCCGGAGGGCGGGCCGTCTGCCCCGGGCTGCCCTCCGGCAATACACTGAGGTCGTCCAAGCGCCTGACAAATTTCGCCTGAGCCAGACAGTGAGGTATCGGGCCGTGAACTCCACCCGCACGCTCGTCGGTATTGCCGCCGTCGCCGTGGCCTTTACCGCGCTGGTCTACGTCGGCGCACAGCCAGGTCCTCCCTTGCCCGTCCCGTCGCTGTCGGCCACCATCGGGATGAACGGCAGCTCGACGCTGCGGGGCGAGCGCGATGGCGAATTTGCGGAGGACTTGGACGCGGTCCGCAACAGCGGGGCAGGTCGGCTTCGTCTCGACGTCGACTGGTCAAGCGTCGAACCAACCCCCGGACAGCAAGATTGGTCGAGTATCGATCGAGTTGTCGACGCGGCCCGCGCCCGCGGCCTCACCGTGCTGGGAATCGTCACCTACACCCCCCGCTGGGCGCAGGACCCCTCAGTGCCCGACGGCACCACGCACGGCCGCCCGTCCAGCGCCACGGACTACGGCACCTTTGCCGGCCAAGCTGCTGAACATTTCGCCGGCCGGATCAGTGACTGGGAGCTCTGGAACGAACCCAACCTGGTCGGCTTCTTCGCTCCGCAGGTCGACGCCGGCTTCTACACGGCGATGGTGAGGGCCGGTTACACGGCGATCCACCGGGTGCAGCCTGAGGCGACCGTCCTCGCGGGCGCACTGTCGCCCAACACCGGCAACGCCGCACCGGCGGCGTTTCTGCGCCAGATGTATGCGGCTGGGGTCAGCGGCTTCCTGGACGCGGTGTCGGTGCATCCCTACAGCTATCCCGCATCGCCGTCGGGCACCCAGCGCTACAACGCGTTCTACCAGCTGCACGAGGTGCATCAGGTGATGGCCGACAACGGCGACAGTGCGGTTCGCATCTGGCTGACCGAGTTCGGCGCCCCCACCGGCGGCGCCAAGGCCGTCTCCGAGCAACGCCAAGCGGCCATCATTGCCGAGGGCTTCATCCTTGCCCGTTCGCTGAGCTACCTCGGGCCGGTGTTCATCTACGAGCTTCGCGACGCCGACACAGGCAGTGGCGACATCGAGGACAACTTCGGGTTGCTGCGCACCGACGGCACCCAAAAGCCCGCCTACGCGGTCGTCGTCCGGCAGGCCGTCACCGACGCAGCGCACGCCGGGCGCTAAGCCACATCTGTCACTTCAGTACACCTGTCACACAACTCGCTTGGCTGGCAACACGCGGGCCGGGCAACACCGCGGTCTGGGTCAGGGAGACCTCGGCTTGGCGGATCGAGATGTCAAACCGATAACCGACGCGACATCGTCGCCGGTGAATGGACGCGGCAAGATCGCCAGCTTCCACGATCTTGTCGACGCGACGGGGCGACGGTCCTCCCCTATGCCCAACTCGACGGTCATGTCATGGCACGCGAAGCAACTCCGAAATAGAGCCTGCTGCGTTGCAAGCTGCCCAGGAGCAGTCGGGCGACGTCGTCCACCTGGGGCTGGTCGAGCAGGGTGTCGTGATCGCCGGGCAGGACGTGCGGGGACAGCCGACCGCGGTGGTAGCCGCCCCAGCCGAGGCCCTCATCATCGACCACCGTCACCGTGTCTGCGGTGGCGAGCAACTCAATCGGCAACTCGTGGCCCGGCTGCCGATAACGTCGGGCGATCTGCAGGGCACCGCGCATGTCAAAGTGCTCGTCCGGCGACGGTGCGTTCGGGCCCTGTCTGATCGAACGGACGGCGACCTCGCGAAGCCTTGTCCATTGGTACTGGCGGCTTCGCCTCTGTAGTCCTCTGAGCCGGTGCCACGGCGACATCTGGCGTAAGAGAAGATCGGCGGTGGTCGGCGACGGGCTATCCAGCGGACCGAGCCATTCGATGCGTTCACCCGCCGCGCTGAGCTGACGGGCGATCTCGTAGGCCAGCAGTCCGCCGAGCGAGAAACCCGCCAATGCGTAAGGCCCGTGTGGCTGCGTACGCCGGATTTCCTGGATGAGCACGGGGACCAGCCCCTCGACGGTGCTGCCGGCCGCGAACTGTGCACCTGGTTGGGCAGGCACCAAGGGGTGGACGATCTGCGCGGTTCCCCAAGCGTGAACGAGGTGGCGCACACTGACGATGACACATGGTCGGGGTAGACGAAGAACAGCGGATTGGCGGAGGATGCAGGGCCCGCGTCGGTCGCCGCATTTCCGTCGAGCAACCTCGCCAGTCCGGCAATCGTCGTGCCGCGCTCGATGAAGTCGACCAGCCGCACGTCCTGGCCGACCCCGGTTGAGGTGTCGCCGATCAGGCACGCGGCGAGTAATGAGTGGCCACCGAGATCGAAGAAGTCCACGTCCACGACGGTGACTTCGGTGTTTAGCGTCGCTGACCAGAGGGCCGCCAGTCGATCTTCAGTCGGCGTGCGTGGAGCACGCCCAGCACACTGCGCAGAGTGCTCGGCTACCGGTGGCGGCAACGCGGCGCGGGCGATCTTGCCGCTATCGGTCATCGGGAGTGCAGTCAGGTGCATGATGGCGCCGGGCACCATGTAGTCGGGTAGGCGTCCACGCAGCCACGAGCGCAAAGCGGTGTTCGGCAGGGCCGTGCCGACGGTATAGGCCACGAGTTGCTTCTCGCCGGAATCGGTCTCGCGGGCGACCACCACGCAGGCAGCAATTTCAGCGTGCTCGCCGAGCGCCGCCTCGATCTCAGCTGGTTCGATACGGAAACCGCGTATCTTCAGCTGCTCGTCGTAGCGACCGAGGTGTTGGATCCGGCCGTCGGCGAGCAAGCGTCCCCGGTCGCCGGTCCAGTACGCGAGGCCGTGCTCGAGGAAAGGGTCGGCGCGGAAACTCAGCCGTCTCGACCGGCCGATTCAGGTAGCCGCGCGCTACTCCCGCACCACCGATGACGAGCTCGCCGGGCACACCCGGAGGCAACAGTCGTCCCTGGGGATCGAGCACGTACACCCACGTGCCGGGCAGGGGACGGCCCACCGTGATCGGGTCGCCGGCGACGATGTCCGCGCAGGACGCCACGTCGGTGGTCTCGGTGGGACCGTAGCTGTTCCACAGGCCGGCGCAGCGCTGCAGCAAACGCTCGGCCAGCGCCTCAGGTAGCGGCTCCCCGCCCGAGCGGGCCGTGAGCTGCGAATCGCCGCCCCACCCGGAGCTCAGCAGAGCCGACCAGGTCGTGGGAGTCGCGGACAGGTACGTGCGCCCGAGTGGTCGATCCACGCACCGAGCGCCCGGGGTCCGAGGCTTGTTCGGTGGAGGCGAGGACGAGCCGCGGCCCTGGCGCGGGTGCCGAAGATGTCTCCCACCGTCATGTCGAAGGTGTAGGCAGCGACGGTAAGGACGGTGTCCGCGGCGGTGATGCCCAGGCGGGCACACAGCGTCCGCGTCAGGTGGGTGGGGATGCGATGCGCAACGAGCACTCCCTTGGGTGTTCCGGTGGAGCCGGAGGTGTAGATGACGTATGCAAGGTCATCCGGACCGACATCCGTGACCGGTGACGAGTCCTCGGATGTGCTGGGCGTCGGCCCGTCGAGGGTGAGCACAGTTGCCGCGGTGGTGGGCAGTTGCGGCGGCAGACTGGCGGAGGTGAGGATCCAGCGCGCACCAGCGTCGTGGAGCATGAACTCGGTGCGGCGTGCCGGGTGCTGGGGGTTGATCGGGGGGTAGGCGGCGCCGAATTTCAGCACACCGAGCAGTCCCACGACCAGATCGAGGTTGCGATCTAGGACGGTGGCCACGACGGCACCCGGGCCGGCACCGGCGGCCGGCAGCCGCCCGGCTGCCGCCGTGGCGCGCTGCTCCAACTCGCGGTAGGTGAGCTGGTCCTCGCCGGCCACGACCGCGATCGCGTCCGGCGTGCGGGCGGCCTGGGCGGCGATGAGTTCGCGCACGAACCCTCGCTCGGGCACGGCGTCGGGTGTCGGTGGGTCGCGATCCAATTGCCGATGGCGCTCGCCTGCGTCGACCAGCGCGAGCTTGGACAGCCGCGCAGCGGGTGCCGTCGAAGTCGCCTCGAGCATCGTGGTCCAGTGCCGCGCCATCTGCTCGGCCGAGGACCGTTCGAACAGGGCGGAACTGTAGATGAGCCGTCCGGCGACGTTCCCGTCCGGGCGTTCGTCCAGCTCGATGCTCAGGTCGAACTTCGCCGAGCCAACGGCAGCGCCGATCGCGGATTCCATCTGGTGTACCGACCAAGCCGGATCGGGTGACTCCATGGGGGGCTAAAGACCAGCGTGGCCTGGAACACGGGGTTCATTCGCGGTTCCCGCACGACACCCAGCTCTCGCACGATGATTTCGAAGGGCACGATGTCGCCAAGCCCGTCCAAGACCACGTCGCGAACCCGCGCGAGCAGCTCGAGAAGTGACGGATCATCGCCGGTGTCCGCGCGGATCACGACCGGCGCCAAGCAGTAGCCGGCCATCCCAGCCAACTCCGGTCGCTGGCGAAGGTCACCCATGGTGGCGAAGATGATGTCGTCCGTGCCGGTGTAGCAATGCAGCCACCACGACCACCTCGGGTTCGGCCAGCGGGGAGGCCGCGCCCGCCGCGCGTCGTAGAGCCGCACCAGCTCGGGCAGCACGATGCGATAGAGCGTGACCCCGTCGAAGATCAGGTGGTGCAGTCCGAGATAGAGCCGGTGGTCCTGCGGCGTGAGACTGACGAGTCGCGGACGCAACAAGGGGCCTTCCGTCAGCTGGTAGGGCCGACGGGTGTCCTCGGCCCCCAGCTCGGTGGCCCGTTGTTGCGCCTCGGGTAACGGCACCTCGGTCAAGTCCAACAAGGGCAGTGCGACGGACGTGGGTGCATGCACGAGCTGGCGCGGTTCGCCATCGATGAGGGGAAAGCTGGTGCGCCAGGCCTGATGCCTGCGGACGATTTCGGTGAGCGCCCTGCGCAGGGCGTCGACGTCGAGGTGCCCGGTCTTGCGCACGGTCACCATCTCGTTGTACGCGAGGGATTCCGGGGCGAGCTGGCTGAGGTACCAGAGCTGGCGCTGGGGCACCGACAGTGGTGCGGGCGCGGTGACGGGGCGGCGGGTCACCGGCGCCACCGTCGCGGCTCGGGGCGCCGCGCAGGCGCTGGCGCAACAGGGCCTGGCGAGCCTGGTGGAGACGGTCTGCGTCCGTCGACGTCACGGCGACCACGTGATCGGTAGCGCTGCGAGCCGACGCAGACCCAGATTCGCCCGCCAGGACACCGGCTCGGAAACAAATCCCAGTTCAGGTAGCGGACGCAGCATCGTCTCGAACGCAATGTGGGCTTCCATGCGGGCCAGCGGAGCACCGAAGCAGAAGTGCCCAGCCCACCCGAACGCCAAAAGTCGGTTGTCCTTGCGGGCAAGGTCGAGCACGTCCGGGTCGGCAAACCGCTCGGGATCGCGATTAGCCGCGCCCATCACGGCGATCACCGCCTGGCCCTTACCGATGGATTGACCAGCGAGCACCACATCGTCCGGGGCCAGGCGCGCCGTGTGCTGACTCGGGCTCTCGTAGCGCAGCAGCTCCTCGATGGCCGTGGGGATGGCGCTCGGGTCTGCGCGCAGTCGCTCGAGTGCGCCGGGAGTACGGAGCAGGGTGAGTAGCCCGTTACCAATCAGGTTCGTCGTCGTCTCCTGGCCACCCACCATGGTCACGATGACGTTGGCAATCACCTCGTCCTCGGTCAGCCGGTCGCCGTCGACTTCGGCGTTCGCCAGCGCGTTCAGCAGGCCCTCGGTAG
>JAABUY010006255.1_pt1 | contig 11692 bp, 14 predicted proteins | sample 5560271 | NCBI WGS metagenome assembly JAABUY01 (sample SAMN10711886, study PRJNA513374) | rock metagenome | isolation source: Antarctica rocks | place: Antarctica: Victoria Land, University Valley
CGATACGGTCCAGACTTGCCGCGCCCCGGCGGATGGGGGACACTCTCTGGGACGCAGTCATTGCTGCATGGGCACCCGCGTCCTCACCATCCGCCGCGAACCGTCATCACTAATATACGAGGGCACCTGGAAGAGCACGAAGAGGAATAGGAGAACGGAGGAACAGGTTCCAATACGTCGGTATGTCGAATAGACTGTCTTGATATATCCACAATCATCTTTTTACTCCTTCCTTCGTGCTCTTCGTGTCTTCGTGGTTCAAATCGGTTTGCCGACCAGAGGAGGGAAGTGTGGCTGAGGGGTTCGTGGCACGAGTTGATGCGGAGAACCTGCATGTCTGCATCAAGGTGAAAGATTTCGATACGGCGCTCGGTTTCTATCGCGATCTGATCGGGCTGCCAGTTCTCCGGCGGAGCGGCACCGACGACGCGCCAATCTTTTACTGGCTACCGGGCGTGCAACTGGCGAAGCGGACAGAGGATCCCGGCGCGTACCCCTTTAGCGTCTTCGATCATATCGGCCTTGCCGTCGAGAACATCGCGGAAATCTGCGCGCGACTCGATGCCGCCGGATACACCGCCGAAACGCCACTCGATACACGCACCATTCCCGGCGTCGCGCGCAAGGTGATGAACGCCTTTTATCGCGATCCGGACGGCAACAAGGTCGAGTTTGTCCACTGGGTGTGAGGGAAGCAGGCAGCGGGCAGCAGGTGATTTCTCCCCTCTCCTTCGCAGGACGGAATTTTCATGTATCGTGATCCTGGGGCGAAGGCTCCGTACGAGAAGGGCCAGGGGTGAGGTTATATTAGTAGGAGGCACAAGTGACGGCGCAACTGACGGACAAGGCACGGGAATTCCTGGGCGAGAAGCGGTTTGCCGTGCTGGCAACGATCAACAAGGATGGGTCGCCGCAGCAGACGGTGATGTGGTATGAAATTCAGGGCGACGAGATTATGATGAACACCGCGCAGGGCCGCTTGAAGGATCGCAACCTCGTTCGTGACCCACGTATCTCGATCTGCATCGAAGACGGACAGCGGTTCGTCACAGTGCGCGGCCCAGTGACGCTGAATGATGAGGTCGAGACCGCGCAGGCGGACATCGCCCGCCTTTCCGTGCGTTATAACGGCCCGGAACGCGCGAAGGAAGCAATACCGAACTTCCGCAAGGAACACCGCATCACACTGCGCATGAAGATCGAGGGCGTGTTGGAGCGAGGGTTCTAGGTAAGAAAGGGTAAAACATATGGGCTTCATTGGGTATTCGGCTTCCCTCGAACAGTTCCATCCGAACGATCTCGTACGTTGGTGCCAGGAGGCGGAGGATGTCGGCTTCGAGGGCGTTTTCGCCTCCGAACATTTCCATCCGTGGACGCCGGATCAGGGACAGGCGGCATTTGTCTGGACCTTCTTCGGCGCGCTTGGCCACGCGACGAAAACGATGCGCTTCGGTACGGGTATCACCTGCCCCACCTTCCGCTTCCATCCGGCGGTCGTCGCGCATGCCGCCGCGACGACCGAGGCGATGTTCCCCGGTCGCTTCTACCTCGGCCTCGGCAGCGGCGAGGCGCTCAACGAGCACATCATCGGTGGCGTCTGGCCCGAAGCGCCGACACGCCTGGCGATGATGACCGAAGCGGTTGAGATTATCCAGAAACTCTTCACCGGTAAGGTCGTCAAGCACAAGGGTGAGTACTTTACCCTCGAGTCCGCGAAACTCTACACGATGCCGGAGAGACCACCGCCGATCTACATCGCCACGGGTGGCCCCGTTACCGCGCAACGCACGGGCAAGACCGTAGACGGCCTGATCACCGTCGGCGCGGCGGATGAGAAGATCAAGGGCTTGTTCGAGCGGTTCGAGCGGGGCGCGCGCGAGGCGGGTAAGGACCCGGCGACGATGCCGAAACTGATCCAGATCCACACGTCGTGGGCGGAGACGGATCAAGCGGCGATTGACCAGGCGGTCAGAGAATGGCCGAACGGCGGCATGCCGTGGCCGAAGGCGGATGTCCGGAATCCTGAGGACTTCGCGGCAATGGCAAAGTACATTCACCCGGAGAACTTCACGAACCGCGTCCTGATGTCCGCCGACTGGGAGCAGCACCGCGCCCATGTCCAGAAATACGTAGACCTCGGCTTCGACGAGGTCTACGTTCACAACGTCGGCAAGAATCAGACGGAATGGATCGCAGGGATGGGCAAACACGTCATCCCGCACCTGAAGTGGCCGGAAAAAGCGGCACCGCAGGTGACCGCAGTGGCGGGCGGCGTGGCGTGAACATCGTCGCGCTCGCGGGGGGCGTCGGCGGGGCAAAACTCGTCGACGGCCTCTACCGGGTCCTGCCACCAGATACACTGACGATCATCGGCAATACCGCCGATGATTTGGCACTCTTCGGCGTTCACATCAGCCCGGATCTCGATACGGTGATGTACACGCTTGCCGGCCTCGCAAACCCGGCGATGGGCTGGGGCGTCGTGAACGATACCTTCACGACGCTCGGTATGCTGGAACGATACGGCGAGGATGTCTGGTTTCGCCTGGGCGATGCGGATTTCGCAACGCACCTGAAGCGTACGGCAGGCCTGCGCGCCGGGCAACGGCTGACGGACGTGACGGCTTCTCTCACCGCACCACTCGGCATCCGCGCGCGTGTGCTGCCGATGTGCGACGAGCACGTCGCGACGGAAGTCGAGACGCCGGAAGGATGGCGCGACTTCCAGGACTATTTCGTGCGCCGCCGCCATGAGGATCGCGTCACGCAGGTCCGGTTCGCGGGTATTGAACAGGCACAGATGACTCCGGAGGTCGCGGACGCAGTGGCAAAGGCTGACGCGATCATCGTCTGTCCCTCGAATCCCATCGTCAGCATCGGACCGATCCTCGCCGTGCCAGGATTGCGGGATGCGCTGATCGCCAGCCATGCGGTCAAGATTGCCGTCTCCCCGATCGTCGGTGGTAAAGCGCTCAAAGGCCCAGCGGATCGAATGCTCGCCGAACAGGGTATGGAAGCCTCAGCGTACGGTGTGGCAACGGGATATGTTGATCTGCTTGATGCGATGACGATTGACTTGCTCGACGCAGCAGACGCCCCGCGCATCGAACGCCTCGGTATGGCCGTGCAGGTGGCGCAGACCGTCATGCACAACGACATAGACCGGCAGCAACTGGCGCGTGCTGTCCTCGCCTTCGCGGAAACTCTCGCCACACGGCAGCCGGTGGCCTAAACGTGCGTATTCACGCCCTGATCCCAGTGAAGGAACTTGCCAACGCGAAGAGCCGCCTCATGCCGCCATTCAGTGACGATGAGCGCGCAACGCTGACGCTCGAAATGCTCCGGCATGTCGTCGCAGTGGCGCAGGAATCCGGTGCATTCGCCCGCATCACGGTCGTCAGTCCAGACACGGCGGTCCTCGATGTCGTGAAAGCGCTCGGCGTGTCGGTACTGCGCCAGCAAACAACGGGCTTGAACCCGGCGCTCGATGAGGCACGGGCGGATGCTCGTCTTCACGGCGCGGAAGCGGCGCTCGTCCTCCATGCCGACCTGCCACATCTCAAAGCTGCTGAGATCACCGCGATGGTCGGCTTGCTCCCAGTATCACCTGCCGTTGTCATTGCGCCGGATTACACAGGGAGCGGCACGAATGCCCTGCTCACTGCCCCGCCCGATGCCATTTCCTTCTACTTCGGCTCAGGGAGTTTCCTGCGACACATCGCCGCAGCCGAGCAGCGCGGCCTCCCGTACCGCATTGCCCATGCGCCGGGCATTGCAGGAGATGTTGATACCCCTGATGATGTACGGGAACGAGTAGTCAGTAGCCAGTAGTCGGTAGTCAGAACGAAGAACCGATTACCGACTACTGGCTACCGGAGGAAGTAAAATGAGCGTTGAGATCACGGGCGTCGCGGGGATTGGTGAGATTACGCCGGGGGCCGATCTCGCCGCGCTGATTGTGGATGCTATGCAGGCGCGGCCGCTTGCCGATGGCGATGTCGTCGTCGTCACGCATAAGATCGTCTCCAAGGCGGAGGGGCAACTGGTAGACCTCCGCACGGTCACGCCCTCGGCGCTCGCTGTGCAGATCGCGGAGCAGTTCGGCAAGGACGCACGGCAGGTCGAAGTCGTCCTGCGGGAGAGCGTGCGCATCGTGCGGATGGAGCGCGGCATCATCATCAGCGAGACGCGCCACGGCCTGATCTGCGCGAACGCCGCCGTGGACGCCTCGAATGTCGCGGGGGAAACCGTCTGCCTCCTGCCGCGCGACCCGGACGCCTCCGCCGCTCGTATCCGCGCCAGGCTGCGGGAGCACACCGGCGCGGATGTCGCGGTCATCATTTCGGACTCGTTTGGTCGGCCGTGGCGCAACGGCATCATCAATATCGCCATCGGCGTTGCGGGAATGCAGCCCCTGACCGATTACCGGGGGCAGACTGATCCCTTCGGCAACGATCTGCGCGTCACCGTCATCGCTGTCGCGGACGAACTGGCATGCGCGGCAGAACTCGTGATGGGCAAGGTAGATAATGTGCCTGTCGCCGTCATCCGTGGCTATCCATACGACCGCGCCAACGGCACCGGCCACGACCTCATCATGGACCCAGCAAAAGACCTCTTCCGCTGAATCGGCGTGCGCGATAATGCCGGAGTATCTTTAGAAGTGCAGTCGTGTTTGGAGTGCCATTATGCTGACGATACCAAACATCGAACAGATCGTCGTACAAGATGATGATATTCTTGGCGGAATACCGGTGTTCGTCGGCACCCGTGTGCCCGTGCAAACCCTCTTCGACTATCTCGAAGCGAGCCAACCACTCGATGAATTCCTGGACGACTTCCCGACGTCCGCCGCGAGCAAGCGACGCAGTTGCTCGGCTTGGTGAAGCACGCGCTGCTTTCCATGCCCCGTTAGTAGTCCCGCCGCCGCTGCTCGATGTCGCGGCGGGCGTCGCGCTCGGCGAGGGTAGCGCGCTTATCGTAGAGTTTCTTGCCGCGCCCGACGGCGATCTCGACCTTCGCCCGCCGCCCCTTGAGATAGAGACGGAGCGGCACAATTGTCAGCCCCTTCGTCTGCGTTTGCACGCGGAGCGTAATGATCTCATCATTGTGCAGGAGCAATTTACGCATGCGGTCCGGCTCTTGCGGCGTGTAGCCGGCCCGCTCGTAGGGCGAGATATGCGCCCCGACAAGCCACGCCTCGCCATGCTCGACGCGTACGTAGGCTTCGCGCAGGTTCACGCGCCCGGCCCGGACGGACTTGATCTCCGACCCGGTCAGGACGATCCCCGCCTCGAACCGATCCATCAGTTCGTACTCGTACCGCGCCTGCCGGTTCGAGGAGATCGTCTTCTCTTCAAGTGGTTTCGCGGTTGTTAACGCGGGCCGCGCCGCCTGCTTTGCCATAATCCGCCGATCATACGCCCCGCGCGCTTTCGGGTCAAACAGATACCGACAGCGAAACCGACTGAAACGCAGAGGACGCAGAGAAGGCAGAGAAAAGGAGGAGGGGGCAAATACCAATGCTATCCCGTTCATTCCTCTTTTTCTCTGTATTCCTCTGCGATCTCTGCGTCTCTGCGGCTCAATCGGTTTCCCCGGTTTCGCCGTTGGCAGCGGGCGTGCGATAGACTGATGGGGAAGCGGCGATGCGAGCGAGTGGAAGGGAACGATGACCATGGCAATGAATCCGGCGCTCTTCAAGGCATACGACGTGCGCGGCCTCGTACCCGAAGAATGGGGACCGGCGGAGGCGGAGCAGATTGGGCGCGCGATCCCGCCAGTGCTCGGCGTCGGGCAAGTCTGCGTTGGGCGGGATATGCGCGTCTCGTCGCCGGAGATTGCCGCCGCGCTGATTCGTGGCATCACCGCCGCCGGAGCGGATGTCGTGGACATCGGCGTGGTTTCGTCGGACGCGCTCTACTTTTCGGTCGGCAAATACGGCTACGAGAGCGGCGTGATGGTCACTGCCTCACACAACCCCGCCGGATACAATGGCGTCAAGATGTGCCGCGCGAACGCCATTCCCGTCTCGGACGAATCAGGCTTGCTCGCGATTCGGGATATGGTCGTCTCCGGCAACTTCCCACCCGCCACCCAAACCGGCAGCGTTACCGAGCGCAAGGTACTGGATGACTTCGCCGCGCACTGCCTCGCCTTCATTGACCCGGCGAGCATCCGGCCGCTCAAACTGGTTGTGGACGCAGGCAACGGCATGGCGGGTAAAGTCCTGCCACGCGTCTTCAGCAAACTGCCTCAGGTGACGCTCGTGCCGATGTACTTCGACTTGGATGGGACGTTCCCGCATCACGACGCCAACCCGCTGGAGCAGGAGAATATCGCCGATCTCAAGGCGCGCGTGATCGCGGAGAAGGCGGACCTCGGCGCGGCCTTCGATGGAGACGCCGACCGGATGTTTCTTGTCACCGAACACGGCGAATTTGTCGGCGGGGATATGACGACCGCGCTCGTTGCAGCGGCGCTCCTGCGGCATTACCCCGGCGCAGCGGTCGTCTACAACCTGATCTGCTCGCGCGGCGTGCCGGAGGCGGTCGAGCAAGCAGGCGGCAGGCCGATCCGTGCCCGCGTCGGCCACTCGTTCATCAAGCAGGTGATGCGCGAGCAGGATGCGATCTTCGGCGGCGAGCACTCCGGCCATTTCTACTTCCGCGACAACTGGTACGCCGATAGTGGCCTGATCGCGCTGCTTTCCGCGCTCGATGCTTTGTCGGTGGAGAACGTGCCACTCTCCGAGGCTCTCGCGCCGCTCGACCGGCGTGCCCGCTCCGGCGAGATCAACTCCGAAGTGCGGGACGTGCGCGCCACGGAGCAAAAGATAGAAGCGCACTATCATGACCAACCTGGCGCACGCCTCGATCACCTCGACGGCCTGACCGTGAACTTCCCGGATTGGTGGTTCAACGTGCGCCCCTCGAACACCCAGCCGCTCCTGCGCCTGAACATCGAGACGGACACGCCCGCCTTACTGGATCAAAAGAAGCGCGAGGTAATGAAACTCATCCGCTCCGACGAGCCGATGTACGAGTAACAAGGGACCAGATCCGCCTCGTTACTCGTTACTCGCTACTCATTACTTCTCAGTTGCTGCCGGGATCGCCACCGCCGGAGTCACTGCTCCCCCAATCGCCCGTGCCAGCATCTGCACCGCCGCCACTTCCCCAGTCGCCGACATCTTGCGACGCATCGCTAACGGCGCCACGATCGTCACCGGAGGCGCCGTAATCACCAACTGGCCCGCGATCACCGCTGTTCTGCCCTTGCTGATCGTTGTGATCCCGGAAATGATCGTAGACCGCGTTGCCGATGATCGCACCGCCAATACCACCGGCCGCGCCGCCGAGAATACTGCCGCCAATATTGCCTCCACCGCCGGGTTGTTGCCCATATCCGGGGCCATATCCGGGGCCGTAGCCACCCTGTGGGGGATAACCACCTTGCGGCCCGGCGTTCGGACCGCTCATCGGGCCGCGCGGGGTGCCACTGCCACGGTTGCGCCGCAGCACCATAATCAGCACAACGGCAACGACCGCGACGACGATCAGTAGAATCAAGAGCGCTGGAAAGCCGGAACTGCTCTTTGCCGCCGGGGCAGTCGCGGGCTGGGTTTGTCCGGTACGCGCGGGCGCTGCCGTACGCAGGGTAGCCCCGATGCGGTCCATCGCGTTGAGGACGCCACCATCGAAGTCATTGGCCGCGAATCGCTGGGTCATCTGGTCGCGGATCGCCGCTTCTTCGCTCGTGGAAATCTCCTGGCGAGTGTTGGCGCCGATTGTAATCTTGAACTTCTTGTCGTCCCGCGCGAGGTAGAGCAGCACGCCGTTCAGTTTCTGTTGCTGGAAGTACTGGTCGGCGACAGTGCTGATATCCTTCCCGCCGAGGTTCGGCACCGTCTTTACTGCGACGGTCTTGCCCGTATCGCGCTGAATCTGCGCGCTCTTGCTCTCGGCGGACGCGCGTGCCGACGCGGAGAGCATAGTGGCATCGTCCTGGATCGCTCCGGCGGCGAGCGCGGGCAAGGCGCTACCAGCGAAGACAAAGAGCGCAAGCAGCACGGCGGCGCTGCCCCACAGTCGTCTGGCACGCCACGGTGACAAAAGGTTTCGCATGATTGAGTATCTCCTTCTCTGGTTCGATACACCACCGGCCGATGGACGCGGTTCTCTCGCGGTGTCAGTACATCGTACCATGCCCGTCACACAGATACGCAGTTACCGCGTTGCGTGTTGCACAATCTCCCCTCTTACTGCCCGTTGCCCGATATGCGATGATTGAGGTTGCTACATCTGCAACACTTCGCCCCTTCATCCGTTAGATACAGTGGATGCGGGCAGATTACTCTTTGCACGATTGCTTGAAAGGCGCCCTACCGTGACCGAACGACAACGACACACCCGGCGGGCCGTGACGGCCTTGCTACTCATACTCCTCTGCGCTAATCTTACGCTCCCATCAGTCGCGACTCTAGCCGCTGACCCACTCCCCACTCCCCAATCCTTCCCCGTCTGGCACGCGCCGGATGTGAACCGCCTGAAGTTTGGCATTGCCGGGCATATGTGGTGGCTCGATTCGCACCTCGACGAGTTCATGGCGCAGTACCATCAACTCGGCATCACGAATGTCCGCCTCTCGCTCGACTGGAAGACCTTCGAGCCACAGCCGGGGCAGTACGACTTCGCGCGGTTCGACCGTGTCCTGAACCGTCTCGCCGCCGAGCATATCGAGGTGATCGCATCATTCGTCGCTGCCCCCGCCTGGGCTAGCCCGGACAGCGCGGCGTGCGCGAAGGCGCAGCAGGAGTTCGACAAGGAGCGCCTCACCTGCGGCATCCGGCCCGACGCCGAGCCGCAGTTTCGCGAGGCAATCCGTACCGTCGCCGCGCGTTACCCGTTTATCCGCCTCTGGGAATTCTGGAACGAGCCGGAACTTTGGTCCTACATGGGACACGAAGTAGCGGACTACCTTCGCTGGCTCCGCCCGTTCTACGATGAGATTCATGCCGTCAATCCCGGCGTCATAGTCGCGGCGAACACACTCGCGGGCTACTTCTACGTGGACTGGCTCTATGGCGTCAGCGATAATACGAACGGGCCGAGCAAACGTCCGTGGGACGCGATCTCCTTCCATCCGTACGGCTCGATCATGAAACCGGGCGCGAGCGGGCAGGTCGCCGCGATCATCCCTGGGCCGATCCAGGATGTCCGTAAGCGGATGGTGAATGCGGGTGACGCGAGCAAGAAACTCTGGATCACCGAGTACGGCTGGGAAACGACGCCCGATCAGCAGGCCGCCTTTCTCCAACAAGGGTTGCCGTGGCTCCTTGCGCAGGACTACATCGAAGTTGCGAACCTGCACATGCTCCATGACTGGACCGGCGAGCACTACGGTCTGCTTACGACCGAGCCGCCGATCTACAACACCGGTCGGGACATTGACGCCAGCACCCACTTCGTGCCGAAGGAGCCGTACTATAGCGCCTACAAGAACTTCCCGAAGCCGATCGCATCGTCCGCCCCCAGCGGCTCCGGCATGCTCGTTTTCCCGCAGACGGGCCATGTCATCCAGAGTGAACTCCGGGCCGCGTGGGAGCGCCTCGGCGGTATGACGACGCTCGGCCTACCACGCACCGCCGAATATGCGCGGCGCGATCCGGCAGACGGCCGCTGGTACCGCACGCAGGATTTCGAGCGCGGACGGTTGATCGTGCGCCCCACTGCGGATGGCCAGCCCGCGCATGTGGATGCTGATCTGATCGTCAATGCCGTCTTGCAGGCGAAGGGTTGGCTGGACCCGAACACGGGCACGGCGAGTGGTCCTGCTGCCTCCGAACCCGCCCCCGCCACCCTCGATGCCTTTTGGTTCGCCATTGCCGGGCATTCGGTGGCCCCTCCCTTCCGCGCCGTGTGGCAGCAGGCAGGTGGCCTCGTCTTCCTCGGCATGCCGCGCACTGGTGTCGTGACAGAGAACGGCATCGTCGTCCAATACTTCGAGCGCGGCCGCCTTGAACTGCACGGCGACGCCGTCTGGTTCGGCTCCGTCGGCAACGACGCCCTCATCGCCCAGGGCTGGCTCGATGCCGCTGGCGGCCCTGTCCCGAATACCCCCACCGCCCGCGAGTGGGCGGGATAGATATTCTTGTGATCGCTGCTCTATACTAGCCATTATGCGGTGTTCCACAGGATGGCGAACGACCCGATAGTCTCAATGGAGTAACGATGATGGCTGCCAATTCACGACCTGAACCGATTGAGCGCGAAGCGGCGCACGCGCTGCCCGATCATTTGCGAGATGTCGCGCTGGCCGCCTAGGAGCTGGCAAAGTGCGAGAGGATCGCGCGGGCCATCCGGGGGAAATATGCACATGTCCCAACAAGTAGTGATGCATTCGCGAGAGCGAAACAAGAGGAGATAGCGCAGGAAGATCGCCGGTCGTGATGATCGTCCTCGACGCGAGCGCGATGATTGCGTTCCTCCGCAATGAACGCGGCGGGGATGTTGTTGAGACATTCCTCACGGATGGAATAGATACCTGCGTGGCTCACGCCATCAATCTTTGCGAGGTGTATTACGATTTCTTCCGATCCGCCGATGAAGCAACGGCAACGGCGGCTATTACAGACCTCGAAGATCTCGGAGTGATAGATCAACCTTTCAAAGGTCCATCCAGTCTGTCTGTCACCCGATAAGGAGTAGGTCAGTGATGACTCATTTTGAACTCTGGAATAACCACACCAACAACCTCATTGATGAATTCGACACCATCGAGCAGGCATTTGATGAGGTGCGGTGGCGGATCAGCGAGCGGGGCGACGATGCGGGGCGCACGCTTTCCCTCTTAACGGCTCGACGCTGCCGGGGCCGTTGAAACCGTTACCAGTGGAGACGAACTTGTGCGCCGCTCGCGGGAAATGACTATTGTCGGCGATTGAGTATCTCACCGATTCTCCTCGGCTTTCAGTTGGCGCCACGCGCCGTTTACCGATTGTCCATGCGTATCTTGGAGGAACAATGACCGCGCCAGTCAAGGTCGGTGATACATTCGAGGGCGACTTTTCGTTCACGGCGGACGACATCCGGCAGATGGCGGCGCTGCTAGGGGACACGAACCCGGTGCATCACACGCCGTCGCCGCAGTTTGGCGCGGTAATCGCTTCTGGCGCGCACATCGCGGGGGTCGTGATGGCTTTTGGCGCGGCCCGGATCACCGATCGTGCGCCATCGCTCGGGCGTACCTGGGGCATCCGTTTCCGCGCCCCCATCCTCGCCGGAGACACACTACACATGGTCTGGCGCATTACGGCGGTTGAGCCGCATCGTCGCGGTTCGATGATTACGCTCGCGGGAGAGGGCATGGTCGAGCGCGATGGCGGGCGCATTGTCGCGATCACGACGGACGGCACCGCCATCCTTCTGTATCCTCCTACTGAGCCATGAAGAGGATATCTGTCCACGCTGCTACGAGGAACACGAGCATTCACTGCAAGTGTGCTGTCGTGTATGAAATAGAGTATAGTACAATAAGCGCGGGTATACTGTGCATTGAATAGCGTACCGTGATTGCTAGCAGGCGTTCATGCACAAGAGGGCGAACAAGGACGCCCACACCTTGAGCATGAACCCTTCGTGCGTGCGCGCGTGCAGCCGCTGCATCCCCCACGCTTCCAACTGGCTGTTCA
>JAABUY010006256.1_pt1 | contig 11690 bp, 11 predicted proteins | sample 5560271 | NCBI WGS metagenome assembly JAABUY01 (sample SAMN10711886, study PRJNA513374) | rock metagenome | isolation source: Antarctica rocks | place: Antarctica: Victoria Land, University Valley
GCGAGCGCTCGCCGTCCGCGGCCAGCAGCGCTGCCCCGACTCCGCTGTCTGCGGCCGGCAGCCAGCGCAGCCGCGGCGAGGCGAGCAGCGGCGTGGCCGCGGTCGCCACGCCCACGCCCGCGCGCCAGGTGCCCGCGCGCGCCTGCAAGCGCAGCCGCAGCGAGCCGCTCGGCAGCGCGGCCGCCGCGAGCACCCCGGCGCGCCCGGCGTCTTCGTGCAGCTGCAAGCGCGGCCGCGTCATGCGGCAGTGCGGCCCGGCAGACGGTGCGAGCGCACTGCTCTGCCACCATGTCATCTGCATCGAGGGCGTGTGTGCCTGCCTGGCACAAGCCGCGGTTGCCAGCCATTCATCAGTGCGGGGACGACAGCGTCTGCTTGGCTGCACCGTGTGGTCCCACGCAGTGCGCTCTACCCCCGATGAGTCCAACCTCCTGAGCTGCCACTTTAGGAAAAAGCCACACATGCGCATGCCATGCCGGTGCGTAACACAGCATGCGCCGTGCGCGCCTGCGGCGCCCGCTGACGCATCTGCCTCCGCTGGCAGGCCGCTGATCAGGCAACTCGCGCGCGACTTTGGCGACGCGGCCAGCGCCGGCTCCGGCGACACCGACGGGGCGACCTCAGACGACCAGCCCGCTGCGCGTGCCGGGCGACAGCGACGCGCTGCCGCGCGGCGCGCCGCGCGACCCGCGCGCAGTGTTGCCGCCGGCGGCGCAAGCCGCGTGCGCGCCCCGCGCCGCCGTGCGCGTGGCCGCCGAGCAGCGTGTGGCCTGGGCTCGTATTATAGAATCAGGCGTGGCCAGAAGTTATGTTAGGAGCCAGCTGGGCGCGCAAGCAAAGTGCCCGGCGACCCGCCCCCTCCCAGAAGCGTGTATGGGTGGAGGCCACCACCATCAAGCTTTTGCAAGCAGGGCTGCTGGATGTCAGGCAGGTAGCAGGAAGTGAGGGGTTGCGTGCGACCACCTCGGGACGCTCAGTGGGTCTGGACAACAGTGGACGAACCCGCGGGGCGCCAGCATGGGCCCCGCCAGGCGCTAGCTTTGCATCTGCAGCTTTTTCAGAGGCTTGTTGCTGTGCCGCATGTGTCACCCGCTGCGGAGCTGCGGCGGCGGGCATGCCTGCCGCGCAGCTCTGCATTCTGCTTCTCGCTGCCCAGGCTGCCCCATGCCTGTGGCGTCTTGTGTGTGCAGTGATCCACACCAGCAGTCAGGGGCCCGGGCATCGACACCTTGTCGGGCTCGCATGCCAGTCCTGGGCCCCTGCCTGTGCCCGGCATTTGATAGCATTTTGAGTGTTTTGTGCAAGGCTGTGTGCAAGTTGCGGGGTGCGCCCTGCACTCCACGTTACTGACAGGCTTGGTCATGAGTGGCCGGCAGACCAGCCTGTCAGCAGCTGTTTGTTCTGGCTAGAGCTAGAGGTAGGCCAGAGAGAGAACAGCTAGCTGACATGGGGGAGCACATGGGGGAAGTACATTGGACTGGAAACTGTGAGCGACATGGGGTTTGTCCGCCGCTGCTCAAGCTGACGGGGCAGCAGCGCAGACGAGAGTCTGTGCTTGTTTCCGTGTTTCCGTGTCATTAGGAGACAGACATGACTGTCGGACCTTGCAAGTATGAGGCAGGCCTAACGCGCTTGTATTAACGCGCTTGTATCTAGGACAGACACGCGCCCAGCGCATGCACTGTGGAAATGCCTGCCCTTCCAAGCAGGACCGGTGACCTTGCACCGCAATGTAGCACAGAAGTGCCCTCGGTCTGGAGCTGCTTCGCCTGCGCTGCCATGCACCATGGAATGCATGCAGACAGACCGACTGCCCCGCCTTCTCCTGCCATCCTAGGTCAACATTGCGGGCGCCCAAGCTGCGGCCCTGGCACGGCAGGTGTCACCAGCGGCAGCCCTGGCCCTGCTTCACACACGCATGGTCATGTCCATGCATGCCCAACGGCGCACTGGCGCCACAGCCTGCAATGAGCGCTCCTGCTCGCCGCGTGCAAACGACCTCCGCCACTAGATAAAAGTGTCGAGCCCGACCCGCCTCGCCGCACTACAGGTGCGCCAAAGGACATCACGTCTTCATATGATAAACTGAGCGCTGCCGCTGGGCGTGAGAGCAGGCGCGGGCCTGCCTGGAGCAGTCGCGTCCGCCGACAGCTCCGCTAGGAGCGCGGGCGGCGCTTCTCTGCGCGCTGCAGCCGCGGACGCGGGCAGCCAGAGGTAGGCACGTGGCGCGTGCCGCGCCGCGTATGCAACAGACCCACATCTTTGGTGGCCATGGCTTTGTGTGAGTGTGGGCTATCTTTGCCTGATGCGCTCTTCAGCATTTCAGGGGCCCGGCTTGACCTGGGAGGCCCCATGGTCCTGGCGCCTCGCCCTGTGACATGCATGCATTCGGGTCAGCCAATCCTTTGTATACAAGCATGTCGTTCGGCGCGCTCACTGTCGCAACCTCGTGCTCATCCTGTCGTGCTGGCTGCCGTGCCTGGCAGGTGAAGGCGGCTAGCATGTGAGCACCAAGGAGGTCAAAGGCAGCTCATACAATAACTATGTACTTCCTTCAGCCGTAGTATAATAGCATGAGTGGCATGTCAGTTCAGAGCACATTCACAGGCAAAACAACAACAACGTGCCGGGAGCATTTGCATGCACGGTGTGGCCCATGCTCCAGGATGGTAACCGTATCCCCTCAGCGTGATTCATCGCCTGCTTGCAGAGTACTGGGCTAGCCTAGCGGTACCTGACACCAGAGCAGGAAGTCAATGGGCAATGCAATCATGCAGTGCTCAAGTGCATGTTCCTTCCCACATTACTGCAAGGGGTGCAGCATGGACACACTGTGACATGCTCCATACGTATATAGCATGCTGCATACATATAGAGCATTAAAGAGGGCCAAGAGGGCCTGCTGCACCCTTATTCACAAATTTGTAACTCTGTGAATTACAAATTTGAGCCAGATCTGGTAGGCAACGAGCTGGAGAGCCCTTGCAGGCAGTCTTTGTGCTGCAGGTCCATCAGCTGCGTCGCGATGCTGGCCTGCTCAAAGTGGCGCTTGTGCGCCTCTGCGGCGTCGGGCTGGCTCTCCCGCACCGGCGCTTCAACCAAGCATCAATACGCGTGCTTGGCCAGCGCTGTCCAGTGCGAAACTGAGCAACGCCTGAACGCATATGGCCTGACAGAGCAACAGGTGAGTGCCTGCGCGCTGACCTGGGGACTCTTGGACTCATGCGCAGCTTGCCTGCTGGTCTACCATCAAGCTGCCGCCGCGGAACAGAGGTGCTCGTGCTGTGCCTGTGTCAGTTTACAAGCGTGCCTGCCGTGCACGGCATGCACGCCTGCCGCGCCCCGTCAGCCGAACAGGCAGCGCTGCCGCCACCTCAGCGCGCTGGCTACGCCAGCGCGCCGCGCCGCCGGCCGGACCAAGCGGCCCAACCCGGGCAGCTCAGCCCGGCCCGGGCCGCCGCCTTGCCACACTCCACGGCGCGCCGCGCGCAGGAGGAGTTCAAGCGGCTGGCCGCAGACTTTGCGGCCAGGGAGCTGGCCCCGCACGCCGCGCGCTGGGACGCCGACAAGGAGTTCAGCGTGGCCACGCTGCGCGCCGCCGCCAGCCTGGGCTTCGGCGGCGTGTTCTGCGGCGAGGATGTCGGCGGCAGCGCGCTCAGCCGCGCGGACGGCGCCGTGATCTTCGAGGTCGCCGCCTGTGTCGCCGCTGCTCTTTGAGCAGCGTGCAGGGCAGACTGCTGCAGAATGCTGCCTGGCTGGACGTGCACCTAGCGGGTGCATCACCCTCGGCCTCCAAGGGCCTTCTGGCTGCTGTCGCAGGAGCTCGCTGCGGCAGACATCTCGCACACGGCCTACCTGACCATCCACAACATGGTGCGGCCCCTGGCATCTCCGTGCGCCCTGCTGCATGTTTTGCTTGCAAACCGCCTCTCTATCCTGCAGCGGCAAGCCTGATGCCAGCGGGCACGGCACGCAGGTCGCAGGCTGCATAGACAGGTGCGCAGCGTCGGGCCAGCCTCCGCCCCGGCGAGCCAGTGCGCTCCATGGCGGCCTTGGGTCAAGCCTGCCGCACGTCGTCACAGTGCAGCAATGTGCCTGCAAAGGCTCCATATGCCTGCCCGTTGTGCAGGCCTGGGCAGGGGTCATCCTCATTTGCGCGCGGCCCTTTCAGGTTCGGCACAGCGGAGCAGCGAGCGCAACTGCTGCCGCAGCTCACTTCCATGCAGAGCCTGGCATCGTACTGCCTGACCGAGCCCGGCAGCGGCAGCGACGCCGCGTCGCTGTCGACCTCCGCGCGCCGCGACGGCGACGCGTATGTCTTGTCAGGCGCGCTCCCGGGCGCTGCTCTGGCGGGGCGGGGGCGTGCCAGTCGGACATGTGCTGCCTGGGTGCTCAAGCCGATGATCGGGCGACCGCGACCACTTCGACCGCCCGCGCCCAATTTCGCCTGCCTCTGCGCCGAGGCTCGCAGCAGGGCGTCTCGCGTGCGGCGCTGTGCTTGTCATGGCAGCCGCAGCAGGCGCCACTGGGCAGTCCACTGCCAGCATGCCGGCGGGCACGGCGCCTCGCCCCGCCGCGCGCGGCCCCGCGGTCGGCGCCGAGCAGGCGCCCCGCGCGCGCGCAGCACAGGCGCCAAGGCCTTCATCAGCGGCGCGGGCGCGGCCGACCTGTACCTGGTCATGGCGCGCACGGGCGCGCCCGGGTCGCGCGGCATCTCCGCCTTTGTAGTCGAACAGGTGGCCACCCGCGCTGGCCCGGGCGTCCTGTAGCATTAGGCGGCGCGGCCGCGTCGCCCGTCCCAAATACCCTACACAGCATGCCCTGCATGTACACGGCTGACACGCAAGCAGCGCACATGTGTATCCATGTGAGCTCCAGCGGCCGGCCTGCTGGGAGCGCGTGGGACTCGTCACAGGATGTGCGGAGGGCTTGCGGCGCTGTGTGACGTGCGGCGCTCCATCGCCAGCGGGCGCGCCAGGCCGCCACCGGGCCGGAGCGGCACGCCCTGGCGACCTCCCCGCCCGTCCGCGGCTCCCTGGAGAGCTCAGCCTGCGCGCGGCGGGGCCCGTCCCGCCGGCTCGTGCGCTGAGGCGGCGCCGCGGCGCGGCAGGGCGCGCCGGGCCTGAGCGTCGGGCGGCCGGAGGCCAAGCTGGGCTGGTGCGCGCAGCCGACGGCCGCCGTGCAGCTGGACGCCGTGCGCGTGCCGGCCGGCGCACGGCTGGGCGCCGAGGGCGACGGCTTTCGCATTGCCATGGCCGCCCGTGCGCCCCGCGCGCCGGCCGCGGCGCGCTTGCTCGTCGCCCCCTGCCGGCCCGGGCCTGTTGGCCTGGGTCTCTTGGCCTGGTCGCGCCGGCGCGCCGTGCGCAGCACTTGGCCGCCCCCCCGCGCTGCTCGGGGCCGGCCTCCGGGCCCCGCACTGGGAGGGTCGGCCCTGCTGCCGTCCTCGCTACCAGGACGATGCGCGCCTGGGCTGCCATGCTGCGCGTGTGCGACGCGGCCGCAGTTCCCGCAGGGCCCTCCCTCACTCGCCATGCTGGAGGGGACGGCAAGCCGCAGCTTGCCCAGGGCGCGGCCTCTGCGCGTGCGCATGCAACATGTGGTGCCGCCTGCTGACCCCGCGCTGGCGCGGCGCAGTGGACGGCGGGCGCGTCAACATCGCCGCCTGCAGCGTCGGCGGCGGCCAGGCGGCGCTCGACGCGGCGCGCTCGTATGCGGCGCAGCGCACGCAGTTTGGGCAGCCAATCGCCGCTTTCCAGGTGCCGCCTCCCTGCTCAAGGCTCACCTCAGGCATAGGCATGTGCTCAGCTGAACAAAGTGCCCGGGATGGTAAACTATTTTGTGGGTGAAGGAGTGTCACCCTGCGAAAGTGTAGGATAGGTGTAGGGTAACCAAAAGTGGCCGCGCCTGCAGGCGACGCAGTTCCGCGTTGCCGACATGGCGACCGACGTCCAGGCCTCGCGCCTTCTCGTGCAGTGCGCCCTAGTCCATCTGTGTGTCTGATATCCGGTGCACTGCGTCCAGGGGGTTCTGCTGCTGCGCTGGGCCAGGCGCCCGCTTGCCGCGAGGGCTGCATCCAAGGGCGCGTGCGTCCCTGCCTATGCGTCTCCCTGCAAACGTCCGCCCGGTTCCTTCCAGCATTCAGCCAGCGGGTCCGGCATGTGCGCAGCGACAACCGAAGCCTGTGGTGACAAGGCGGCCAGCCGCGGCGCCGCGCGCGCAGGCACGCGGCGCGCAGCCTGGACGCGCGCGCGCCGGCCGCCACGCTGGACTGCGCCATGGCCAAGCGCTTTGCGACCGACGCGTGCTACTCCGTGGCCGACCGCGCGCTGCAGATCCTCGGCGGGCGCGCCCCTCGCCAACGTCATCACTCACAGCTCTCCGATGCCTGCAAGGGCTTTCCGGGCCGCGCGCACCCTGTCTGTGGCCGGGTGCTTGCGCCTGTGCTTCTTTCGCCTGTGCGCATTGCGGTGAGGCACTTCTGGTGGACTGCTGTGCCATGGCGATGCGAGCGCTGGGCGGCGCGCGCAGGTACGGCTACCTGAGGGATTACCCGCTGGAGCGCATCCTTCGCGACCTGCGCGTGCACTCCATCCTGGAGGGCACCAACGAGGTCATGCGCATCATCATCGACCGCGAGCTGAACAAGCTGCAGCCGCCCGCGTGACCCGCTGGCCCGCTGCAGCGCTCGCCGCTGGCACCGGGCGTCCTGTCGCGTCTGGCGGAGACTGTTGCTGTATGATGCTGTAGCTGTGTACTTGTTGTGTGCTAGTGAGGCTGACCTTGCGTGCCGCTGTAGCTGTATACTTACCGCGTGCTAGAGAGGCGTGTAGACTGCAGGGCATGCCATGTGTTCAGTGTCGACATCACAGTGTGCCCACAGTGCGCCCGCAATGTAAAACAGGTCGTGCGTTCAAACCAAAAACACCTCTCACACCCGGAGCACACACACTGGAAACAAGGACCTCCTCTGCAGCCCCTATGAGGGCTATGCAGGCCGAGTACAGTAGCTAGCTAGGGGCGGCATACTCGCGCGCGGCGCCGCCGTCACCCGTCCCAGAAGGGCCCGGCACCGCGCAGGCGCCGCCGCGGCAGCGACCGCAGCCGCCGGCGCCGCTCCGGGTCGGCGCCCATGTTGTACAACCAATTGCGCTTCTCGCGCCACACGCCGATCGCGGCCGACATGTCGCGCGCCACCTGGCCGATGCTCTGGAAGTCGAGCCGCGGCACCGGCGGCGCCGGAGGCGGCACCATGACCTCCGGCCCCGGTGGCTCCGCGCCCACAAGCGCCTGCAGGTTCGCGGCCGCGTCGTCGCCGCCCGGCCCCGACGCCGCCGGCGGCGGCGGCGGCGGGTATGGGTCAGAGCCATGGCCGACCGCGCCCCCGGCGGCCCGGGGCACGGGCGGCGCCGCGTCCGGCGGCGGCGCGCGGCGGTGGTGGCTCAGCTCGCCGAGCGTGAAGGTGGGCGGCGGGCGCGGCGCGTCCGGCGGCGCCCCCGGCGGCAGTGTGGCTGGATCCAGCTGGCCCACGAGCGCGGCGAGCAGCGTGGCCGGGTGCGCCTGCGGTAGCGGCGGCGGCGCGAGCAGCGCAGACAGCGTGGCCGCGCGCGCCGCCTCTGCCGCGGCCGCCTCGGTGTGCCGCACGAAGGCGGCCGTGGTGCTCACTGACAGCGTGACCGTCGCGGCGACCATCGCCAGCAGCATGACGCTCGCGACATGCTGCGTCGCCTGCGCGCGCGTGCGCCCGACCGACTTGGAGAAGTGGCCCAGCTCTTCTTGTTTGTCCCTTTTTACAGACCTCCCTGAGCGGGGTTCGGCTGCCTCCAGTGGGCTGCTGCAGTGGTTCTCGCCTGTCAACGCGCTCTACACGGGGCACCCGTTCCACTTGTGGGCGCAGCTTTTGAACGCTGTCACGACAGTTGGGGACACCAGTGCCTGCGCGTCTGCTGTGCTGCACGAGCTGCACGACGGCGAGGTGAGACTGAAGGGGGGGCGGCTCCGGACCTGTTGCGCAGCATGGTGCGCAGCGTCCAGCACGGTCGCAATGTGCGCGCTCAGGCCGGGGTCCACAGGCGGCACGATGGGCACAGCCGCCGCAGCCTGGGTCGCCTGCTGGACGGTGTCATGGTTGACCACCGCCGCCGCGGCGCGCCGCATCGCCCCTGGAAGCGGCGGCCTCTCAGCGCCGCAGAGCTGCAGGAGCCAGGTCTGGGTTGTGGAGTACGGGGCTGCAGAGCCACGCAGCAACCTGACGCAGCCGTGCACTTGACTGCTGCCTGCGCACCTACTGCTGTGCTCCTTCCCTGGACTTCAAGTGGCCAACCGCCATCCTCGCTGCCACTCCCACAGCGTGACAAGCGTCAGGGTGCTGCGCTTGGTCGGCTGGCGTCGCTGACCACACGGCAAGGCGCGCGGGAGCCGCGCTCGGAAGCGTACTGAGCGGCTGGAGGTCGTGACGCACACCCTAGAAACTCGAGTTGTTCCGTTCAAATTATGCGCGTGTGACCCACCAAACCGGAAAAAGAGCCCGTGGTCGTGCCGCTCGTGTCTGAATGGTCTCGTACGTAGCGCAAATGGCATTCCTGTGAGACACAGCACCTTTCTGCAAGACCAAGCGCAAGAGCACCATGCGGTGGTTGAGCATCATCCTGCTCGCCTGCGCTGCAGCAGCGCCAAAGGGTTCGCTCATGCTCAAGCCCAGTCCTCTGTGTGCTGTGGTCTTCACGCACCCAAGAGAGCTGCCAACCTAGCTCAACCGCCGTGCGGGCGCCCCGGCGCGGCCTTGCGCAGCGGAGGGCGTCGACGCAACGACCAGCCTCCTCACCTGCACGCTCACCTCTGTGCGCACGGCGCAGGTTTGTGCAGCGCCGCGCCGGGCGCCAGCGGCGCGAGCCCACCGCCGCCGTCCGCCAGCGACGTCAGCCTGCTGCGCGTCGGGGCAGTGAGCGCGCTGTTCGCGGCCTCGCCGGCCAGCCCGCAGCGACCCGTGCCGCTGCCGCTGGGCCCCGCGTACAACCTCACCACGGGGTTTGCTGCGACCTGGAACGTCAGCGCTACGCTCGCGCTGGACGCGGCCATGCCGCTGCCCGCGAACGAGACCGCGGTGGGCGCACTCGTGCGCGCGCTCGGCACCGCGTTCTACCCGTCGTCCGTCTTGTTTGAGGCGCGCCCCGCAGCCCGCCGTTCCCCTGCAAGCACTCTCCAGAGCCTGGTGCACCTGGAGACCAGATTGGCAAGCAGCCTGGAGGGGTGCAAGCTGCCCAATGAGCCCGCCTTGTGACGCTGCTGCTGCTGCTGGCTGCTGCACCGGTGTCAGGAGCGCCGGGCCTGGCGGCGGCTGACCGCAAGAAGGCCGCGCGCGCAGCTGAGCTACGTGGTGCCCGCGGGCGGCAACGCGAGCGGCATCGCGTGCGACATGCCGCAGCCGGCCGGCTTCTGCGTCGGCCTGGTCTTCCTGCTGCAGGACGAGGCGCTGGTGGCGGGCTTCAACGCCTCCCTGACAGGCTGGGTGCGGCCACAGCGGGCCGCCCGCCGGGGCATGTGCCGGCCTGTCAGTTTGCTTGCGCATGCGCACCGTGCGCGCGGCGCATGGGGGAGCGGCGCATGGGTCTGCATGGACCTGCAGGCGCGCGCGCTGCTGAGCCGGGCGCGCTGCCCGCGCAGAACGCAAGCGGCGCCGGCGCGCTGCCGCCGCCGGCATCATCGCTGGCCGGCGCCTTCAAGGACGCCGCCGAGCAGCTGGGGTCGCACCTCACCGAGGCGGTGCGCGGCCCGCTGGTCTTAGTATAGGGTTAGGATAAGGCGCACCCGTGCTGTGACAAAGGCCCGCCGCGCGGCCGCAGGAGGTGCGGCAGGCGGACCTGCTGCGCATGCCGCTGGCGGCACCCGTGCTCACGTTTGCGTCGGACATCGCGCTGCACACCGACATCATGGTGCTGCGCCTAGCGGGCGCGCGCATGCTGCCCTTCGAGCCCTGGAAGGACCAGGCCACGCTGGGCGCGCTCAAGTGCGTGCCCCGGCGCGTCTGACTGGCGCCGTGCGCGTCCGGCAGCCGCGCTGTGCTCACCTCTCACAAACTCGTGCTGCGCCAAGCAGCAGGCTGATCAGAGGCAGGCTTGTGATGTGGCCCGCCCCGTGCAGGAGGGCGCTGGCCAACATCGCCATCTTTGTCGACCTTTTTGCGGCGGTGCCCAGCAACAATGCGAGCGCGCCAGCTGCGGCGCCCGCTGCGCCCAGCGGCAGCGGCGCCGCCGCGCGGCGCGCCGCTGCGGTCCCCGGCGCCGCCCTGGCGGCGCCGCCGGCGGCCGGCCCGCAGGCGCGCCGGCGCCTTCGCGCCGCGCCGGCGCCGGCGCAGGCGCCATACGTGGACCTGGGCATCACCTTCGACTTCTTCAAGAGCCTGCAGCTGCCGACGGACGCCCCGGCGCGCCCCCGCCGGCGCCCGCCGCCAACCCCCCGGCACTGGTTGCTTTTGGACAGGCTGCAGGCTGGGCAACAACCTGCCAGACTGTGCTGGGGAGAGCGCATCACTGCTTCTGTGTAAGCAGAGTGTGGAGAAGGTACCCGAATGCGTGCGTCTGCCGCCACGGCCATGCGCGGCTGACGCGGGTGTGCCCCGCGGCGCCGGCAGGGGTGGCAGGCGTTCGTGCCGCAGATGCAGAAGGAGCTGAAGAAGGCGGGCGTGCCGGCGGAGGCCGTGACGGTCATGTCGGGTGTGTGGCGCCCCCTGCACGCGGGGCCGTTTCTTGGCATGGCTGGTTAGAAATAGCTCTTCTCCTCCCCTGCATGCACTCCCCACTGCGCACCGCGCGGCGCATGCAGGCCCGCACTGTGCGGGGGCTTTGTGCAGCCGCACGGCTCTGGTCTGTGGACACCGGCGGGCGCCAACTCACATGGGGGAAAGTCAAGGCGTGCGCGCGCCGCTCAGACCCAAACCTTGCTGGTGGGAGCGTCTGTGAACTCGAGCGGATGCCGACACCTGTTCAATGCGGCCAATGCGCGCACGCGCCGCGCAGTGAACTCCACGACGCCGGAGGACCTGGCGACGGCGGCGGCGAACGGCGCGCCCTCGACGTCCGATGCGGCGCTCACGGCCTCGGTGTCCGCCGCCATCGACCTCACCAAGTGCGCGCGCCCCGCCAGCGCAGGTCAGGGGTTAGCTACCCTACCCTAGCCTGGGCGCTGAGACGACAGGCACACCTTGTCGCCTGGGTGGCCGCCTGCGTCGCGCGCCCTGCCGCCGCACTCCCCGGCTGGCTGTTGACGGACGCGGGGCGCCCCGACTCAGGACGCATGCGCTGCCGCGCTCGCAGCCTGCCAGTGCGGGCTCTGCGCGGGCTGACACCGGGGACGAATTGTGTGCGCCCGACAGGGCGCTGACCGACTCCATGTCCAAGACGCTCAAGGCACTCAACGGCTCCAGCGCCGCGCCGGCCGGCGCGCCCGCCACCCGGGTCGCGCCGTACCAGCTGCCCGTGCAGGCGCGCGGCGCGCCCGGCCCCAGTGTATTGCCACTCATTTGTGATTGTCCCAGGCCCTTTGCAGCGTGAACCGAATCGAGTCCGACTGGTCTACTGCCGCGCTGCTCAGGAGTCCCAGCCGCCGCCGGCCCAGGGCACCGGTGCCGGCACGCGCGCGGCGCCGGCTCTCGGGACCGCCGGCACGGCGGTCGCCGGCGCGGCGGCCGCGCCGCC
>JAABUY010006257.1_pt1 | contig 11690 bp, 10 predicted proteins | sample 5560271 | NCBI WGS metagenome assembly JAABUY01 (sample SAMN10711886, study PRJNA513374) | rock metagenome | isolation source: Antarctica rocks | place: Antarctica: Victoria Land, University Valley
CCCCCTTCAAACAAAAACCTGTCATATGTGCTGGGCGTTGCACGAAAAGTCTTGGGCGTGTTGTCGGCAGCAAAAGGAGGCGCGGGCATCTTGCATGCGGGTATCGCGTCCCAGAGGGGCAGGAGGGGCTCAGCGATAGGCTTGTGCGGAGCAGCTGACGAGCATGTGCCCGGCCCGCGACGAGCGCGCGCACTGCAGCTGACAAGCATGTGCGCCTGCCTAGACAGCGACGGGCGCGCGCCTGCTGCTGCGCCTGCTGCTGCGCCGTGGCGGGCGTCGTGACGGGCGTCGCGCCCGCCGCAGCCGGCGTCGCGCCCGCCGCGGCCGGCGTCGCGCCCGCCGCAGCCGCCGCGGCCGGCGTCGCGGCCGGCGTGGCTGGCGCCGCCTGCTGCGGCACATGCGCATGCGGAAGGGCGTCAGGTGCAGCCGTGACACGCGGCGCCGCTGCCATGCGGGCAGCGCCGCCGGAGCGCCGACCTCAGGCGGAAGCGCACATGCAATGCGAGCTTGCGATCAGAGGTTGCCACCATGCAGGACATGGGCCCCGCTTCGCCGCAGCTTGCACAGGCGTGTCTGCACAAGCGAGACCCGGGCGGCCGGGCAAGCGCGTGCAAGGCTGCACACCTGCTGTGCCTGCCGCTGCTGGGCCGCCGCCGCGGCCTGCATGCAGGACACACCCATGTCATGCGCGCTGCGAGCCACCATCAGCAACCCCTGCGAGGCACTGCCGCAGCCTACCGTGGTGCTTCACCTGTGCTGCGGCTGCACTGCCTTTGTCAGCGGAGCGAGCCCACTCAACCTCAGTGTTGAGGCTGCCAGGCAGCCTCTGAGATGCACATACAGCCGTAGGCGTGCCAGACTGCCCCGCATGATGCCGTGAGGCTCCCGGTGCTGTGCGCCCCGATGTGCCGTTTGCAATGAGAAACAATCTGCGCCAGTCAGCGCACTGCCGCATCTGCAGGCTGCCTGCTCAGCGCCCCAAGCCACGCCTGATCACACAGCCCGCCGAACGACGCGGAGGCAGGTCATTGGTGCGGGGGGCACGCCTGCTGCTGCTGCGCCGCTGCTGCCGCCGCCTGAGGCAGCAGCAACTGCGTGTCAGTTTGTCGCCAAGACTTAGGTGCACACACCCATGAGACAAAGCCTCATAAGGGGACTGCGACATGGCTTCCCGGCACACCTGATGGCGTGCGGCGTGCTTGTTGCCTTAGCAGCATGGCTGCAGCGCCAATTGCGTTGCGAACACGACATGTCATGGGTGGCTGCAGCCTAAATCAGACGAACAGTCCAACGCCACAGCAGTGCATGACTATGTGCTCCTTATTGGAACAACTACAGCGGGGCCCTAACATCACCCCGCCACCCTTCAGCCCAGCCTGGTTGCCAAGCTGGCGCGCAGCACATAGAGAACAGCACAAGCAGCAGAGGCACGTGCAGCACCTGCTGCTGCTGAGCAGTTTGCTGCTGCTGGGCGGTCTGTTGCTGCTGGGCGGCCTGCTGCTGCTGGGCGGCTTGCTGCTGAGCTGCAGCTTGCGCCTGCATGGCAAGTGGCAATCATCAGCGCCAGTGCCAGACTGCACATGCGGCCCCCTGTCCCTGCTGCTGACGCAAAGTGTACAGCGCACGATGAAGAAGGCCGCAACATGCAGTGGGCACAGTGAGTACCCAGCACGAGCCCCCGACAATAAATATAATACACCCGAGGATTCCTTGTTCGAACATGCAAGGGCATGGACGCGGGCAGCAGTGGTGCGCCACAGCAAAGTCATTGCAGCGCCAGCGCAGCGCAGGGCCCCGGCGATAGGCGGGCGGCCGCGCCTGCTGTGCCTGCTGCGCCTGTGCGACCTGCGCCTGCGCCGCCTGCGCCTGCGCGGCCGTCCCACCAGTCTGGCAGCCGCACATACGCCCATGACTCGTCATGAAGGCCGCGGCCAGGCTGCCCCACATGCGCGTGCGACCCACAAGCCAAGGGCGCGCGCCCGGCCGAGGGCAGTGCACCAAGCGCGGCGGGCGCGGCAAAAGGAGGCAGGGCAGGCGGCGCTCTCATGCGCATGGGGCCTGCACGGGTCCGGGGCTGCATGGCCGCAGGGCATCGTGTGTGATGGGGCGCGGCGCACCTGGGCCGCGGGCGTGGGCGGCGGTGTGGCGGGCGCCGCGGGCGCCGCGGGCGGCCCTGGCACCGGGATCGCGCCCGGCGTGCTCGTGGGCGCAAACACGGGCGTGTTGAACACCCCCGGCGGCAGCGTCGGCTGCAGCGTCGCGTCGGGCGCGAACAGGTTTTTGATGTCGGTAAAGTTCGGCGCGACCGCGAGCGCCTGCGGCGCGCGGCAGGGTAGGATGAAGTAGAATAGGGCCAGCCGGGTCGCACGCTGCGGGCAGGGCTGCAGGAGGTGCTCGGCGCGCCCGCCGGCGCGGCACCGAGGCGATGGGGCTGATGAAGACTTCAGTACACAACATATGCATGCATGTGTGAGGCCCGCGCCTGCTGCTGCTGCGCGTTCTGCGCATACTGCTGCTGCGCCTGCTGCGCCTGCTGCTGCGCCGCCTGCTGCTGCTGCTGCTGCTGCTGCTGCGTCGGCTGCTGCGTCTGCTGCTGCACCTGCTGCGCCTGCTGCTGCGCCTGCTGCTGCGCCGCCTGCTGCGCCGCCTGCTGCGACGCCTGCTGCTGCTGCTGCTGCGCCGGCTGCTGCGTCGGCTGCTGCGTCGCCTGCTGCTGCGCCTGCGATGCCTGCTGCTGCTGCTGCTGCGTCGGCGCCTGCGTCGGCTGCTGCTGCGCCTGCTGCTGCGCCTGCTGGGCAGCCTGGGAACGCAGCACCAACCCGTCAGATCACAGAACATCACCGCTACATGATCTCAATGACGGAGCGGAATGCGTCAACAGTCTCAAGCACTGCAGCGCACCTGCGCCTGCTGCGCCTGCTGCGCCACCTGCTGCTGCGCCTGCGCACACACAAGGGATGTTGCTCTATCAGCCCGGCGCCTGGGCCGTGCATGGAGGGCCCAGCCAGTCTGAGAAGCATCGCACAGCCATGCATGCACGCGATCTGCAGTGTTGCCGTGGTAGGTACCGATGCCGCTTCCCCCTAAAAGCGGCAAGGCTTGCTGCATGGCAAGGTAGTAAATATGATGCAGTTATCAGCGACCTGGGGGTCCCATGCACGCATGCAGCACAGGCCCATAGCGCCGGCGGCAGGCCAGCCACACCCACACCAGGATGAGCGAAATGGAGTGGCTAGCGCGCCTGCTGCTGCGCCTGCGAGGGTGCGGCAGGCGTCGGCGCTGGCGTGGCCTGGTCGGCCTGCGGCTGCTGCGCCGGCTGCTGCGGCGCCGGCGTCGCAGCAGGCGCCTGCTGCTGCTGCTGCTGGGCCTGCGGCCAGCACGGGCCGTCAGCAGCTGGCGCGCGACACGCCGCAGGATCAAGCACGTCAGGAGCGCCTGCTGCTTGGTTCCACACGCTGCGCTGTTTAAACATCACACGGCCAGAGCAGAGAGTGCGGGGGCCGCACCTGCTGCTGCTGCGCCTGCTGCTGCTGCGCCGGCGGGCTCGGGCCAGCAGGCGGCTGCGCGGCGGGCCCGGCCGCCTGCGCGGGCGGCCCCGAGGGCGGCGCCTTGCCCTGTGCGGCCTGCGGCTGTGAGGCGCCCGGCGGCGGCGGCGGCGGCGGGGGCGGCGGCGGGGGCGGCGGCGGGGGCGCGGGGCTGCCGGAGCTGCCGGCCCCGCCGCCGCCGCCGCCGCCGCCGCTCCCGCCCGAACCCTTGGAAGGAGAGCCCTGCGCGGCGGGCACGCCCTGGCCAGTATCCTGGCTCGCACCCTGACCAGCCCCCCCGCTCTGGCTCGCAGGGGGTGCCTGGGCTCCCGCCGCGCCGGCCGCCGCAGGCGCGGGCACCGGCGCGGGCGGCTGCGGCTGCGCTTGCGCTGCCTGCTGCTGCTGCTGCTGCTGCTGCTCCTGCGCCGCGCCTGCCTGCGCGCCGGCGCCGGCGGCCGCCGCACCGGCTGCGGCGGGCGCGGGGGCCGCTGGCGCCGTCGCGGGCGCGGCAACAGGCGAAGCGGCGGCCGCTTGGGGCGCTGGAGTGGCCGTCGGGATCACCGGCGGTGGCTGTGCAGGCGCCGGCGTTGCCGGTGCAGGCGTGGCGCCCGGCACAGCACTCGCCGCGGGGCCGACCACTGCGGCAGCGGCCGGGCCTGCGGCCGCTGTGGGCGGCGCCGCCGCGGCAACAGGCGCGCTGGGCGGCGGCGCGGCGGCGGCCGCGGCTTCAGCGGGCGGTGGCGCAACGGCGGCAACGGCTTCGGCGGGCGGCGGCGCGGCGGCGATGGCGGCTGCAGTGGACGGCGGCGTGGCCGCAGCAGCGGCTGCAGCGGCTGCAGCGGCTGCAGCGGCAGCGGCAGCGGCTGCAGCGGACGGCGGCGCGGCGGCAACGGCGGCTGCAGCGGTCGGCGGCGCGGCAGCCACGGCTGCCTCAGTGGGCGGCGGCGCGGCAGCCACGGCTGCCTCAGCGGGCGGCGGCGCAGCGGCGGCGGCCGCGGTGGGCGGTGGCGCGGCGGGGACGGCGGCGGGCGCGGCTACGGGCGGCGCAGCAGGCGCGGCCGTGACGGCGGGCGCGGGCGCCGGCGCGGCGAGCGCGGGCGCGGGCGCGGCGGCCGCCTCGATGTTGCGCACCGTGCCGGGCGGCACGACCACAAACACGGTGTCGAAGTAGCACAGCACCGGGCTGGGCCCGTTGGGGTTGGGCGTCACCGTGCTTTCGCCCGGCAGGAATGCCTTGAGCCCTGCGCGCCGCCGCCGCCACGCCTCAGCGCGCGAGCGACCGGCGGCCTCGCCCTCTCGAACGGCTTGCCGCCGGCCCTCGCTGCACAACGGCAGGCTCCCACACATGTGCAGACGCATGCCGGCAGGCGCAGCCTCCTGACACTCTCGCACCGCACTATAGACAGCTGCGGCTCTGCACAAGCCACGGGCCACACGCCACACGCCACACGCCACATGCCAAAAGCCACAAGCAAGCCATACGCCGCGAGCCCGCCCGCGCCCGGCGCGCACCCGCGGTGACGGTGATGTTCTGGCGCGCGGGCACCGAGCTGGCCAGGAAGTCGAGGCGCACGAGCCCGCTGGCGCGCTCGAACGGGAACGCGATGTCGGTGCGGTTGGGCAGGTCGGTGATGAAGGTGATGATGAGGTACGTGTTGCGCCCGCCGACCGGCTGCGGCTGCGGCACGATCACCGAGCGCGTGCCCTGCTCCACCGGGACGACCAGCGGCGCCAGCACTGCGCGGTCAGGGTCAGCGGTCGGGGTTAGCGCTGAGCCTATAACCGCGCGGCGTCAGCGCGCCCGCCCCGGCTGGGCGCCGAGTGGCGGGCCGCCCCAGCGGGCGCGGCGCCGCCCGGCACGCGCCCCGCGCCGCCCGGGCGGCCCGCCGCAGCTGTACCGTTGTGACGGGCCGCGCAGCCTGTTGGCCGCGCGCCCGGGCTCATCAGCCTGCCGGGTGCCCTGTCAGCACAGCCCAGCGTTTACCAAAGGGCCCCATGCGAGCGGCCCCGGCGCAGACGCGTGTGTGACGCCTGCATCCCGCTTCTGGCCGCGCCGCTGCCATGTCTATCTGCCTGCTGGCCTTCTGCCAGGCGAGCCCAAATGAGCATCAGCCGCCTGCCTCGCCCTTCGTGCATGCCCCAAGCGCGTCATGACTGCCACACGCAGCTGGACTCTGGGCGAGCGCACGCGCATGCATCCAACTGTTGCGTGAGCCCTGTATGACGCTGCTCCCGCCGCTGCAAGTACACACTGCTTGGCAGCTGAGCCGTGGCTTGCTCCAGACCTGGGAACCGTGTCAGGCTCCCCCGCCGACGCTGCTGCCTGCCCCACCGCTCGCCACGCCCGCCCACACGCCACTGCCCTCCTGCTCGAATACCCCCTGCACCTGCGCGGGCCGCCTGCAGGGCGCACCATCCGAGCGGTTCGCCGCGCCGGCCAGCCCCTGCACCGCGCACTGCTGCGGGCAGCGCGGGATGTTCGCGGGCGCCGTCAGGTTGAACGGCACGCAGCCGGGCGGGTTGTTCGAGACGCCGACCTGCGCGCACGTCCGCGCCGCGCAGCACATGAGCCTGGACTGCTTGCCGTGCTGCTGTGTTTGGCCGAATAAGGCCCCAGGTTGCTCAGCTGGACGCAACAGTCCGGGAGCAGCCGGGAGCGACACGCGCGCGGCACCGCTAGGCGAGACCAGGCATGTGCAGCAGCAGGTTGAGGTGGCAGGGGAACAGCAAGGCGCAGGCAGGGCTTGGTCTCAGCGACCCACCTGTATGGTGACGTTGGGAAATGACGGCGCGTTAGCAGGCAACAGCGCCACAGTTTTGAGCCGGCGGCGCAGCCTCAAGTGCGTCCCTGCGTACCATTCAGGAGCGCATCAGCCTTCATAAGCTGCGGACCAAACCCAGGCACTTGGCGCGCGCAGGCAAGCGCCAGACGACGCGCTAAGCGAGTGTTGCATGCCCGCGCGCCCAGCAGGTCTGTGCACAGCTGCTGTGACTGTTCACCATGCAGACCCTTTACACTCATATATTGCCAGTGCAGGGCGAGGCAAGGGCGCGCTCACCTTTCGGCTCCTGTGCATCTGCGCCGGCCATCAACGCAATCACCACCACAACTGCCAGCGCGGCCGCTCCGCGGCGCACAGCCGCGTGCACAGCCATGCCCGCAGGCTGTGCTGCCCTGGACCCTTTGCAGCCGCAGCGGGGCTGCTCCAGGCGCCTGCTCGCAGCCTAGCCCTATCTAGCTTCAGGCACGGGTGGGCTCCTCTGATGGACACAGGCGGAGCGGAGGCAGGCCGCCAGATAAGAGGCGCCCGTGTGTCGTGGGCTTGGGGTGAGGACGTACTTGCTGCACGTCCCTGCTACACTTCGGTTTGGCAACCGGCTGTCCCGGTTTTCTGTGAGCGCTGTCCCGACCGGCTATCGGGAGCACCTCGATGCAACAGGGAGCACGAGAGGAGTTTCACGAAACTCGATTGTACTCACTCGGGTTCAAACCCTAAAGCGGCGCCTACCTCCGACAGACCAGACCGGCTTACCCGCCTCCTGTGTGCTGCAGTCAAGCAGACAGACACAACCCAATAGCAGACCTCGCGCAGACTGCTCCGCTGACAGTGTAATCGTGAACATATAAAGATCGTTCCTGCGTGCGCGCCACAGTCGCACTCGCTTGTTCAACACCCCTGGCTCTATGCAACAGGTGCAGTGCAGTGCCTCGCGCAGCGTGAACAAAGTCGGATGCAGCTACTGCAGCGGACCTGAGGCGCTGGCCATGAGCTACTGTTATAAGCCTCCCCAGATAACAGAGCCTGTGGGCAGGCTCCTAGCAAGCTATTTCGTCTGATCCCGCACTGTGCTGCCGCGAGTGCGTGCATGTTCAGGGCAAGCCCACTTGCCCCGTCCAGCTGTGGCCATAAGGCGTAGTTGTTGCAAAAGTTTGGTTAGTTCCCCCTGCCCACCAAACCTAAGTCCGCTCCGCAGCAAGCAATACGTCCCGCTTTGGCAGGCCCTGTGCGCCCAGCACCACGCCCTACCCTGCGTTACCCCGCGACCACCAGACCGCTGGCGGCGGCGGCGGCGGGGGCGGCGGCGGCGGCGGGGGCGGGGGCGGCGGCGGCGGTGGGTGCGCAGCCCCAGCAGCGCTGCTGTACTGGCTGTAGTGGCTTGCCGGCGCAGAGCTGGCCGGCGCGTAGCTGGGCCCCGGCGCCGCTCCAGGTGAGGACCCCGACGAGGACCCCGACGAGGACCCCGACGAGGACCCAGACGAGCCTACAACGCAGTTCACCAGGCCTCAGCATGCTCTGCAGGCACTGCGCTTTCTTCAGACAGAGCCCGCGGCCCAGAACCGCGGCCGAGCATGCGCGCCGAGGCGCCGATTCTGACAAGTGCAGGCCGCAGCAGTGCTTGCAGGGTGTGTGAGCTGTGACGAAGCAGCCAGCCTGTGGGTTTGTCCGGGGCTGCAACGCGCACCGTGCGGCGGCGGCGGCGGCGGCGGCGGGGGCGGCGGCGGCGGCGGCGGCGGCGGAGGTGGCGGCGGCGGCGGCGGGTGCGATGGCGAGCTGCCGGCAGATCCCTGCTGCACACCAAACACCCGCCGTTGCTCACAGGCGGACATGATGACGAGGATGGACAGATGTTATACCTAACAGTCACCACAACATGGCACAGTGCGCATGTGTCAGCTGCTCTGCCCCCGACATGTCACATGCCTGCGCCACAGCCCGACATGCAGTTGGTATGCTGTTGTGCCTTCAGACAGAGTTTGAGTTGGGCATGAGGCGCGCCTGCGCGCCACTGTACACGCGCGGCTGGCTCCGCGCGTACGAGCCAGGCGTGCTGCTACCGCCGGACGCCGGCGCGCCCGCGGCCGGCAGCGTCGCCGGGCCCTGCGCTGCGCCCTGCAGCGCGCTGCCTGGTGCGCTCGGCAGCAGCGGCCCCGCAGGCGGCAGCAGCGGCCCCGTAGGGCGCTGCGGCGCGCTGGCGGCTGCGGCCTGGACCGCGGGCGCGGGCGCGGGCGCGGAGGGTACAGAGTACGAGGAGACGGGCAGCCGCTCGGATGCGCTCGGCGAGGGCACCGCCACAGGTGCTGCCAGGAGCGGCGCGCTGGCATTGAAAGCGCCTGCGCCCAACCACGCCCAGTGCCCCATCAGCCACAGCCCGGGCAGGGAGTACTAGTCAACAGTCGCAGCTGTGCAGCATCGGTGGACTGTCACACAGCGCGCAACACCGCGCGGGTGGGGCCCTGCCTTCAGGCCCTGCCAGCTCTGTGTACAGGAATAGGCGGGGCCGAGCAGGGGGCAGGGCGTATGCCCTGCGCTGGCGCGCATGGCAGCCTGCCAGCGACAACACACCGGACCGCACTTCAGGCATCCAGTGTCAAGCCTCAACCAGGTGGCGCCATCAGCACCCTGCCACCTGGCTCGCTGCAACTGGAAAGAAGCACAGGCGCCCCGCCTGGACGGCAAGGGGACAGGGGCAGCGGCGCACCGGCTGGGGCGGGTGCGGAAGCAACAGGCTGCGGTACCGCCTCCGCCGTGCCGCCCGCGGTCGCCAGCGCACCGGGCGCGGCGCCCAGCGCCGCGGGCGCGGCCGCGGCAGGCGCTGCCGCCCCGGGCGGCGCGCCCAGCGCTGCAGGCGCGGGGGCGGGCGCGACGACCGGCGCGCCTGCGGCCGGCGCCGCGGCTGTGCCGGCGGGCGATGGCGCTGCCGCGGGCACGCCCGCGGCCGCGGCGCCGCCTGCGGGCGCCGGGGCAGCCGCAGACGCGCCCACGACCGAGGCCTCGCTGACGAGCGGCGAGGCGACCGCCGGCGCCGCGGCCGCCAGCGCCGCAGGCGACGGCGCGGCCGCGGGCACGCCTGACTCGGACACGGGCACGCGCGAGCCGGGCGAGGTGGCCCATGTGTAGCGGGGCGAGCTGGCGGCGAGCACGGGGCTGGGCGACGGGCCCGGCGCCAGCCCCGTGCCCACCACCAGCGCAACGGGCGCGGGCCCCGGCGCGAACACGCCGGCGGCCGCCGCCACGCTGGACGCGGCCAGCAGCGCGGCGGGCGCCGGCGCGCGCACGCTGACGAATAGCGCCGCGGGCGCCGGCGCGGGCGCCGCGCCCGCGGGCGGCGCCTCGGCGGGCGCCGGCGCAAGACCGGGCGCGGCCACGGGCGGCTCGGGCAGGCTCGCCGCCGCCACGGCGAAGTCCGGCGCGGGCGCCAGGTACGTGGGCGCCGCCGCCGCCGCCACCGCCGGCGCGGGCGTCGCTGCGAGCTCGGGCGGCGCGGGCGTCGCTGCGAGCTCGGGCGCGGGCGCGGGCGCGAGCTCAGGCGCCGGCGCGAACGCCGGCGCCGGCATGGCGGCGAGCTCGGGCGCGGGCGCGGGCGCGAGCTGCGGCGCAGGAGCGACGGCCGCCGCCTCTGCGGCGGGCGCCGGGGCCGGCACGGCGGCCGCCTCGGGCGCGGGCGCGGGTGCGAGGCTCCCCGGCGCGAGCGCACCCGCCGCAGCCTGTGCGCTGGCGGCGGCGGAGGTGGTCTCCGCTGGCGAGGGCGCAGGCGCCAGCGGGGCGCCCAGCGCCGCGGCGGCGGCCGCCTGGGGCTCCGGCGCGGGCGCCAGGGCCGGGTTGGGCGCGAGCGCCGGCGCCGGCGCGGGCGTCGCTGCGAGCTCGGGCGCGGGCGCGGGCGCGAGCAGGGCTGCGGGCGCGGGCGTCGCTGCGAGCTCCGGCGCGGGCGCGGGCGCGAGCAGGGCTGCGGGCGCGGGCGCGGGCTCAGGGCTGGGCGCGGGCGCCTCGGGCACCATGGCCACGACCGCTGCCGCGGGCAACGGCGCGGGCGCCGGCGCCGCGCCGCTCGCGCCGCTCAGCTCGGCCGGCGGCGCCGGCGCAGGGGCGGCCACGGGCGCGGGCGCCGCCGCGGGCGAGGACTCGGCGGCGGGCGCCGGCGCGGGCGCCTGCACATAGTCCGCGGCGCCCGGGATGGACCCGGCCGGGACCACCACGAAGGCGATGTCCAAGTAGCACAAGGCGCGCGCGCCCGAGGTCGCGTTGGTGTCCAGCTCGCTCTGGCCCGGCGCGAAGCGCTGGTTGCCTGCGCGCCGGCGCAGGACCGCGCTCAGTGCCGCGCACAAGGTGTCTGACTCTGCTGCGCGGCAATAGTGCTCACAGCTGTTCATTGGTGAGGTGCTTCTCCCAGGCTCGTGCGGTGCCAGCGCAGCGCCTGCGGCGCGCCGCAGGCCTGGCCGCGCCGCGCAGCCGTCGAAGTCAGTGGGCACCCGGCGCCAGGGCTGAGCATGTTCCCCATTACACGGTGACGCATGCAAGGGCGCCTCTGCGCAGGTCGGTCCGCCAGCCACGCAAGCTCCTCGAGCCTGCAGCCCGCCGGCGGCCCTGCCCACAGGCCCCACCTCCGGCGCGCCATCCAGCCCAGGGCTGCTGGCGCCGCCGCGCGCCGCACCGATCGTGACGGTCACGTTCTGGCCGACCGGCGTGGAGTTGGCCAGGAAGTCGAGGTACTCCAGGCCGTAGTTGCGTGCGAACGGGAACTGGACGTCCGAGCGGTTCTGCAGGTCGGAGATGAAGGTGATGGTGTTGAACGTGCGCGTGCCGTTGTAGACCGCGGGCGCCATGCGCACCTGCGAGCGCGCGCCCTGCTCCACGGGGATGCGCACGGGGCTGACCTCTGCGCGCGCGGGGCGTCCGCTGCCGCGTCAGCATGCGTCCGCGCTCAGCGCCTTTGTCTCCTTCCCATGGGATGGCAGATGCTCAAGGGAGGGGCACAGCAGATCCCAAAGCCATACTCAGCAAACATGCCAGCATAAACACGGCTCTGGCGTAGAGTGCCGACCTGGAAGTCACTGTGTCACATGTCCCTCGAGCCGGATGCGTGCCATGCATGCAAACTGCAATGCACAGAAACAACGAGTGGGGCTGCCTGTGCGGCCGCCAGCACGCGCGCGCATGAAACCCTGCACCGCCTCACGGGGGCGCGGCCAAGCTGTGGGCCGGCGCGCACGTGGAGCAGAGACGGCGGTGCCGTTGAGCAGCACTAGCGTGGCGTAGCACTGCCAGTCGCAGGAGGTGCCCCCATCCGCCTTTGCCTCAGTGTACGGCACGCAGTCCCCGGGGCCCAGCGTGACCTGCAGTTGCAGGCGGTGCGGGATCACGCTTGGCACAGGGAGCCGGCCTGTGT
>JAABUY010006258.1_pt1 | contig 11688 bp, 19 predicted proteins | sample 5560271 | NCBI WGS metagenome assembly JAABUY01 (sample SAMN10711886, study PRJNA513374) | rock metagenome | isolation source: Antarctica rocks | place: Antarctica: Victoria Land, University Valley
GCCTGCGGGCGTGGCTGCACCGCATGCTCGACCCGCCTGCGCCCGCGGCCGCCGTGCGCCTGGCCCTCCCTCAGCCCTATGGCACGGCCGAGGCAGCCCTTGCGGATGACAACACCCGCTCGGCTGCGGACGCGGCGCGGCAGGCGGCGCTGCTCGCGACCGCGCAGGATGCGGTTGCGCTCGCGGAGGCGGCCGTCGCGGCGGCGGGCGCCGCGGCGGCCCGCAGCGCGGCCGGCTGCCCGTTGTGCAGCCTGCATAGCGCGGCGCTCGCGGTGGTCGGGCGAGAGCGGGACGCGCGCGCGGCCGCCGCCCTGGCGGGCCCCGCGCAGGACGCGGCGCCCGCGCTGCCGTCCGCCCGTGACCCTGGCAGCCCTGCTGTGCCCGGGGACGCGCCGCTGTCCGAGGCGCTCGAGGCGGCGCTGAGCGCTGCGCGCCGCGCCTCCAGCGCAGTGGGCGCGGCTGAGGGCGACCGCGGCGTGGGCCATGAGCCCAGGGTCTCGCTGCGGCTGCAGCTGCTGGGCGCGAGCCCGCGCAGGGTGCACGTCGTGCTGCGCGCGGTGCCCAGAGTCGTCGACAGGCTGCGCCGCGCATAGCGTGCTGATGCGCTGGTTGGGCGGCAGCCTTAGGGCGCGTGCTGGGCGTGCAAGCGAGCTGTGTGTTTTCAGCGGGCCCTGGCCCACGCAAGCACTGCTGCATTAGGTTGATGGGAGCCGCATCACCGCTGTGACAAGTAGGCATGATCGTCTGAAGTGTTTGTTCATGTTTGTTTGAGTGTGCAACAATGTCTTGCCACGCATGGCCAGCTGCGCAGCCGAGCGCCAAGACTAAGCGCTCCTGGCCAGCGCATGTGAGGGGCTGTACATGCACTTTTGGTTGGCTTGGGTGAGGGGCTGAGGCAGGGTGCGGCGACGGGGGCGCAGCCGGCGGCTGTTGAATGGCTTGAACCAGATTGCCTGCGCCGTCCCGGGGGCCGCGCCGCGCCTTATGCAGTCGTGTGTGCTCTACCCTATGTCATATTGCGTGTGGTCGAGCTGGGAGTCGAGCAGTGCCCGCCTGGCGGAGACCTCAAGACCTGATGTCTACGCTCACATGCTGTGTGCCCCGCCTGCGTGAGGGCTCAAGACTGCATGCTTCTTGATGCTTGACGGTGATGCACCTCATGCATAGCAGCATGAGGCAACAACTGCAGCTAGTGCGTTCTGTGACTCACGCTGCTACCACGCCTGGCCTGCATGCTACCTCAACCCACATGTTCATTCTTGAATCAATTGCACAGCCCATGACTTTGCCCTGTGCAGCCACAATGATGCGCGGCAGAACCGTTCCCACCGCCGCCACACTCTGTGAACCCCGCAGCCAAATGCCGAAACACACCAGGGGCAGCGATGCCCTAAAGCTGGCAAATAATGGGTCTGTCAAGAGCCTATAGCAGTCCTCTGAGTTCCAAGCAAGCTTGTAGCGGCAGGACCCAGCTGGCAGGAATGCGCGCAGCCGCGCCAGACACGCGGCAGACAGGGCGCGCGATGCAGAACGCTGTTACTTCCACATCCCACGCCTCCCCTAAATGTCTCTGGCGCCTGCAGCTGCAGGGCAGCAGACGCACACCGCCCTCGAGACCCGTGGGCCCCGGCACACAGACAGAGTGCGGAACACAAAGCAGCAACACGTATATGACATCAACTCCTTACCTACCCACACGCCCTGGCTCGCCTGCCAGACAGATGGTGCATCCTACAACGCGCCACAGGCTGGCTGCCAACCGGCGCCGGCGGGCGAAACGCGCTCGCGCGCCGCACGACGCTCTTCCCGTATCTGTACCATAGACCTGAAGGGCCTGCAAATCGCGCGTCCCTTCGCAGGCCTAGGCTATCAGCGGACACACTGGGGCGAGCCAAGGGGCCGGGGCTATACGCGCGGGCTCATGCCCATCAGCCGCTTCACCTCCTCGAACACAAACCAGCTGATCCCCGCGGCCGGCGCGACCTTCACCAGGTTGGGCATCATGCCCTGCGCGCCGCTCGCCCGCCCGTCAGCGCGCCGCCCGGCAGCCAACCCCGCGGCAAGCCCAGGACTGCGCGCGCGCGCAGGCCACACGCCCCCACGCAAAACCCAGCCGGCCCTGCGCTGCGGGGACACAGCCATGTCCACGGCGCAGCAATGCCACCGACAGGCCACCAGGCAGGCCACAGCCAGCACGATGCACACCACCATGTGTGATACACATAAACATGGTTAGGGTTTGGGTTCGGACCATGTAACCTATCCCATGTAACCTATACACACACAGCCTGCGCGCCTTGTAAAGGCCGCGGAAGCCCTCGTTGGCCACGGTCTTCATCAGCACGTCCACCATGCCCGTGTACTTCACCGGCCGCCCGCAGTAGCCCTGGGCCTGCACGCAGCCGCAGCGCTGCGCCTGAGCCCGCTGCCGCGCTCACCATTGCTGAGTGTGGCGGCTCTGGTGTATTCCTTGCACATTTTCGGTTCTCCCAAAAGACTTTGTGAAATTACGATTGCCCATAGTGGACTCACGCCAGACAGCTTGCATTATGAACACTGGCGCGTGGGTCACGCAAAGCAAGATGCCAGCGGCAGCACGCTGCATGCTGCGCAATATGTACGTGAGCGTAACATGCTTGCAGCAAAAGTGTCCCTGGTGTTGATCTGGTTCGCAATCGGCCTGCAGAGAGGCGCATGCGCCAGTCTGCAAACGCAGGCGCGAATGCATGCGCACACGCAGCAGGCGCGCGCTGCACCTGCCCAGACACCTCATAATTCTACCCTGTCCAACCGCAGCAGAGACTACACAGGCGCGAGCGGCTCCGGCAGAGCCGCTGGCATGGCAGGGTTCTGGAGTAATGCAAAGCGGCGAGGCGCGGCGCGGCGCGCCTGCAGCCGCGTGCGCGTCAGCGCCAGCGGGTAGCTGACAAACTGCGCGATCGTCGACGACAGCATGCCGGCGCCCAGGATGGTGTACGGCGGCGGCGCGCCGTCGTGCACGTCCAGCAGGTGCTCCTTCGCAGCTCGAAGGTCGCGATATCGACGCCCGCGTACGGCAGGATGCCGATCTGCGTCGCGCGCCGGGCATGCCTGCGTGACACGCAGCGCAGCAGCGGTCCGACGCGGGCGGCACGCTACACTAACCAGCGCGTCGTGCCAGCAAAATCGCAACTGCCCCAGCGCAGCGGCCCCTTGACCAGGTTCAAGACCAAGGCGGTATCAAGCGTAAAGCGCCCAAGAGACTGCTGGAAACCGGCCGCGCATGCACGTGAGACGGCCTGCATTGCACTGGGGCGGCGCGGCCAGGGCGCGCGCCAGCGAGGGCGTGAGGCCGCGGTAGAACGCGCGGTGGCCCTCCTCGCGCAGCACACGCGAGAAGCAGTCGAAGATGCCGCGGTAGTGCCCGGCCGGGCACACCGCCAGCCGCGTGCGCACCAGCTCCAGCGGGTAGATGGCAAACTGCACGCCGCGGCGCGCCGGGTCAGCGCCCCTGCTGCCGGGGCCGCGCCGCTCGTGGCACCTGGCCCCTCGCTCGCTGCCGGCCGCCGACCACACCATGGAAACTACTTTGCTTGGCGACAGTCTCCCTGCCAGCGCGGACAGGGCAGCGCACGCGGGTTAGGGCAGGACTGCACGACAGCGCCGGCGCGCGCCTGGGCCGTCGCGCCCGCGAGCGCGCCGCACTGCAGCCGCTGCACCGGCGTAATGTGCTCGCCCTCGGCCACCACGCAGCGCTTGATGTAGTCGTTCGCGGCCAGCTTGATCGCGGTCTCAGGCGTGATCTTGATCACATTGGTTCCATTGCCGCGGAAGAAGGCGCGCAGCGTGCCTGCGGCCGACGCAGCGCGCTGCATTGGCTTTTGGTAGGGTTAGAATTGATGTGCGTGCAGCATGCTGCTTTGAGTCATACAGAGCCCGGGCCGGGACATGGAGATTGCGCTGCCCTAAAGCAGACACGTGGCCACTGGGAGCTAGCGCAGCCTCGCGCTTGCCCCACGATGACGCAGCGCTTGCACACTCCAACAGGTGCCCACACGCCAGACCTTCTGCCCGACCTGGGCAGAGGGTGCTCAAGAAGCCCGGGGCACTCGCTGGCTTGGGCGTACCAGTGCCATGCAGACACATGTGCCCAGGGTGTGCGCAGCGTCCCACACCAGCGGGGCTGCTGGCCAGTACAACGGCTGGATACAGCGGACCCTGCGGAGGCTGATGGGCGGATGGGGAGCGGGAAGCGCGCACCCTCGGCGGCCATGCGGTGGAAGCCATCGCGGATGGTGAGCGCGGGCCCGACGTCCTGCACCTGCAGCAGCAGCTTCACGCGGTCCACCGGCGCTGTGGCAGTGCGGCTCACCGCCCCCGCGATCCCTGCACCAGCGCGGCACTTCTTGCTTAGTAGCGGCACCACTGCAAGGCGCCGCGCTGTGTGGTTGCATAGTGAACAAACGTCTGTGACTGTCTCCTCGCTCCTAGACGCGCCGTCTGCAGGCGCACACAACGTGCCGCCAACCGGCCCCGGCGCTCCTGGCGCCTCCTGCACCCTGCCTGCAGCTTTCAAGCTGCCTGGGGCGCGCAAACACATGCTATACCTCCGCACAAGCTTGCAGCAAGTCTGCGCAAACGGCTACAGGTCGCCCTGAGTGGTTTGGTGAACAAATTGTCCAACCCACACGAGATTTAGCACAACTAGTTGATGCAGCTCACTGAACACGAGCTTGCCGCCTTGCTTTGCTTCCCCACCTCTGTGCCCTGAACGCCCCAAAACAAGGCGCCTCTGGCGGCAGCGCTTGCGGGGGCTACACCCAGAGCAGTACATGCACGCGGTCTGCGCGACAAGTGGAAGCTGGACAGGGCATAAGCGCAGGGCGCCCCCTCAAAGAGCACCTTTGCAAGCACAGCACCAAGTACCAAAGCAAGCGTCCCCGCGCCTCTCTGCCTCTCTGCTTCTACTGGCACGGCAGCACATGCCAAAACTCGGCGCACATCTAGCAAGGCACTAGGAGCGGGTAGTAGGAAGTAGGTGAAAGGACTGGCACTTGCTTCTGGCGTGAACATAGGTGTCTGATGGGCCTGTCAGTGGGGCACAGCATACAGCAGGATGTCCAGCGCCGCACCGCCTGCAAGCAGAATCTTCAGCGCGCGCCGGTGCTCCTCCATCTCTGGCGCGTCAGCGCCCTCCAGCGCCTCAGCGTCAGTGCACTCAGCTTCGGCGCCGGCGTCCGCGGGCGCCGCAGCGGCGCCCGTGGCCACCAGCGTGAGCGGCGGCCGCACCGCTGAGCCCCGTGCCGCCCAGTGCGGAGGTGCACGGCAGTGTCAGAAATTGTCCGCCAGGGAGCGGGCGTCGGACGGCCGCGGGGTCAAGGCCCGCCTGGCCCCAAGGCGCCCGTGGCCGGCCTCTGGAAGCCTTCGGTGAGCGCACAAAGCACAAAGGGCTTGACGCTCACATGCACGCGTGCAAACGTGCAGGAGTGCACTTGGGCTGCAATGCACAAGTCCTCCGTGTCTTCTCAACAAGCACGAACTGAGACTAGCGTCTCTGGTCACGACAGGAAAGCGAGCCAGAAACTCGTGAGTGTGCTTTGGCAACCGCTCACGCCGTGCGAATTGCGACAGAAAACCCTGCCTTCTTGACCCCTTCCTGCATGTTCCGCATGGGAAGCTTGAGAGAAGCACGGTCATCTACAGCGCCCAAAGATGTTCACAACCATGTGAACATCTGGCCGCAAGCATGCGGCCAGCGCAGGTTGACAATTGTTGTCAGGGGTTGGTGCTTGAAAGGTCCATGCGTAGCTGCTCGAGCTGGCTGGGAAAGATACACCAACCAAAGGCACCCTTACAAGTTGCATGAAAACATGCATGCATATTATACTGGGCACCGCAACCGCCAAAGCTCTGCTTGTCTGGTGATAACCGCACTGCCACCGTAACATCCAACTCTGCTACAGCACGCACTCACCACGGAACACGACAGCAGCCGCATGCCAAGTAAAACTGCACGAGTGCCTCCAGGCAGTGGCTGCACTGACACCCGCCAAGCTACTCTTGGCAAAGAATGTTCAGCTGCAGTTGTTCACGCGCGTCGGTTGTGTCGCATGCCAGCACTTAACGCAGGGCATGGACAGAGACTCCGCTGCAACAACGACATGCACTCACCTGCTGCAAACCCTGGAACGGCTCGCATAGACAGAGGACCCGCTGCAACAGTGACACGCACTCACCTGCTTCAAACCCTAAAAATATTCCCCGCTCAACTGAGCGCCTGGTCACACACAGTGCTGATCTCATGCTACATGAAATGCCACATGCGTTGCCCTTCCTGCCGCCCATGCTCACTAGCTGGATTCCTTGCTGCCGGCGCTGATGCACACCTTGCGGCCCAGCCTCCTCCAGGTCTCAGTTCAAAGTGCGCTCACTTGATGACCGGCCCGCAGAAGCTTCCAAAGCCTGTATTTGTGTGGGTCTCCAGGGCCTGCGCAGGCCACAACACCTCGGCGCGCATCCGAATAGCATGCCAGCACGCCTTCAACACTTTGCGGCGGCTTCAGGCAGCAGGCGCGCAGCGGCACATCACCGCAGGCATGCTGACTAAAGCAACAGCGCCCGTGTGAAGCGCTGCCAGAGGAGTGCTTCACAACTTACAGGGGCTGCGGCTTTGCCGACGTACGAGAGGCGGGAGCAGGGCCGCACCACGCCGGCGTCGCGGCCGCCGAAAACCGCGGTGAGCACCGCGCCAGCGCCGATGACCTGCAGCGGCAGGAAAGGGGTCGACCTGTCTGCTCATGCTGGGGTTGGTGCAGTGTGAAAAGAGGATGCTAGCATTGGTGCACTCGAAGCGAACAAGGGAGAGGAATCCATGATCTATTGCATAAAGCATTTGAGGAAAACAAAGGAGCATTTTGAAAACATTCACACGACTTTGCAAAGCAAGTGCTAGTGAAGGCCCGGCGGGGCGCACAAAGGCGAGCAGGAAGACGACGATGGACGCCTTGCCGGAGCGCTTGACGGCGCTCGCCACCAGCAGCACGCCCACCAGCGACGCCAGCAGGCAGCCGATGCCAAAAATCTGGCGTGCGCGTGAGCAGTAACAGCGCTCGGCAGGGACGCGAGCGGCGGGGCAGGTCGCAGGGGCAGACGGCGGGCGCTGCTGCTGCTCCGCACGCATGCCACAACTGCCGCACGGCGCCCTGGGCAAGCAGCTTGGCACACGCATGGCACGAGCATGAGGCTTTGCTGCACACCTCCAGCACATGGGATCAGGGCTCTGCGCATGCTTTGTCCGGGCGCAGAGCGCAGACGGCCCAGGAGCTGGGTATCCGAGAACACTGCACTGCACTGCCCTGACCCAGGCGGCGCCGCACCAGCGCGTACTGCAGGTTGAGCAGGCCGTCAAAGCCGAACGAGAATGCGGCGATGGACGAGGACAGGAGGACCATCATGCCGGACGTGGCCGCGCTGATCATCGGGTGCAACCCGAACTCGAGCAGCAGCGGGCCCATGATCATGCCGCCGCCGATGCCGAACAGGCCTGCGCGCCGTGCGCACGCCGCTCCGCTCGGCAGCCCCTCCTCTGTGCTGCTTTGCGCGCCACAGAGGCGTCCGTGCAAGCCCGCGGCCATGTGCTCTTGAAAAGCGCCCTGCCAGATGTCAAGCCATGCAGCGGGAGCCCACACAGCACTTGCACTGCCCCCAAGACCCAGGCCACATCCTCTGCTGCACGCCCGCCACGAGACTCACCACTGCCCATGCGGGCTCGCGGGGCCCGGGCCGCGGGCGCACCCGCCACGAAGCCGCCGATTAGCGCGATGAAGGTGGCGCGCATGAGCCGCCGCAGCGTCCACACGGGCTCCTTGGCATACACGTCGGCCAGCATCGGCTGACGCAGGCGGCTGGCCGTTTGCAGCTTGAGCTTGCGCTGGTGGTGCGCCTGCCAGGTGAAAAACGCGCTCGTCGCAATCGACAGCACGATCTGCACCGCGAACAGGCCGCCGTAGGCGCCGCTGCAGCGCGGGAAGCGCGTCTTGCCGATCTGCAGGCCCAGGAAGGCGCCCCAGATGGCCGCCATCTGCGCCGACTGCACCGCCACGCGCCGCCAGCGCCGCCGCGGCGGCGGCGCCTCCGCCGCCGCCGCGCCATCGCCCGCCTGCCGCGCGCCTGCGCATCCCCGCCCGCTCAAACTTGTTTGGCGCCTCGTGTGCCCTGCGCATCTGTGCACCGGCGTGGCCAATGGACGCACAGTGAGCGGCAGGCTGTAAGGCAAGCAGTGCACTGCGAGCCTGCTCACAGTCTCGGCAGGTGTCTGCCTCGAGTGCTGCACCTCACCCCAGGCATGACCACTCCTCCCTGCTAGAAACCAGCCAGCTCCTGTCCAAGCAATGAACAGCATGCAGCAAGCCGCGGCGGGACCCCTCAGGCTCACGGCCTGGTTCGGGCGGCGTTTGGGCAGCACCATTCTGGCCGGGCGTCACATCTGCATCCGGGACTGCATGGCCGCCGCTGACCCCGTTGCCAGTAAGCTCAGGTGCGCACACGGCTGAGGCGTCGTTGGCCACCGCCGCAGCCACGCCCTGCAACCAAGCACGTGACGCTTCATCTAGGTTGCACCAGTGAGGCTTGCACGGGGCTGCCCTGTGCCAAATATAACGCCACCTCTTGCACCGTGTGTCCATACTCTGCTGTGGAGCAGCGGAGAGAGCAACGGAGCCGACCCAAACTAGCTCTGCCCTGCAGAGCAGCGCAGGTCCTCCCCGGCAGTGGCTCTCCTCGCATGCTTCATTTCGACCAATAAAGGCGTCGGCGACAGCCCATCAGTGCTTGCCAGGTCCAGGCAAGTACCAACTGGCAGCACCCGCAGGGCGCTGCGCCAGATGCATGTGCCCGCTGTGTCTGCACGTGGCGGCGCCGCTGCCCACGCACCTTCTCGACGTCGCCGCTGTGGCCGCCGCTTGCGGGGACGGATGCCGGCTCCGGCTCGCCAGCTCCTTTCTGCAGGCCAGCCAGGCATCCCGCCGGTCACCCAACCAATGACAGAGCCGCATGTATAGCAACTCCTGTCAAGCAGCAGGGCGCGCCAAACAGCACAGTGCAGTGAAGTACGCACACACTCTTTCACAGGCATGCCACGCCATGGTACAGGGCGCATCCTGAGTCGGCAGACACCATATGTGCGCGGCGGTGCGGGTAAGAAAGGGGCAGCAGAAGCGCTCCCGTCCCGCAGCCTGCCCTGCAGGCGGCGCCCCGCGCTCACGCGGCTGCGAGGTGGCATGCGGACCGAGGGCGTGCCTGCAGCTGCCCCGCGCCCGGCGCGCCGCCGGCCGCAGCCGGCACGGGGTCCTTGAGCGCGGCCGCCCTGGCCCGGGCGGCCTTGCGCTCGGCGCGGTGCAGGCGGATGGCCTTGCGAAAGGTCAGGAAGGCGAGCGAGAGCAGCAGCACGATCAGCAGCAGCGTGATCAGCCACGTGGGCAGCATCATGTTGCCCAGCACGCCTGCGCCGCGCGCGCGGCGCGCTGAGCGCGCCGCTGCCGACAGCAGACACGCTGCGGCCCCCCGCGCCGCCTCGCCGCCGCGCGCGCAGGCAACCCACAGCCTGCGCAGACTTTTCACAACAGGCGCAAGGCCTCGATGCCCCAAGGGGCACAAGCCTGCAGCATGTTTATAACACAAACGCTCGCAGTGTGTTGCTGTGGCCTGGCACGGGCAGCCGTGCCGACCACACCAGGCTGCGCACAGGGGCGCGGGCGCGCCTATGGCCACGCCCAGCAGCAGCACCGGCGTGAACATGAGCGCCAGCGGAAAGTCCAGAATCGGCTCGGACGCGTCGAGCGGGCTGCTGCGCTGCAGCGACAGGGCGACCCCGGCGATGCCGCCGCCCATAATGGTCGCCTGGCTCAGCGCGGTCGCGGCCTTGATGCCTGTGCAGGTTTGCGAGCAGCCGTCTCGGGCCGCATACTGCCAACGAAGTGGCCAGGTGGCAGCAAGCAGCGGGCGTTGCTCGCATTATGTTGCTGACTGAACAGGTGAGGGGCTTTGAGAGCATGCAGGGGTGCATGCATGGGGCCGCGGGGAAGGCAGGGGGGCGCACTAAAGCCCGCAAGCACGGAAAAGACGGGCACGAAGATCGGTCCGCCTGCGGGGCGCAACAGGCCGCGGGTCAGGGGCGCCGCAGCTCACACGCGGCTCCTCTCCTGCAGCGTGTTGCTTTCACTGCCGGTGCACTCAGGCGGGAGGCTGTCTGAGCGCACCGCCCACGCCGGCTGCCGTCGCGACTGCCCCAACCTGTCACCCCCGCGCGCGTGAGCGGGTCAGCCAGCCTCCTGCTGGCCCGCAACGCTGCCGCAGGCGCCGGGGACTGCTGCCTGCAGGCAAGCCAGTGTGCGCAGCCAGGTCTGCTGTGCAAGCAAGTGATCTGCTTTGGGACGCAGCTGCTGCTGCAGTGCTGGGGCACGGCGCGCACCAGGCAGGTAATTACTAACGCGGGAACGCTTCGGCTCACTTCACCCAGAAAGGTGCGGTCCGCGTCCCTGGTCCCATCAGTGACCCTGCCGGCTCCGTAGCAAGTTTAGGGCGCTACGCTTCAGGTTGAGCGGCCGCTTATCAGTGGGTGCGCAGGTCAAGCCGGTAGCGAGTGCCACCGTGACATTGAGTACCCAACTGCTGGCACCCCAGGCGCACTAGCAGCCAACGGAGATGCGAGCGCAGCACGCATGCTGAAGCGGCGGGCAATACCCTTCTATGAGTAAGCGTGGATGCGCTGCTGAACTTGCTTCCAAAGATAGGCCGGACGCGCAGGACACTGCAGCAATGCAGAGCGCTGTCAGCAGCACAGCCCGCCAGCGGCCGGGCGCCTGCATTATGGGTTTCCTTGACCAACAGAGAGGCTCAGGGCCGGCTGGAAACGCTGCGGCGTGCTGATTCTGATCGTACGAAAGCAACAAGCGATCCCCCTCGATGCCTGCTTGCTCCCAACTGTTGCTGGACCGCTCGAGTTCCTGTGGGCCCTGCGAATGCCCTGGCCCTATAGGTGCAGCGCTTGGGGAGGCAGAACTAAGATTTGCCGCAGAAGGCAGCGGAGCTCTCTGCCCCCAGGCGCACGCAGAGTCGGCGCTGCGCACGCTGGCCAGGCCTTGGTGAAGCAAGGGGGGCCCTGCGGCTGGCCCTGGGCGCGAGCAGTGGCAGGATGCCGGCGGGGTACACCGTCGGCGCAGCGCTGGGCTTCCTCACCGTGCTGTACAGCAATGGGGTGCGTCAGCGGGCGCATGCCTATGTTGTCGGATGCGCGCAGCTTGCTTGCATGCAGGGCGTGCTTTCGTCCATGCTTGCAAGTGCCAGCTGAGTGCCGCTCTGCCTGGGCCGCAGGTGCGCAAGGTGCCGCTGATGCGAGAGCCGTGGGAGCACTTTATAGGCGCCGGCATCGGCGCATTCCTGGGCAACGAGCTGGTCAAGTACACGGACCGGACGGAGCGGGAGATTGAGGAGCTCCTGAGGCGGCGGGAGGAGTCGAACAAGGGCTTCAGGGTGCCCAGCATGGCCGGCGGGCCGACCCCTGGCGCGAGCAAGTGAGGCGCACCACGCCCGAGCGCCTGCACGCCAGGCAGCGCAGGCGCTGTCGAGCAGCTGTGCGCTCCCGCGGGCTGGCAGCCCGTCACCTTGTGTGCAGAGGACGCTCGGTTACTGCTTGGATAGCGCCGTGTCCAT
>JAABUY010006259.1_pt1 | contig 11684 bp, 17 predicted proteins | sample 5560271 | NCBI WGS metagenome assembly JAABUY01 (sample SAMN10711886, study PRJNA513374) | rock metagenome | isolation source: Antarctica rocks | place: Antarctica: Victoria Land, University Valley
CTGCAGTGCATCGAAATCAGCCCGGAGCGCAATCGGCACGGCAAATCTCCTTGGTTTGCCGTGTTCAATCAGATCACCAGCAGCTTGCAAACCCTCGCAAGTCACACTCTCAGGGATTTGGTATAATGCATGGTCCACGAGAGACAGCAGGAAGGAACACCTATGCCAGTGGTCAACCTGGAACAGAAGCTCGCGGCCTTCACGGACCACTGGTCGCCAAAGGTCGCCGCGTCCTTCAACGGCCATGACGTGATGATCGTGAAGGTGAAGGGCGAGTTCGTCTGGCACTCGCACCCCGATACGGATGACTTTTTCCTCGTGTTGAAGGGGCGCCTGACGATCCAGTTCCGGGACGGCAACGTGACTCTCGGCCCCGGTGACCTCTACATCGTGCCCAAGGGGATCGAGCACTGCCCCATTGCGGCGGAGGAGACGCATCTGCTGCTGATTGAGCCGATCGGCACGGCGAACACCGGCGATGCGGCAACGGCCGCGGCGAAGGTGGCGGTGTAGGCGATGCCGCGATTTGGCCTTCAGGCTTGAACGGGGAGCCTGCCACCCCGCACCACCATGTCAAACGTCCGTCCAGCACACGAAATGCAACGCCTGGGCTTCGTTTGACGGACACCGTGAGTTCAGGTGATTGGCCAAGATGCGTTGGCGGCGGCAAGGCCCAATGGGCGCATGAGACGGTGCTGGGGCAGGAACAAAGAGGAACGACGACAGAATGGAAGACCGAAAGCTTGTGTCCTCGGGATCACCCCTAGAGCCTGAGATTGGTTTCAGCCGGGCCGTCCGGGTCGGCCCATACCTCGCTGTCGCCGGCACAGCCCCAATCGGCACCGAGGGGCGCGCAGCCCACCCCGGCGACCTCTACGCCCAGACGCGCGTCTGCCTCGATATTATCCGGTGTGCCATCGAGGAGGCAGGCTGCGGCCTCGAGCATGTCGTCCGCACTCGCGTCATGCTCACCGATATCGGTCAATGGCGTGAAGCTGCCCGTGCCCACGGCGAGGTATTCGGCACGATCCGGCCAGCAAGCACCTTCGTCCAGGTCGTCCGCTTCATCGATCCCGAGTGGCTCGTAGAAATTGAGGCCGACTGCATCCTGCCCGCCTCGTAGCGCCACGGAAGCCAGCCAGCGCAGGTATGACTTACAGGAGCAAGCCTCATGCTTGATATCGAAAGGGACCTGGCTGGCAGGGCCGCCATTGCCGGTTTCACCCAGCAGGGCGCAGTCGAGGTGGCCCGTTTCATCGGTGCGCTGACACGGCTGGTTGGTCCGCGCCGGGCACTCGAACTCGGCACCGGGATGGGGCTGACGACTCATCACATCCTGAGCAACCTCCCTTCGGCTGGGATGCTGGACAGCGTCGAGAGTGACCAGGCCCTGATTGAAGTCGCCAGGGAGGCCGTTGGCGGAGACAAGCGGCTCACATTGCACAATAGGCTCGGCGAGGACTTCATCAGTGATGTGCGTGGATCGGAGGGATATGACCTAATCTTCGCAGACACCTGGCCAGGAAAGTACTTTCTGTTGGATGAGGTACTACGGATGGTGAGGCCTGGCGGGGTTTATGTAATTGATGACATGAACCACAGCAGAGACTGGCCGGACGGGCATGAGGAGAAAGCGCGGAATCTATTGGCGCATCTCAAGGGTCTCGATGGATGGACTTTTTCCTACTACACGTTTGGAAGCGGCGTTGGCATTGGCCAAAGGCACTTGTGAATGGGCGTATATCACTCTGACAATCCGACGGATACCGTTGGCGAAGTCGCCGGACTGCCCAGCCGCATAAGCTGCTGCGGGAAGTCTGGTTGGCCTCATAACTAGAAGTTAGAGATTTCTAGCGAAAGATTCTTAAATTGCTCAACCATGGCGCACATCGCGTGGACTGCTTAATTGCCTGTCTGATTTCGCCAACGGTATCCCGACCTTTGACGAAGTGATACAGCTCGCCGTCAGGTCAGGCACGCCGGCTGTTGCGCGCCGGCCAGTCCGGGCGTACTTGGAGACTGTTGGAGGTTCCCCGGTGTCTCAAGCAATTCCCGCTGGGTCAGAGAAGCTGATCTTGGCAGATGGCGAGGTCAGCCATCTCGCCCGGTCGCACGGCCTGAAAACCTTCGCGGCCGCCGTCCACCACGTCCAAAGTCTCCCATACGGGCGCACGACAGAGCGGTCGGACTATCGTCTCGTGCTGAGCGAGGGCAGGGGCACATGCAGCACCAAGCACGCCCTCCTTGCCGCACTCGCGCGGGAGAACGGCCTTGCCGTCCATCTCATACTGGGCGTGTATGAGATGACGGAAGCAAACACACCCGGCGTCGGCGGCGAACTCTCCAAGCACGGGCTTCCGAGCATACCCGAGGCCCACTGCTACCTGCGTGTAGGGGATGGCGTCATTGACGTCACAATGCCGGAGGGGTCGCCCAGCGGAGCCGAACGGCGCTTCCTGCACGAGGAAACGATCAGCCCCGAAGATATCAGCACCTACAAGACTGCCGTGCATCGGCGCGTGCTCGATGACTGGCTTCGCGCCATGGGCCGTGCCGAACTTAAACTGGACGCGGCCTGGGCGATACGCGAAGCGTGCATTGCCGCTCTCAGCTATCCCGGCCCAGGACTGCAACAGGGAATGCAGGAGCCGTGACCGGTCGGGAGCCAGAGGGTATCACGCTGCTCGCGGACGAATTCGAGAGGGTGGCTCAAACCATCCGCGAACACTTGGCCGCACAGGGCTTCATGAAGCTGGTTGGGGCGGAGTTGGTGGCGCTTGCGCCAGGCCAATGCACGCTGTCGGTGTCGCGTCGTCCCGAGCTGCTTCAGCAGTATGGGATGTTCCACGGTGGCGTGACGGCATTCCTCGTGGACAACAGCACGACGGTGGCGGCCATGGCCGCCATGAAGCCGGGCCGTGCTGCACTCACGGCCGAGTACAAGCTGAACCTGCTTTCTCCTGCGATGGGCGACCAGCTCATCTGCCGCGCCCGCGTGGTGAAGCCGGGTAGGACGCTGGTCGTCGTCGCTGCGGATGTGTTCACCATCGTGGAGGGGCAGGAAAGGCACACCGCAACCGCACTCGCGACCATTGCTGCACTCGACCTGGATGCGCTGCCCCAAGCGGCACGGTAACAGGCCACCGCGAAGATATACGGAATGGTCAGGGCCTTGCATATGACCTGCACCGATAAGTGGCATAAACTCCGCGGGGCTGTATGGCGCCATCGGCGGCCACATCACAGGATGATCTTATACCAAGCGCCCAATGCGTTGACCGGTTTCGACCACCACCATCGCGAGCAGTTTTGGGGCAGCAAGGCTGATGGAAACAGGTCATCACAAAGGGCGGCTGGTATTAGTGCCAAGGCGCGGTCCAAGGGCTTCTGTATGCGCGCTTCGTGCATCACGCATCAAGTTTCCCGCGGAAGGATGCACGTTTCGGCTGGACGTTGCCGGTGGGGCAATACAGGATCATAGCCACCCATACGACCACAGGCTATGCCGAGAGAAGTAACCGACCGGATGCACCACGATGCGTGATGCACGATGCAAGGAGAACGCCGCTATGAAGCGCATCGTGTTGGTTCAGCAGAAAGGAGGTGCCGCCAAGACAACGCTTTGCGTTCACCTGGCCGTTGCCTCGGAGCAGAGCGGCTCGAAAACCGCCATCGTGGACACGGACCCCCAGGCGAGCGCAGCGCAGGTTTGGGGCCAGGCGCGTGGCGGGGTGACACCTCCGGTCGCCCAAGCCCTTGCCGCCGAGCTGCGCGATGTCCTGCAGGCGGCGGAGGCCGACGGCTACCAGGTCGTGTTCATCGACACACCACCCCATACGGCGCCTGCGATCGAGCTTATCGCGCGAAGCGTCGACCTCGCGATCATTCCCGTCCAGCCCTCCGTGCTGGATGTCGCCGCGACCCAGAACACCGTCGCACTCCTGCGCGCGAACGGCGTGCCCATGGTGGCCGTCCTGACGCGGGCGCCGCCGACCCGCGACGAGGAGACGATCGAGACGGAGAAGGCGCTGGGGCAACTCGGTGTGACGCTGCTTGCGACCCGCATCTGCGAGCGCAAGGCCTATCGCCGCGCCCTGACCCAAGGCCAGGCAGTGTCCGAGTTCGACCCGTCCAGCAAGGCCGCCCAGGAGATCGCAGCATTGTGGACGGAGATAGAGGCAGTGCATCCCGCGCGGAAGAAGATGAGACGGAAGCTTGGGGCGGCGGCATGACTGGACAGAAGAAGGGCTTCGCGTCGTTCATCCGGCCACAGCCCGACCCTGATGCAGACGGCGCGACACCTGCGGCCAAGGGCAGGGGAGGCACGTCGGCCCGCCTCGGTTCGGCGAGCTCATCCACCAATGTCCGGACCCCGTCCAGCACAAGCGAGGGCGCCTCTTCGGAGGATGGGCGCATCCGCACAGTGACCTCCACCGGCCGAGTGCGGACGTATAGTGCCAGCCGGGAGCTTCCAGGCCTCACGTTCCGGGTGTCAGAGGAGCGGTGGGAGCGTCTGAAAATGATGAGCATCCAGGAGCGCCGGCCGTTGCAGGAAATCCTCGGCGAGGCGATGGAGCGCTACATGCGGGAGCGCGGCTTGCCCTGGTGAAGCGGGCATGACGCATCGTCAGACGTGCCTCACACTGCACACACCTCGATGCGTGCATCACGCATCGAGATGCAGCGCTGGCGTTGAAGGTCTAGGTCTGGCTTGAAGCGAGCCCGGTCGGCATCACAACGCGCTCACAGCCCGACGTTCCCGGCGGGGCTGTCGCAGTCGAGCCGGGCGCGGCGGACGTAGCCGCGCATGGTCTCGAGGCTCTTCTGCCGCGTGTGCTCCATGATCCGCTCGTCGGAGACGCCGTTGCCGTAGGCGGTGGTGATGAAGCCCGCGCGCAGGCCGTGCGGGCTGATCGGCTCGATCGGGGTGCCCACCATGCCGGCCGCGGCGGCGAGGCGCGCGAGGACCAGCCGCACGCTGTCCGGGTTCATCGGCTTGGCGCCGGCCCGGCCCCAGCGGTCGACCCGGCGGAACAGCGCGCCGTCCTCGATCCCAGGGTCAATGGCCGCACTGCGCCGCCACCCAAGCTCAGCCAGGAGGACATCGCCGAGCGCCAGAAGAAGGCGGGAGCGTTCGCGGCGACATACCGAACCGAGCTTTTGATGCCAGGAAAGCCGTGATGGTAGACTCGGCCGAGACCATGGATATTCATCACATACTCGCGGGCGAGGACGCCAAAGTTGCCGCCGCCATGCGGGCCGAGATGGCTCCGTTCAAAGGCAAGATGAATGGGCCAGAGGCACGTGCGCCGTTCGACGGCACCATGGAGCAAGTCCCGGATGCGGCGGACGTGACCTAGGCCTGTGCGGCTGAGCGGAACAGAAAAGCAGCATAAGGCGGCTATCCGTCGAGAACGCGATAGATGGTGGCTGGGTGGACGTTGAAGGTCCTGGCGACGGCGCTGATGGATTTTCCGTCGCGGACGAGGTCTCTGGCGAGTTCCTGCTGGTCGGGCAGCATTTTCTTTGGCCTGCCGAAGGCCACGCCGCGCGCCTGGGCGGCCAGCCGGCCTTCCTGCGTGCGGCTGAGAATGAGGGTGCGCTCGAACTCCGCCGTATGCGGTGCACCGCATACCGGCCACTTTGAGCGTCGGCTGATCGCCGAGCGCACCAAGGACGGCATCGCCGCGGCGCGCGCCAAGGGCAAGCGGCCAGGCCGCCAGCCGCTCGACACGGACCGCATCGCGGCAGCCCTGAAGCTGGTCGCGGCCGGGCTGTCGCCGACCGCCGCGGCACGCCAACTCGGCCTGGGAAGGTCCACCGTCTATCGCGAGGTCAACCGCGCCGGTGTCCAGCAGACCTTGTAGCTGCGATCAGACGACGACAGGTTCCACATCCCGAAACCTTGGTAGGTCGCTCCCTTGTGCCTCGTAGGCGCCCTGCACATCCGGGCTGTCAACCATGGCTTGCAGAAACCTGGCGAGGCGCGGTGTCTCCTTGGCAAAGTCGAATCGCTTCCGCCACCATCCCGCGACCATGACCAGGTAGAAGTCCGCCGGACCCGGCCCGGACCCGGCCAGGAACGGGCCGGCCATCACCTGATCCACTGTCCGGAACGCCTCGGCAAGGCGCCGGGTCATCCACGCCTGCGTCGCTTCCATCGCGTGCGGATCGTCGCGCAGCGCGAAGCTTGCGCGCCGCCATGTCATGAAGTCCGCGTGCAGCGCGGCGACGTGGAACAGCCACCGCAGCGCCTGCGCCCTGGCCTTGGCGTCATCAGGCAGCAATGCCGCGGCCGGGAACCGCTCGGCCACGTGCAGCAGGATAGCGCCGGTCTCCGGGATGACTGCATCGCCGTCCTCCAACGCCGGCACCGTCCCGAACGGGTTGATCGCCAGGAACGCGGGCATGCGGGCCTCGCCCGCGAAGAGGTCGAGCGTCCGCACCTCGAAGGGGACGCTGGCGGCGAGCAAGGCCATGTGCGGCGCGAGGCCGGATGTGCCGGGGTGGATGTGCAGCCGTAGGCGGGTAGGTCCTGATGCGGTCACATTGGCGCTCCGGTTCGGGGAAAGCTGACGAGGGCACGCGCCGCCACGCATCTGCGGCGCCGGTGCTCAAGGGGCTGGCGGCCACTGCTGGCAGACGCCCATGACCAGGCGGACGCGGCCCTCGCGGATGCTCCGGGCAAGGTTCGCCGCCATGCCCATGAAGCGCGGTCCCATGACGGTCGCCAGGCCCTGCCCCGGCGCCGGGGGTGGCCGCTGCTGGCCAAAGGCCGCGACCGCCTCGGCGGTGACGTTCTTCCAAATGCCGGGCTGGAAGCCTGCCCGCGCGAGGACTTGGATCGTCTCAGGCTCCGTCAGGAGGTAGCTTGTCCCGACGCCCTTTGCCCACGGCACTGGAAAGTGCGGCCCTGGCTGCCCCTCCCCGGCAAGAACGTCATGGAAGGCGAGCCTGCCGGCCGGGCGCAGCACCCGCCGGAACTCGCGGTAGACCTGCTCCCGGTCGCGTATGTTCATGACGGCGTGCTGCGTCCACACGAGGTCGAACGACCCGTCACCAAAGGGCAGCCTCGTCAGGTCACCAACCTCGTACCTCGCCCGGTCGCCAAGCCCCGCGCGCCCGGCCAGCAACTCGGCGGCGGCGACGAAGGATGGAGCGAGGTCCAGGCCGACGACACTGCAACCGTGGGTGCCAGCCAGGTAGCGTGACGGCCCGCCAAGCCCCGACCCGGCGTCGAGCACGTCCAGCCCAGGCCGGACACCCGCAAGGGCTGCCAGTTCAGCCGTTGCCGCAAGCCCGCCGACGTGGAACTGGTCGAGATCTGCGAGCTGGGCCGCGGTGACCGGGCCTGGCTCCAAGGCCGCCACGGCGTGCGCCACCTTGGCAAGGAGTGCCTCGACCGACCCGGCCTCATAGTGCTGCCGGACCGCGCTGGAAAGGTCGTCCATCATCCTGCTCTCCTGCTGGTGGTCATCGTTAGCCTGCCGAGCCCGTGGGCGCCGCCAGTGCGCCATCCTGCCCAGGTCATGTCGCTTGCGGGGACAGAGCCGGCCCGGCAGCACCGAGCCGGACGCGCAGCGAGCGGATAGCGAGCACATGAAGCACGACGGCCAGCGGCGCGAAGAACCCTGGGATGAACATGAACGGGAAGGTGCCCAGGGCCAGGTTCGGCACCTCGGCGTGGATCAGGTTGAGCGGACCCGGCGCCGTGAGGGCGGAGCGGACCGCAACGTTGGCGAGCGCCAGCAGGCCCAGCACGGTCCAGGCTAGCGCCAGCCTCAGCCCCGGCCGGCCCCGCGTGGACAGCCAGGCGATCAGCGGTGCCGACACCCCGATCAGGACGTCCACGTTCGCACCCTCGAAGGTCAGCATCCTGGGGGCAAGGCCATCGAGCCAAAGCCGGTGCAGGAAGAGTTCGACACCGACCCGGTAGCCTTGCAGCCCGAGCAGGAGCCACAGCGGAACCGCCAGCGCGATGCGCCCGCCGCCCGCCGCCCTGGCGGCGAACAGGACGACGAAGAGCGCCACCGGGCCAAGAATGAAGGCAATCCCCGGCGGCCGCAGGGCGGCGTTCCGCACGACGCCGAAGTAGCCCAACAGGCCGACGTACAGGAGCCAGGCAGGAAGCGCTGCCCAAATGGCAGCCGCGGTCCCGCGCGGGAGGTAGCGGCCGGCCAGCATCAGGACGGCTGCTGCCACAACCGCCAGGAAGCCGAGGAACAGCGCCGCCGTCACCCGACTGCGCCCAGGTGAGGCGCCGGGACGTTCGACGCCCGCGAAAGCTGTGCGCCGCGCTCGGCGCGCCACCGTTCGTCGTCCATTGCGAGCCGCGGCCTGGCCGGCACGGGGAAGCCCAGCTTGCGGTCGAACCGGTCCAGGTTGTAGCCGGGCGACAAGGGAGTCCGCATGAAGTCCGCGACCGCGCGCAGGTCGCTGCCGGCGGACCTCCTGGCTTCCGGCAAGGCGGCGTAGCGGCGGGCCGCCACCTCGAACGTCTCGGGCTGCCGGCCGGTCACCTCGAAGACATCGTCCGTCAAGGCGCCGAACTCGAACGCCCCCTGCTTGTGGTCCTCGACCCAGTGGCGGAAGCCGCTCATCTCGAAAGGGGCAACGCCCTGCAGGCGCGCCGCCTTGAGGAACAGCCACATGGGCATCTCCAGGCGGCGCACCCTCCGCCCGAGCACCCGGCCCAGGATCACGGCCATGTCGCCTGTCGTGAGCAGCGCCGGGCCGGTGGGGCGATACCTCCGTCCAGCGTGCCTTGTGGAATCGGTCAGGGCGGCGACGGCGACGCGGGCGATGTCCTCGTTCGAGGGCGGTGCGTTGTGGCTGTCGCCGGTGAGCGACGGCAGGATGCCAAGGTGGGCGGCGAAGCCGATCAGGCGCAGGTAGTTGTCGGCGAAAAAGCCGGGGTTGATGATCGTGCAGGCGACGCCCGGCAGCGTCGAGAACAGGTGGTCGGCAAGCCAGAGCTGCCGCGTCGTCAGCGCGGGGTGCGACGGGCTTGCCAGCCACTGGGACAGGCAAACGACCGCTTCGAGCCGTGCCTCGCGGGCGGCGGCAGCGAAGGCCAACGCACCTTGGATCATGTAAGGGTCGAAGGGCGGCAGGTAGTAGGCGCGTGCCGTTCCCCGCATGGCGTCCAGCAACTGGTCCGGGTCGGACGCGTCGGCGACGACGGTTTCCGCGCCGAGGCGGTCCAGCCGCTCGCTCCTGGCGTCGCGCGAGCGCACGACGGCCCGGACGGGCCAGCCCTTGTCGCGCAACTGGGCAACGACGGCGGCGCCTGTCTTGCCCGTGGCACCCGTCACCAGGATTATCGGCTGTGTCATGCAAGACTCCTTGCTCAGCAGAGCGCGAGCGACCGTCACCTCCGATATTGGATGATGATTGACATCCTAATGGATGACGATCATCTTCCAATTCGTCAAGAGAAGAGTTCGGAGCGGGTGACGCGATGCGGGTGTCGCAGGAGGAGAAGGACCAAAGCCACGAACGCATCGTCGCAGCCGCCGCGCGGCTCATGCGCGAGCGGGGCACCGAGGGCGCCAGCGTCGCGGACGTCATGCGCGATGCAGGCCTGACCCACGGCGGCTTTTACCGGCACTTCGGCACAAAGGAGGAGATGCTGGCCGTGGCGCTCCAGTCCGCCTTCGACCAGACGATGGCGGAGCTGGACCGGCGGCTCGGGGAGCAGGCGCCCGCGGCGGCCGTCGCCGGCTTCCATGCGTTCTACCTGTCGCAGGGCCATCTGGAACAGCCCGGCGTCGGATGTCCTGTGGCTGCTGTCGGCGCAGACATCGGGCGCGGCCCGGCTGCGCTGAAGAGCGCGTTCGGCCAAGGCGTCCGGCGGATGGTCGCGGCGCTCGCCAGGGGCATGAAGGGTTCAGCGGAGACCAAACGAGCAATTGCCACGCGCGAGCTTGCGTTGCTGGTCGGAGCGCTCGTCATCGCGCGCGCGAGCGATCCCGACACCGCACGCGAGGTTTTGTCGGCTTGCCAAGGTCCGTCGAAGCCTGCGATCACCTAGGGTTCACGCCGCTGGTGCGCTGCGGACCCTGGCCATGTCAGTCGTTATCCAGGAGGCCCTGATGACCAAGGCGGCAGTTGAGACAACAGGGTCGCACCCGCGTTGGCGCCGGTGGCTGGAACGGTTCACGGCCTACGAGGATGCGTTCTTTTCCACCCCGGACGACACCCAGGACCGCCGCCTGGCCAGGCTCGAACGGGAGGTGGCAGGCCTTCGTTCCCAAGTCGCTGACCTGCGGACGGCCGCGGCGTGCCGCGCCGGGAGCGGTCCAGCGGAGGACTGAAACCCCTCCCACTGCGGCAAGTGATGACGGAATAAACGGCGGCGCCAGTAGCCGTCCCGAACGGAGGTGATGCCGTGAACCTACGACGCTCCGCGAAGAGTCTGCTCGGCACGCTCGCTGAGGTCATGGAGCACGGGGACTACAACGCCACGTCCCACGTTCTTGAGCGGCTTGCGGTTCTTGAAGTCGAGGTGGCGGTCTTGAGAGACGCTCTCGCCAGGGCTAATGAGACCCGTCCAACATCGGGCAGAGCGACGGCTGGTTCCGTCCTACCCGAGAGTGTTCGCGGCGGAAGTCAAAGCGGTGGGGTCGGATCCCTGCCGTGATTGCGTGGGAGGCCAAGGGCAGCTTTGCGACCTACAAGGATGCTATGATCTTGCGTTCCACCTCTTGGCGGCAGCCCGGTTCTTGACGTGTTCACTCCTGGCATTGCCTGCATGGATGAGCGCGCGGGAGGGTTCGAGGGCGAGGGCCAAACCGACTACCGGATGCTACAGGGCTATTGAGGGCGGCTTGGGCTAGCGAGGCCCCTGTCCGATTCCCGTCCCCGCCCGTCACGGCCTGGATGTCATCGGTTGGGTAGCTCACACCTTGATGCGCTGGTCGTCCTGGCCCACGGCGTCCAGCACCGCCTCCGCCAAGCAAGCGTCGTCCACGGCGCGGGCGAGCAGCACCGCGCCGGCCATTGCGGCCAAGAGGCGGATCGCGCCCGCTTGCCGCGCAACCGCAGTGTCCCCGGCCATGTGCGCCGCGAACGCCTCGATCAGGTCGCGCACGCCCTCGGTGAAGGCGGCGCGCACGGGGCCGCCCTGGCGCGAGGCGTCGGCAGCCAACAGCGGAACGGGGCAACCCGCGCCGGGGTGGGCGAGGTGTCCAGGGGACAGGTAGGTGCCAGCGATGGCCGCCACCGCATCCACGGGCGGCTTGCCCGCCGCAAGCTCGTTCCACATGGCGTGGGTGCGCGCGAAGGCGTGCCCGACTGCCTCAGCCGCCAGCTCGTCCTTGCCGCCGGGAAACTGGCCGTAGAACCCGCCGTGCGTCAGCCCGGCAGCCCGGGTGATCTCGGCCACTCCCACGCCGTCCAGCCCGCGGTCGCGGAACAAGCGCGCGGCCGCGTCCAGCACCGCGTCCCGGTTCTCCTGCGCCTTGTGCCGCGAAACCCGCACCCGTTCCTCCCCCAAGTCAGCTTGACAGGATACATGACTGGCGAGTCGCCCGGGGGAATTTCACCCCCAGGCGCTCCTAGCCTGAATAATTCACGAGGGTTGGCGGGCATGGTACAAGCCGTTGATCCAGCGTAGAATATGGTTCTCGAGGCCAATTCTACGGATCCGGAGCGCCATGCCCGCCAAAGTTGAGCTTATCCCT
>JAABUY010006264.1_pt1 | contig 11676 bp, 13 predicted proteins | sample 5560271 | NCBI WGS metagenome assembly JAABUY01 (sample SAMN10711886, study PRJNA513374) | rock metagenome | isolation source: Antarctica rocks | place: Antarctica: Victoria Land, University Valley
CGAGCTGCTGCCCGCGGTGCACCGTGTCGCGTCGCTGTGCAAGCGGTGGCTGCTGGGCACCCACCAAGGCGGGGTGCTCCCGGAGCACACGCAGTCCTACCTCGAAGAGTTCTGCTTCCGCTTCAACAGGCGCCACTCCCGCGCTCGCGGGCTGCTGTTCTACCGGCTCATGCAGTATGCGGCCGGCGCGCCGCCGTTGACCTACCGGCAGCTGGTGGCCAACCCCCGCCCGAAAGCGATCAAGCCGCCCGGTCTGGCTGGGCCGCGATCCCGGCCCGGCAGCCTCGCCCAGCCACCCCAAGACCGGCCCCTGGCGGTCCGCCGAGCGCATCGACTGAGACTGCGCAGAGATGGCAGTGAAATGGATAGCCCGCTAATTCTAACGCGCGGGTGGGAGTGCCTGGGCGGATCGTGCGGCGCCGAACGCAGCGAACCAGTCGAGTAGTCCGGGTTCATCGACAGCGTTGGGGTCGACGACGTGCGCGGCGTCGCCCTGCAGCAACCGCTTGATCGGCACCTCGAGCTTCTTGCCGGTACGTGTATGGGGGACACCTGGGGCCTGGATGACCTCGTCGGGGACGTGCCGAGGGGATGCCCGCTCGCGGATAGCCCGACGGATCTTGTCGGTCAGCGCAGTGTCGAGTTGAGCGCCTGCGTTGAGTACCACGAACAGCGGCATCCAGTAGCTGTCGCCGGGCTGCTCTGCGCCGATGACCAGTGCATCTCGGACTTCGGTTACCGTCTCAAGCGCTTGGTAGATGTCGGCGCTTCCCATCCGGATTCCGTTGCGGTTCAACGTGGAATCTGATCTTCCGTGCACGATGACGCTGCCGCGGTCGGTGACCGTCACCCAGTCACCGTGGCGCCACACGCCGGGGATGTCATCGAAGTAGGCTGCGCGGTAGCGCAACCCTCCAGGGTCGTTCCAGAACGAGACGGGCATCGACGGGGTGGGGGCGGTGACCACCAGCTCGCCGACGCGTCCGACGACCGGCCGATGGTGCTCATCGAACGCGGCCATGGCAACACCGAGGCAGCGCACCGAGATTTCCCCGGGCCACACCGCCACGGTGGATGCGCCACCGGCGAACGCGCTCGCCACGTCGGTACCACCGATGGTCGAGGCGAGCATGACCGAGTCGCCGACGGCGTCGTGGACCCAGCGGTAGGCGTCGGCGGATAGCACCGACCCGGTCGAGCCCAGTACCCGGAGAGCGCTGAGGTCATAGTCCGCGGCGGGATGCACATCGGCCTGTTGGTTTGCGCGCAGGTAGGGGGGCTGGTGCCGAGCACGGTCACTTTCTGTTCGGCGGCGGTCCGCCACAGCGCACCCGGCCCCGGGTAGGCGGGGCTGCCGTCGTGGCAAACGATCGTCGCGCCGAGCAGCAACCCGGAGACTTGCATATTCCCATCGTCCAGCTTGGCGAGGTGTACCAGAAGAATGTGTCGGCAACCCCGAGGTCCAGGTGGAACGCGTGATTTTTGAGGTGTTCGAGCACAATGCCGCCGTGCCCGTGCACGATGCCCTTGGGCGTACCCGTCGTGCCGGACGAGAAAAGCACCCACAGAGGGTGATCGAACAGCACCGGCGCAAGCTCGAGTTCATGTTCGCCCTCGGTCGCGGCGTCCCACCGCAGCGCATCTGGCACCTCGGTATTGCCTGTACCGAGCCGGTCCACGGCGATGACCGTGGAAACGGTGGGTAGCTGCGCGCGCAGGGCGGCGCTTGCGTCGCTGCGCTGGTGGACGCGACCGCTGTGCCGGTAACCATTGGCTGCGATGAGCACTATTGGCTGCAGCTGGCCGAGCCGGTCGGCCGCGGCCGCCGCCGGATACTCTTGGCCGCAGCTCGCCCACACGGCACCGATGCTGGCCGTGGCGAGGAACGCGACCACGGTCTCGACGATGTCGGGGAGGTAACCCACTACCCGATCGCCGGTACCGACTCCAGCCCCACACAGAGTGTGCGCCAGCGCGGCGACCTGACGTCGTAGTTCAGGCCAGCTCAGTTCCACGGAGCGGCCGTCCTCGCCGACCCCGACGACGGCCCGGCCTGTGTGCCTCGGTCATCAGCGAAGACCTGTTCGACGTAGTTGAGCGTCGCTCCGTGGAACCAGCGGGCGCCAGGCATCACGGAATTGGCAAGCGTCTCCGACCACGGGGAGTGGAAGCGGACGTCAAAGTAGGTAGCTACATCGGCCCAGAACTTCTCGGGGTGATGCACCGAGAAGGCCCATAGGTCGTCGTACACGGTGAGGTCGAGCCCATGCCGCTCGGCGGCCCAGCGGCCGAAGACCGCGACATGCGAGTCCGTGAGTTCGGCCGGCCCCGGGCGACTAGATCGGTTCCACACGTTGCATGCCGTTTCCTCTCCTAATCAGTGATGCGGTCCGGTGAGAAACACACGGTGCGCGTGGAGTTGCTACGTAAACTCCTCGCCCAGTTCCAACGAGTCGCTCTAAACCAAGCCGTTGCCCACTCTGGTCAGCCGTCCATAGCGAAGCAACCCGGGCGCCCCTCGGCGTCGACCCCTTCCCAACTGTGCTCAAGACCTCCCGCACCGTCCAAAACGAGTACCGTCTACATACTGACGTTCGCACCCACGATGTGGGCTGGTCAAGAGATGGACGCGCTATGGCCGTCCCCGAACGCACGTCGCGCGGCACCCGATCAACGCGCCCGGGGGCCGCCAGCTTTCCAGCCCCACACACCCGAAAGCGCCTACAAGATCAGGAGGGTGGGACCAATGAACACCCGCTGCGTACCGCCCAACGGATGTTCATCCCTCTCTTGTGCGAGCCACGGAGTGGGGTTACCGTCCACAATATGGTTCGTAGCCCGAACATGGTCAGCCATCCTGGTGGCGTCCAACACCGCCGCTCGACGCAGCGGCCTGGCTTCCCTCGGGATGACACGACGACCTTCGCTTCACCGAGGAACAGCGCAGCTTCGTTGCTCATATCACCCCGCGGTGCTCGGTGGAGCGTCAACGCCTTGCGAATCGCGCCGAACGCCCAGACAGAACACTCCGATAGGGACGGAAGGTAATAGTGATGCGACTCAAGACAAACGGCGGTAGGGCGTGGCGATACACAACCGCGCTATGCGCCGTAGGTACTATTGCATTGGCAGCAGCCTGTGGTGGTGGTAACTCCGCAGGCGGCGGGAACGCAGGCGGCGGCAACTATACGATCGGCTACTCCGGTGACCTATCGGGGTCACTCGCCTCGATCGGCACCGGACTACGTGATGGTTACGCAACATATTTTGACCAAGTCAATGGGTCGGGCGGCATAAACGGCCACCAAGTCACGTTTCTTCCGCTCGACGATGCGTCTGACCCCACCAAAGGTGTAGCAAACGCCAAGCAGTTGACGCAGTCGGAAAAAGTCGATGGGATGTTCGTCTTCCTGAGTAATATCATTAAGGCGATGCAACCTGTGCTCGCTGCCACGCATACGCCCGCCATCGTACAAGCAATGCCACCCGAATTGCTCCATCCGCCGCAGACGGATATCTACGCCGGAGATATCCTCATTGGCGACGAGCCCACACCCATGTTTTCCTTCCTCGCTCAGAAGGTCGGCGGTAGTAAACCCAACGTAGGCATCATCGCCGCTCAGACTGCGGCGCTCAGCGCTCTTGTAGACAACAGCGTCAAATTAGCCGACGCAAAGGGCTGGCCAATCGCGGACAAGGAACAGGTTTCGCTTAACTCTACCTCAGCGGCGCCGCAAGCGACAGCGCTTGCATCCAAGCACCCAGACGTCGTGGTTATGGCACTTACCGACCCCCTCGCCATCTCGGCTACCCAGACGCTCAGACGCCAAGGCTATAAGGGCGCGATCGTCAATTACGACGGCGGAGGCGCCTACTCAACGCTGCAGCAGCTCGGTGATCCGGATTTTTACGTGGTTAGGCCTTACGCCTTCGCTGGCTCCGCTGATAGTTCCCTGGGCGTGAAGCAGTTTGAGCAAGCAGCAAAGAAGGCTAACGTCGACCCCAATCGACCGTTCGTCGTAAATGGATACGTGCAAGCGTATGTTATGGGTCAAGCGCTTAAGCAGTGTGGCTACCCATGTGATGCGTCCAAACTGGAGAAGACTCTCCCGACACTTAATAACGTTGATACCCAGGGTCTGACCTTTGGCAAATGGATCTACTCCCACGATGACCATTCAGGGATTCAAACCGTCAAGATGTTCCATTGGGACACTCAGCAGAAGGCGCCGGTTGCGGCAACCGATATCCTTCCAATGTGAGCGAAGCCCACACGGCGTTCAAGAGTGAGGAACGATGCATCTAGTACTGCAGACGTTGATAGGGCAACTCACGATCGGCAGTCTCTACGCGCTGGTGGCGGTGGGATTTGTGATTGTCTACCGGAGTACGCGTGTAATTAACTTTGCACAAGGACTCTTCGCCCTCCTTGGTGGATACTTCTTCTTCAGCATCGCGGACGGTTTGGGCCTCGGATTCTGGGTATCGCTCGTTTTGAGCCTATTGCTATCGCTGGTATTCGGTGCTGCGGTGTACGGTATACTCCTTCGGCCATTGGTGGGACAGAGCCCATTGATCCTCGTCATGTTGACGATCGCCCTGAGCATTGTCTTCGGAGCGGTCATCCTCATGGTCTGGGGTAGTGGTACGCGCTTCTTGGACGTTCCGATACACGGGACATTGCATCTGCTCTTTGGGGTAACGGTTACAGTGCTCGATGCAACCATTTTCGGTGTCGCGGTCGTGCTCCTGCTGACATTCTCGCTCGTGTTGCGGTTTTCACGATTCGGCTCAGCGATGCGGGCTGCCGCGGAGAATCCGCTTCTGGCGGCGTATCGGGGAATTAACGTCGGTGCGATATCAGCGGCTACTTGGGCCATTGCAATGTTCGGTGCGTCACTCGCCGGCATTGCCTATGGAGCCACAAGCGGCCTGGCACCGGGAATAGGAAACGTGCTCGGATTCGCGGCTTTTCCAGCAATCATCATCGGAGGGCTTGACAGCGTGGCCGGAGCGCTGGTCGGGGCTCTTGTCCTTGCTGAGATCCAGGGTTACGCGGTCACATACCTGGGCGGCAAGTTCAGCGATGTCGTGGGCTATGGCCTACTGCTCATCGTCCTCGTCGTCCGACCGACCGGGCTGTTCGGGACCAAGGAGATCGCGCGTCTATGAAGCCACCAACGAAACTGCGGGAAGCGGTCAGGGCGGCGGGCAGGGTGGCGACCAACGCACGGCAGTCCGAGATCGCACAAACTACAGGGGCGGTGTCCGAAGACGAGCCCTCTCCGGGCGTCGTACTAGGCCTCCGGTCGTTGCCGCTGCGTATCGTGGGATTCGTCGTACTGGCGGTCGCTGCAATGGTCTTTTGGCGTGTCGGGTCGTCCGCTTACGTTTACGAGGCGGACGTTGCGCTGTACTCAGCCATCGGCGCCCTCGGACTCAACCTCCTCACCGGTTACGCCGGTCAGGTGTCTATCGGAAACGCAGCCTTCTTAGCGATCGGTGGTTACACCGTGGTCTTTCTCGGGCCACAGGTTCCGTTTCCGGTGCCGGTTATCGTGGGCGCGGTGGCCGCCGGGATCGTGGGGTTCATCATCGGATTGCCGTCCCTCCGGCTACGAGGTCTCTACCTAATATTCAGCACACTGGCCCTGCAGTACCTGGTGTCCTTCGCCTTCGATCAGTACGACAGCTCGACGGGTGCAATCGCAGGTCACTTCATTACCGCGCCGTCGCTGGGTTTCGCGACGCTCGACAACAGTCGATCGTGGTTCGTGGTTCTGGTGATCGCACTGCTCCTCGTCGCGCTGTTCGTGTGGAACCTCGCGCGAGGAAGGCCGGGCCGTGCTTGGGGAGCTCTGCGCCAGAACGAGACCGCGGCAGCGGTGATGGGTGTGAACGTAATACGATCGAAGCTGGTCGCGTTCACAGCAAGCTCCACAATCATCGGCCTCGCAGGGGGCATCGGAGCTTATTTCCTTCAGGAAGTCAGCGTTAGCTACTATTCGATTGACCTCGCTGTTTCCTACATCGCGATGATCCTCATTGGCGGGCTAGCCTCGATTCCGGGCTCGATCATCGGAGCTACCATCGTTACAATGATCCCGTTCATCCTCTCGTCTACAGCATCGGGGTCGGGAAGTGAAGGCGGGTTTCTCCAGCACAATCTCTCCTCCATAGAGACCGGGATATACGGTTTCGCCATCCTTATTTTTCTCTATTTTCGCCCCGCTGGCATCGCAAGCCTTTTTCGTGGCCGCCGACGAGCTGTGGGACGAACAGTTAGCAAGAACAGTAAGGCTGTGGGGGATGGATCGGGTGACTGAAACTGCGTTGCTAGAAGCCGAGAGCCTGACTGTCGTGTACCGCGGGGCAGGAATCGGGGTGAGCGGCATAAGCCTCCGCGTCGGAGCGAACGAGGTGGTGTGTCTCCTCGGCCCGAATGGAGCGGGTAAGTCGTCCACCCTGCGCGCCCTCGCCGGGTTTCTCCGTCGAGATACGGCAAGACTACAGAGCGGACGAATTACATTCGAGGGACACGACATCACGCACATCAGCCCACGAGCCAGAGCGCGCCTCGGCTTAGGAATGGCGCCCGAACGAGAGAAGATTTTCACGGAGCTGACAGTGGCGGAGAATCTCAAGATCGCTAGTCCACTGGTCGGTCGCCAAGTCTTCACTCGACAGCGCGAACTAGCGCTCGAGGTGTTCCCCGCCCTGCGTTCACACCTAACCCGTACAGCGGGATATCTCAGCGGTGGGCAGCGGCAGATGCTGGCGCTGGCGTCCACACTTTGTGCAAATCCCACCGTGCTGCTGGTGGACGAGTTGACGCTCGGGCTTGCACCAGAACTGGTGCGGTCGATGACGGACTCACTCAAACGACTAGTACAGGAAGGTCTCACAGTTGTGATGGCAGAGCAAAACGTCAATGTTGGATTGGAACTTTCCGACACAGTTCATGTATTAGACGGAGGACGCGAAGTTTCGTCCGGCCCTCCGGGCGTGCTGAAAAAACGAGCCGAGATATCAAGTGCCTACTTGGGCAAGTCATGAAGACAACGGACGATACCCAGTTATCCGTTTCCGGAGTGACCCTTCAGTTTGGCGGGGTCGCCGCCTTGTCAGACGTGAACTTCTCAGCCGACCGCGGTGAGACCGTCGGCATCATTGGAACGAACGGCTCAGGCAAGACGTCGCTGCTCAACTGCGTCAGCGGCGTGTACCGGCCGGATGCAGGCACAATCACCCTCGACGGCCAACGAATCGATCGATCACGGGCACACAAGTTGGCCAGCCAAGGCGTTGCGCGGACGTTTCAAAACCCGGAAGCACCGCCCGAACTGACGGTTACCGACTTCACGATGCTCGGCCGCCACACCGCTATGGGCGGCTTCGGCCTCGTTGCCTATGGACTCGGCATACCGTACTTCAGCGGGCACGAATCGCGGCACCGTAGTTACGCCCTTGCAGCCCTGGCTCGAGTGGAGATGACAGACCTCGCCGAGACGCCCATGGCCGACCTATCCTACGGACTCGCCAAACGCGCAGACCTTGCTCGAGCGCTCGCCAGCGGCCCCAAACTGCTTCTTCTCGACGAGCCGGCGGCGGGGTTGAACGAGCAGGAGCGTGCCCAACTCGCGGAACTCCTCGCCGATCTGGTCTCGGACGAAATCACCGTGCTACTGGTCGAGCACGACATGAGCTTCGTCTCCCGAGTCTGCCCGCGCGTAATGGTCCTCGTTGACGGAAACCTGTTGTACGACGGACCCACTGCGCCGGCGATGCGCGACCCGCGCGTAGTCCAATCGTTCCTCGGCGGCGTACTTGAAGAGGAGGCTCCCTCGTGACCAACCATCTAGATGTGCCGTGGATCCGGTCCATGCTCTACGTGCCGGGCAACAGGCCGGATTGGATGTCGAAAGCACTCTCGTATGCGGCCGACGCGCTCGTGCTCGATCTGGAGGACTCGGTGCCGGCCGACGAGAAGGTCGCCGCACGCGGCGCTGTGGCTGCGTTCCTGCACGAGAATAACGGCCCGAAGCCGATCCTGGTCCGGATCAACGAACCTGCCGATCCTGCTTTTCTACGCGACGTGGAGGCAATCGCCTGCCCCGGCCTGACCGGAATCGTTGTACCAAAAGTGCAGGGCCCCCGCGATATACACCTCGCTGACCAGGTCCTCGGCTGGGTCGAAAATGAGGTCGGGCTACCGCCGGGCCGGATCGCGATCTCGCCGGTCTTGGAAACCGCAACCGGAATCAGGAACGCGCACGAGATCGCCCGCTCCTCACCGCGCGTCGCCTACACCGGAGGCCTTGGCGTCAAGGGGGGCGACGTGGAACGCGCGCTCGGCTATCGCTGGACTCGCCAAGGACGCGAAACATTCACCCTGCGCGCGCAGACACTGCTGGATGTCCGCGCAGCCGGCGTACCGAATCCGATGACCGGCTTGTGGACGGATGTGAACGATGTCGATGGCTTACGGGCGTTCGCCACCCAATCACGAGAATTGGGTTACGAAGGAATGGCCATAATACACCCGAGCCATGCCGACATTGTCAATGCGACATTCTCCGTCACCGAGCTTGAGCTCGATTACTACCGGCGCCTCGTCGGCGCGCTCGAAGAAGCTGAAGCGGACCGCAGAGCCGCCGTGACGTTCGAGGGAGAAATGGTCGACATCGCGATGCTCAAGACCGCTCGCCAGCGCCTCGACTCCGTGGCCGCGCGGACATCGTGAATGAACGCTGCTTACGCCCATAAACAAGACGAAAGGTAACGACTACATGGGAAGCGATGAGATGCCCGGTGCTTCGGCAGCGCCCGACGGCTCGAGGAAAGGTCCGGTCGCGGGACTCAAGGTCGTGGAGTTCGCGCACGTAGTCGCTGGGCCGTTGGCTGGCGGGTTGCTTGCCGATCTCGGTGCGGACGTGGTCCACGTCGAGGCGCCCCAGGGAGGGGACACTGCACGGACGATGGGGCCGGCCAAGGACGGTGTGCACCTGTGGTGGAAAGTCTCGGGTCGTAACAAACGCTCCGTCTCGCTGGATCTCCGGACCAAGGCCGGGCGGGAGGTCGCGCAGCGACTCGTCGAATGGGCCGACATCGTCATCACGAACCTCCGCGTCGACACTTTGGAGCAGTGGGGGCTGGACTGGCCATCAGCGCACAAGTTGAACAGTCATCTGATCTACTTGCAGATAACAGGCTTCGGAGCCTCCAGCTCGATGCGGTCCGCACCCGGCTTCGGAAAGATGGGAGAAGCCCGCAGCGGAGTGGTGCACCTCACTGGATTTCCGGACGGACCGCCCATCCACACCGGTTTTTCCCATGCCGACGCGGTGACAGGACTGATGGGAGCGTTCGCCGTCACCGCGGCGCTGTACCGGCGGGCCAACGACCCTTATTTCGATGGTGAGTGGGTCGACCTCGCACTGTTTGAACCACTATACCGACTCATCGAATGGCAGGTCATCGTCTACGATCAGTTGGGGCAAGTACCCGAGAGGTCGGGCAATCGCCTCGCGGTTGCCCCGGCTGCGGTTGTGAACACTTACAAGACCCTGGATTGTGACTGGGTCACGGTCACGTCAGCGACTCGCCGCTCAGTCCTCAACGTCGTACGCCTTCTCGGCATGTCCGAGGACGACTACGACTCGCGGGAGAAGCAAAGCGCGCGGAGCGACGAGCTTGATTCCGCGCTCGCGCAATGGGTCGGTGGGCACAGGACTGATGAATGCCTGCTCAAGCTCGCCGACGCGGGCGTCGTCGGATCACGAATCTATTCGGTGGCGGACATCGTTGAAGACGCCGTGTATCGGGAACTCGCCGACGTGGTCGCGCTTGCTGACCCTGATCTCGGCAAGGTGCGGATGCAGGGAGTGATCCCGCGGTTTCGCTGTACGCCAGGAAGCGTGTGGCGCACCGGTCCCAGCCTCGGGCAGGACAATGACCTTGTGCTGCGTGAGTGGCTGGGGCTTGGCGACGAAGTCCTGGATACGCTCACGCAAGAAGACAAGGCTGCGGACACGGTTGCGCAAGAAGGAATGCTCTGATGGTGAATGCGCGATATAACCATATCCGTTCAATCATGGAAACACCGATCCTAGACGAGCACAAATGGTCGAAGGTCCCCAATATTCGAGCCGATGCATTCCTCCTCGACCTTGAGGACAGCGTACCCCCGGACGCGAAGCGAAACGCGCGAGAAAAGGTCATAACTTTACTAGGGGTGCGGGAATATTTCGGCGGGCGCACCCCCATTGCGCGCGTGAACGCACTCAACACACCGTGGGGTCACGCGGACCTTGAAGCGCTAGGTGAGGCGGGAGCGACGGCCGTTGCCTACCCAAAGGTCAGAACCGCCGAAGAGTTACGCGAGGTACAGGCACTGCTACGGGCGAGCGGTGCCGACCCTGACCTGTTCGTCGTCATCGAAACCGCTGAGGCGGTCTTGGAAGTCGGGCAGATCGCAAAGGTGGACAGGGTGGCGGGACTGCTGTTCGGGCCGTCGGATCTGGCGTTCGACGCTGGATTCGAGCTATTCGACGGAGACAAGCTGGCGAACCGCCCCCTCGCGTACCCCCGTGCTGCGATCACGCTAGCAGGCGCCGCCCACGGTCTCCGCACTTTCGATATTCCCTTCGTTACCGATCTCCACGACCTGAACGCCGTTCGCGCTCAAGCCGTCGACGCTCGACGCACAGGCTTTACCGGTATGGCCACGTTCTACCCACCGCATGTGGACATCATCAACGACGTCTTCAGCACCTCTCCTAGCGAGTTCGCGGCAGCAAAGCGCGTCGCTTCACTGTATGAAAACGCATTGGCGAACGGAAAAGCGGCCGTAATCGTTGATGGAAAAGCGCTGATCGTTCAAGACTACAAGCGAGCGAAAGCGGTAATCGAACGAGTTACCGCGGAGGGTTCACAGGGTTGAAAGGGGAACCGTATGGAGATCACAACACATTCCCTTCTCGGGACATGGCGGCTGGCATCGTGGACGGTGAACTACTCAGACGGTCGGTCGGCCACGAGTCCGTACGGCGAGTCTCCTAGCGGTCTCCTGACTTACAGCTCAGACGGATTCGTCCAGGTCAGTATCGCGCGCCAGGGACGCGAGCCATTAGGAACTAACAATGTGCGACGGGCCCCCATCGAGAGGCAGATCGCCGCATACCAAACGTACTTTACCTACGCAGGACCATACGAAATCGATGGTGATACCGTCATCCACCACATTCTCCTGTCTGCCCAACCTGAGCTCGTTGGTACAGAGCAACACCGGCATGCCGAGCTCGGCAACGGTCAACTGGTGCTGTCAGCTGACTATGCCGTCGAACTCGCAGACCTTTCGACAACATCGGCTCGTGTGGTTCCGAGGCAACTAGCGAAACCACTTGGCAAACTTGACCCAGCCTGCTTGGCCTTCGAAGCTAATTCGGCAGCACACGGAGCGCTGGCGGTACAGACCCTCACGTTGCTAGATCCTACGAAGCCCACATGGCATGAAAGATCGGGGTCGAACGACATCTGAGCTGATGCCGACCCAGAGAACTCGGACTGCTGCATCAATCGTGCATCGACTACAATAATGCTCCTCCTTGCGCCGATAATGGGCAATCTCGGCGGCTTGCGCTGGAAGGACTGTCGCGGTCCCGATGGGGGAGGGGC
>JAABUY010006266.1_pt1 | contig 11676 bp, 12 predicted proteins | sample 5560271 | NCBI WGS metagenome assembly JAABUY01 (sample SAMN10711886, study PRJNA513374) | rock metagenome | isolation source: Antarctica rocks | place: Antarctica: Victoria Land, University Valley
TACTACATGATATTTACAATCGTACGTCGTATGAGAGGTCTTCCGATAGTTTTGCACATCCCAAAGATATTAAACTAAAGTCTTCGCCTAAAGGCGAGGGATTTTCCCCCAGAAACTGACATTAAATCCTCCATATTTGATCTTTATGGCATTACTGCAAGCGTTTTCAAAAAGTTGGTTTGTGTATTTTGCCGGTATGCTATCTGGGAAAAGGGACCGTACCTTTGTTCCATCACCGGTCCATAGCAAACCATTTCCAACGATGTTTCTTATCGAAAAAGTGGAATTGTACTTTTTATAATCTCGTAAAAGCTTTATTTGGTTTTTAACACCGGGACGGAATTTTTCCATTTTCAAGCCGGTTGTTTCCTGTTTATATGCAATGAATTTTCGGTAGTTATCTACCATTTCATTATCCAGTTTTTGTGGATAATTGTAATCTGGCCATCCTCGATCTAATAATTTTTTTATTTGAATAGATTCTCCAACTTCTGTAATTCCTGTTAAACGAGATGTTCCATTGGCAGACAATGCGTTATATTTTCCAGGGAATCCCATATGATCGTCATGGAAGTGAGTTATTAAAGCATAATCAATCTGATGATTTACTTTAGGCATTACGCTTTTTATAAAACTAACAATATGCGTTCCTGCCGATTTGTTAGAATTTGGGAGTGCTATTGGGTGAATTTCCCTTGGGTAATTTTCATTGATGGCTCCAGCATCTATTAACAAAGTAGTTCCATCCGGAAGTATAATGTAGCAGGAATTTCCTAAGCCGTAACTGATTTGATAAATATCCAGTTCGCCTTTTTTCCAAGGAGGTAAAGATTGTTTGGTTTGCCCAACCGACAGAAAAGTTGTAAATGCTAACGTTGCAAGGAGAATTATTCTTCGAAAAATATCCGATAAACTAAAGTTCTTCATAATATGAATTGTATTTATTTGGTTACCCGCTATTGTTCAGTTAAAAACGGTAAATACCTGTTTCAAACTATCCGTACAGATAATATCTCCACCACTGGAAAATATTCCTTTGTAGGAAGCGGTTAATTCGTTGTTTGGCAGTATATCCGCGCCACCCTGGGCACTAAAGGAAACCATAATACCCATATCGTGTATCTTGTCGTAAAAATTCTTATCCTGTAACTTAGATGGGGTTAATGCGATCAGATTCTGATGCGGCGAACCCGACTGTTCAATAGCTCTAATATTATCCCAACTATTAAAACCTAAAGCCATCATTAGGGTTGGGTATTTTTTGTTGAGTGCAACAGCGTCTTTGACAGTATAACAGATAACGAAAATATCATTTATGGTTTTTGTTGCGATCACTGCTTTCATTAATCGTTCGGGATCAGTACCTGGTTTCATATCTAAGGCGATTATCATCTTGTTTTTCTTAACAAACTGAAGCACTTGAGTTAGCAGAGGAACGTGCTGACCTTTTAGGATATTTCCATACGCGTCTTTGAGTTCAAATTGTTCGACTTCCTTTAAAAGAAATTTGTTTAAATTTTCTTTTCCGGTGGTCGTTCTATTCAAAGTTGAATCATGCAATAAGAGCAAAGCACTGTCTTTCGACATTCGTACGTCCATTTCCTGTATGACACATGGAGCGTATCGGTAAGTATATTTTAACGTTTCAAACCCGTTATCAGCGTATCCTCTACGTAGGGGAGACATGCGATGAGCCATAATGAGAGGCTTATTTTCTCCGGGTGTCCATTTAAAATATTGTTGTAAGGTTTGACCAGGCCTACGACATCCATTATCATCCTTTTTTATAACAGGCTTTGTTACAAAAAGTAAGCAAGCTGCTACATAAAAACAAATTCGAATCATACTCAAATAGGTTTATAGAATCCCTAAAAACTCACCCTATCCTCTTTTAAGGAGAGGATAGGGTGAGCCAAACAAACAAAGTGAATTTTTAGAAGTGTATATTATCAATATTTGACAGGCATAAAAAATTACGCCTATCAAAAAATGTTAGTTAAATGAATACCTCACGCCAAATTGAATCCGATAGCGGGAACTTGCGGCAGGATTAGCTACTGAACTTAAACCATTGTCCTGTATAAACTCACCCTGTTGCAGCAAAGCTGGGTTAACCTGGAATGTTGTCGGGCTTAACGCGGTTATAGGAGTCGGGTTTGCTATAGTATTTAACACGCCCCAATTTTTATTTAACAGGTTGGTGAAGTTTAAAATATCAACGGTAAACTCCAGCGTGTTTTTATTGGCATGCAACATTCCCGAGAAATCTTGAGCAAATTTCAGATCTGTTTGAAAATACCATGGTAACAATATGCCATTACGTTCAGCATATTGCCCTCGTCTGCTGCTCAAATATTTCGAGTCCGAGATGAAAGTATTAAGAGCATCCCATTGTTGTTGTACCGTAGCGGTTGAAGACGCTACCAGGTTTATTTGCGATTGAGTTGCAGGTACGAAAATTAAATCATTTATAGCAGCACCATCTTTGTTCACGTCACCCGAGCCGCCGTATCTGTAAGATCCGCGTCCTTGCTGCGCTGCTTCAAAAAATAACCCGATGCTTGATGACATTTTATTTTTGGCATAATTTATCTTGTAGTTGAAGCTGCCAACTATTCTATGTCTTAAATCAAAATCACCATAAGCTTCGACAGGAATATTGGGATTACCTGACACCGGGATAGCATTGAATGCTCCCCCTGGAGTAGTGCTTCTGAAGGTGAATGCATCTTTTGAAATCCCATATGTGTAGGCTACTGAAGCTGCAAAATTTGTGTTAAATTGTTTGTTAAATGATTGCGTAAAAAAAATCTGATGGCCAATGTTGGTATTACTTAATACGTACGCACCTGTAATAGACGGATTGATTCGGTTTGAAGCATACTGTATCCTTCCATCAGTTGCTGTTGTTGCAGTGTTATAGTTTAAATTTGCATCTAAGTAATAGGGGCTATTTATATCTTTACTATAAACAGCTTCAGTCGAGGAAACAACATTACCCGGCAACCTGGCGTCTAAACCCAAAGTACTACGCCATGTTTGCGGCATTTTAAAATTCGGCGATACAAGATCCAGTTCATAATTTTGAGCTAAAGCGCCATTTGCCGGTACATAAGCTTTTGGGTTAGGATTAAATGGGTAAGCAGCTGCAGCAGCGGCATTGGTAGCGGAAATAGCTCCTTCATTTAAACCATTGATAGCATATGCTTTTTCGATGTAAACAAATGGGATATTACCTGCAAACAAACCTGATCCACCTCGAAGTTGTAATGATCGGTCGCCGTTAATATCCCAGTTAAAACCAATACGGGGTGAAATAAGGACTTTTGTACCGGGCGTATTAGTCGTGTTATATGATTCGACACCACCTGTTGCATTTTGGAAGCTATAAGAAGCCACAGCAGTATTGTTTTCTGGTTTATTTAAAAACGACGTAACATCGCCCCTTATACCGGCTGTAATTTTCAAATTAGTGGCCGGAAAGAACTCATCCTGTACGTATATTCCTGTTTGTGCAAAACGGGGATGATCAATTGTCACAGGATTACCTGGCTGAACAGTATACCCTAAAGTATAGGCACTTGGTAACCCCTTGCCGGTACTTGCGCCGATTGGCGTTTGTGTACCCAATGGTGAGCTGTTGTAAAAATTGGCTAATGAGCTAAAGGTAAATGTCCCCTGTGGGTTGAGCGTAAATTCATTGCTGAAATCAAGGTATTGGTAACTTATTCCTGCAGATAATTTATGCTTGTCTAAATTAAATGTTATATCATCCTGAAACTGCAAAACGCTTTGGCTTACATGGTTATCCCGCGCCGCGAAATTTGTTCCAAATGTATAGGTATTGCCATTGTCGTTAATATTATTTGTCGGAAATAATGTGCCAAAATAACCCCGGTAGTCAGGTAGCGAGGTATACGATGAAAAAAAACGGTTGCTTATTTTATTACTAATGGTGCTGTTCCACTCACCAGTAATTGAATAAATGTCATTGTAACGAATATACCCGTTGTTGTAAAATCCTATCGCACTTAGCGTACTGCTGGCGCCGAAAGTTGCGCTTGCATTTAATTGATTGTATCGAATACTTACCTTGTTTTTATCATTTACATTCCAATCTAGTTTCACCAGGAATTTTTTGTTTTTAGTGGCTAAATTATAATTTTGATAGACACCCGGGTCATAATTGTAAGTAGATTGTAAATAGCCACTCAATGCATCTAAATCGCTGGCTTTAATATTGGATATATTACCCCCTGATAAGCCTGGTGCCGCCGCCTGAAAACTTGCGCCGGGTTGTGTGTTTGAAAATTGCTCGTAATTAGCAAAGAAAAATAATTTGTTTTTTATCAATGGACCACCTATGCGAAATCCAAAAGTATTTTCGTTGAATGGTGTATTTGCTAGAGTCGCATCTTTAACTTTTGTCCCAACTAGATTTTGATTGCGGAAAAAGTCATACACAGATCCTCTTACCTGATTATCCCCACTTCGGGTTACCGCATTTACGCTTGCTCCGGTAAAGCCGCCTTGCGTAACATTATACGGCGAAAGTTCAACTGCAATTTGATCGATAGCGTCCAAACTGATAGGCTGAGCATTCGTATTGGTGCCGGGTAAGTTATTGGTTTCAAACCCCAGGCCGAATGCGTTATTAAATGCAGCGCCGTCTACAGAGATGAAATTACTTTTGCTGCCTTTTCCCAACATGCCTTGCGAACCGGCTTGAGGCACTAGCCTGGTAAAATCATTCAAACTTCTCGATATAGTGGGTAAATTATCTATTGTTGACCTGTTAATTAAAAGGCCGGCCCCATTCTTCTTACTGTTTAACGTTTTATCTCCTTTTGAAGCTACGACAGTTACTTCTGCCAATTGCTGGCTTGCGTCTTTTAAAGTTACATTTAGCGTAAGGCTTTCCCCGAGTCCCACCATAGCATCATTAATAACTTCTTTTCCGTAACCTATATAAGTTATAGTGATGGTGTAAGGTCCGCCAACCCGTACACCTGGCAAATTAAACCGGCCATCAGCGCGTGTACTGGTCGAATACTTAGACCCAGAAGGTTGATGAACTGCCACAATAGTCACCCCCGGTAAGGTTATGCCCTTGGAATCAGTAATCCTACCCGATATGGTCCCGGTGGTTACCCCCTGTGCAAACACGTGTTGTGTTAGCAACAGCAGCGCTGAAAATAAAAGTAAAATTTTTTGTTTCATGGTTGTAAAATTGAGTTTCTTTTTTATTGCAGTTTTAATTACATAATACTCATTGCAATAATTGTTTAACCAATTTTACTTTCAATTTTAGATTGACTTTAGGAAGAAAAAATTTCAGAGAACGATCTGTTGGAAACCTAAAATAGCGGAAACCATGATTAATTTGGAAGTTTGGCCTTTTACTTGATAACTGGAGATCAAAAGTGGGATGGGTCCGACATCACTATACAGCATAGTTTGTTCAAAACCCGTTATTTAAACTATGAGTTATCGTGTAAAATTAAATCGATATTATTCTTTAAAACGAATGAGAAGGTTTGTTGGAGGGTAGTTAACAGCAGTATTGACGGTATGCCCCGAAATTAAAAATTTGAAATTGCAGGTTAAAGCGATATCGATTAGTATTTTATCCAAAGATTGATGATCGTACTCAAGATTAAGAAGAAGCTTTGGCGAAACATCCGAGGGACTATAACAAAAACGAAATTTGGTTTTTCTTTCAATAATTTTGAAAACCTGACTTGCTGTTAGATTACTAGATTTAAAACTAATGACGGTAAATTGTAACGCATTTCGTTTTTGGGCAATCGAAAAAGTTGACAGGCATATAAAAACAGCTGTTATCCATATTTTATTTTTCATTGCCGTAAAACGAAATTAATATCGCATCATCTTTTCGGGAATGTTTAAAATTAAGAGTAAAGCCGATCATATCTAATATTTCATCGATATTCTTGTTTTCAAATGTCCCAGTATATGTTTTGGTTGTTGTTTTACCCCCCTCAATAGTTAACTTGACATCATACGTGTCTGCTAACTTTTTTAATACATTGGCTATTGGTGCGTTATCAAATTCGATTGATTTTTTACTGGCGGCATTTCCCATGCCTGATTTTTTCACTTCCAGCTTATAATTGCCTTTGTTATAAACTGCTTCATCACCCTTGGTAAGTATCGTTTCATTTTTCGTTGCACGACCCTTTTGTACTGATACACTTCCTTCCGTTACTTTTATACTAAGCCCGTTAGTGGCCTTATTATTCATCGTTACATTAAAAACAGTTCCTATATCTTTTATAGTAAGTATGCCCGCCAATAAAACAAACGGCTTTTTACTATTATGAACAACTGTAAATGAAGCATCACCATTTAGCGTCACCTGGCGTGTTGAAGCAGAACCAAGCAACGAAGAATAACTTATTGTTGAATTTTCTAAAAGCTGAACTTTTGAACTGTCGGGCAAACTGATAATTTTTGTTTCACCTTTTTCGGTACTTATGGAAACAATCTTATCAGTTACAGACTCCTGATTTGACCTGGTTTTGGCAAACCAAACAGCACTGCCTGCGAGCAAAATCATGACAGCAGCGTATCCAATCCATCTTCTGCTTTTTTTTATTGAAACAATTGACGTGTTAACAGGTGGAAAAATTTCGTCTTTTAGTTTATTGTAAACTGCCTCCGAATCGGGTTTTTCATCGTAACTTTTAACTTCTTCGTTCCAATATTTATCAAACAAGTTTTCGTTATCGGTACCTTCCTCTTTTTCATTTTCTGGAGCCATAATTTGATTTGTAGTATATGTTATTGGAGCAATAATAATAATATACTCATTTTGCATTTAAAATTAAGGCTAATATCAAAAATAAAATTCCATTTTTAATTAATGCCGCTTTTAAAACCTTTCGCGCCCTGAATATCTGGTTCTCAACAGTTCTTCTTGAAACATGTAATTGTTCGGCAATTTCATAAGCCGATAAACCATTGTTAAAATTCATCAAGAAAACTGTACGTTGTTGATCTGGCAGTTCATTGATTGCCTCATTAACGCGATATTTTGTTTCCGAAAACCCAATATCTTCCTGAGTCTTATTTGAATAACCTGGCAGGTTATTATTTTCTGTACAATCAACAGTATGAAAATTTTTCTTTTCTTGTAATTTTTTTAAAGCGATTCTTTTTGCAATGGTATATAACAATCCATGTAATGATAACTCCTCATTTATTGTTTCCTTTTGTTTCCATAGCTGTAAAAAACTATCCTGAATTACATCTTCTGCCTCATCATTAGTCATTCCCATTCTCCGTGTAACAGTATAAATTTTCATATGAAATGAATCAAATAGCAGTTTAAAAGCGGCTTCTGATCCGCTTTTAATTCCGGCAACCAGTTCATCATTGTTGTTATTAAAATTCATATGACTGACTAATTAAATTGAAATAAGCATACTAATTTACAAAAGAACATTATCACTGACATCTCTACGTTAAATCTATATTAAGTTAAATATCAGATTTCCAACAACCCCAAATCGGGCTGCGCAAACTTATAAACCTGAAAATATATTGTTGTTTTAGTCTGAAAAATGCCATCAATCTTTGATATTTCCCCAATAAAGTCTTCTAAATGATCATTATCTCTACACATCACATCAACTTCAAGATCATAGTCTCCTGAGGTTCCTGCCAAAAAACTCACTTCTGGCATTTTAGCAATTTGCCTGGCGACTTGTTCTTTCATAGTTGCTGGTCTAACAAACACCGCAATATGGGCATAGGCCCTAAAACCAACTTTGGCCGGATCAACCCTCCCGATAATGCTGATGACTTTACCATCTAAAAGGCGGTTAAATCTGGTTCTAATAGTTCCTATCGACACTTTTAATTTATCAGCAATAATGGTGAAAGATGTCCTGCCATCATTTTGAAGATGGTTTAGGATTGCAAAATCCATTTCATCTAAAGATACTCCTGCTTTTATTTTATTTTTTTCCATTGGTTGTGAGTATTTGCCGAATATATACGCAATGACAAGTAATACAAATTATTTATTTTGAAGGGTTAAATATAAATATTTTGCAGAAACTAATAGCATTTTCTGCAAAATATTCACCAACCTCTTTAATAAACAAATTTTGTTGACACTAATTAGCTTACCAATAAATAATAATTATATGAAATACGATAGCGTTAAAAATTTTATCAATGGCAGTTTTGTGTGAACTTTATAATTATTTTGCCGGTTTTCTTCGGTGGTATTTTGCCGAAAGAAAGATTTGACCTGGCGAAGATCAGGCTGGTTGCAAGGTTTTGTTGCCAGGGCCGCCGAATACTTTTTGATCTTGTTTTTTTTCATCCAGTTGCAAAGGGTTGGTTCAGTCACCTTGTAACATCCGGCGATAAATTTCTGCGAGGAGCCGTTGCCAAGCAGTGCTTCGATCTCGGGCCGGAAAGCATCCAGCTTACTTTTGCCCGGTCCCTTGGGCCTGCCCAGCTGCACGCCGGAAAGGCGGATGGATTGCAGGGCTTCCTTTGTCCTTTTGCTGATCAGTTCGCGCTCGATCTCAGCGGCCATGGAAAAGACCATGGCCATGACTTTACTTTGGATAGTATTGTCCAGTTGCCAGCCGCCTTTGACGGTATAGATCCTGATACCTTTTTCCACTGCCAGGGAAATGATCCCATGTACTCCAGCATACTTCTGCCCAGCCGGGAAAACTCACTTAGTAAAATGGTATCGCCTTTTTTCAGTTCTTAAGAAGTGGCCCGATCTTGCGCTGCTTCCAGGATACCTTTCCGGAAACTTTCTCCTCGACGAACTCGGCCCTGCCGAGGTTCTTGTCATTAGACAGGTGCAGGATGTCGGCCTTGTTCTTTTCTAGGTTCTGGTCCAGGGTTAGAGACGCGTAAATAAGCAATTGTACGGGGCATTTTCAGGTGATTAGAAGAAAGCCTAAAATTAACTATTTTATGATAAGATTCTGTAACAAATAAATGTCTGGTTTCCTCTAATGATTATTACCTCAAATATGAAGGTTTATTTGATAATACATTTTCTCTTTTTGCAGGCATCTATACCTATATGTTATAAGGTATGGCAATCTCAATGTTGAGTGAGTGAACAGTATGGATTTAACCCAAATGCCGAATAGCTTAAATAACGGCAAAACATAGTTGAAGAAAAACGGCAACTTATCAATAAAGTTCACACGGTTTTCTTGCTATTCAACAATCGTTACACTTAAAGGTGTGAAAAATCAGATTAGGTGTAATTGGATTGATGTAATAGTTTAATGTAACAACTAAAAGAGAAAAAACGGGCATTTATCCTGTAAGTCGTGATTACACGAATACGTTCGTTTAAATGAACAGTCGGAATATTTCTTTAAAAGAAAATTGTCGGATTATTCTAAGAATCAGTATCTAGTAAGCTTTTTATGTTACCTAAAAATACCGACACAACTGACTACTTAATTTCATTTGTAATAGCAGATGAAAACACATCTTTTGTAGTTGAACGGTTAAATATTCTTAAAAACGAAGTGCGTATTTTGTATTGTTTAATTTGGACAATACAAAAAAGCGAAGTACACATCTTGTATTGCCTGTTTCCAAAAGGCTTGCTTTTTAAACCAAGATAGCTTAGTCAAAATTCTGATTTTAAACTTATTATTGCTATATACAAATTGCTGTTTGACTTTTCGATAATATAATAGCTTTGTAAGTGACATGCCGAAAGGTGCGTCAATACACGAGTTGTGTGCAAGCTTACTGACAACCTTCTAATATGAACTACTTTGAATTCGCAGACAAATATTTTGAAAAAAACAAAGACATATTTAACGATATAACAAAATTTGCTGACAAAAGACAACTCAACTTGTTTGACAGATTGCGTACTGACAACAACGAGGTTAATTTTTTGTCTTGGCTAAGTGAAATGAAATTTGGACTAAAGTTGAATAATTTCTTTAGTACTATTTTTTATGACAAACCTTCCAAAAACCTGACTGGATAGTTTCAGCGAATGAACAGACAATTATTTCTGAAGTTGTGAGGATAAATCTTGACGAAAAAATACTTAGACATAAAATAGAAGAGTTTAAAAATCCACCGCCAAAGGATAAAACAGTCATTGCAACGATTTCACATTCTAAAGTTCTTGATGGGAAATATTTTTATGGAGGCCGTGATAAAATTGTAAAAAAGGAAAGCATTTACAGACAATTAATTAAAAGAAAAAATTATCCATTTATAGTCTGCGTTGACGCTCAAGAAATTGAGCTTTATTCTTTTTATAATGACTTCACAGACTTTTTCATAGCTGATGGTAAAAATGGATATTTTTATACAGACCTTGATTTTGGACAAAATGTTAGCGGATTGTTTGTATTAGTTCCTTTTGACGGTTATAAGTATATTCCTAACCCTAATGCGATTAATAAGTTGCATCCAAACAATTTAGAAGGACTGTTTAAAATGTGTGATTGACAAAGCCAGCACACAACATTGGTTTGGCAAAAAACCGGCTGACGGAAGTTATTGAACTTTTGTTTTGCTATTTGGCTTCAGTTTCAACATGATGTTAAAAATTTAGCCGGTAAAAGAAGCATCAACATTTGATTATAAAATTATATGACTGTCCGCAATTTGTACCATGGATAAATAATGATTAAATTTAGGGATAAAACGGATATCGAATGAATTTAGACGGTTTCACAAAAACCTACCCGGATGAACTAAGCTGTATAGAAGCGGTTAAGACAAAACGCCTGTCTATGGGTTTGAAATGCAAGAAATGTAGCCATACCGAACATTATTTTCGAAAGGGGGACCTAAAATTTGAATGCAAAAAGTGCCACAGCCGCCAAGGCCTGCGTGCCGGGACAGTGATGGAAAACACCAATCTTCCTATCCGTTACCGGCTGATGGCCGTTCATTTAATGGGTGTAACCAAAAAAGGGTTTTCAGCTTTAGAAATGCAACGCCTGACCGGGCATAAACGTTATGAACCGATTTGGTACATGGTGCACAAAATCAGGCGCATGATGGGTAAGCGGGACGATGCCTGTCAGCTGTCTGGTCATATTGAGATAGACGAAGGCTTTTTTGAACGCGTAGATGACAAAGAGGCAATCACCACCAACAAGCAAAAGACAGCCTCCGAAGGCGACAAGGGCAATAAACGAGGCCGTGGAAGTGAAAAACAGACTAAAGTACTGGTTATGGCCGGATCAAAACCTTCAAAAGAAGGTTCCAAAAAAGGAAAACCCGATAGAAAAGTAGGTTGTTTGAAGATGAAGGTAATGGAGGGTTTGAAAGCTTCCAGCATCAATGAAACAATAAAAAAGGATGTTAAGGCCGGTACAAGTGCCCAAACAGATGGATACAGGGGACACAACAAACTTAAAGAGGCACTGGCAAACCATGCCGTTATTGTTGAACCGGACAAAAAGAAAGCAGCCAAGCTGTTTCCCTGGGTAAACAGAACAATAAGCAATGCCAAGAAAGTACTTTTATGTAATCACCATAATGGCATCAATAATAACTTTGTACAGAACTATCTTGATGGGTTCTGTTATAAATTTAACCGAAGATACTTTGGTGATAAATTGTTCGACAGGCTAGTTGTAGCAGCTTTAGGAACCACTTGGTATTAATTGCGGATAGTCAGAT
>JAABUY010006268.1_pt1 | contig 11673 bp, 9 predicted proteins | sample 5560271 | NCBI WGS metagenome assembly JAABUY01 (sample SAMN10711886, study PRJNA513374) | rock metagenome | isolation source: Antarctica rocks | place: Antarctica: Victoria Land, University Valley
TCGCTGGCAGTGCCGGGCACGGGCAGGCGGGCGGGGCAGGCCGGCCAGGCGGCACCAGGAGGCATTGCAGCTGGGTCTTCTTGCATGCTTGTGCCACGCTCTTTTCGGGTGGAACAGAAGGCGATATGGGAGTCGGGCTGTGTCCTGGTCACGCGCTCGCTGTGCGAGCGTGGGCCTGAGCGCTGCGTGCCTGCCTGCAGACCGGCAAGGGCCTGGCGGCGCCGCCGCCGTTCACGCTGGCGGACATCAAGGCGGCCATCCCCGCGCACTGCTTCGTCAAGGACACATGGCGGTCCATGGCGTTCCTGGCGCGCGACGTGGCAGTCGTGTTTGGCCTGGCGGCCGGCGCGTACGCGGCGAACAACTGGTGCGCGCCCGCACCCAATGTCGGCAGCTCTGCTGCCTGGCTGCGCCCGCTGCCTGCGCTGGCAGCCTCAACAGGCGGCGGCAGGCTGAGGAGCGGCGGCAGATTGATATCCCGGTCGTGCGTGCGCTTGCATGGCGCCTGCGCCCGCCCCGCTGCCTCGCGCGGCATGCTGAGGCGCGCCGCGCGCGGGCCAGGGCGCTGTGGCCGCTGTACTGGCTGGCGCAGGGCACGATGTTCTGGGCGCTCTTCGTGGTCGGCCACGACTGGTGCGGCGTCCCCTCTTGACAGCCCTCGCATGCGCTCTAGCTGGCAGGCAGCGCGAGCGGTCGGGCGTCTGGCCAGCAGCTTGTGTGTCGCCTGCGCTGCGCCCGCGTGCCCTGGCGGTGTCCTTCGCCCCTGACCCGGCGCGGCGCGCGTGCGCAGCGGTCACCAGAGCTTCTCCAGCAACAAGGCGCTCAACGACTTTGTTGGGAACGTGGTGCACTCGTCCATCCTGGTGCCCTACCACGGCTGGCGCGTGAGCCACCGCACGCACCACGGCAACCACGGCCACGTGGAGAACGACGAGTCCTGGCACCCGGTGTCCAAGGGCATCTACGACGGCATGGCGCGCCCCGCCTGCATGCTCTTGCATATGGACCGCCACCTACCTGGCATGCTGTCTTGTCGTGCGCACAGGCCGCTGGCGGCGGCGCCCGGGACCGTGCTTTGTCAGGCATCAGCGGCGTGCCCGCCACTGCGCCGACACCCGCACCCTGTTGTATGTCGATCAGCCCTTCGGTGGCGAGGTGCAGTACAAGGGTATGGCCGCCCAGAGACGCGAGCGGCTTGTGTCGCACGTCGGGCCCGCAGGAGCCCCTGGCGCGGCTGGGGCGGCTGTCGTTCCCGGCGGCGCTGTTCGCGTACCCGTTCTACCTCTGGAAGCGCAGCCCGGGCAAGGAGGGCTCGCACTTTGACCTTGCCTGCAACCTGTTCACGGCGGGCGAGCGCAACATGGTGCGGCGCCCCGCTCGGGCTGTGATTGGCCGGGGTGAGCGCGTGGGCCGGGCAGGGCTGCAGGCCATGCTGCTCATGTCACGCGGGAAGGGCGCCCGGGCAGCCGGAGGGAGGGCCTGCTGCATGCATCGTGCGCCGCGTGGCTCAGCAGGGCGGGCGCGGGCGGAGGCGGGGGAGCGTGACAGGCGGGCGCTGCGTTCGCCTTGCACCCGCGGCCGTGTCCCAGCGCAGCCCAGCAGGCGCTCGAGATGCGTGCACGCGGGCGGCCGCACGGCGGCGGCGAGTGGACAGAGGCGCGCGCGCGCGCGCAGGTGCGCACCAGCAACGCGTTCAACCTGGGCATGGTGGCCGTGCTGGCGGCGTGCACGGTCGCGCTCGGCCCGCTGGCCACGTTCAAGCTGTACTTTGTGCCGTACTGGGTGAACGTGGTCTGGCTCGACCTGGTGACCTACCTGCACCACCACGGCGCCCAGGACGAAGGCGAGAAGATCCCCTGGTACCGCGGCTCGGTGCGCCCACCCCCGGGCCCGGCCGCATGTCTGGCGCCGCGAGGGGGCGCCCGTGGCGCAGGCAGGGGCTGGGCGTGCACTGCAGGGGTGGGCGCCTCGTGTCCCGCCGCGCGTGCGGAGGTGTGTCACGATTGGGCCGAGCAGTGAGCGCATTCAAGTCAGGCATGCGCTTCACAGCACAGCTGCGGGCGCCGCTGCGTACCGCTGAGGGCTGTGCTTGAGCTCGCGGCGCGCCACCGGGCGCGCAGGAGTGGAGCTACCTGCGCGGCGGCCTGTCCACCATCGACCGGGATTTTGGCGTGTTCAACAAGATCCACCACGACATCGGCACGCACGTGCTGCACCACCTGTTCCCGCAGATCCCGCACTACCACCTGGAGGAGGCCACCGAGGTGGGCCCCTGCTCGCCACGTTGCGGCGCGCTGTTTGGCCCGCCGCGCTGCTCGGCTCGCTGTTGCCCCAGCGGTTGAGAGAGCAGGGCATGCAGCGGGGGGTCTGGCAGAGTGCTACCGGCGGCTGTCGCAACTGTGACAGGATGCGACGGCTCAGGCGCGTGCTCCAAGGCACCAGGTGGCCAGCGCGGCGGGTGCCACATAGGAGGGCGCCGGAGTTGGTAGCCATGGGCAGGGCAGTGGGCGGCGGGCCTGTCAAGGCCTCCCGCGCGCTCACGCCGCCGGCGCTGATGCAAGCAGTGACCCTACCCCTATCTGCCAAGGCCCACGCGCGCTCACGTCGCCGGGCGCGGACGCAGGCGGTGAAGCCGGTGCTGGGCAAGTACTACCGGGAGCCTGCCAAGTCGCCGGGCCCCATCCCGGTGCACCTGCTGGCGCCGCTGGTGCGCTCCTTCAAGAACGACCACTACGTGGAGGACACCGGCGACATCGTCTTTTACAAGCGCGACCCCGCGTTCGGCCGGCCGCAGCCCGCCAAGTGAGCGGCGGCGCGGCGCGGCGCGCGGCGGGGCAGCAGGGGGTTGTTTCTATCTCGGCCTCATTCTTTCCAGGCTGTGTGACGGGCCTATGGTTTAGTTATTAGCAGGACGGCGTGCAGGCGCGCGCGGGCCCCGCCGGGCAGCAGGGTTCGCGCCGCCTGTCTGCGGGACCGAATTCTTCGGGCGCGCCACGCGCCTGCGCTGGCCGCCCCGGGTCAGCTTCCGCGTCAGGCTGGGTCGATGCGTAGTGTCGTGGCGTATTGTGGTGGTCGCGGCGGCGCTCGGTGCCGTACTGGCGTGGCATCTGCCATGCGCCCAGGCGCATGCCCGCCTGCACTGAGGCCAGGACCCACAGGGGCCCGCGCTTTGGTTGCTGTGCGCTGCGCGGTGCCTCTGTGACCTGCCAGCAGGGTATCGGTGGGGGTGCAGCGCGCTGGCAAACAGCGCGCGTGCGGTGGCTCATGCCCCGCACCATTGGTTACTGCAGAGCGCAGAGCGAGCTCGGCGCTCGCACTGCTGGCTACCAAAGCGCATTGCAGGCTTTGGACTCGCAGGTCTCAGCTTGCGATGCGCAAAAACTGCCTCTCATTGTCTGGTGGTTGGTGCTTGTGGCACCCTGTCTGTGGCTTCCGTGGCAATATTCTTTGTAGGCGTAGTTGCCCCTCGGCGAGGGCAGGGGGCCCGCGCCGTCTGAGCGGGGCGGTCGAGTTCTCGTCACTACGCGAGCATGGTGCGGTGGGGCAGCTGGGATTCGCGTCGCGCCTATCGCGGCGCCCAGCGCCGGGGCAGACCCGGGCCAGCAGCGCGGTAGTGCAGGGACAGTAGGCTGCGGGCGGGCAGGAGCCCGCCGCAGGGCGCGCGCAGTTGCGCGGGAAAGCTCTGTCGTTTGCACTTGCACGTCGTCTGCCGCCGCTTGCGGTGGCTGTCTCCGTGAACTTGCAAGGTGCCTTCCGGTTGGCCTGCTGGGCGGGCGCGCAGGGGCCATGCATAGGGCCCTGCCCGGCTGACAGGCGAGCGCGAAGGATGCGCACCAGCGCGTAGCATGCCCGCTGGCCTTGTCGACTCCCGCGCATGCGTTGTATCAGACTGTGGTGTCCGCGGCATGCAGGCGCTCACTTCGTGGCGCAACACCTGTGTGCTGCTCTCATAACGCCTGCCTCCCTCTGTGTGTGTACAAATACAGTGTAAAGTCGTGCTTGTCGCACTTGCAGCAGTGACGTGCATGCCAGGCCCAGCTGTGGTCTTGCTGTGAATGTTGACAGAAACGGCAAGCAAGCTCGCCTCAGAATGGTGCAGGCTTACTCTATTCACAGCAGTCCTGCAAGAGGCTAACCTGAAACTTGAGATTATAGAACGGCCACGCGTCAGCAGAGGCAGTGCAGCCCAAGCATGGCAGCCTGCTGACAAGAGCCAACGAGGCGCATGCCACCGGTCCGCCTATGCACAGCAAGTTGCCGTCCGCGAGTTGAGGGCACTGACTCGCGCAGGCGCACCAGACCCGGCGCACCTGGGTGGGTGCCCGGGCAAAGCTGCCACCCCAACTCCCAACGGCGACAACCTGCATCCCAATGGCTACAACCTGCACACGGCCGCTGCACGCGGGCGGTCAGCCCCGCAGCTGTCTGGGCGGCCAAGGCCGCAGGGCTCGCTGCCCAGCAAAGGCACGCGAGCGGGCGGCCGGCGGCCGACGGGTGGGGCGCCGCGGCCGGCGCCGCCCGCTTCCGCAGCGCGCGCCAGCCCCAGCTCCGGCTCGCGCAGGCGGCAGGCAGGTCGCTCAGCAATCGCGCAGCGGGCCCATGGCGCGACTCCCGGGCTCACTCCTCCGCGCGCTCCAGCTCGGCCACCATGTCGGCCAGCTCGGCCTCGCTCTTGAGGCCGGCCGCGTGGCCCAGGAAGGCGGGCGCCTCGGAGAACGCGCCCAGCACCGACAGCTTGGCGGCCACCTCGGCCGCCTTGCCGCCGCCGACCGCGCCGCTCTCCAGCACGCGCTCCAGGCGCGCGGTCTCGCCGGGCAGGTAGCCGTCGCCCTGCGCCGCGGCGGCGCCCCGTCAGGGTCGGGCCGACCTGGCCATGCCCCGACGCGTCGGCACCGTGCTGGCATCAGCCGCATGGCCCCCCGGCTCCGAGCTCGCGGCCCGGATGCGTCCACCGCTGCACGCCCGCCAAGCGGCGATGCGACGAGGCCGCTCACCGGCGCGGCCCCACAGCAGCCCTGCGTTGCAGGGTTAGGGTCTGCGGCGCGCCCACCTTCTCGAGCGCCTTGGAGGCGAAGCGCACGTACAGCTTGGCATGCTCGGCCTCCTCTGGGCTGGTCAGCTCCGCCGCCGCGGCCTTCAGCGCCTCCAGCGCGCCCTCCTTGTCTGCCTGGCGCGCCGCGCCGGCCCGGTCACGGCGCGCTCGCAGCAGGCGCGGCGAGGCGCGCTCCAGCCCGGCACGCCGTGCGGGCGTGCCCCTAGCAGACCAGGGCCCGCCGTGTGCTGCGGCGCATGCGGCACCCGGGGAGGCGCCGTGGCGCGTGTCGTGCACACGCGCAGCCCGGAGCGCCGACGACACGGCCCTGCCGTGCTCGCGGCGCGCCCGTGGCCAGGACGGCAGCGGCCTGACCGCCACAGGCGCAGGGCGCCACCCGACAGGACCGGCCACCGCACGCCAGGCGCGATCACAACGCCGACCACCTCGTGCCCTCTGCTCAGGAACGCACGAGCCCGGAGCAGCGCCCAGCCCCCCGCCCCGCCCGGCGGCGCCCGGGCGGCGCGCCTCGTGCGGGAACGCGGCGGCCAGGCGGTCCAGCGACGGCACGCGCGCAAAGCCCTTGTCCTCCGCGAGCTTGCCCTGGATGAACGACATAAAGGCCTCGGCTGTGCGCCCGCCCGCGTAGCTGCGCGCACGGCGCGGCCGGGTTGACGGGCCGCGCGCGAGGCGCCAGCAGCACGCGGCGGGCGCGGCCCCGACAGGCCTGGCCGGGCCGTGCGCGCCGCACGCGCAGCTCCACGGCATCCGACGCAGCAACGGCTGGGCCATGCACGCAATGTACGGGTGCGGGGCGGCGCGCGCGGGGCGCACTCGTCGGGCGAGCTGACGGGCTTGCCGCGCGAGAACCACTTGAGCGTCGGGAAGCCCTGCGCGCGTGCATCCGGGCGTCGGCCACGGCCGCGTCGCCAGGCCAGGTCGGGAACAGCAGCTTGTGCGGCGGCATGCATCCAGCGACGCCCGCACGCCACCAGGGAGGCCGCCCATGCATGCAGCGTGCATGGGTGCAGCACGCTGCAGGGGTGACGAGCGGGCGCGCGCCGTCACGCCAAAGCGCTCGCCGATCTCGCGGTGCGCGTCGGCGTCCACCTGCGCGTGCCGACAGGTGTCAAGCGCTCCCGCCACCGCCAGCCGGGTGCCGCCCCCGCGGACCGGCGAGCGCCGCACAAGTGGATGCTGTGAGACTTGGGCTCCGCACTCGCAGGTTTCGAGGCCGCTCGCAGGATTCGAGGCCGCTCGCAGGGATTGAGGGCCGCTCGCCGACAGCGGTGGGCCCCGGGGCGGGCCGTCCGCGCACCTTGGCGACGACGACGCGGCTGCTCAGCTTGGGGTCGCCGCTGACCTGGGCGCCCAGCTTCTTGAACTCGGGCGTCAGGTGCTTGCAGTGGCCGCACCTGCGCGCCGGCGGGGCGGCGCGCGCGGTGAGTCGCGCGCCGACCGGATCCGCTTGCGCGCCGTCGGCGACGGGGCGCTTCGGCTGAGCGACCGCGCGGCAGCCAAAGTGAGGTAAGCTATATGCACACACACACACATGTGCCTGCTGCAAACAGCGTCGCAGCGTCCCGGCGCAGCACGGCCGCCCTGCGGGCACGCTCACAGCCCGGCCGCGGGCCGCCAGCGCACCAGGGCGCGTAGAACTCCACCAGCGCATGCTTGCCTCCCGTGACCACCTTGTCGAAGGTCTCCGGCGCTGCGGGGGCCAGGGAACGCCCAGTCAGCCGCAGCAGCGCTGGTGCTCCCAGATCAGCTGTTGCAGGCCGCGATCACGAGCCAACGGGCGGTGGATCACGCGCCCGCCACGCATCAAACTTGCACAGCAACCAGCAGACAGCGCGGCAGGACGCAGAGCCGGGGTGTGGCTCACTCAGGTCGTGCACGCCAGCCAGGGACTCGGTGGGATCGCCGGAGGCGCGGCAGGTGGTTGCCGCTGCCAGGGCCAGCAAGGTGGCCAGGACTGCCTTGACGTCCATCTCTGCTAGTACTCACAGGCACGCGTGCTGCTGTCGCTGGTAATATTCCCGTCTACCTTCTCACCACCTTGCCTCCACCTTGACGCGGCCCCGACAACCCATTGGTCTCCTCAAGCCTAGCTAGGCTCGCCGGTGCCAGCCTTGGTCCCCCAAGGCCCCTGCCTCCTTCCAGGCCGCACCCACTGCAGGAACACTTGCTTCCAGCCGCCGTGCTCTGAATTGGCTGCGCCTGTCAGTGACCACCGGCACCGCGGCTGTGCATAACCTAGCTCGGTTACGCGCGCGACAGCTGCAGCGCGGGGCGCCAGCAGCCTGCAGTGCTGTCGCGGGCGGGCGCTGTCGGGACACGTGCGACGGCGTGCAGGCATGAGCGAGGCCAGGCCGGCGTAGCGGCTGGGCTGGATGCGGGCGAGCGGGTGACGCGCGGTCGGGAGCATGGGCATTGCCCAGGCCTGGGAGGACCTGTGCGAGCTCGTCAACGTCAAGTTCGGCGAGTCGCAGGCGCGGGCCGCATGCACGCTCCCTGCGTGGGCCGTTGCGCCTGCGCCGCACCCAGCGCGCGCTTAAGGCCTCCGCGCCGCTGCCGGCAGGCGGGCAAGTACTTCAAGGTGAAGGAGCGCAAGTCATGCCTCACGACGGAGCTGCGGGCGGGGACGGTGACGTTCCTCACGGCGCGCCCGCCAGCTTCGTCGGGCCCACGCAGCGCCGTCCGCCCCCAGCCGCAGCGCCCGCGCTCGGGCCTCCTTGAGTGCGCGCCTGAGCGCGGCTAATGCGCGCGCAGATGGCATACATCCTCGCCGTCAACGCATCCATTATCTCGCAGACCGGAGGGCCGTGCTCCGCAGCAGACTGCACGGTGCGGGCAGCGCGCGCTCGGCGGCGGGCCGCCGCCCCGCTCCGCGAGCGCGGGGCGCGCTCACCACAATTCCCCCGTCGTGCGCTGCAGGGGCCCGACAAGTCCGATGACTGCGTGTGGCCGGACGTCAACGGCATCACGGACCCGGGCTACGATGCGTGCATGGTGCCGCCCGCTGGCGCCCGACGCAGAAGCCCTGGGGGCCTGCCTGCAGCCCCTGCACGCGCTGGCTTGTAGCCCGCTCGCACCTGCCGCCCGCGAGCCCGGCCTGGCGGCCGCCAGCGAGCTCAGCGCACGCCCACGGGCGGTCTCTGGGCGCGGCAGGAGAGCGTGCGGCGCAGCCTGGTAACGGCGACGGCGGCCAGCTCGTGCCTGGCGTCGCTGCTGATGGGCTTGGGCGCCAACCTGCCGATCGCGGCCGCGCCCGGCATGGGCCTCAACGCCTACTTCCTCACGGTCGTCGGCGAGCGTGGCAGCGGGCGGGTGCGCCGCGGGCCGGCGCCCGGGTCCCGCGCTGAAGGGCTCGGCTAAGCGCGGGCAGCATGTTTTTCAGCGCTGCCGCGGGCGGCGTGCGCGGCGCGCGGGATGCGCAGCGGGCGAGCGGCCTCTGGGGGTGCCTGCAGTGCGTGCCGGAGTTGAGAGCGCGCTGGGCGGAGCGAGCGCCGGGTGCGCTGCTGGGGGCCGGGCGACGGCGGCCTGGGGCGCGCGCTGACGTCGCGCGCGTCGCGCGCAGGTGAGCTACCAGACCGCGCTGGGAGCGGTGTTTGTCGGTGCGCGCCCCGTCTGGGGCCTCGCGCTGTTTGCCCGCTCTGCCCTTCGTGTGCGCCGCCGCTCGCGTGCACGCTGCGGCGGCCGCCGAGTGCGTGCCGCGCAGCCCCGGCGCCGCTGCGCTGCCTGCACACCGCGCACCGCCAGCGCGCCGCACATACAAATTTAGCCCTGCGACGGCCGGCGGCGCGGCGGGGCTGCAATAGGGTAAGTTAGGGTCCCAGTGGCCAACCGCGCGCGCGCGCGGGCCGCGCAGAGGGCATCATCTTCGTGATCCTGGCGGTGACGGGCCTGCGCATGCGCCTCATCCGCATGGTCCCGCGCTCCATCATGCTCGCCACGTCCGCCGGCATCGGGCTCTACCTGGTGCGCCGCGCGCCGAGCCCTGCCCGTGCGCGGGCTGCAGGGGCGGGGCAGCGGCGGCGGCGGTAGCCCACAGACGTGCAGGTCTTGCTGGTCACGCGGGTGGATGTCAGATATTCTCTCGCGCCCGCAGTTGCAGGGAGCCTGGTCCAAGGGCGCGCGCCCCGCGCGCCTCTGGGCAGGCGCGTGGCGGCACGCCTGCCGGCGGCCCTTCCAGGCGTGGGCTCGCAGGGGCGCAGCCGGCGCCGGCGCGGCGCGGACGCGCCCACCGCGCCACCGGCAGGCAGCGGGCGCCGCTCCGGGCAGGGTTGTGCGCGGCGCGCCGGCCGCGCCGGGCGCGCGCACACAGAGCAGGCGCACGCGCGCAGAGCGGGCGCCGCGCGCGCAGGCGTTCCTGGGCCTGCAGCGCACAGAGGGCCTGGGCGTGATGTCGTACGAGCCCAGCACGCTGGTGACGCTCGGCGGCTGCCCGCCCAAGCACGAGGCGCGCATCTGCCCCCCGGCCCGCCCGCCTGTCCCCCGCTCCGCTCGCGGGAGCCCGCGCGCGGCCTGCCGCGCCCCGGTGGCGGCGCTGCAGGCGCTGCGCCGCGGCGCCCGGCCGCCGCGCGCGCGGGCGCTCGCAGCTCGGCGGCGCGCGGCGCCTGGCGGCCAGGCGCCGACTGCACAGCCGCCCGCTGCGCGGCCGGACCGCGTTCTCATGCGCCCTGCGCCGGCGCCGCATCGATGCGGCCCCGGCGGCGGCGCCAGGGGCGGCGGGGCTGCGCCGCGGCGGATAGCGGCGCGGCGGCGGAGCGCGCGCAGGGGCCGGCGCGCGCCGCCGGCGGCGTGCGGCATGCCCGCTGCATGGCGGCGGGCGCTGAGGCCGCGCGCCTCCGCGCGCGCAGACGCACGTGTACATGGTTGCCGATCCGAGCCAGGTCTGCCAGCTGGTGCCGGGCGCGACGGTGATGACCGCGATGGGCCCCGCGATGGTGAACGCGAGCGCGGTCGCGCTCGGCCTCGGGCCGCCGGCGAGCGTGTCCTTCTGCGCGGGCGGCAAAATGACGAACGCCAGCCTGTGGCTCGGCATCGCGGGGCTGCTCGTCATGGCCGTGCTCATGTCGCGCAGCTACAAGGGGCCCATCATCCTGGGTGCGCGCGCCGGCCTCCCGCGAGCGCGGCGGCGCGCATGCAGCCGCCCGGCGACACAGCTGGCCCGCCTGGTGTGTTGCTGCAGCCGCCGCTCGCGGGGACGGCGCTGCTTGCGACATGCATGACGCGGCGGCAGCGTGCTGTGCATGGGCTGCGTCCAGAACGCGTTCATGGGTGCGCCCTGCGCAAACGCAGGGCGGGTGGACTGTTGCGTACGGAACGAGGCGCCCGTGACATGTGCGCGAGCGCGCGCAGGCATCGCTTTCGTGACGATCATCGCCTGGATCCCCGGGCACTCGGCGTCGTACCTGGGCTCGTCCTCCAGCATCCCAGGCGCGCCGGGCCGCCGCGCTGTCGGCGCGGCCCACGGCCGGGCGCGGCCGACGCGCCGCCCGCCTGCGGCGCGGCCCGTCGCTGCGGGCAGGGTCCTGGGGCGAGCCCGGGGGCGCGTGCACAGGCGGCGCGGGTCGCGCGCCCGGGCCTCGCGACCCTATACCCTACCCTATCTCAAGGCCCGGCGGTGACCCCGGAGCCGCGCGCCGCAGGCGGCGCGGAACGCATGGAATTCTTCCGGAGGGTCGTCGACTGGCCGTCACTCAAGGCGACGGGCGCGAAGCTGTCGTTCCAGGGCTTTGTGACGGGCGAGCTGTGGATCGCGCTGGTCACGTTCCTGTACATCGACTTCCTGGACACGACCGGCACGCTGTTCTCCATGGCGTCCTTCATCAACAACTACATCCCGGGCGCGCGCGCGGCCCCGGCCGGCGCTGAGCCAGCGGCGCCATGCTGCGACGGGGTCATCCCCTGCGGCAGGCTCGTCGTGCCGGAATGCTGGCTCGTGGAGACCTGGGGCCAGGGGGTAGGACTGGGAGGCGTGGCCAGGCACATACGCCCGAGCCTCTCCGGCGCCCGCGCGGCGGGTCCGCGCACGCGCGCGTGCGACGGGAGCGAGCGCGCTGCCGCGGGCACTGCAGCCTAGGCTCTGTCAAGAGGCGAGGCGGACCCGGAGGCGGCCGCGCCCGCCTGTGACGACTTGCGGGCGGCGCGCGCGCAGGCTTTGTGGGCGCGAATAAGGAGTTCCCGCGGCAGACATTTGCGTTCTCGGTTGACGGCATTGCCAGCATCATCGGCAGCCTCATGGGCACCTCGCCGGTGCGGCCCGCGCCGGCCCCCCCGACCCACGCGCCCATGCCTTTGTCCCGCCCAGGCGTGCGACCTGCGGCGCGCACAGCAACGCTGGCGTGCGCGGCGCGCCTGGCCGCGGCGTCGCAGGCGGGCGCGGCCTGCGGTGGTCTGCGGTGGTCGGGCTGGGCAGGTGGGAGCAGAGGGAGCGCGCGGCGCGCAGGAGCAGCGCGGCCGCCAGGGGTAGGGTAGGATACGGAAGGCTAGGCAGCCCTGTGATAGCGTTAGGTCATACGCGGGCGCAAGGGCGGGCGCGCGCGCAGGTGGCGGCGTTCATCGAGAGCGCGGCAGGCATCCGGGAGGGCGGCCGCACGGGCCTGACCGCGCTGACGGCCGCCTGGTGGTTCTTT
>JAABUY010006271.1_pt1 | contig 11667 bp, 22 predicted proteins | sample 5560271 | NCBI WGS metagenome assembly JAABUY01 (sample SAMN10711886, study PRJNA513374) | rock metagenome | isolation source: Antarctica rocks | place: Antarctica: Victoria Land, University Valley
CTAAGGTTGTTGGTGCACACTGGACAATACAAATGACCAACTTACTTGGTACGACTCTGAATTGGGCAGAGCTATGCTTGTGTATGAGCCTTTTACCACGCCATACTTGTCTGCTATGGTGTCTGCAGTGAAGACAGAGCCAGCAGCATCACCCCTTGCACGCATCCAAGCCTGCAGCGTGGTCAGCATATGCTGTCAGCACCTTGTGTTGATCTGTCAGCACTCCTGGTAGCACTACAGGTCACTCACAGTGGAGCGCTTTGGCTACATGTAAGCATGAAAGTCAGAGCCAGGGTGCATAAGTAATGCTTTCAAACCAAGTGCCTTGACAAATCATGGAGGCTTGCTTACATCAAAGCCAGCCGTATGGCTCTGTTCTATGGGTGATTGCCGGACAGTTATCTGTTCAGACAAGGTTGCGCTGGCCATTGTTGATGGTACACTGCCTGCGTCCCTGAAGTTGCCTGCAAACCATTCAACCAAGTGGCTTGTAGATGAACTCATGAAATGTGTGAAGAGAGTTGTTGATAGTTGCAAGGCAATCTTGTACAGGGTGCATGTAATTTTGCCAGAATGTTGGCAACGTTGGCAGCAACAGGTATTACCACGTCCAAAGCTTTGCCTGAGCTGCTCCTCAACAGATAGCTGTATCTTTCCTGTTGTATCATAGGTGTCTTTCTGCAAGTGACACAAGGCGTCAAACACAACTTACAGCCTATCGCCCCAGGCATGATCATCCTGAGGATGTGACAGAAACTGTAAATCCAATGGCATGTATTAGGTTGCTGGCGTTATGCGTTACTTTATCGGCCGACGACAAGACTTCGTAGGCAGTCCTGATGAGATCGAACCTCGCTGCATCGCCGCCTTTGTCTGGATGACTCTTGGTCAACAGGTTTCTGTACGCTCGTCGGACCTGGAAGGCACAAGCGGTGAGACGAAAATGTCAAGATCAGCGTTGGTGAGGCACTTTGACAGCGCGCACCGAAGATGGCGACGATGCGACTGTGCGAGCAACGTTTGGTTACTTGCCTCTACGTCAGTTGCGCTCTTCGACACGCCGAGAACCTCATACAGGGAACTTTGCGCCATAGCAGGTCGTGCAGATGACTTGCTCGAGATCCGCAAGTAACGCTGGGAAGACTTGAAATTGCACTTACCTCTGCACGCCAAGTGATGCTGTATGTCGGCAACTTACAGCCAATGCACCAAAGATGTACAACTGCGTCAAAAGCAAAGAAGGGAGTCAAGATCGAGGCAGTGGCATTGGCCCGACGCAGGGCGTGAAAACCCTACGTCTCCGCGCTGCGGCACCCGTGCGAACGCGTGATGCGTGCGATTTCGATTCGAGCAGGACGTAGTAGGGAGGACTTGCTGATGGAAGTTGCCATCGCGCAAATTCACGGGAACCCAGTGTCGCGATCGGGCTAGGGACAGTTGTCACTGTTTAGACAAGGTGGCAGCCCAGGTGTTGCGCACCCGCACGCTTACAGGCTGAAGTCAGACAAAGGTTGACCGCGAGGTTTTCCGTCCTGGGTTCGTCGCGAACAAATCCTCACGGCCGCAGCAAGCCGCTCTGTAGCCTAACGCGTTATACAAAACATCGCTCGAGTCCCTGTCGGCTAGCGATATCGTGACAGCAAAGTTGCATGTCACGCAGAGATCGACAACAACCTTTAGTCCGCTAAGCAGCTGTCGGGCACTGCATTCCCCACAAATGCGGCCCGCAGCTGTAAGCATAGCCTGGGGTGAGTTTGCGACATGAGACGGATGGCGCTAGGACTCAAGAGTAGAAACGAAGCTGGCCTGGGCCAGCGTCTGTCCGACGCAAGCACCTCAAGCTCCTCCCCCACCGGTATGTTGCATGGCAGCGTTATCCTTGAGCTGAGCCCAAACAGCTGCATGTAAGACGGCGACATGTCATCGCAGGTGTGTCTGACGTGCCTGAGGAGGTAGCTCCAGGAACTCCAGTAAGTCAAGCAAGTGCTGGTGCTCCTTGCCAGCTGTGCAAGCAAGCTTGAGTTGCCACACAGCAAACAGTTTGTCAGCAAGCCACATATGCTCATGTGTCCTGCAGACCAGCCATCACATGCGTTTGCACAACTTGACTGTCTTAAAATCAAGTCAAACTCCATTGCTGTCAAGCGTAACATTGCTCAGCAGCTTGCTTCTACATCATGCACACGGTGTGTCAAGTGCATACTTAACGCTCCTGTCCTCACATTCAGACTGGCACTCCCGGGCGTCAAGCTCACCCCCTACGCAAGGTCTCCTTGTTAGGCGGCTCCAAGAAACAGTCGTTTCCAAAGGAGGATCAAGACCCCACCTTTGCAAGAACTGCCAGCCATGCAGAGGCCTCGTCAGGCCAGACAGCCAACTTGATTGGCTCAGCAACAGAAAACGAAGCATGCTTCAACATGGTCAACTTCATCCTTGGTGCTGGAGTTCTTGGCTACCCATTTTGCTACAAGGCCTGCGGTCTGGTTCTGACAACACTCCTCATATTGATATGCCTCATAGCAGCGCAGCTGTCCATGCGACTCTTGCTCATGTCCAGCCAGCTGTCAGGCAAGAGGACATATGAAGAGCTGGCCAGGCTCTGCTTTGGCAAACCAGGGCAACGAGTCATGGGGACATGTGTCTTCATGCTCAATCTGGGAGCACTGGTTGCGTACGTCAATATCTTGGCTGACGTCCTGTCTTCTGTGGCTGGTTCAATCATTCCCCCTGGGGCTGAGCCATCGCGTAACATCATCATGACAGGTGAGCAGAAAGCCAAATGATGAGCCCCAGCACTATGCATAGTGCTTGGCCTTCACGCTTGGTGCCTCTCTCAGACTTGCCCGATCCTGTGACCCTACTAGAAAGCATGCAAAGAATTGCTGTCGCAGGGTCATTAGCAAAGTCATAGTAACTTCTATTCTTGCACTGCACTCACTGAGTCCTGTACATGCAGAATGATTGCCATCACGGTTGTTTCACAGCAACTGTCTGAAGCATGCACTTCATCACATACTGTGTCCCAAAGCGAGGAGGATCTTTGTGCCAACTGCTCTTCTTAAAACGCAACTGAGCTGTTTTGCTGCATGATGGCTCAATGGCTGCAGGTATTACTCTGTTTGGTGCCCTTCCAGTGGCCCTGCTAGTCAAAAGTCCTGGTGTGCTTGCTCTCGTGTCCCAAGTCAGCGTCGCCTTCATCTTCTTTTTTGCAGCAGTGGTTGCTGTCCTGTCCTTGTCTCCTAGTCAACACAAAGGTAACGCTCAATCACACTGTTTATAATCATAATGCTGCAAGCCAGCACTGTGAGGCAGCATTGCTTCAGTCAGTCATTCCTCCATCCATTCATTCATCCATCCATTCATACCATAATTATATACATGTATTTCCCTAGGGTCAGGTACACTCAGCTGTGAGGCAGCAAGGTTGAGTAAAATATGTGCAAGTCATGCATCAGCAATGTGGAACATCCGCGTCATTCAGACAGGGATTGAAGCCAGTGTGCACAGCACACGCTGTGCTGGTGTGCAAGAGCCTACAGTGCTGGGCAATGCAGACTCACCCATCACAGTGATGTCACACTCCTGTATGCTGATCTGCCCCTGGGATGCATGTTCAAATTCAAACCAACAGATAGCAGTGTTTAGCTATATATGCTAACATAACCAAGTTTCCTATTGTAAAATGATGCGCACTGCAAACATATCCGGAGGCCTTATCGAATTTGTGGACCCGTTACATGACGTAACAGGTCATGATGGCATTACTACAGTATGTGTATGACTGCAATGGTTTTGATGCAGCTACTGTTGTGCTGATGACTCGGACTGTGCAGGTCCTCTGTTGTATTGGCGCCCTGCCGGTGTTCTGCTTGCCTTCCCAGTAGTTGCTTACGGCTTCACCACTCACCACTTCATCTTCGTCATCTACTCCTCCCTCAAGAATCCCAGTGTGAAACGCATGACACTGGTGGCTCAGAAGGTGACCTTGCCATGACACATGCATCCCATGTGAAACATGACTTACAAAGCGCAAGACAGAGTGCAGGGCCCAGGCATGATGCACAGACAGACTAGCACCAGCTGCAATGCATGCACTATGCAATTGCACTGCTGTCATGCATTGTGATTTTTTGCACCTTCTGAAGTGGCATGATGTCATCTGTACACTTGTGAGGCATCAAGACCTCATAAGGGCTGTCATGAATCGTGAGATACTGTTTGCCGTACTCACAACGTCATTCACCCTTCTGACAACACTCACTATGTGATGGGCGCTGCAGGCAATGTTCCTGTGCACCCTTGTGTACATCACAGTCGGCGTATGTGGCTACACTGCCTTCAAAGACAGGTTTGTCTCTGACAAACAGTGTAAATGTACACATCAGCTGCAGCATGTGCCTCTGCGCCTGCAAGCACACAGACAGCGGACAAGTCTGAATTATTTGCATGTTTCCCTGGCCTCTATAACAAGCACAGTAGCAATTTCCCTGATCAAATTAACCTTGTTTGTAGTTTGCATGTACTACATGAGATTGCTGATCGCTACCCTTGCTTTCCTGTGATACTCGCATGGCTGCATGGAGTCTGTCACAAGAACGCAAGCTTTGTGGTGAAGCCAGAACAGGTGCGTGCTCTGTACTCTTTCCCTCAACTCATTTAAGAGACTTGAGAATGACATGCTGTGGTTGTACAGGACAGCAGGCGATGTGTTGCGTAATTTTGGTGCTCGAGGAGTGACAGGCATCAGAGGTGCCTATGAGCGCCTCATCAAAGTAGGCTATGGCCTTTCAATTCTAGGCACAGTGCCTTTGGTTGTGCTGCCTTTCCAAGACTCCCTGGGGCCCTTGCTGGCCGCCTGGATGCAGCCCTGGTCAAAGTCTGCTGACAAGAAGGAAGGCGTGGATGACAGTTTGGGCAAAAGGATCCATCTGCAGGAGCAGTTCATCACCACTGCAGTCTTAGGTGAGCGCTCAACTTTTTGCACGGCACATCGCAAGCATCTGCACACGATACAGTCCTGCCGAAACACATGCAACAGCTGACGCTGCTGCGGCCCTAAGGTGTCAAATGCAATCAGCAACGCAATGAGTAAGGCAATGAGCAGTGTCATCTAGCAGTCATGCATGGCTCATGCCAACAGCTTGTAACTGCCTAGCGTAATACAGTCATTACAGTGATATTGTGATGGTATCGTTACACAGCTCCACATTTGCCCCCCTCATGACTTGCTATGCTGTGTAAAGACTGGCACAGAGAATACCAAAAGGCTCTTCATGACAACAGCCAGACAGACAGAAGCTGACCTCTCTCTTCAATAAGACAAGAGATCAACCACCAGGCTATTTCTGCTCTTGTGGTTGCAGGCACTGCCTTAATCGCCGCAGTCTTTCTGCCCAACGTAGAGTTCATCTTTGGCTTAGCAGGATCCACCGCATCAGTCCTCATTGCTTACATTCTGCCCGCCGCCATATTCCTGGTCCTCTCCCGCCCCCCCAAGCAGCCCACAGGCACCCTCATCAGCATTGGGTCACCCACTCTCATGACCGCACAGTCAGCGGAGGTGAGCTCGCCCCGGGAGGGGGGAATGCAGCAGCTGAACCCCCGGGGGGTGAGGGGCCCCCGCAGGAAGGCTTGGACCCTGCTGGTTTTTGGCATGGTGGTGGCGGTGGTCTGTACACGCGCTACATTGACAGCTGTCCAACAGGAAGCGGAAGTTGTGTTGCTAGCACAAGAGCTGGTGGCATCAGAAGCTGCGGTAACCTTTTTTCTCCCCAAAAATTTGTTTCAGGACGACTTATCTTTTGACCACTGACATATATAGACACCAAAACTCATTTGTGTCAGTAGGATAATGCTCAGTCTGAATTCCCACTGTTCTGGGGAGCATTGGCTCTCACACCATCCATCCTCAGAGGTATGTCCACACAATGAGGTGCATCCTTTGAACTGACAAGAGGATAAAGAGGGGAGTTGTCACGCTAGCAAATGCTTTGCACAGGATCAGGCAAACTGTGTTTATTTGAGATTTCAAAAGCACAAAAGTACTCTGCTTTTTTCCGGTTACAAAGTAAAAGAACAACCAAACAAGGGATACTACCAATTTTTCCCTATTTTTGTTGTGCTTTTCAATCCTTGGCATTTGCACATGGCTGAGACTCGTGTTCTGTTGCTGAAAAGTGCATGGTGCTCTAGTGCAACCTTGACCCAGTCATTGCAGCATCTTGGAAGCTGTACTACAAAGCTGCAGTGAGATTCCGCGACTGTGCTGCTCAACTCAGGTGGTGCAAGCAGTCCGGAATGAGCAGAAAGCTAAAGAGGTGGCCACAGCTGTGGACGCCGTGTCTGAGGCGGCTCGAAGCATTCGCTCAGCTCAAGAAGATGCCTCAGCCCTGTCGGGAGCAGCCCTGCAGGCTGCAGCAGCCCTCAGCAGCCTCAATGGAACAGCTGGCAACCAGACAGGCTTGCAAGCTGGTGAACAAGAGCCAGGGCAGGGGCAGGATTCTGGCAACAGGCAGGACAGAGATCGCAAGCATGCAGAGAGCAAATCCTTTGCATTAGGTCAGTGGGTTGTGTTGTTGGCTTCCACCTGGCTTCTACAGGCTTCTGTCTCACCTGGTGGCTGTCGAGTTTGGTGGCTATCAACTTGAGGGGTAGTTTTGGGTCACATGGTCAACTTCTGTAGTCTTTTTGGGGCCAATGTCAATAGAGGTTTGCGGTGCTTTTGAACTGTGGCGTCTCCTGTCTGTCTTAATGCAGCTGTGTGCTACATCACTGTTGCTGACCCAGCGTTGGAGCTCATCAGCATGTGCGGGATCTACATACTCACAGGTCACGTTGCAGCCTGTCTGTCCACCACAGATGCACAGGCAATCTACCTTTTTGAGACCCATCTAGCACGAGGCTTTGTCACCTTCTGGGATCTGGGTTGTCTGTCAATGCTGAGTATCAGACAAACCCCAACTGCAGACCAGTTCTGGTCTCCTGATGTAACAGGCTATGGAGTATGTCATGTGACTGATGCATGCAGGTGCGGTGAATCACAATCTGCAGGCTATGAAGCAGCGTGTGAACACAACACTGGTGACCTTTGAGAGCGTGACAGCTGCCCTGGAAGCTACCACGCGTCAGCTCAGGAAGGAGCAAGCACACGCCGTGAGTCACCAGCTGCACCTTGCTCAACAAAACTCACTCCAGCCTTTGTGCTGTAGTGCCTTGCTTCCACTGTAAACAGTCATGAACAAATTCTGTAGAATCCCTGTTTCTGGGTGTAGGAAAAGATATACCTAAGAAACTAGTCTTGGAATCTGCAATTCGATACCAGCTGTACCTTGCGCATTGAAAGCCACTCCACTCTCTGTTTGTGATATAAACCCTTGCTTCTGAAAGGTGTGACCAGGCTGTCAGAAACATGACATGGTCCAAAAGCAACGAGCCATGCTTGTTAGGCATCAAATTGACGTGCTGCCTTTACCTGAAAGGCCTTGTTGTGTGCCTGGACATATACAGAACAGGGCATTGACCCTATGCATGTGCCTGGATGCACCCAAAGCTGAAGACATGCAGCGCATGTATTTTTGCTGCAGTGCAGGAGCAAGACTGCAATTGTGACATCAGATCCTGCCCCATAACTCTGTAAACCTTTGCAATCAAGAGCCAGCTGACACTATCACTTCATCTATCCTCTTGTTTTGCGTTGGGGCTGTACAAGAATAGAAAATGTCATAGGTTGCAACATCCAGTACAACGCAGACCATCTCACACCCCACATGCAAAGTATCATGCCTCTACAGTGTTGAAGTTGGTTGGCTGGTAGGGACTCGGGAGTCATCAACACATAGAGGGCCAGCAGCTTGGACTGCACAGGATCTTCACAGTAGCTTCATACAACACTGCATGCACATACTTTGTGTTAGGAAGCCGGGAGTCATCAGCATGTAGAGGGCCAGCATAGACTGCATGGGATGTACAACCAGCTTCATACAACACTGCATGCGCATGCTTCATATGCTGAAGCGCTCCTGGCTCTTTGCCTCTGTAGGAACAGAAGCAGCTTGAGAGGCATCAACACCTGGAGGAGCAGCACCGGCTGCACTTGTCTACCAATTGGCTGGACCAATCCAACTCCAGTCTTGCCAGCAACGCCACAAACGGCACCGATCATGTGGATGATTTCATCAGCAGGATAGACAAGCTACGCCAGGTCAGCACTATGCATGCTTTCTTCCTCGATTTTTGTATCTCTGTCACACCATACGGTAACTGATGTTAAGTGTTGCATACTACCAGCTTGCATCAGTAGCCTATCGTAGCAGCTTTCCTGTGTTTCAGTCATGACCCAGGGTGCTGCAAGCTGTCCCTCAGCATGGTTTTTATAGCAGCTATACCAGCTTGTGTATGCTGTGCAACAAGGTCATAACCAGATGATGCACACACAGCAGAGGGAAACACATAGTTATGTCTCACCAGTGCAGAGCTGCATGATTTTGCAACTGCAGATTTGAAATGACATTGGGTATTTTCGTTGTACTGGCTGCAGCCGTCACTGAACCCACATCGCCGCCGTCTGCTGTCTGCCATCTGCTGCCAACCGTCTGCTGTCTGCTGTGTGAACACAACTGAACATGACGCACAGCTCTTGTCCTGCAGCACACCAAGGAAGCCCGGGCTGGCGGTGCTTACTTGGCCAACGGCACCAGCAATTTCACAGAGGTAGGGCTCTGACCGATGCCCACTTGGCAAGTCACGGCCCAGCTGCACTGCATCATAATGGTGCATCTCATATACACTATCTCATGCATGTGAGTCTCATGCAATGTGATGTAGTGTTTCTGACACCTGGCAGGCATGGCTGGGCACTTTGCCTTTGCAAAAGTCAACGTCGCTGGTCCTGTTGTGCTGCTGCTGTTGTGACTGCTGTTGTACACACGCAATAGTGTTGTCTGTTGTCTGCCCTGTTGTACACACACAGCAGTGATAACAGCAACAGCAGCAGCAGCAGCAGACCGCGCATGCTCTGCTCAGAACAGTCTTCACACGATCACTGTTGCTGACATGTGTCAGGCAACAGCAGCAACTGGGTGAGTGTCAACAACTAGGACGGAGGATGAGCATCTGGAAACAAAATTGGGTATCAGGGTCCTCTTTTCACATCATGATTTGAGAACACCAGACCACACCGATTAGGATGTATCACATTGACCGCAGGTTCCATCAGCAGAGAGCCAAGCAGCCTTTGAGATTGCTGCCAGCCTGATGGTGGATGCAGACAGGCCAGACGCTGCAGCCAAGGACGCCCAGTCAGCCAGCATCCTCACAGCTGTCTATGACCAAGCTAACGCCACCCTTGCCGCACTCAGGCAGACTGCTGCAGCCCTTGATGCTGTCGAGAGAGCTGCTGCTGCAGTGGAACAGGCAAAAGGCCGTAATGACGATACGGTATGGTACTGAACATTGTCCAGTCTTCCACTTCTCCAGTGTGGAGAGCAGCACAGCAAGTTGGCATCGCCTCATGGGATCCTGCTTGCTGCTGCTGCTGCTCCACGTGAAGCCAGCTTCACTGTCCAGACAATGTATGTGGCTGTGTAGTGTTGCCAGGGGCTGTGTCCTGTTTCACTGCGAGAGAGGAGTGCCTCGGATCCTGCCTCTCATTGCTTGTAAGTCATCCCTATACATGGCCAGCCTTTGCGGCTTCTTACTATCTGTGACATTGAGAACAATGGGACATGAACCTGCAACCTCTGGCGTTGCAAGCCAGTAGTCTAAACAACTAAGCTGTGTTCTCTTATGTTCACAAATATTGTCAGACATGAACTTTTTGGTCAACAGCCTATAATTCCGCTCATTTTGGTTTGGTCAACAGCCTATAATTCCGCTCATTTTGGAGTGTCTGAAGCACACCATGTGTGTAAACCTGTGACAAATTCGACACATGGCAGTCCCGGTTTCCTCATGATTTTGGTACATCTTCATCAGCGTCATCATCATCATTGCATGTCTGGATTGTGACAGGGGCAGGCAGCAGCAGGGCAAGCCCTAGAGGAGGCCATGGCAGCTACCAGAGAAGCTGCTCAGCGTGTGGATGCCACCGTCTCCATCTTACGCCAAGTCCAGGTCTGACACTCTTACTCATGTGGCATGTGCTGAAATGTGTGTGCACTGCTTGCCCCTGCTCCCTGTGCGCCTACTGAAGCTCGTTTTTACTGGGCTCAATACCTTTCAATCTGCCAAATGCACAATGCTCTCATAGACTTTGCCACTCTGACCACTTTGACTTACACATGGAGGGTTGGTGGCCTGGCAAATTTCAATTCCACTCTGAATGCAAATCAATGATTCGGTTTCACAATATAATGATCTGCTTGCTTGTGCAATTTGTCCATGGCACTGTCAGGACGACAGGCTGCTGCAGCTGAAAAGCACTGCAGCATTCCTAGCAAAGCCCATAGCACATTCTGTTGCATCCAAGTGACACAACGTCGCCTCAGGAGACTCCCATTGTGATTACCAAAAGGCATAGACTTTTCTTCCTTGCTTTTGCCACACCATGCAGCTCAAGTGGTGCATGTCCTGCAGGTGGAGCAAAGGAGTGAGCTGGTGGATGTCGTCACCAGGTTGGCAAAGGAAGAAGCTGCAGCAGAGAAAGGCGCAGCAGCAGCTGCCAAAGCTGATGCAGCCTCTGGCACTGCTGCTGACAAGCCTGACCTGGTGTTGAGCCAGGGTGCCAGCAAGCGCAATGCAGCTGCAGCTCTCAGACAGGTAGATCTGCTTGAACAGCCAGTGCTGATGTGGCAAACACTGGCACAAACCACATTTTCCTGTTTCATTCTCCCTGTTTGAAGGTGCTGTGCAAAGGATCCATGGGATTTGCTCATTCGCACTTTAATACTCATAGTCAGGCTTTTGCTGTATGGGAAGACTGCATGATCTTGATACTATGTTGTCCAATCATGCCTATACATGTGCAGTTGTGCACTAAACGCCAGTGCAGATCAGCTGCAGAAGACACGGCTTGATGCATCAATACCATGTCATATGACTTGCGCCTGTGCATGCTGTGATCCTGATGTGTGTGACATTGTGAAGAAGCCGTGTAGGAAACCCTTGCAGCCAATGTCTGCTTTGTGTAAGCTTGCATTGGTGCCTCTGCAGCTGGGAGGCGTACATGCAGACGGAGAGACTGCCAACATGAATGTATCAGCAGTTGCACTGGCGGCAGTGGACATTGCTGCAACAGCCTTGGACTCAGCCTTGCTGAGTGTGGAGCGCACTGTGGAGCGCTCTCAGCAGCGTCCTGAGGTAATCATTACGTAGCAGCATGATGAAGGCCTGCAGACATGCTTGCTGCATGCGGTGCAGACTTGTCATGGCAATTGCGACCATGTGCATTTGCTGATCTGGATCGGGCAAGAGATGCAATGCTTGGCATGTTGAGCACTTTATGCAGTGTTGAGCACTTGTGTGGGAAGACTGCATAAACTGTGGGCTCGTCATATGCATACTGTAGGTGTAGACACTTACACATGTGCTGAAAGTCATGACATTTATTGACGCTGCCATTGATTAGTCAAAGGTAGCAGATTGATGCCACTGCTGCTGTTGAAGCTGCTGCGCCTGACCCTGCTTGCTGCATTTGCTTACAGGTTGCACAGAGAGCTGGTGAGATCGCTA
>JAABUY010006273.1_pt1 | contig 11663 bp, 11 predicted proteins | sample 5560271 | NCBI WGS metagenome assembly JAABUY01 (sample SAMN10711886, study PRJNA513374) | rock metagenome | isolation source: Antarctica rocks | place: Antarctica: Victoria Land, University Valley
GCGCTGACTTCTACGCCGGCATCCGGTCCGTCATCGGAACCGCCAAACGCCGCGGCATTGACGCCTATCAGGCGATCACGGCGACGCTGCGGGGGCACTCCGTGCTATGGGTGGGTTGAGCAGTTACCACCAGCCGCTCCGCGATGGCACGAACTGTCATCGGCGCTTCGGCTACGCGCAACGTCTCAAAGACGGCGCGCGAGCACTGCCCGTGCCGGAACATGCGAGGCTTTGGGCGGCGTAAGATTGGCTTGATCTTGTTAGGCACCCGTGAAGGATCAAAGATGCGAATGGCCGCATCGATCACGTCGCGTTCGGCACGGAGCTCGGCAATGCGCTTCTCGGTGTCGCGAAGTGCGCCGTCGATCTCCGCGCGCTTCTTGGTTAAAGCGGACACGACAAGGGGTTCGGCCATATAATACCGCGCTTGTTTACAAGCTACACGGCATGATTCGCATCAACCAGGGAACGCGACAATCGCCACAAGACGATAGACAACAAAAAAATAATTCGTATGATGACATGAAGACTGAGGATCTGCGACTGACCCGCTGCATTGTTCAGCCATGAGTGCGGGCCGGCTGATCGGGCCAGAATAGTAAGACGTTTCAAGCGTCAAATACGGGAGAACGACATGGCGACAGGCTCAGGAAGCGGCGCAGCAAGCGGTTACAGCCGTCGGAAAATACTGCAGGCTGGCAGCGTCGGCGCGACTGCTTTGGCTGCCACGGGGCTTGGCTGGCCGCGGTTCGCCCGTGCCTTAGATACACCGACGCTGGTCACCTCGATCCGCTCGCTGTCCAATCCCTATCACGCTGTCTGGAAGCAGGGCGCCGACGCCTTTGCCAAGTCGCTGGGCGTGGCGGCGGTGACGCTGGTGTCGGAAGGCAACAGCGAGAAGGGCATCGCCGACATCCGCGCGATGATCGCCAAGACCGGCGGCAACATGGTGCTGAACGTCGATCCGAACGACACCCCGGATGCCCGCCCGATCATCGAGGCCTGTGCCAAGGCCGGCGTCTACGTCACCACGCAATGGAACAAGCCCGCCGACCTGCATCCCTGGGACTTCAACCCGCATTACGTCTCGCACATTGAGTTCAACGGCGTCACCAGCGGCGAGGCCATCGCGCTCGCGCTGTTCAAGGCGATGGGCGGCAGCGGCGGCATCGTGGCGTTGGGCGGCATGATCTCCACCACGGCGGCGATCGAGCGCAAGAAGGGCCTCGACCGTGCGCTGGCCGCCAACCCCGGCATCAAGCTGCTCGATTTCCAGACCGCGGACTGGAAGGCGCAGCAGGCGTTCGACACCACCAGCGGCTGGCTGACGCGGTTCAGCGGCAAGATCGGCGGCATCTGGGCGGCCAACGACGACATGGGCACCGGGGCGCTCGAGGCGCTGCGGGCCGATGGCCTGGCCGGCAAGGTGCCGGTGGTCGGCATCGACGGCATCAAGGCGGCGGTGGACGCGGTCCGGGTCGGTGAGTTCGCCAGCACAATCACCTCCGACCCGTTCTGGCAGGGCGGCATCGGCCTGGCGCTCGGCTATCACGCCAAGATGGGCAGCTTCGATCCGGCGAAGGAGCTGCAGCTGCACCGCGAGTTCTACGCCACCACCATCACCATCACCAAGGACAACGTGGCCGACTACATCAAGTCGCATGTCGATACCCATCCGGCGATCGACTGGAACGACCTTTGGGGCCGCGTCGTCGGCCCCATCGTCTACGCCTAGGTCTCCCCAACCTGATCCTGCCGGCGCAGCACGAGACGGCGGCGGGCGTCGTCGGCGGGAACACCGCTGGCAACACCTGGCTGCGGCGGTTCGCCGCTTGGCGCCGGCTGGGCCTGTTCGCGCCGCTGGCGGTGCTCGTGGCGATGTGCGCGCTGGTTGCGGCGGCAAACCCCGCCTTCCTCAGTTTCGGCAACATGGTGCGGATCGCCAACTCGGCGGCGATCCCGCTCATCCTGGGCTGCGGCGCCACGTTCATCATCCTGATGGGCAGCATCGACCTTTCGGTCGAGGGCGGCGTCGCGATCGGCACCATGATCGTGGCGAGCCTGGCCATCAACGACTCGAACTCGAACGATTTCGGCTGGTTCGCGCCGTTGCTGGCGATTGCGGCGGCGACGCTGCTCGGGTTGCTGAACGGGGCGATCCACGTCCTGCTGCGCATCCCGTCGTTCATGGCGACGCTCGGCACCTGGTTCATCGGGCTTGGCATCGCCACCGTGGCGCTGGGCGGGTCGTCGGTCCGGGTGATGGACCCGCATATACGCAGCCTCGCGCTGCAACGCTTTGGCGGCTTCCCGCTCGCGGTCTGGGTCGCCCTGCTGGTGTTCATGGTGACGCTGGGCGTGCAGAACTACACCCGGTTCGGCTGTTACCTGTTCGCCATCGGTGGCGGCGAGGACATCGCGGAACTGTCCGGCGTCCCGGTGCGGCGCATCCGCGTCCTCGCCTACGCGGTCGCCGGGCTGTTCACCGGCATCGGCGCGGTGCTGGCGGCGGCGCAGCTCGGCCAGTCCAACGCGGTGATCGCCGACGGCCGGCTGTTCACGACCATCACCGCGGTGGTGGTCGGCGGCACCGCGCTGACCGGCGGCGAGGGCGGCGTCGGGCGCACCCTGATCGGCACGCTGATCGTGGTCGTGCTCGCCAATGGGATGGTGATGCTCGGCATCTCGCCATACGTCCACCAGACGGCGCAGGGGCTGATGATCATCGCGGCGGTCGCGCTGTCGACGCGGCGCATCGCCTTCCGTATCGTGAAATGAAGCCCCGATGCTGAGTGTCAGCCATGTCGACAAAAGCTATGTCGGCGTCCACGCCCTGCGCGACGTCAGCGTCGAGGTGCGCCGTCACGAGGTGGTCGGGCTGATCGGCGAGAACGGCGCCGGCAAGTCGACGCTGATGCGCGTCCTGGCCGGCAGCGTGCGCCCTGACCGCGGCCAAATGACCATCGACGGCAAGCCGGTGTCGCTGCGCAACCCGCGCGAGGCCAACGCCCACGGCATTGGCATGGTGTTCCAGGAGCAGTCGCTGCTGCTGAACATGACCGTGGCCGAAAACATCTTCCTGGGCCAGGAGGCGCCGTTCATCCGTGGCGGGGTGATCGCCTGGGGGCGGCTGAATGCGGCCGCCGCCGCGCAGCTGGCCAAGGTCGGCCTGGACATCGATCCCGCCTCGCGCACTGCCGACCTCAGCTTCGCCGCTCGCCAGATGGTCGAGCTGGCGAAGGCGCTGGCGCTGGAGGACCGCACTGCCAAGCCATTGACGATTTTGCTCGACGAGCCGACCTCGGTGCTGGAGGGCAAGGACATCGCCATCCTGTTCGAGCGGGTGCGGGCCTTGAAGTCGCGCGCCAGCTTCGTGTTCGTCTCGCATCGTCTTGAAGAGGTGCTCGACATCAGCGACCGGGTCTACGTGATGCGCGACGGGCAGGTGGTGGCGGAGCGCGGCGCCCGCAGCGCAAGCGTGCCGGAACTGCACGAGATGATGGTCGGGCGCAGCCGAAACTCCGAATACTACCGCGAGGCGCGGCAGGCATCGCCACGGCCGGAGATTGCCCTGGAGGCGCGCGGGCTTGGGGTGAAGGGTGCCTATCGCGGCATCGACTTCTCGGTCCGCCGGGGCGAGGTGCTGGGCATCGCCGGGGTGATCGGCTCGGGCCGCGAGGAGCTGACCCGTACGCTGTTCGGCTTCCTGCCGCAAACCAGCGGCACGATCATGGTCGCGGGCCGCGAGGCCAGCCTTGGCACGCCGGCCCGGGCGGTGCGGCTGGGCATCGGCTACATCCCGCGCGAGCGCCGGCTGGAGGGCCTGGTGACGTTCCTCTCGGTCGCCACCAACATCAGCCTGGCCAACCTCGGCGCGGTGATGCGGCACGGCATGATCGACCATCGCCGGGAACGCGGCCTGGCGCGCGACTGGGTGAAGCGGCTGCGCGTTCGCACGCCCGGCGTTGCCACAGCCTGCAGCAATCTCAGCGGCGGCAACCAGCAGAAAGTGGTGCTGGCGCGCTGGATGGCGGCGAAGGCGCGCATTCTGATCCTCGATCATCCCACGCGCGGCCTGGACGTGGGAGCCAAGGAGGAAGTGTTCGACCTGGTGCGCACGCTGTCCGACGAGGGGGTGGCGATCATCTTGGCATCGGACACGCTGGAAGAGACGATCGGCCTCTCGCACACCATCCTCGTCATGCGCGACGGCGCGATCACCGGCCGCTTCGACGCGCTGCCTGGGCGCAAGCCGGAGCAGGTCGAACTGCTGCGAAACATGGTCTAGCGGAAACAGATGGGACAATCTCGCTGATGGCCAGCGCATCGGGCCTGCGCGCACCGTCGAATTGGGCAGCCGTGGCACAGGCCTTCGCGCCGGCGCTGCTGCTCGTGGCCATCGCCGTCGGCATTGGCGTCATGGCCCCTGGTTTCGCCACGCTGAGCACTCTGGCGGTCACGCTGTCCGACACCGCCGTGCTGTTCGTGATGGCGGCGGGAATGACCTTCGTCATCATGCTGGGCGGCATTGACCTGTCGGTGCAGTCGGTGGCCTCGTTTGCCAGCGTGCTGGTGGCGGAGGCGCTGCCGTCACTCGGCTACGCCGCCTTCCCCGCCGCCGTGCTGGCAGGCCTCGTCGCCGGGCTGCTGAGCGGCTACGTGCATGTGAAGCTGCGCATCCCGTCGTTCGTCGCCACGCTCGCGACGGGCGGGGTGATGGCGGGATTGGCGTTGCTGGCTTCGGGTGGCCGCACCGTGACGATCCTGGAGGGCGGCCGCGACAAGGCCGCCCTGGTGACCGGGTCGGCGCTGTTCGGCGTGCCCAACATCATCCTGATCGGCGCGGCCGTGGCAGCCGGCGGCGCGGTGGTCCAGCGCTATACGCGGTTCGGCCGCTACAGCGCCGCGATCGGCTCTGGCGAGCCGGCGGCCTGGGCGGCCGGCATCGACGTCGAGGCGAACAAGATCCTGGCGTTCGGCATCTCCGGCGCGCTGGCGGCGCTGGCCGGAGTGATGCTGGCCGCCCGCCTGTCAAGCGGCTCACCCAGCCTTGCCAACCAGATGCTGCTGCCGACCATTGCCGCGGTCGTGGTCGGCGGCACCGCGATCACCGGGGGCGTCGGCAGCATCGGGCGCACGGTCGTGGGCGCGCTGATCGTCTCGACAGTGCAGATCGGCATGACCTTCCTGGGCGTGAACATCTTCGCCAAGCAGATCGTATTCGGCACCGCGCTGATATTTGCGGTCTGTCTCACCATCGATCGCGCCAAGATGCCGATCCTAAAATAACGGTTCACAGTGCCCGACATGCCTGACCGCACCGAACCACTCGCTCCAACCGTAAGCCGGACCGCGCAACTCGCCGAACGGCTCGGCCGCGACATCCGGCTTGGGAAGATGCGCGCCGGCGAACGCCTGCCGACGGAACAGGAACTGATCGCACGCTATCAGGTCAGCCGCACGGTGGTGCGCGAGGCAATGGCCTCGCTGCGCACCGAGGGGCTGATCTTCAGTCGGCAGGGCGCCGGCGTGTTCGTCGCCGACAACGCCACCAGCCGGCCATTCCGCATCGTCTCGAATGAGTTGCGGTCATTGGCCGAAATCGAGCACGTGCTGCAACTCCGCCTCGCGGTGGAGGTCGAGGCGGCAGGCATTGCTGCGGAGCAACGCACCGAAGCCGACCTCGCGTTGCTGCGCGCCTGCCTCGCCACGATCGACGCCGCGATCACCAAGGGCGGGACGGCGATCGAGGAGGACCTGGCGTTCCATTGCGCGATCTCGGGCGCGACCGGCAATCCGTTTTTCGAGCGGTTCATGCACTTCCTCGGCCCGGTGATCATTCCACGACAGACGATGCGGCTGGGCCTGGAAACTGCCGAGGACCGCCAGGCTTACCTCAAACAGGTCCAGATCGAGCACAAACGCATCTATGGCGCAGTCCGGAAAGGCGACAGGGTGCTCGCCCGACGCTGCACGCGCGAGCATCTCGAAGCCGCGCGCGACCGTTATCGCCGTTTCGTGGCGCTTACGACGTAGCCGTATTACCAGCGCTGGTGCACGTGCGGGCGAATGTCCTGGTCGTAAATCGCGGCGAGTTCGGCCATGGCAGACGCCTCGATCGGCGGCGACGCAGCCGCCGCGGCGTTGGACCGCGCCTGCTCGGCGTTGCGGGCACCCGGGATCGCCACCGTCACCGCCTCGGCCATCAAAATCCAGCGCAGCGCCAGCCGCGCCATGGTGGTGTCGGCCCCAACCAGCTCGCGAACCCGCTCGACCGCCGCCAGGCCGATCTCGTAAGGAACACCGGAGAACGTTTCGCCCACGTCGAAGGCCTCGCCGTTGCGGTTGAAATGGCGGTGATCCGTGGCGTCGAACGCGGTGTCGGCGCGGAACTTGCCCGACAGCAGGCCACTCGCCAACGGCACGCGCGCGATGATCGCCACCTGCCGCTGGCGCGCGAGGTCGAACAGCAGTTCGTGCGGCCGCTGCCGGAAGATGTTGTAGATGATCTGGATGCTGGCGACGCCGGGGTATTCGAGCGCCTTGAGGGCTTCCTCCACGCGCTCGACGCTCACGCCGTAATCGCGGATCTTGCCTTCCCGCTTGAGGTCGTCCAGCGCCGCGAACGCCTCGGGGTGGTAGTAGAGGCCGGTCGGCGGGCAGTGGAGCTGCACCAGGTCGAGCGTGTCGACCTGCAGGTTGTCGAGGCTGCGCTCGATCCAGCCGGCGAGGTTCTGCTTCGTGTAGCCGGCCACGCTCTGCGTCGGCAGGCGGCGCCCCGTTTTCGTCGCGACGAAGGGGCGCGGTCCCGAATGGTCCTTCAGCGCCTGCGCGATCAGCCGCTCCGAGCGGCCGTCGCCGTAGACATCGGCGGTGTCGATGAAGGTGACGCCGCTCTCCAGGGCGGCCCGCACGGCGGCGAGCGCGTCACTCTCGTCGACTTCGCCCCAACTGGCGCCGATCGCCCACGCGCCGAAGCCGATCTCGCTGACGGCGCGGCCAGTGCGGCCGAACGTGCGTGTTTTCATCATCCAGTCCCTTTAATCGTTCATAGGCGGGGTAACGCTTTGGCGCCCGCCCGATGGCCACCGCCCAAACAGAGTTCATGCATTGGCCGGTCGTGGCACAGTGTGGCGATCGGCCCCGACGCAACCACTTCGAGACGGGCAATCTCATACGCGCTTCCCAGCAATGTTCTCGCCGCGCCAGGTGACCCGCCCGGCACTTAGGCGAAATGCGTCGGCAACGACGTTGAACAGCCTCGCCTTGCCCGACCCGTTGGGGCCGGTGATGCCGGTGGTCCGGTCGGTGTCGATCAAGATATCGATCCCGGCAAGGGCCACGCCGCCCTCGAAGTTCTTGCACAATCCAATGATCTCGAGCCAAGGCTTGCCCTCCCGTTACCCGGCGTCAACCGCTTTGACGACCACCTTGCGACCTAGACCGAACTTGACGATGCGAATCAGCTCTTCTTCGCTCGTTTCCGACGTGGAGGCGTCGAGCACGATTTCGCCGCTGTGCAGGAAGTTGATCCGGTCGCAGACTTCGAAGATCTGGTTGTAGTTGTGCACGATGAGGATAACTGAAACTTTGCGCTGCCGGCGAAGGTTCTGGATCAGACTCAGGACATGGCCGCTTTCCCGGACGCCCAACGCCGCCAACGGCTCGTCGAGCACCAGGATGGTCGGTGAGGAATAGATTGAGCGGGCGACGGCGATACATTGGCGCTGCCCACCCGAGAGCAGATCGACTGTCCCGTCCACATCGGGGATCGAGATGCCAAGCGTCTTGAGGTAGATCTGCGACAGGTCGCGCATCTTTTTGCTGTCCAGCAGGCTTATGCCCAGAATCCGCTTGGTGTACTCGCGACCGAGGAACATGTTGTGGTACACACTGAGGTCACCGATCATCGCGAGGTCTTGGTACACCGTCTCGATGCCCTGGGCGCGGGCGTCGCGCGGCGAGGCAAAGTGCACCTCTTTGCCTGCCGACATGATCATGCCGGTGTCGGGCTGATGGAACCCGGAAAGAATCTTGATTAGGGTGGACTTGCCTGCACCGTTGTCGCCGGCCAGCGCCAGAACCTCGCCCTGGCGCAGCTTGATGCTAACGTCGACGAGTGCGGTCACCGCGCCGAAGCTCTTGCTGATGTGCGACATTTCCAAAACGACGGGACTGTTCGGACCAAGGCTCGGTATCGCTTGTGGAATCATTTGCGTCTCCGGGTGCGCAGCCGGTCGACCTGGACGTTCAGGATCATGGCGGCGACGATCGCAGCACCAAGATAGATGTCGGACACGGTTGCCTGTGCGCCCACCATCACCAAGCCGTTGTTGAGCGTGGCGACCACGAATGCTCCGATTAGGGCGCCGACCACGGTCCCGGAACCGCCGAGCAGCGAAGTCCCGCCGATGACTGCCGCGGCGATGGCTTGCAAGGTGAGGGAGGGACCGCCAGCCTGCGGATCGGCGGAGGCGAACTGGGCGGTGTTGATGATGCCGGCGAAAGCCGCGCATCCGCCAGCGATCATGAAGTTGAGGATTTTGACCAAGTCGGTGCGAACGCCAATCTCGCGTGCGCCGACGATGTTGCTTCCAGTCGCAACGGTGTGCAGGCCGAACACCGTCCTGTTCAGAACGACGGCCAAGACGGCGATGACCAGGACGGCCCAGAGAAAGGGCGTGAACGCCGTCACGCCATGCCAAGAGAATAAGGCATCAGTTGGTTCGTACAGGCTCTCGCCGAAGATGGCATTGAACGGCTCCTGAACCGGCGCCACAATAGGCTGACTGTTGTAGATCGAGACCACGATGCCCTGAAGCAGGAACAGGGTGCCCACCGTGGTGATCAGTGAGGGCACGCGGAAACGCACGGTGATGAAGCCGTTCACAAATCCCACAAAAGCGCCGATCAAGACACCGATGACCGCGCCGGCGGCCAGAGGCAAACCCCAGGTGATGGACGTCAACGCCATGACATACGGCGCAATGGAAAAGGTGCCGCTTACCGACAGGTCGATCTCGCCGGTGATCATGAGCATGACCTCGGCCGCCGCGATCAGGCCAAGGCGACCGGTCTCACGCAGGACCACGCTCAGGAACTGCGCGGTGAGGAACTGTCCGTTGCTGCCGAATTCGAAGTACAGGACCAGAACTGCAGCTACAGCGGCGATGCTGGCTTCCCGGTACCGCGACAGGATGATCAGGAATCTGTCGAACGCATTGTCGCGGAGCTTGCCGCCACTACCGCGTTTCATCGTCGCATAGCCGCATGCACTCATCCTACATAGGTTCGGCGCTGTTCCTACCCTCGAACCGACTCTGGCCGACATAGGCGTCGACGTTGTCCTTGGTGACGTAAGACTGGCTGGTGTCACTGTTGGCCGGGCCGACCAGCCCGCCCGAGACCTTGTGGAGATACATCTGCTGCACTGGTAGGAAGCCTTGCAAGTAGGCTTGCTGATCGGTGGTGAAGGTCGCGTCGCCGGACTTGATGCAGTCCAGCGTCTGTGGGAAGAGGTCGAAGCCCGCGACGGTGGCGCCCTTTTTCACCAAGCCGTACTTCTTGGATACGAAGGCGCAGGCATAGGTGTCCGAACCGCCCGTCCCAAACATGCCCGCCACGTTCTTGTGACTAAGATAATAGCTCTCGACCCGCGAGATTTCTGTGGCCGGGTCGGCGCCGGTGTTGACGACATCATAGGTGATCCCGCTGCCGTGCTCCTTGATCGCCTGGATGTAGCCATCAAGGCGAGGCTGGGTGTTGAGCGACCCTGGCACGCCGATCGAGAGCATGACGTGGGAACTCGCGGGAACCAGCTTCAGCCACTTCAACGCAACGTTGTAGCCGGCTTGGAATAGTGGCTGCCCGACATAGGACAGGCGCTTGTTGGGGCTGCCGGTGGGTACGTCGGCATTGAAGGCGACGACCGGGATACCGGCGGCCGTGGCGGTGGCGGTGGCGGCGTCGAACGCTTTCGGATCGACCAGGCAGACAGCGATGCCGTCGGCTTTTTGAGCGATCGCGACCTGCATGGCGCTGACCATTTCGGAGACGACGTTCTTCTGCGAACCCGTCCATTGGTAGTGACACCCAAAAGCGGCGCAAGCGTCCTGAATGCCGTAGATCGTCGGCGTGAAAAACTGGTCCAAGGTGACGTGGCAAACGAAGAAGAACTTGTAGTTCTTCTTTGGCAACCCACCGGGTGCGTCGGCCGCCAAGGCGCTGCCGATCCCTCCGGCCACGCCCGCCGCCATCAAGCCCAGCTTCGCTGCGGTCGCGAACGTCACGCGCCGCCCAACGGCTGCCTCGGGCGTCAGCGTCGGGTGCGATTGATCTCGGGTATTGGCATCCACGGTCGTTCCCCCTGGTCTCTTTTTATAAGACTCTGGGTCGATCTGTCGGAAAACGCGCTGTCCGCCAGACCGCCCTTGTTCGAATGTTATAATGTTATATGATAAATTTTATGTCAACGTCCGCGTAGCGATGGGTTTGAGTGTTGCACAATCCATGAAATGGCCTGTGCTGAAAAGGGAAGAGATGCCAGGTATCGAGTATAGGGCAGTCACTGACAGCGGCCTGAGAGTCACCGCGATCGGCCTGGGCGGGACCGGCCTCGGCAACATGTATCGCGCCGTCGATCCCGAAGCGGCGATCGCGACTGTCCACGCCGCTTATCGCCACGGCTTGCGCTACTTCGACACTGCTCCGGTCTATGGCTTCGGGCTGAGCGAGAACCGCCTCGGCCAGGCGGTGCGATCACTGCCTCGCACCGAAATCGTCATTTCGTCGAAGGTCGGCTATAGGCTGGTGCCGATCCCGCCCGCCGAACTCACGCCGGCACTCTGGGCACAGCCGCCAGCGTTCCGAGCCGACTTCGACTACTCGCGCGATGGCGTCATGCGCTCGATCGAGGGAACCCTGAAGCGGCTCGGCGTGGATTACGTCGACATGATCTCGATCCATGACCCGGACGAGGCGATCCACTTCGCTGCTGGCGAAGACCCTTACGCGAAAAGCCATTTCCGGCAGGCAATGGACGAGGCCTATCCTGCCCTGGACGCGCTGCGGTCGCAGGGCGTGATCAAAGCGGTGGGCGTCGGCATCAACCAGTGGCAAATGCTATCCGACTTTGTGGTGGCGGGCCGGTTCGACTATTTCCTGCTCGCCGGCCGCTACACCTTGCTCGAACAGGAGCCGCTGGCGACGCTGCTGCCACTCTGCGAACGGCGCGGCACCAAGATCATCGTCGGCGGCCCGTACAACTCGGGCATCCTGGCGACCGGTGCCGTCGAGGGTGCGACCTTTAACACCAAGCCGGCGCCGCAACCGGTGCTCGACCACGTCAGCCGCATTGAGGCGGTTTGCCGCAGGCACGACGTGGCGCTGCCAGCCGCGGCTTTGCAGTTTCCCCTGAGCCATCCTCTGGTGGTGAGCGTGATCCCGGGTGCCCGGTCAATCGACGAATTGGAAGGCAACCTGAATTTTCTGCGGCAGCACATTCCGCGGGCGTTCTGGGCTGACCTGAAGGCAGAGGGAGCTATGCTGAGATCTGGGTGACGCCGTGATCAGGCGGCGTTCTGTGCTGGCGTGTTTATGACCTCGACGCCGTTGCGAAACGTGACACCTTGGACGACTTTGGGCAACTGGTTTTCGCCCTTCAG
>JAABUY010006274.1_pt1 | contig 11663 bp, 8 predicted proteins | sample 5560271 | NCBI WGS metagenome assembly JAABUY01 (sample SAMN10711886, study PRJNA513374) | rock metagenome | isolation source: Antarctica rocks | place: Antarctica: Victoria Land, University Valley
GAGGAGATAACGAGATGGTAGCCGAACAGCCGCGCCCCTTCGAGCCAGGAGCGGGCGGTATTCGACGCGCCATTGCCGATGTAGGCGATCCGCTTCCCCGTGATGCTGCCTTGCCCAAATACCTCCTCGATCGTGAAGATGTCCGCGAGGATCTGGACGGGGTGGGCGTCGTCCGTCAGCGCGTTGATGACGGGGACAGCGGCGGTCGCCATTTCCATTAGCCGTTCGGTTGTGAAGGTGCGGTAAGCAATGGCATCGCAGTACCGTTCGAGGACGCGCGCCGCATCGCGGATCGGCTCGCGCGCGCCCAATTGAATCTCCGTTGTCCCAAAGGTCAACGGATGCGCGCCGAGTTGCGCGATGCCAACCTCGAACGAGCCATGCGTTCGCAGGCTCGGCTTTTCCAGAATGACCGCGACGGCCCGCCCGACGAGGACGTGCGTGTGGCTCCCCTTCGGCGCCGCCTTCAGCCGCGCCGCCAGTTCGAAGACTGCGTACGCCTCGTCGCGGGAAAGGTCCGTTAGTTTCAGGAAATCGCGCTTGGCCAACGACCTACCCCCAGCCCCCTCCCGAAGCGGGAAGGGGTGACTCATTGCGAATGCCGTGATGTTTCCCTCAACGCCCTGACCTTCAAAAGGCTCGCTGCCCCTTCCCGTATCGGGAAGGGGGTGGGGGGTAGGGTACCACCTTTGTGCGCTATACTGCGCCACTGAGGAAAGGAGGCGACCCCAATGGCGCACGACGATGCACATGCATTCCGCATCCCGCCTCGGACAAAGGTGCGCCTGCGCGATCACGATCCCGCCGATACGAGAGGCATCACGCGCGAGAAAGCGGAGGCGCGAATCGCCGAGCGGCGAGACGAGTTCGCGGAGATGCAGGAACTACTCTACGGAGCGGCGCGGCAGAGCGTGCTGATTGTTCTACAAGGGATGGACACGAGCGGCAAGGACGGCACGATTCGGAAAGTGATGGCGCCGATCAACCCGCAGGGGTGCGATGTCGTTGCCTTCAAGGAACCGACCCCTGCCGATCTCGCGCATGATTTCCTCTGGCGCATCCACCCCTGCACGCCCGCGAAGGGAATGATCGGCATCTTCAACCGCTCGCACTACGAGGACGTGCTCGTCGTGCGCGTCCATAATCTCGTCCCGAAGGCGGTCTGGAAGGGGCGCTATGACGCGATCAACCACTTCGAGCAGTTGCTGGTAGCGAATAACACGATCATTCTCAAATTCTTCCTCCATATCAGCAAAGACGAGCAGCGCGAGCGGCTGCTGGCGCGGGAGAAAGACCCGATCAAAGCATGGAAACTTGCGCCGGGCGACTGGATCGAGCGCGAGAAGTGGGACGACTATCACGTTGCATATGAGGCTGCCCTGAGCAAGTGCAATATGAAGGACGCACCCTGGTACATCGTCCCGGCGGACAAGAAGTGGTTCCGCGACCTCGTCATCACCGAGACGATCATCGACACGCTGCGCCCATACGTCCCTTTATGGCAAGAGGCGCTGGCGAATCGTGGGAAGGAACAACTCGCCGCCATCGCCCAACTGCGGGCACAACAGACGACGGATCACCCTTGAAAGGAGCGACCGATGCGACTATATCTCTTTGTCTACGGCGTCAACTCTGCAAACAGCACCCCTTATCCCGGCTACCTGATTCAGACGGACGACGGCACGAATGTCCTCGTGGACACCGGTTTCGGCACGGAGATGATCGGCGCGTACACGCGGTCAACTGAGCCGGGGCCGAAGATTAACGAGGCGGATTACGTCGTCAACCAACTGGCGGCGCTCGGCCTCGCCCCACGGGATATCCGCTACCTCGTTGCCACCCATCTCGACGCCGACCATTCCGGCGGCCACGACGCATTCCCGGACGCGGAAATTGTCATCCAGAAGGAGCATTTGGCGATGGCTCGGGCGCATCCTCGCTTCCAGGCGACGCGCGCGCATTGGGACGCACCGGGCCTCCAGTATCGCACCGTGGACGGCGACACCGAACTGCTGCCCGGCATCGAGTTGATCGCGTCGAGCGGCCACAAGCCGGGGCATCAGTCCGTCCTCGTCCGGCTGCCGGAGACCGGGCCGGTGCTACTGGCGATTGACGCCATCCCCCGCATGGATCAGCGCGACCCGGACACTCGCACCATTGGCCCCGCTGACATGGATGAGACGGCTACCCGCGCCAGCACGCGCAAACTGATGGATCTCGCCGCCCGCGAAGGCGTTACCCTCATCATTCACGGCCATGACCCCGCGCAGTGGCAAACCCTCAAAAAATCCCCGGCCTATTATTCGTAGAAGCGATTGAACCACGAAGACACGAAGAGCACGAAGGAGACGAAGGGAAGAGAACACAGATAATTCTTCTTTCCCTTCTTCGTTCTCTTCGTGGTTCAATTCCCCATCTTCAGGCGGGCGAGGGCTTCGGCTTGTTTAGAGGCAGCGGACATTTCCATTAATTCGAGGCGGTTCCCGTCCGGGTCCTCGATCCAGGCCTGGCGGTTGCCGTCCTTGCCGGTAATCAAGGGGCGGGTGAGTGGGACGCCATGTTCCGTCAGTTGCGCGACGACCGCATCGAGATCGTCCACGGTGAGGCAAACGTGATTGAGGCCGACCGCTTCACGCGGCGCTGGGCCATCGCCCGTGCCATTCGGGAAGAACTCCAAGTACTGTGTCTCAGTGACGCGGACGTAGACGAGCATCAGGTCGCCATTCTCCTGATGAAGGCGGAACATCTCCGCAAAGCCGAGCGTCCCGGTGTAGAAAGCGAGCATCGGGTCGAGGTTCCGCACCCGAATCGCGATGTGGCCGATACCGGTAAATCCTTCCATCGTTCCTCCTTGAGTCGCCAGTCGGCAGTCGCCAGCAGACGGCAATGACGTTACCCGCATGCTGGGTAAGGGGCACAGTATCGCAAGTGTTCCGCCGATTTCCCACTGCCGCCTGCCGCCTGCTGATCTGCCGCGCCTCGACAGACAGAGACGATTCCGGTATTGTCACGCCGGTTGCGGCGGATCGGCGTGGAGTGGGAAAGAGGGGAAGCATGCATCGCATCCGGGTCATCTTCGTGGCGGCGCTGGTCATGACGCTCGTGACACTTTCCACCGGTGTGCAAGCAGCATCCACATTCGCCAATCCGGCATTCCAGACGCAGTGGCAAGCTGGAGAGACAGTGACGCCGAACTTCTGGGGGCCGCTCGAAACCGCGAAAGATAGGCAGATGGAGGCATACAAGGACGCAAGCGGCGGGCAACGCCTCGTCCAATACTTCGATAAGGGGCGGATGGAACTGACCAACGGCGCGGTAACGAATGGCCTCCTCGCGACCGAGATCGTCACGGGCCGCATCCAAACCGGCAATACTTCCTTCCAGAATCAAGCGCCACCGGATATTTCCATCGCGGGCGATGCCAACAACCCGGCCCCGACCTACGCGGGGCTGGCGAGCAAGGGCACGGCGCTCCTCCAACCTGCGACGAGCAGGCTCGGCGTGCCGATCAATACGGTGATCGGGGGAGACGGCGCGGTCGGCACGACCGATGCCGTCCTCCCGGACCCGGCGATGCGGATCGGTGTGTACGACGGCACGACGCAGCACAACGTCGCCGCCGGGTTCGCAGATTACCGCGCCAAGGCAGGCCTTCCAACGATTGGCTACGCGATTTCGGAACCGTTCCGCGCGACGGTGAAAGTCGGTGGCGCGCCGAAGGACGTCATGATCCAAGTCTTCGAGCGACGCGTGCTCACCTACACCCCGAGCAATCCCGACGCCTTCAAGGTAGAAATGGGCAACATTGGTCAGCACTACGTCACCTGGCGCTATCCGAATGGTACGACTGCCGCGCCACCGACCGGGTCCAGTGGGGCGTCTGGTGTCGGCCCGCAAATCTTCCTCCTCAAGGGACTCGTCGCCTTTAGTTATCCGGCCAATTGGCAACTGGACACGACGCCCGTTACCGCTGGGCCACCGCGCGCGACGATCATCGGCCCCGCGCCGACACAGCAACTGGTGCTGCAAGTTGACGACCAGTCGAATCCGCCCGCCACTCTCAATGACGTGATCGCGGGATATGTCACTGCAGCACGCACCAAACTTGTCACCGGTAGCGTCACGGATGAAGCCACTCTTGATACGAAGATTGGCGGCGAACCGGCCAAGGCATACCGGATTACCGGCACCCGCCAAGATAACTCACCCGTATCCAGCATCGTTGTGGCCACCTCCCATAAGGATAAAATCTATACCTTCATCGCGCTGGCCGATGCTAACCCGATGCCGAACTACACAGATATTCAAGCGATCCTCGCCACCGTGACCTTCCAGACGTAGTGTTGGTGGCGTAGGCTTCAAACCCGCGCGAGAGGCCGCGGGCTGAAGCCTACGCTACGGTGTTCCACATCTCCTACCGTAGTAACTACCCTTTGCGTACGTAGTCATCGCGCGCTTTGTCAGAGCATTTGTTCGATAATCCTACTGGCCTTCCACCGATGTTCGCTTTTCTCTCGTATGCTGTTTATCGCCGGTCAGTGAGCCCGTGTTTCCACGCGTGGCAGGTCAACAAATTTCCGTCCAACGAGAGAGGAGCCAGCGAACATAAAAAAGGGAGCGAGCCGTAGCCCGCTCCCTCTCAGTCCTCAGTCCTCAGTCGTTATTTTGGCATACCCATCAATGCGGTATACGCCGGGCGCGGCGACCCGTCGCTGTGCAGGACGCCCCAGCCGTATTTCTCATCGCTCGGGCCGCTCGTCGTCACCTGGAAGTTGAGGTTCCAGACAAACATCACGCCCATCCACGGGTACGACTTGCCGAGCGCGAATGCCTGCGTCAGATATTGCGCCTGCTGATCCTCCGAGACATAGGGCGAGTACTCATAGCCGGAAACGACGGTCGGGTTGCTGTCCCAGCCGAACTCGGTCAGCCACATCTTCTTGCCCGCTTCTCCGTTCTGCTCCATCACCGCGCGCAGTTGCAGGATGCGCTTGAAGTAGAACGAGTTGTCTTTCGTGAAACTGCGCCCCCCGTCCGGATCGTTGCCGCAGGCATTCGTCGCCGGATTGTCCGGGTAGGAGTTATCGGGCGGGTTGCAGTTGGAGCCGGGATGCGCGCCGAGCACATCGTAGTACTTCTTCACCTCACCATTGTTGATGGCGTAGATTTGTTGGAGGTACTGGACATCATCGAGGGCGATCTCCGGGTGGCCGGTGACACCGGTCGGCGTCATGCCGCCGAAGACAACGGTGATATTCGGGTCGCTCGCTTTGAGTGTCCGATAGGCCGCCTTGAGGATCGGGATATAGGCACCGACGTTGACCTGCCCCCCCGTCTCCTGCGCGTAGTTCTGCTCATTCCAGACCTCGTACGCGGCGACTTTTCCCTTGTAACGATTTGCCATGAAGCCCATGAAGTCCGCGAAGTCTTGCGGATTATTCGGCAGGCCACCGCCCGATCCGGCCCAGTCGGGCGAACTGACCGGACTGAGCATCACATTGACGCCCTTCGCGGCGGCGGCGTTGATCAGCGCGTCGAGTTGTGCGACATAGTTGTTGCCAAACTGCCCCTTCGCGGGTTCGTAGGAACTCCAGCGCACCTGCTGGCGAATCCAGCCGAACTGTGCATCCGACACCTTGCCAAACATGATGTCCTTGCTGCCCGCATCAAGGCCGATGGCATCCACGTTGAACCCGTAGCCGCCACCGCTGTCACCGACGTGGACACTCGCGTAACTGCGCTGCAAGGGTTGCCCGCCAGCGAGCCCACAGGGGCCTTGACCAATGCAGTCCGGCTGCGTCTGACCAGCCGGTTCCGGCGCGCGGAGCGCGGGGTCGAGGTTGTCTTTGTCCGCCTGCGAGACGCCGAGCAGACCAAGCAGCACCTTGAACGGATCGGCGTTCTCCGGATGATATTCGAGGCGGTAGCGCTCGAAATACTGCACGCGGTGCGTCTGCCCATCCCCGGCGGGCGCCGGCGGATTCTGCTCGTCGAACGGCTCCGCGATCGGGTAGCCGAAGATCTGCACGCTCCGCTGGAGATCGCCGTTCCCAGCCTTCTCCCAGAAGGAGCGGATCGCGGCATTGCCGGGGTCGCTGCCGCCGATCGTGTGGTTCGTCTGCGAGAACCAAAGCCGCCCGTCGTTCGGGTTGCCGACCGGCTGGAAGTTCGCATCGGCTGTCGCCCGATCCGTCGTCTGCAGGGCAGCAAGGCGGCGACCGAGCACCTCGAAGGGTGTCCCCTTGTTCTCGGCATGCTGCTCGAAGACGGCGCGCTGCAAATACTGGGTCGGATGCGTCTTGCCATCTTCCGATTGCTGGTCAAAGACTTTGGTGATCGGGAAGCCGTACTGCAACAACCCCCCGTTCCCGTTCCAATAGTCGCGGAACTGTCCATACAGATAATGACCGGTATCCGCGTAGTAATCCGATGACGCGGAGACCGGCGATGCCGGCACGACCGCAAAGAGACCAATGAGGACAAACGCGACCATTCCCGCACTCATCCAACGCCATGCGCTACCCAAAACCCTACCCTCCAAAACCCATGAGCCCCACAGACCCGCAGGCATCCATGCACGCTACCCACTGCGCGCTACCTTACCATAACGTTCTCATTGCGGCACCTTTCCGCTCTATGCCGGGGCGTAAAGGCCAGCTACCCGACTGCGCGCCACAATGGGTGCCTGCATGCTAAACTTCTTCACGGCACACCATTGCATGCGAGCGGTCGTTGGACGCCCTTCGCAATCGCGGGAGCGTACTATGGCGCAGTTGCACCCACGCATCCAGCCCATCTCCATTGACCGCCATGCCGAGCGCCCCGTACGGTCGCGACACAACCTGCCCGACGCCCTGACACGGTTTATCGGGCGGGAGCGAGAAGTGGCCGCAGTCACCACGCGTCTTGCAACTACCCGCCTTCTGACCCTCACCGGTTCCGGCGGTTGTGGCAAGACGCGCCTCGCGCTCGCCGTTGCCGCTGAGCAGACAGTCCAACCAGGGGCCGCAGTATATCCGGACGGCGTCTGGCTGGTGGAATTCGCCGCGCTGACCGATCCCACCCTTGTCCCGCAAGCGGTCGCGGCAGTCCTCGGCGTCCACGAGGAGCCACAACGGCCGCTGCTCGATACGCTGGCCGATGCACTCAGTACGCACGCACTCGTGCTGCTGCTCGATAACTGCGAGCATGTTGTCGCCCCAGTTGCGGCGATGGTGGACGCCCTGCTGCGCACCTGCCCACGCCTGCGCATCCTCGCTACCAGCCGAGAGGCGCTCCGCGTTCCCGGTGAAGTGACCTGGCGCGTGCCGTCCCTCTCCCTGCCGGACGATGCGATGGATCACACGGTCGCGCGGCTCGCACGGAGCGAGGCGGTGCAACTCTTCGTTGATCGTGTGTGCCTACGGCAGCCCGCCTTCGCGCTCACTGACGAAGATGCGGTGACGGTGACGGCGATCTGTCGGCGACTGAATGGGATGCCGCTCGCATTGGAACTCGCGGCGGCACGAGCGAGCATTCTTCCTCTTACGCAACTGGAAACGCGATTAGATGATGCCTTACGCCTCTTGACGGGCGGCGCGCGGACGGCCCCCCGCCATCAGACCCTCCGAGCGACCCTCGATTGGAGTTTCGCGCTGCTGACCGAGGACGAGCGAACCGTCCTGCAACGGCTCACGGTCTTTGCGGGTGGATGCGATCTCGCGGCAGCAGAGGCGATTTGCAGCGGCGATCCCATCACCGGGCGAGAGGTATTGCACTTCCTCGCCCAGTTGGCGGAGAAATCGCTCGTTCAGATGGATGAGCGGCACGGCAATGCGCGCTACCGGCTGTTGGTGACCGTGCGGCAGTACGCGGGCGAGCAACTGGCAGCAAGCGACAAAGAAGAAGAGGTACGGAGTACGCACGTTGCCTGGTATCTCGCTCTCGCACAGCAAGCCGAAGTCGGGTTCGATGGACCGGAACAAGAAACCTGGCTCGAACGGCTCGGTCCGGAGATTGATAACGTGCGAGCAGCGATGCAGTGGCTCCTCGCGACTGGGCGGATCGGGCACGGCCTGCGCATCACCGCGCATTTGTGGCGATTCTGGTATACCCGGGATCAAGTCACTGAAGGAAGCCGCTGGCTGATGGCCTTCCTGGCACGCGGGAGAGAAACAGAGGAAGCGACGCGCGATCCGTCCGCCTGGATGGACGCGCTCTTCGCCGCTGGCCGTCTCGCCATCTTTTGTGGCGACTATTGGGAAGCGCGCGCGCTGATGGAAGAGATGCGAGTGATCGCCAAACAGCATCACGATCCGTACCACATCGCCTCCGCGCTCATGCTGCTCGGTCACATCGCGCTCGAACAGGGCGACTATCCAGCGGCACGGGCATACTATGAAGAAGGGATCCCACGCGCGCAGGAGGCGCACCATCTCTTATGGCAGGCCGTCCTGATCGGCAGCCTGGGCATCACTCTCATTATGCAGGGCGCGATCGCGGCGGCCCATCCCATTCTTGATGAATCTATGGCGCTATTGCGACCGTTGGACGATGTGGGGCAAATCTCCCGCATGCTCCGCTGGCAGGGTGTCCTCGCCCTCCTCGAGGGGGATGCTGAGCGGGCGCGGGCGTCGCTTGTCGAGGGGATCGCCTTGCATCAACGCCTGCACAGCGTCCTCGGCATCGCGGAATCATTGGAGGTGTTCGCCGCGCTTGCCGCCACGCGCGGGCAGTTCGCGCGCGCCCTCCACCTAATCAGGGGACGAGAAGCGCATCCCCTGCCAGTGTGACTGGGAGATTACGCTCTGCTTTGCGCCCCTGCTGCGCTGGCTCCTCTCGTGGTGGCTCGGCACCGATCTCGCCCTCGCCCTTGATGCGACCAGTCATGGTGAACGGGTCGTCGTCCTGGCGATCAGCGTCTTGTATCGCGGCACGGCGATCGCCGTCGCCTTGCATATCCTGCCCGCCAACCAGGAAGGGGCATGACTGCCCCACTGGCTGCACTTGCTCAATCTGCCCGCTCCGGCGATGCCGCCGACGATGACGGTGATCGTCTGCACGGATCGCGGTCTGTGGAGTCCGCGCATCTGGCGGGCGATCCGTGCCCTCAGCTGGCATCCGGTGATGCGCGTCCCCACCGATTGCACCGTCGCGCCGACCGGTGCACCCCGCCAACTCGCCCGCTTGCTGATCGCCGGACCGGGGCATGCATCTGCTATCATTCGGCACCGGCATGAACCGACACTTTGTCCCCCTGTCAGCCCTCCCTGCCCCCCTTCGGTTCCAGCATGATACGATAGCAAGAAGCAGAAGCGTTGTAGGGGCGGTGCTCGAACCGCCCTTCCTGTCCTTCGGAGGTCATTATGGCAAACACACGCGACATGACCGGATGGGACATCGGGACGCGGGCCGTCCATGCGGGCGAGCGCGGGCCGAAGCCGACCTTTACGCCCGTTTCCACACCGATTTATCGCTCCGCCGCCTACATGTACGACGAAATCGCTGAACTGGATGCCGTCTTCGCGGGGCAGCAGTCGGGCTACGTCTACGCTCGCTACGGCAACCCAACGATCACTGCCCTCGAAGAAGCGATCCGCGACCTCGAAGGGGGCGATGTGGCGGTCGTCACCGCTTCCGGCATGGCGGCGGTCCATCTCGCTTTGCTCGCCGCCGGAGTCGGCGCGGGGGAGCGGATCGTCGCGGCGCGCGATTTGTATGGCGCGACCTTCACGCTCCTCATGAACGTCCTCAGTACGCTCGGCATCGCATCCACCTTTGTGGACACGACGGACACGGAGGCAACGCGCGCGGCAATCATGGAGACGAAACCGCGTGTCGTCCTGATCGAGGCAATGTCGAACCCATTGTTACGGATCACGGATGTGCCGGCCATCGCGGCGGCGGCGCACGCGGTCGGCGCGCGGGTCGTGCTGGACGGCACCTTCACGCCGCCGCCCGTGCTCTTTGGCTTCGCCAATGGGGCGGACTTTGTTGTCCACAGCATGACGAAGTATCTGAACGGTCACGCGGACGCACTGGCGGGCGTCGTGATTGGCAAGGGTGACGAGGCGCACACGCTCATCCCGCTCGTGCGAACGCTCGGCCCGAACCTCGCCGCGAACGAGGCGTACATGGTACTGCGCGGCCTAAAGACGCTCACGCTACGGCTGCGACGACAGATGCTCAACGCAAAACTGATCGCCCGCGCCCTCGAACGCGATCCACGCATCGCCCGCGTCATCTATCCGGGTTTGCCCTCCCACCCGCAATTCGCTACCGCGCGGCGGCTCTTCAAGCCCGGCTGGTTGGGCGGCATGGTGGCGTTCGAACTGGCGGGTGCGACGCAGGAAGACGTGATGCGCTTCATGGACGCGCTCCAACTCTGCGTCCCGGCGACGAGCCTCGGCGATGTGTACACGCTGATCACCTGCCCCGCCATGACCTCGCACCGCGAAGTTGCGCCTCGGCAGCGCGAGCGCATGGGCATCACGCCCGGCTTGCTCCGCCTCTCCGCCGGCATCGAGCACCCGCGCGACATCATCGGCGACTTGATGCAGTCGCTGGACGCGGCGAACATCCCGCTCGGCATGCCGGTCATGGGCATGGACCCGATGCTGGCCTGACGATGCAATGAGCGCCTTTCCAGCGTCCAACTGAGACAATGACCAAAGGGGGATGGCCCCGCGTATTGCAGGGGGATCAGGTGGATGATCCACATGATCCACCACTCGCCGATTTCCTCACGCAACTGCCGGAAGAGCACACGCTGCGATAGAGTAATCGCAAAGGTAATAACCTCCGAACTCCGAACCGCGAACATCAACCTCTTGTGCAAACGCGCTGCCGATGCCACACTCTCTGTGCGTACGTACGGGTATGTTTGCCACAATGAGGGGGAGCGCTACCATGCAAGAGATGACCGCCGATGAACGACATTGGCGCCATGCGCCACGATGGGAAGCGCTCATTGCCGCCTTCGCCATTGGCACGGCGTACGCCCTGTTGCCGGACACGATCCGCCTTGGCCCACGCTGGCTGCTCGCCGCGCTGATTGCCGTGCTGCTCATCCCGCTCCACGGGGCGCGTTTCGCTGGCAACTACCGGCTCGTTCGCACTTTCAGCATGATCCTCGCGGCGCTCGTGACTGCGGCAATCACGGTGAGTGCGATCCTCCTCATCGTCCGGCTACCAAGCGGTAAGACAACATCAACGCACTTGCTGCGGGATGGCGCCTTGATTTGGGGGGCGAATATCCTCGTCTTCGCGATCTGGTACTGGGAACTCGACTGCGGCGGCCCGCATGCCCGCCATGTGAAGCGCTACTCGAGCACCGATTTCCTTTTTCCGCAGTTCACGACACCCGACGCGGCCGAAACCAATTGGTCACCGCGATTCCTCGACTATCTGTTCCTCGCGTTCAATACGAGCGCGGCATTCAGCCCAACCGATACCTTGATCCTCTCACGCCCCCCGAAAGTCCTGATGATGATGCAGTCACTGATCTCGATCGTCGTCGTTGCGGTGCTAGTTTCGCGGGCAATCAACACCCTTGGCAACTAGTGGGTCATGCCGCAAATAACCGATGCTCTGGCAGGCAGGCAACGGAACCACCGATCCGCCGCTGTCGTCCCCGCTCACGTCGTGCGTACCGCTTTCCGCCCCAGACAAACGGCGTCGGCTCC
>JAABUY010006275.1_pt1 | contig 11661 bp, 17 predicted proteins | sample 5560271 | NCBI WGS metagenome assembly JAABUY01 (sample SAMN10711886, study PRJNA513374) | rock metagenome | isolation source: Antarctica rocks | place: Antarctica: Victoria Land, University Valley
GTGGATGCTGACGGCAACTTGCTGCTCGTCAGCCTCGAGTTCTTCGCGCAGGCATGCACAGAGTTCCGCCATGCGCTGCTGCCTGTGCTCACATTCCTGCTCCAGGCTCTGCACTCGCATCTCATCTGCAGCCCGCCGCCTCTCTTGCCTGTGCACGGTCACAAGCATTTGCTGAGCTCAGCTGCTTGATGCAGTGGTGAACAGCGTCACCTTACACACGGGAGAGGTCTGCAAAGCTGCAATGGCCTCATGAACATCGATTCCGATCAAGAGCAAAGAAAGACGCGGAGGTACATGCGCCTGGGGACGCACCACGCGCAATACAGAGAGGCTAGGATAGTCGAAGCAGGCGTGTAGAACACCAGGAAGGTGAGGAGTTGCACAAGGGTTGTGTGCCGCTTTCCCAGCAGGCTGTCCAGTGCGTCCGCAGTCAACCACCACGTCAAAGTCCAAAGCGTGATCCCGGCGGCGATGGCATATACGGCGCAGCACTTGCGCAGGTTGACACGGCTTGACCTGCGCTCCTGCCACTGCGACGACCAGCACTGCTGTAAGAGAGGCATCATGCTGCGTGCATGCTGCGTGCCTGCTGGGGCTTACCAGATAGAAATACAGCAGCATAGACAAGCCGCTGAAAACCACAGTATGGTTGCATACGGCTCTCCGAGGAGGCTGGTCAGGACGCCAATCAGTGGATCAGATACAAACTTCAAGAGGAAGCACAGACAAGGCAGACAAGCACAAGCCAGTGCCCCTCCACTGCATATTGAGGCAGGGCCATCCTGTGAAGGAGCACTTTCTGTTGAGCTTGTGAGCAGCTGTGCAAGTCTCAGGGCTTGGCTGCTCATACCCTATACACCTCACATGTGTGCATAACAGAGCTGCTGCCATGAAGACTGACTTAGCACTATGCCGCCTGGCCTTGATGCGGTGCAGGCGCAGTATGCCCGTGCTCGTCTTTCGTGCCGCGCTTATCCTTTGGGGTGTTATGCCGCAATGGGTTGTCCTGGACCGTCTGCTAAGGAAGCAGTGCACATGCGCTTTGCTATACATATCTCTCATCATCTCAACTGGACGCGCGCGTGGTGGCCCTGAGACAGGGCTACCTCAGATGCCGTTCCAGAACTGTCTTTGCGAAGCTCAGCCACCGCTCGTACGCATGGTTCACGCTACCCAGGAGCACAGACCGGCATCCACCTGCTCCCTGGCCAGCATGACTTGCAGTAATTTTGTGCGGCGAGTCAGCCCTGGCTGCCGGCCCCGGCGCGTTCATGTGTAGCTGCGCGCGTCACGTGGCATAGGCCGCCGCCAGGCGCTCCGTGCGGGTGGTGCGCGTCCACCTGGCGGCCGGCGCGGCCAGCAGCCAGGCGACCGCCAGCGCCACGAACGCGAACATGGCGTACAGGAACACGTGCAGGCTGTACAGGTACTTGATGCCCATCAGGCTCAGGATCTGCGCGCATGCGCGCGCGCGTGGGTGCGGCGCGTGCAGAAGCACGGCCTCGCTCACCCGCATGGGCGGGAGCTGCACCGCTTGGCAGCGTGCAGCCTTCGCACCAACTGCATGGTGTCCGGAGGTTGCTCAGCACCGCGTCATGCATACTTGCCCTGGCAGCAGTGGCAGCACACGCCAGCGACCCCTGCCTCCCGGCACCGGCAGCCCAAGCAAGCGGCGCTGCTCGCGCGCCTGGTTGCCCCAGATGTCGTGGATGGCGATCTCGTTGGCGTACAGCGCGAAGGCCTGCGCGCAGAACTGGATGGCCGCGTTGGCCGCCAGCAGCACGAGCGCGACGTTGAACAGGAAGCTGCTCATCAGCGTCGCGCCCGGCCGCATCGGGTGCACCGTGAAGACCAGCAGGCGCAGCCCGACGCGCGTGCAGCCCTTGATGGTCGCGCCTGCCGCCGCGCGCGGGCGCCTGCCCGTCGGTGCGCTCGGGTGAGGGGGCCGCCCCTGGCGGGGCGGCGCATGCGGCAGACATGCAGGGCGTGCGTGGGGGCAGCAGGCATGTGAGTGTGATGTGGCCTGGTAGAACACACGCGCGTGACCAGGCAGCCACAGCCATCAGGCCCCGTCCTTGACAAGGGCGGCTCATGCTGAGGAAGTCAGTGCCGGCGGCCGTGCGGACCGATGAGGTAGAAGCAGAACAGCGCGAAGGCCGCGGTGCCGAACAGCGGGAAGGCGCCGTCGAGCCGCGTGAACAGCCCGTTCAGGAAGGGCGTCAGGGGCGGGTCCGTGAACAGGTACAGCACCACCTGCCCGGGCAAGGCGGCAGACATGAAGCAGTGCAAGTGGGCATCCTGAAGATGGAGCGCCGGCACAGACAGCCATGTCAGGCTGACATGGGGACATGGAGGCATCAGCTGTGCACCGAACTTTGCACTTTCGCACAGACGCTCGGCCGACCCGCCGCATCCCCTGGGCTGCATCTCAGTGCGGCAGCACTGCCGTGCCAGGAGCGCTGGACTGGGCGTCGCGCCTGCAGGAGCCAGCACACGGACAGGACCGCGCCGAGCGCCCCGCAGACCAGGCGCAGGTAGAACATGAGCACCGTCACCACCCACGCGTAGTCCGGGTCCTCGCCCTGCCGGCGCGCGCGCATGCAGCTCATCAGGGCCCCCGCAGCACAAGGCCCCGCAGCACAGGCAGCCGCGCTCGAGCGCAGGCCGGCGGGTCAGCCCGACCTGCGGGTACGAAGCCTCCAGCGCCTTGGAGTCGCCCTCCAGGCCCAACAGCTGCACCTGCGCGCGGCGGAAGGCCGCGCGCCAGCGGAAATTGCGGCCCAGCTCGCGCTCCTCCTTGCGCAGCGCGTCCGCCACGCCCTGCGCGCGCGCGCCTGCTCTGGCACGCCCGGGCGCCGGCGCTACGCACCCTGCCCCACTACAGGCGACACGGCTTGGTCAAGGCCTCGCGCTTGCACAAGAGCGATGCATGCTGTGGCAAGTGCGTGTCTGGCAGACCCTGCCTGATGTTGTAAAGCTACGTCACGTGGCAACCTCCGGCAATGCAAACCCAGGAAATGCAGGTCCTGGCACCCACCCGAGGTGAACCATCTCCTCCACAGCGTGCGCAAATGCCATGCAACATCGCCAGGGGCGCGCCTTGACGGCGGCGGCGCGCTGGCCCAGGCCGCGCGCGCGCTTGATGTACTCGCTCTTCGTGATGACGGCCACCGGGCGCCCCAGGAAGCTCTGCACCAGGTCGAGCGGCAGCGCGACCAGGCCCACGCCCGCAAACACCATGAACAGCACCCAGCCTGCCGGCCCCGTGCACCGTGGTCTGAGACAGGCAGCACAGGCAGCCTGGACAGCCAGTGCAAGCTTGTGCGCACTGAGGTGATCCCGAACTGCACATAATCGCGTCTTTGGAGCCCCAGCTCAACATGGGGGCAAATGTGAGCAGGCGGACATAGGCAGCGAGGCTGAGCCCCACCGGCCGTTGCACTCATGGCGATGATGTAAACAGGGAACGAGCAGCGCTGCTTCCACATCTCTGTTCCAGCATCGCCGTTGACAGCATCGCACTGGTCCCCGCACATTATGATTCACAGGCGTTTGTGGTACACATGGTGCCATTCAATCCGCTGGCACTGTCACGCAGTTTGGAGCGCCTCCAAGCATAGCATAGCGCCTTCATTGTGCATACATCACAAAGCGCGTATACTTTCTAGCTGGTAGTCTGATCAGAGGCATCACTCGAAGGACCATGTGAAGCGAAGGCTGAGCAACACTGCAGGGGACTGCAGGCGCGAGCGGGCGCATGCCAGGCGCCCCGCAAACAGCGGCGCGAGCGGCCCGGTGCCGGGCGCTATGCAGCCGTTGAGCAGCGCGGTCGCGTTGCTGCTCAGCGCCGACAGCGGCGCCAGGCCCGACTCCAGCCCCACCACCGGGTACTCCACATACCCGACCAACGCTGCCGGCCCAGGCACGCGCGCCATGAGGTGACCCTGTCAGGTGCCACTGGGGCCCAAGCAAGCCCCACAGCAACAATCCGCATTGTCTTGGAATACTTTATGCTTAACAAGCAAGTACTGCTTCACCACGGCTCGCAAGTGTATGCTTTGTTGGCATGGAAACAGCGCACCATAGCATATGCCCAGGATGCACCCGATGCACACCGCCGTTATCACCTCGTACACCGCCGCGCCCAGCCACCGCTGCAGAATTGTCCTGCGGGGCAGAAATGATGTATTCATGGATGTCTTATGAGTGAGGCTTTGCCAGGCCCCAAGCAGGGCAGCAGCAGGCGACAACCAGCGCACGCGTCGCTGTCGGCCTCGTAGTAAAACATGGCGAACGGGATGACGCCGTAGACGAGCACTGCGTTGGCGATGAAGCACGCATACCACAGCTGCTTGGTGGGGATTGCAAACGTGCAGTAGGAGACCGGCAGGCCCGCGCTGCAGGCCTGCCGGTTGGCCACGTCCAGCGGGAACAGCAGGACAGTCCAGATAGCCAGCGAGATGCCCAGGACCACCACTGCCTTGGGGAACCAGGCCTGGAGGGTCCTCAGGGTGCTGAAAGGCAATCAGTATATATACTGCGACCAGCACAGCCAGCACACACACTACCGCTGTCACGACAACCAAGAAGTAGTTGTACCCTGCGAACATGGCACCGCGCGCAGAGCGCGGGGCTGAGCGGCGCAAAGCTCGGCCTCTGTAGCAGCTAAGCAAGTTCACTCATAAGACGTGCTTTTGCCGTGTGCATGCCAGTTCAATGGTGGCACATCCTGCTCTTAACATCACAAGCATGCCGTCATCAAGCAGGGCGGCCTATGGACAGCTTTCCCACGGTGCCACCACAAGGATCTTGCAGTAAGAGCCTGTGTTGTAATGCGCTGTCGCCAGGCGCTCGCCCTCGCAACAGCAAGTGAAACTGATGCGACCAAGGGGAAGGCTGCGCAACCCTGGTTGGACCCCTTTTTGTGAAGGTGCAGCATTGGCCGGGCAACATCATGTAGCGGATCAGGGCAGGGCTGGCTGCAGCTGCCACGTGTTGTCGTGCTGCATACCTGGCGGCGTTGACACACTTCCAGCATCTTGCATCATGGCGCTGCCGGGCTCCGGCAGTCGCCTTGAGAAGCTCTTGAATCTGCTTGAAGGTCACTGCCTCGTTTTGTTGCAGTTGCACTCGGTTTGCATAACAGCATCGAGTTGCAGACTTGCACTTCTACTTCCCGAGCTCATGCCTGGCGTGTAGAAAGAGCTCTGCAAGTGTCGCACGAGCAAATGTGGCACTGCCACTATTGATTGAAATACTGCAGTGCTAACGCAGTTGCGCACTTGTGACTGGGCGCAGCGGGCTCCACTGCCGAGCTCCGCAAGGCAGCTGCAGAGCAGGTCAGTGGCATCGCCAGAGCGCACCCATCCCAGCTGCCGGCCCTGCTGAGGCGGGTGAGCGCTGCCCGGGCTTGCAAGCTTCGCACCCAAGGCCTCGCTCCACGCGGCACCACTGCCGATATTCGCACCGCCCTGTCACACTCCCTGTTGGGCTAGGCAGCAACGACCTGCGTGCGCTGCAGCATCTCCTGCTGCAGAACACTTTGCTGGCGAGCTCGTCACAGCTGCAGCACGCTCGCCGCTGAGGCAGACGGTCCGCCCCTGTGCCCGCAGCTGCAGGCCCTGCTGCGGCACAAGAGCTGGGACGCACGCGTCGCGGCCGGCGACTGCCTGGGCCGCATCGCCGAGCACGCCGCGCACCCGACGCCGGGGGACCTGGCGCGCGCCGCCGCTGCCGCGCATGGCCCTCCAGTCCCTGGCTATGACCCTCGGTCAGCGTCGGAGCTGCGGGCCTTGCCGCCCGCGCCAGCCATGGGGGCAGCGGAGGAGGCGCTGACGCTGGCCGGCTTCGACCTGGCGCGCGTGCTCGCGCAGGGCACGCAGCTGCTCGCCTCAGGCGGCCAGGTGCCGGCCCGCTCAGGCAGACTCACTGTGCAGCATCCTTGCGCTCATGGCATGGCCAGTGCCGGCAGCCTCCTCAGCTGTGGTGCGTGGGTGCTGGCGAGTCTTGGGGCTCAGCAAAAAGCTTCGTCCGCCTCAACCACTGCGTGTGTGATTGCAAGATGAGTATGCAATGCAGCATTTGCTCAACACGGCTGCCCGGTGTTTACTGAGTCGGGAAGGTACCGGGCATAGTGCTTAAGGCGTGCGCCAACTGAAGGCATTGCCGGTGCAAAGCGCGCTCAAGCTCCTGCAGCGTTGCATTGCTGCCAGAGCAGAGGGCTGCCGGTCATGCAGCCAAGCGCCTGGCACAGCAGCATTGCTTTTATTCGACCTGTGCCTGGGCTGCATTTAAACGTGCGGTGCAAGGCAAGCATCACACAGTCCAGACAGTTTGGGAGCTTGCGCATGACGCGCCGGGGCGCGCGCAGGAGTTTGACGGCGCCGGCGAGGAGGGGCTGCCGGCGGTCGAGCGGCTGGCGCGGCAGCGCCGCGGCCTCAACAAGCGCCTCGGCCTGGGCGGCCCCATGGACGCGCTGTTAGACACGGCCGACCTGGTCCACGATGAGGACCTGGTCGGGTCAGGGCTAGGGCGCGGCGCCTCGGCGCGCGTTCGGGGGCCGTCCGGCAGCGGCGGCTGCGGCGGCGCGGGCGCTGCCCGCGGGATGCCGGCGCTTAAGAGGGAGGGCGAGGCAAGGGGGGAAGCGCCCATGCAGGCGGGCGCGGCCACGGAGGCGGCCGACGGGGCTGGTGCGTGCTGCCGCCAAACCCGCAGTGTCTGGCTACACCAGGGACGCAGGAAAGAAAGTAAGCCATAGCTTCATGGGGCTCAGAGTGAAAGGGGTTCAAGAGCGCGCGTGTTGGACGTAGCTGTGATTGTGCTCGCGTTGTGACTCCCAATGCAGCATTTTGGGGCTTGGGAGTTTAATACTACACCTGCTGCCTCAGCACTGAAAGACTGCAAGCCGCTGCGCAGGGCTGAGCGCGAGGGAGCGCAACCAGCTGAAGCGCAAGCTCAAGCGCGGCCAGTCTCAGCAGGGTCGCGAGGCCGTGCAGGCGCCCAAGCGCATGAAAACAGAAGCGCCGGTGCGGCTGCTGCATGCCCCTCTGACATGTTCTTTGCCATTCAAATCACGACATAGGAGGACCTGATTCGGATCAAGAGACTGCTGATCAGTGTTGAGCCTTGCAGTAGCATGACGTGCAGGCTTGCCGTGACGGGCAGTCACATGTACACCCCTGACATCAGACGGCCCTAAGAAGCCTTCTGACCGGGCGGGCTAGGAGGCCCCAACGGAGGACCCGGCAGCAGCGGCGGAGGCGGACCAGGAGGACTGGCGCGCCGTCGCTGCCGGCCGCTGGCCATTCCAGCGCCTGGCCGGCCAGCTGCTGCTGGACGTGCTAGATGCGCAGTGGGAGGTGCGCAGCTGGGGGAGCGCATGTGCAACCCCGCATGCGCAGCCCAAAGGACGCGCGCAGCCCTGCCCAACCAAGCAGCGCCTGGCAGCAACGCAGCGGGAGGTTGCGGGAGGCCACAAGGCAAGCCTGCGGGCCAGCCCTGCATGTGTCCTGCAGGCCAGCCCCTCAGCGCCCAGTGGCCGAATGGACCGCGCGTGTCAGGTCCTGAGCACGCTGATGTTCACAGTAGTGCTTGCACCAGGCGCTGCTTGTGTGTCACAGCGGTGGCCTCCAGCGCAGGTGCGGCATGGGGCGGCAGTCGCGCTGCGCGAGATACTGCGCTCGCATGCCGCGTGCGCGGCGGTGACGGCGCCGCTGGCTGCGCAGCCCAGTGGTGCGCCTTTGGGGCCGATGTGGGCGGCTTCATGACACCTCTGCACCCTCTAGTGTCTGTGCCATGGACTTTGTTTGTAGCATGTCCATGGTTGTGCGGCAAGGTAGCATGTCTGCTGGTGCGCCTGCAGCCGTGCGCACGGCTGCCTGCCACCATCTCACGCCCTTGCCCGCAAAACAAAAGGTTTCAATGTGGGAATGTGATCTTATAGGCGATCTGGCCATCCCTTTACGTTGAAGATGAGGGAGTGTCGCTTCCTGCATTCAAGGTCCACGTCATGCTAATCACTCTGAACAAGGCTCGCATAAATGATGCACATGCTCGTGCCTTATGTCACACATGGATGCATGGCAGCGCGAGCGGCGCAGCAGCCCAGCAGCATGCACCAAGCTGCTCAGGCTTGGCGAGCGCGCTCGGGCGGCAGGCTGGATGCTGCCGGGCGGCAGCGGGAGGCCGCAGCCGTGCGGCGCCACAGCGGCGGACGCCGCCGCGGCCGCGGCGGCCAACGCGGTCTGGCTGGAGGACGCCGCCGTGCGCCTGCTGTGCGTGCTCGCCCTGGACCGCTTCGGCGACTTTGTGTCCGACCAGGCGCGCCGAGCAGGCTCGCGCAGCCTGACCATGGAGCCTGGGAGAATACAGCTGCTGCCGTGCGCCTATTCACACTGTCTGACTCTGTGGATCGCGATGAACACCATGTCAAGCTTTGCGGCGCAGAGCGTGATGCCGCCTGTGTGCCAGGCACCAGGCTGGGCTAGGTAACCCCCCCTAACCCTACCGCAGCTGGAGCCGCGCGCGTTCCAGCGCGTCGCCCTGCACGCCGGATGGGTCCGCCGCCTGGCAGGCAGGCACTTGCTGCCAGCCGGTGGTGACGCTGGCGCGTGAGACAGCCACGCAGCGGCTGAGCGCCGCGCCAGCAGCTGCTCCTGCGCTGGCTGCGCTGGCCTTTGGTACGGCGTGGCTCGTGTTCCCCTGCATCCTACCCTGAGCAGTCCGCAACCCGCGGCAGGTCGTGGCGCCGGTCCGCGAGACGGCCGCGCAGGCGCTGGGCGCGGCGCTGCGGCCGCTGCCGGGCGCGAGCCTGACCGCGGCGCTGGCCGCGCTGGCCGCGCTGGCGGCCGGCTCGGCATGGGAGGCGCGCCACGGCGGCCTGCTGGGCGCCAAGTACCTGCTGGCAGCGCGCGCGGACGCCGCGCGCCAGCTGCTGCCGCTCGCGCTGCCCGCCGCGCTGCGCGGCCTGCAGGTGCCTTCCTGTGGTTTCAGCAGATTAATGTTGCGCTGCCACATCGACGTTTCGCGACTGCCACAGCAGAACGACGTTGCACTGCCAAAAGCGTTGAATGCTGGGCGCTGTGGGCTTGCTGCTGCACGTGCGGCCGCTGCGCCACCCTCCCCCCATCGCGCACTGCAGCCTGTCACACCGCTCGCTGAGCGCGCGCGCAGGACCGCGATGACGACGTGCGCGCCGTCGCTGCGGAGGCGCTGCTGCCCGTGGCGGGCGCGTTGGCGGCCGGGCCGCCGCAGGAGCGCGCCGCGCTGGTCGCGGCGCTGTGGGACCTGCTCCTGGACCTGGACGAGCTGAGCCCGTCCACAGGTGTGCTCTCAAACCATGATACCCGCTTTTTCCTGCTCGGTCAAGGAATGTATGGAGCAGTTGGGGCGTGGCATGGACCGCCACAGCATTACGACTGCCACACGCCCATGCCAACAATCAGCAGCACCGCGCAGGCCGCCGCGCGGGTGCAGGCTGCCCTTTGGGTGGCGTCTGAACCAAGCGCGCTGAGTACCGGTGCCCCGCTGCTGCTGCGCACGAGCAGGCGGCATGTGCAGCGGTCGTGGCGCACGTCTCGGCTGCCGAGCCCTGGGCAGAGCACCGTCCTATCACGCGCCACCCCAAGCGCCTCTGCATCACCACGGCGCGGGCGCCAGGCTGGAGCATTCACACGCCAGGCCGGCGGCGCGCAGGCAGCGCGATGCAGCTCCTGACGCAGCTGCAGGCGGCCGGCGCGGCGGCGCCGGGGCGCGGCCTCCCGGACCTGGTGCCGCGCCTGTGGCCCTTCTTCAGGCACACGCTCGCGCCCGTGCGCCTGGCGAGCGTGCGCTGCCTGGCGGCGCTGCTGGCGGGCGGCCGCCAGCACCCTCCCCATGCGGGCGCAGACCCCGGCGGCGGGGCTCGCCCCGGTGGGGTAGCACCCGATGCCTGCAATCCTGGCGTGGCGCACCTCGCGGCTGCCGCCGGCGAGGGCCTGGATGACCCAGCGTCCGGTGGCGGCGCGGGCAGCCCTGGCGATCCCGCCGCCCGCAGCAGCCGCGCCGCCGGTCCGGGCGGCCGGCTAGGCCCCGATGCGGACGGCGCGGGCCACCCGGGGGTTGACCCTGAGGAGCTGCCGCTGGCGGGCGCGCCCGCGGAGTGGCTGGGCGCGGGGCGGCGTGCTCGCGCCCGCGCTGCGCCTGGTGTTCCAGAACCTGGTGCTGGAGGCGGATGCGCGCGTGCTGGAGGCCAGCCAGGCGCGGCCGCCCGCCCGGCCGGCCCTGGCGCACATCGAGCAGCGCAGCACCGCAGCACGTGCAGAGGCAGGACAACAGTTAGTACATCTGAGCTTAGCAGGCAGCAGTCCTTGACATGTAAATAGAATCTGCAGGAAGCTCTGGGCTGCGCACGCCCTAGCCCTATTCAGGGTCTCATGCACCCCGGCCTGGCCGTGCAGCGCGCCTGGGACCTGCTGCTGCTGCGGGCGCCGACGGCGGCCCTGGCCGCTGCGGCCGACCACCACACTGTCGCCGGCTGGATCGCGCTCGCCGCGACGCCCGCGGGCTGCCCGCTGCCGGCGACGCTGCTGCAGGCCGTGCCGGCTCCCGGCAGACGCGGCAGCTCCACAAAGGTGCGCTGTGCCGGCTGAGCGGCGCCCCATTTAGAACAAGGGCTGCCAGGACGGCGTTCTTCGTGTGTGCGCGCCTCAGCTGGCCTGTGATGCCAAGCCTCGGGTGGCTTCCAGTGGCCATCGTAATGCATGCACCCTGCACGCTGTCGAGGCCCTTGATCAGAGCGCCAGGCGCTCCTCTCTAACTACCTGTTTGGGCGAGCAGCAGGTGCTCACCCGGCTGCGCACTGAGCTAGCGGCGCCGCGCGCGCAGGCGGCAGCGCGGCAGGCCGCGCGCCCGGCGACGCCCGTGGTCGGCGGCGAGGAGCAGGGCGGCGCGGCGGGCGCGGCGCGCATGCGGCTGGCCGCCGCGCGCGCGCTGGGCCGCCTGGGCGCCCGCCTGCGGCCCGGTGCGCGGCCCCGCGCCCCGCCGAGCTCCTGCCGGGACCGCCGAGCGCGGGCTTGCCAAGCTCGGTGCGTGCACTGCGCGGCCCGCTCGCGGGTGCGCTGGGCGCGCGCGCGCTGCGCCGCGCCTCACGCCCCGCCGCGCGCGCGCGCCCGCAGCCGAGGCCCTGCCCGAGGCGCTGCTGGCGGCGCTGGCGGGCGCGAGCGCCACCGGCCGCCTGCTCGCCGGCCTGGCGGTCGCGGAGTGGGCGCGCGCTGCCAAGGCGGCCGCGGCGGAGCCTGTCCCGGCGGCTGTGGTGCAGGCCGTGCACGCTGCGTCTGCGGTTCCAGGCGCGCCTTCGTGGCAGCATAGGGGGACTGCGCCCTAGTCCTAACTTCAACCCTTAAGCCCTTTCTTTTAGATGACCAAGTGCTGGGGGAAGAACTTGGGTCTCCGCGCACGCGGGCCGGTGACGCTGTCTGAGCGCACACGCAAGCTCTTACAAGGCGACTGCGATCTGCATGGCACTGACCCGCCGGCTGCGCCTCTGCCGGGCTATCCGCTGATGCCGGAGCCTGTTCATGACATGCGCAGGCCGCAGCAGCGAGGCCGCGCCCTACACGGCGCGGCTGGCAGCCGCGGCCGCGGCAGCGGTGGCCGCTGCGGCGGCGGCCGGCGCCGATGTGG
>JAABUY010006276.1_pt1 | contig 11661 bp, 12 predicted proteins | sample 5560271 | NCBI WGS metagenome assembly JAABUY01 (sample SAMN10711886, study PRJNA513374) | rock metagenome | isolation source: Antarctica rocks | place: Antarctica: Victoria Land, University Valley
CGCAGCCGCCAGGTCCCCCCGCGCATCCCCCCGCAGGCCCCACAGCGCGCCCTCGTTTCGGCTGTCTCGCACGGCCTCATCAGCGCCCGCATTCCCAGCGTCGGCGGCGCTCGCCGGGCCTGCAGGATTCCTCAGGTCCGCGGCACGGCCCGCGCATGCCCCGCCTGCAACGCCCCCGCGCACTGCGGCCTCGCCGAGCTGGCAGGCGCAGCGCCGGCCCATGCCGCCGCCGACCGCGTCGCAGCAGCCCCCGCTGGCGGGAGGCAGCCCGGCCTTGCAGGATGCGCACTGGCCGTGCCGCTCGTGCAAGGCCGAGGGCTGCGCCGCGCGCGCGTCGCCGCTCGCGGCCCGCCCTTTGGCGCCGCCGTCGCCGCCGCCGCCGTCGCGCGCTGGCGCAGGGCCGCCGACGCGCGGGCCGGCCGGCACGGCAGTGACGTGGTTGGTGCGCGGGTTCCACGCGAGCGCAAGGTCGAGGCGCACGGGCTCTGCCGGGAAGACGCCGAGCACGCGCGCGACATACACCTTCTCCACGTCCCCGGCCTGCCGCGGCCGGGCCGCCCGTGTCCCCCGGCTGCGGTTGGATGCCCGCGCACAGACCTCGTTGACAGGCAGCTGCGCGGCAGCTCGCCGCTCGCCCCGCCTCACTTGCCCTGGCACGACGCGTGGCACGTCTGCAGCGCGGAACGGGCATGTGCCCAGCAAGCGAGGCGGTCCAGCACAGGCATGCCGCATCCGTCCGCGCAGGCACGCCTCGCATGACGCCGAGCGGCCAGGCCCCTGGAAAGAGACGACTACAGGGCCGCCGCGCGGGCCGCGCCGCGCGCCTGGATGCGCGCGTTGAGCGCATGCGCCGCGGGCGCCGAGCGCGCCAGCAGCAGCACGCCCGACACGCTGTTGTCCAGCCGGTGCACCGGGCGCAGCGGCCCGAGGCCCGGTGCCTCGGCCTGCAGCACGCCCGCGACGCTGTTCTTGCGGAACGGGCCCGACGCGTGCACGGGCAGGCTGGGCGGCTTGCCCACCGCCACCAGGTCATCCGTCACGCCCAGCACCTGCGCGACGGTCCAGGTTTGTGTTAGGTGACGTAACGGCGCCGGTAGCGCGGAGCGCTGCCCGCCCGGCGCCCTGCCTCCCTCCGCGGCATGCCAATGAGCTGGGGCGCTGACATGCCCAGCACCTGCACGGCGGCCGGCTTCTTGGTCAGTGGATGTGGCGGCGCCTGTGTCAGCGCCCCCATTCATGGCAGGCCGCGGAGGGGAGGCGGGGCGCCGGGCGGGCAGCGCTCCGCGACGCTGCTGGCCCGGCCGAACGCAGAGACCTGGAACAGCTAGACGCCGCGTTTGTACAGCTCGCGCTGTTGAGAACAAACGCCTTGAAGAGCGGAGCCTCCCGCCAACAGCGCCAGTCTAAAGTCACGCACTTTCCACGGCACCTGTGGGCATCCCGCGCGGCCCTGCTGGCCTGCGAGGCCGCCGCGAGGCGGGACTGCTGGGGGTGAGACGCACGGGGATGGGCAGGTCGAGCACAGGCGGCTCGTGGCGGTGCGTGTAGTGCCGGATGCGCAGGCCCTGGTGCAGCGGCTGCGAGGACGGCGCGCCCGGCGGCGCGCCCTCCAGGCGCAGGCGCCCGTCCGCGTACGCGGCCTCGTAGTACTCGCGCGGCTGCGCCGGAAACTCCTGCGCGGCGGGGCGGCCGTAGTCAAGCCTATCCTAGCCCGCGCCGTGGGGCGGGCGCGCGGTTGGGCGCGGCGCGGGCGGCGTGGCCGCCCGCCGGGCGCCGGGGCGCCCGGCGGCGCGGTCACCTGCGGCCCGGGCTGCGCCGGGCCGCTCGGCATGCGGTGTGAGGCTGTCAAGCCTTGCGAGTGGTGTGAGTGCTCGCTGTGCGGCCGGCCGGGCACGCAGCTCGGCGGGGAGCGGGCAGCCGCACGTGGTGCAGGACATCCACGGCGCTCCTGCCGGTCCAGCGGTCCTTGACGCTGCAGATGAAGTCGAAGTAGTACGGCCGCACCTGCGGCGGCGCACATGCGCCTGGGCTCCGAGGCAGGCGGCAGCTCACAGGCAAGTCGGCGACAGGCGCATTGTGCGCACCAGGCGGAGGCCGGCCGCCTTGACAAAGTCGGCCGCCTGCACGGGCGAGTCCGGCGTCTCGACCACCCGGTGCGGAGGCATGTGAGCGCTCAGGGCGCGCCAGGCCGCATTGCGCGCTGGTGCTGCCTGGCGGGTAATGATGGCCAAGTGGCGCAGGCAGGCAGCGCAGGTAGAACTGAGCCGTCCCTCTGGACTCTTTCCATTTCATGTTGACATCATGCATGGGGGCCGGGGACACCTACCTGGAGTGTTGCTCCAGGTTGCCGCTCGGCCAGTCTGCACATCGCTCCAGCCTCGCAGCCCCGTCCCAGAGGGCCCCGCTCAGCGCTCCGCGGGCAGCCGCAGAGCAGGGCGCAGGCGGCACAGCCTGAGATGTCCGGCTCTGCGCGTGAGGCTGGCGCCGCCAACTGCAGTGCAAAAGACTATGTGAGTGGTTGGCCTTGCATATATGTTGAGCTTAAGACGCAATGCTGGCGCGTTACATTGCATGTAGCGCCTGCGCATGCACCAATGCGCACGTCATCAGCACGCCTGAGACACCAGGACCGCCCGCAGGTGCGCGCACTGCAGGCGAGCGGGGGAGGCGACGCGCTGAGGCGCGCCGCGGCGGCGGCGGAGGCCGCGCTGCTCGCCCGCTCCGGCGCGTTCAAGGCCGACGAGCGCGAGGCGCTGCGCGGCGCGCTGCACGGCGCGCTGCTGCAGAACGTAGCCGCCGGGCTGCGCGCGGCGCAGGAGCGGGGGACGCCGGCGACGGCGGCAGGCGTGGGGTATGGCGATCCCGCGCGCGCGGCCGAGCGCGCGGCCGCGAGCTGCCTCGTCGAGCTGGCGACAGCCAGCTTCCCGCCGGCCTTCAAGGTGCTCCGGGGCCTCCCAGCAGCCCTATGGCTACAGGCCCGTCGCCCGCCTGTCGCACGAGCGGCCGTCGGGCTCGCCACACTGACTTGAAGGCGGTGAGCAGCAGCATATTTGCCGGGTGACAAGCTATGAGTGCGCCTAGCCAGCCCCCGCCGAGAGCTGTCGTCCCACGTCTCGGCCAGCGTGTGCCGATGGGGCGTGTTCGCGGCGCGCGAGCGCACCGGCGGAGGCCGCGCCGCCGGGCCCTGTGAGGGTTTCACCCGCACCGCGCGCGCCGCCAGGGCGTGCACACGGAGCGCGAGCGCCTGGCGGAGGCGCTGCCGGGCTTTGTGGCCGAGCTGGGCCGCCCGGCGAGCGCAGCGGCGCGCCACGGCCTGGGCGCAGCCGTGTCCGGCTTTGTCGCGCTGGCGCAGCAGCACCGGCGCGCCCCGCACTCCTGATGTAAACCTAGGTTTCTGAAGTTGGTACAAAGCAGGCCCACAGCCTGTGTGAACTGGATGTCTTCTTTCTGTGGCCTCACCCTGCTGCGGGTTGCCGAATCCCGGCACATGCAGTGCCGGTGCTGCGCAGAAAGCTTTACAGCTGCAGTCGCACTTTGTTGTAAATTTGCACGATGTGCTAGGTATTGTACGAAGAGCACCACGCCGCGCGTTGTCGGCGCGCAGGGAGCTGCTGCAGCCGAGCGACATCGCCGCGTTTGAGGCCTTCCTCTGCGCGCAGCTGACCCCCGGCGGCGGCGGGGGCGCCGCCGTGCTGTCGCCCGCGCATGCGCTGGCGGTCGCGCACGCGTGGCTGCGCGCGATGCGGGCCGCGGGCGGCCCTGGCGCCGCGGCAGAGGAGCGGGGCGCGCCGCGGCTGGCGGAAGCTGCCTCGGCAGCCTGCCTGACGGTGCTCAAAGAGGTTGCCGTCGAGACGGGCGGCGGCGCGGGGCTTGGGCTGGTGCCGGCAGCTGGCGCTGTGCGCGCGCCAGCGCCTGGCGCGGGCGCTAGACTTAAGCCGGGCTCGGAGCCCAAGCCGGCGCTGGGCACGCCGCTGCCCGGCGCCGCGGCTTCGGCGGCGGCCGCACCTGCGCTCAGGCCGGGGCTAGAAGCGGCGGCCGGGGCGGCGGCGCGGCTGCTGCAGCTCCTGTGCGAGGCGGCGCCGGGCCAGGCGGCCAGGGCGGCGCCCGCTGCGTGGGCCGCGTTCTGGGCCATTGCCTCGTGCGCCCCCGCCTGCAGGCGCCCATGCACACCGTCGCCTGTTGGGGCTAGGGTTCACTGTCGCCTGTTGAGGCTAATAGTCTTGGATTAACGGCATATAGCGCATGCTGCACACTGCTCGCATCTTCCAAAGTGAGCACCTGGCTGTCCTGCATCTGCATGTAGCCCGCCAAGCGCCCCGCGCCTCGCCGGCCAGGTGGCCGGGGCAGCACGCGCGGCTGCAGCTGGCGCTGCTGCCGCTGCTCATCCACCCGGCGGCCGAGCCAGACGCCGGCCCAGACAGGCCGCGCAGCGCGGCTGGCGCGGCGGGCGGCGGCGCCGCCGGCGCGCGCAGTGCCGGACCCTACCCCGCCCCGCCCCAGACTCTGACCAGCCCCGCGGCGCGCGGCGCGTACTGTGCGGCCGCGGCGGCGCTCGGGAGCGGCCTGGCGCGGGAGTGGGCGTGCGCGGACACGGCCCTGGCGGCCGCGCGCGCGCTCGGCGCGCTGGCGGACGCGGGGTCGGGGCCGCGCGCGCTGGACCCCGACCCCGCCCAGGCCTGGCGCGCCGCGGCCGCGCCCGGCGTGCGCGCGGCGCTGCAGCAGCACTGGCCGCTGTGGCTGCGCGCCGCCGCGTGGCACCCGCACGCGGCCGCCGAAGCCGTGCTTGCGCTGCTGCCCCTGCTGGTGCGCGCGCCTGCCCGCACGGCTGGCGCCGCCCTCGCCGCCGCGTCTCCGGCCCAAGCCCGCGCCTGGCAGCTGGATACGCACATGCGTGCCTCCTGTCTAGAGCCGGCCTCAGTGAAGGTGGACCCCCATGTGCATGGCCAGGCAGCCATAACAGGCCCGTACGGCCGCACGAGCCCGGTCTGTGCGCTCCGCACCCAGCAGCTGCGAGCGCGGCGGCACGGCACTGCGCAGCGGCGACGGCATGAGCGGACATGGCACGGCACGGGCTGCAGCGAGCGCCCGATGCTGGGCTTCAAGCATTTTGCGGCTACCGCAGCAGCATGCACTGCAGCAGCCCGGCGCGGCGCGCAGGTGTCCAGGGCCACGCTCGCGCCGCTGCTCGGCCGGCTGCTGGACCTGCCTGCCCTGCTGCTCGCGCTGCAGGCGGCCGCGCCGCCGCTGCCTGCCTTCCCGTTCCGTGCGGCGGCCGCCGACGGCGCGGCGGGCCCCGGCGCCAAGCCCGCCGGCGGCGCCCATTCGGCTGGCGCGGCCGCCGCCGCGGCGTCCGGCCTCCAGGTGATCGCACAGCGTCTATGACAGCACCTCCCACGCACAAAGTAACTGTGTTCTATGCCTGCGGTTGTCCGTCTGACAGTACTTAGAGCCGAGGCAGCTAGCCCTGCATGCACACTCTGTGCCACACCATGGACGCCCAGGACTGTCTGCATGAGTAGCAGCCCAAGGCATCTGTGGCGCGGCCGCTGGGTCGCGGCCACTGCATTTTTGGGAGCTCGCCGTGCGGCAGCTTCTAACAGAAGGCGCTTCCAGGCGTGCCAGCAGCGGCGACCGGTTTGCACAGCTGGCAGCGTGACTGCACCAGGTGTCGCTGGCGGCGCTGGCGGCGCACTCGTGCCATGCTGCCGCCCCGCCGCCGGACATCGACTGGGGGACGCACGCGGCCGCGGCCGCCGCGGCCGCCGCGCTGGCCGCCGACGCGCCCGCGCCGCACCCCGCGCACTCCCCCAGGGGACCCGCCGCGCGCGCCGACGCGCTGTGTTGCGCGGCCGGGCCGGCGCTGCTGCGCGGCGCGCTTGCGGTGGTCGCGCGCGACGGCGGCTCACGCGAGGCGGCCGCCGCGCTGGCCGTGCTGCTGGCGCGGCGCGGCGCGCTGTGCCCGCTGCCCGGCTGGCGCGCCGAGGTGCGCATGGCCGGCGTGGGGTTGTCCTCCCCTGTGCTGAGGCATGACAGCCTGCACACCTGTTTTATGAAACACGTTTCTTTGGAGATGAACCAGACGGCATGGGGCTCCGCCTGCCTGCACAAGCATTCCAGTGCACTGCAGGAGCCAGTCGACCCCTGCAGCATCAAACTGCGACGCCTTCTGGGCTGAGGCTGCTCCTGCCGTCTGCGCGGATGGCCGCAGGTCCCGCAGCTCGGCTGCCCTCGCGCATCCTGCTGCCGCCGCTTGTCTTGCGCCGAGCCCCCTGCGGGCGCGGCCGGGCGCGCCCGCGCTGACCGCCGCGCGCTCGCACTGCGCAGGTTGGGGCTGCCACGCGCGAGTTCGCCGCCGCTGCAGCCGAGCGCCACCCGGTCGTCCTGCGGCTCCTGCGGCCCGCAGGCGAGCTCCAGCGCCTCTAGGGTAGGCAAGGGTAGGGTAGGGCCTCTGGGCCTCTGAGCCTGTGCCAGCCTGCATGGTCAAGCGGCTGCCGCCCTCAGCTCGCCATGCAACAGTAAGTCAGGGGTGCGTCATAGGCAGCCCACAGGTCATTCCCTGCCTACAGCTCGGGCGCAGCGCTCTGCCCATACCGGGGTCTTTGCCCCGGCTGCGAGCTCCCTGCTGGTGTTTCCATCACTGAGCATGTCATGGTGCCCCTGTCTGGACCCTGTCTACAGCCGCCGACTCTCTCTCTGCCGTGCACGCATCCAGCAGTAACCCAAGCTTACATTTGCACGCCTTTGTCGCAATCATGACCTTGAGCTGCAGCGTGACAGAGACGTCCTGCCTGGGCGGCGCGGGGGCCGAGACAGCGCACCCAAACCCGCCCTGCGCGCCCTTGTGGGCCTTCCGCCTCAGGCTCCTGAGCGGGCGCCGCCCGGCGGCAGTGGTGGAGGCCATGACCGCGGGCCGGGGGGACCCGGAGGCCGCGCAGCTCGCGGCCACGCTGGTGCGCCTGGCGGGCCGCCTGGCGGGGCGCACGCTGGACCTTGACGGGCGGGTGTCCGACGCCGCGCCCGCGCTGGCCGGCGGCCGCGGCCTGGCGGCGGCCGCGGCGGCCGCGGATGAGGCCGAGGCCGACGCGGCGGCGACGGCCGAGGTGCTGGAGGCGCTCGTGTACGAGTGGCTGGCTCAGGTGGGGAGCCCCTCACCCTGCCGCACCCTAGCCCTGCCGCAGGACCACGGGCCCTGGAGGCGCCCATTAGCACGCCTGGCTGGCGCAGGCAGGGCCGCAGGGCGACACGCGCTCGCATGTGAGTGGCTGGCCCCTGGGCGGCCCTCAGGGGCCTGGCACAGGATGGGGCTGGGACGGATGCTGCTCCGCGGCCGCGCGCAGTTATGCCAGTCGGTGTGCACGTGCACACCGCAAGGCAAACACCTATACGGCGAGAGCGCGGCGTAAACGGGGCACGCTCGCGCGTTCGATGCGCCTGCTCCCGGTCAATGGCGGGGCGTGCCGCGCGGCGCGCTGCGACATGCATAGCTCCGCACCTGGCACCAGACGCGCAGGCGGGCGTATGACTCATGCGGGACGGTCTACTCGCGGTGTGCGCACTCGGCCGGCTTCCTGCTGGTAGAGATCGCCTGGCATGCAGCATGCGCAGCGAGCGCTGCATGACTGTGTGTGAGCGCAGGCCGCAGGGCGCGCGCGGAATCACGGAGGCGCGGCACTGGCGCGCGGCCCTGCGCCCGCCGATGCCACCCCGCCAGCCGACGAGGACGGCGCGGACGCGCGCCTGGCGAGCATGGCGCTCACCGCGCTGCTGCGCGTGGCCGCCAGGTGCACTGCGTGTCAGTGTGTGTCCATGGGGTTTGCGTCTCCGCGGGTGCTTCCGTGCACTGCCTCTGCTGTGCACTGACGCCCCTGGACTGCACAGCGCTGGCAGCATGCATGCGCTCACCACCGCTCGGACTGCCGCGGCGCGGGCCGCCACCATGGGGACGCACGGGCGTGCAGGCACGCTGGGCTGACCGCGCGCGCGCGCCTGTGCCTGGCCAAGGTGGCCGCGGCGGCTGCAGCGCCCGCGGAGGTGCGCGGGCGCGCGCGCGAGGGCGCTGCGCTGCTCGGTGACGGCGCCGCGCGGCGCGCGCTGGCCGGCATCCGTGTGTAGGGCGTAGAACTGTGCGCGGCGCGCTCGGGTTCGACTAGACCAAGCATGGAGCTGGCAGTGTGCGTGTGGAGCTACATTCATGCGTGCGTGTGCTGGTGTGAGGGGTGCTATGTAGACATGCAGCTGCCTGGCGGCGTCCATGAGGGGAGTGACCGCCGGAGCAGGCCTGCTTTGCTAATGGACGCCAACACAGCATGCAGTGGCCTCAATGAAAATGCATGCGTTTTACATGATTTGACCTGTTTACAGCGTGCGGAGGCTTGTCACGTAAGTAGCACAAGGCATCAGCCGCTGCATCATCTGTGATGCTCATGATGGCCACCGGACTATTAGGACCAAGAAAGCCTGCAGGGACTCCTGCAACAGCAACCCCTGTCGGAAGCCCTAGCCACGAAAGCTAAGCGAAAGCTAGCCGCTGCGCCAAACATACGACTCCCGCGCAGCTGAGGTGCTCACCTGTCCGTGCAGTGCAGCAAGCGTGGGCGAGTGGGACACCTGACCAGGTGCCAAGCGCTAGCCTGCCTGGCTGAGACCTGAGGGGCTTGGCAGCATGGCTGGCCGCAACATGCTGCTGGCGGGCCTGGGCCTGCTGTGCCTGGCGTGCGCAGCCGCGCAGAACGGCAGGACGCCGGCGCCCAGCGACGAGCTGGCGCTGCGCCTGTTCTCGAACAGCATGGAGAACTTTGCGGTGCGCCCGCGTCGGCAATCTGCTCTGCACTTGTGGGCAGATCTGTGCCCAGGGACGTTGCTGCGAGCCATGGCCCCAAGTGCAGCCAGGGCAGTCCGGGGCTGAAAGGTCCCTGCAAGGGGCAGCATGCCGGCAGAGCAACCGCCCGGCGGCAGCGTGGGCTGTGGTGGCCTGCACTAGGCTGCACGCAGGGCAGCACGGGCAGAAGTTGACAGGGCTATAGATCTAGATGCCTGCTGTAGCTAGGGTGCTCCACGCGAGGCGGCGCCAGGAGCGCGCCGCGCGCACGCCGGCGTGCCTGCCTGTGCCTGCACGGCAGGCTGCGACGCCGGTAGGGCACTTGCGCAAGGCGCTGTGCGGCACAGCTGCGCAAGATCCCCCGGATACACGGGGCCATGCGGCGCGCTCGACGCTGCCGACCCCTTTGGGAAGCCTCTTGAAGCGCAGCAGCGCACGCGCAGTCGCAGGAGATACCTCGGCGCTGGAGATACTCCGTTCATATTGCATGGTGTGACACGGCCGCCGGCGCGCGCTGAGACGTGTGCGCGATGCGCAGTCGGTCTACCGCGGCCACAACATGACCGGCTGGAACCGCGACAGCCGCGCAATGTGCCCGTCCGACCAGGCGACCGCGGAGAACGGCGCGGCGTGCGACCCCAACAACAGCGCCTACGTGGACGCGTCCAGCCACTCATGGACGGGCGTGACATGCAACCGCGCGGGCAACGTGCGGCCCGCCTGTGCTGTGAACGCGCCTCCGGCAGCCACTGGCCTTGCCAACAGCCGGCGTGCTGCCTGAAGCCCGCTGTGCACCCTCCCACCAACACCCTGCCACGCCTGCGGCGCCTCTTCTGGCTGGGCTCGCCCTGTGACTAGCTTCGCAGGCTTGCGCTGCTTGCGGAGGCCACGTGCAGTCCGGCTGTTTGATGCAACGCTGTGAGCGCCTGGGGTCGCACCCCTCGTAGTTAAAGCAAGGCGCCAGGCGCCAGCAGCAGAGGGCCTTGCAGAACGCGAAAGTAAACGTCAAGCCCTGCTGGCAATTGCCTGCACACTTGCAAAGGAAATGGCTCATGTTTGTTGAACTTGCAGATCGCAGGGGGTAATCTGAGGTGTGCTGCGCCGCGGCAGCTGTCACACCTGTCTCAGCACAGGCAGCCAAACCTGCAACACTGAGCGCCGCAGGTGACCTGCCTGAACCTGGCCGGCTACGGCCTGCGCGGCGCGGCGGTCGGCCTGAACAACGTGCTGGGCGCGCCGCTGCTGCCGCCGCTGGCCTTCCTGCAGGGCCTGGACCTGCACCACAACCAGCTGTGGGGTGCGGCCCTCCTGCCGCCAAGCGCGCCTCCGCGGAGCCTCCCTGCAGCTGCGGTGCTTTGCCTCTCGGGTGGCCGCTCCAGGCTCGGGGCGAGGCAGGCGCATTGCCTGGTCGTGAAACAAAGGGAGGCGTGTGCGCGGCGTTTGAAGGTCAGTTCCAAAGGCTGGAAGTGTTGTTGGTTGGACTCTACCTTCAGTCGGATGCCTGAACTTGGCTTACTGAAGGGCGGGCAACGGACCGCCGGTGGTGCGTGGGCCCTGCGCGCTGCGCGTGACCCAGGCCCGCCCGCGCGCCCGCGCAGGCCCCATGGAGGGCAGCTGGGCGACCGCGCTGGCGCTGCAGACGCTGGACCTGTCCGACAACGAGCTGTCCGGGCCGCTGCCGGACGCGTGGGGCGCGCCCAACGGCTTCCGCAGCCTGCAGCGCCTGCAGGTGCGGCCCGTCGGCAGCGGCCCCGCTCGGCCCCAGCCCGCAGCGCCGTGCACAGCCGCGCTGCGGCTCCCTGTCTCTCTGCCTGTGCTCCTGCTGTGCGCAGCAGGCCGCCCCTGCGCACCCGACACCTGCCGCCGGGCTGTGTGACCGCCTGGCAGCCGCCGCCGCTGGGCCCTCCTCTGTTGACGCGCCGCTGCAGTAAACGTCCCCGCATGTCCGCATGCTTCCTGGGCATGCATGTGCCTGGCAAGCTGCCGCTCTCCATGCTCATCATAAGGACTCACTGAAATATTTATCCGCATGTCATCTTAAGATCAGCAGTGGTGTCGTGAGCAGCCAAGCGCGTCGCCCGGCGCCAGCATCTTAGCGGCTGCGGCGACCGCGCGCGCAGCTGGGCTCCAACGGCCTGACCGGCGGCCTGCCGGCTGGCTGGGGCAACAGCCATGGCCTGCAGCAGCTGGTGACCATGAACCTGACGCACAACGGCCTGTCCGGGCCGCTGCCGGCCACGTGGCGCAAGAACTCCACCAACTTCCCGTCCATCACCTCCGTCCTGCTCTTCCCGGGTGCGGCCCCTGCCCGCGCTCCTCGCGGGCGGCCGCAGATCCGGCAGGCCGCGCAGCCTGCATGCAGCGCCCATGCGTGTTTGCGATTCGCCGCGCACTTCGCTGGAAGTGCACCGCATTAGAGCAACCCCTGTCGTTCACTCAACGGCACGTGCACTTTGGCGCCCGCAGCACGGCGCGCTGCATGCGCGCTCTTGCGAGTTTTTTGAATGCAGCAGGCGGAGACATGCATGTCGGACAAGCAGCCCCATGTGCAGCCTGAGCCGCTGAGCGCCGCGCGCGGCCCGCAGGCAATGGCCAGCTGTGCGGCTCGCTGCCGTCGCGCGCCGACTTCCCCGTGCGCAACGCCGAGGAGTGGAACTTCACGAGCACCGACGCGCCGCCGGTGCTCATGCCGGTGCAGAGCTGCCCGCCGAGCGGGCCGGGCGCGGTCGCTGAGGAGAGCGGCGCGCCGCCCGCCGGCGGCGGCCCGCTGCCGCTGCCCGGCCTGGGCCAGCGCCGCACCGACGACTCGTCGCACTCGGGCGACTCGCACGCGAGCAGCGACT
>JAABUY010006277.1_pt1 | contig 11660 bp, 14 predicted proteins | sample 5560271 | NCBI WGS metagenome assembly JAABUY01 (sample SAMN10711886, study PRJNA513374) | rock metagenome | isolation source: Antarctica rocks | place: Antarctica: Victoria Land, University Valley
TTTCAATTGGAAAACCCTTCAATTAGACATAATCTACTCTCAACCATATCTTCTACATTTGCTATCCTTCAAATTAGGTTTCCTTCCAGGTATCTGTGCATGTAGGTTTGGACAAAGATATGATATCTTAAAACAGCGCATGCGAGAGGCTGAAAGAGTTGACTGAATTCATGAATCAATCATCCGCACCCCGCTAAAACGACGCTGCTAATGTTGGAGAAGTAAGATGAAGAAGGAAAGAGCGTGCATGCATGTGTTAGGAGGTTGGATTGGCGGTGACCAAGTTCGTGAGATGAAGTGGGTAAATGGGTTGGTAGACGTTGTAAGGGAGTGAGCGTGGAAAAATGGGTGATGATTGTGAGTATAGACAAGGTAGGTAAAGCTCGGGAGGGTTCTGGAGTATACAAGGAGTTATGAACTGTTGAATACCAAATATCAAGTCTCAAATCGCAGGCATAGCAGGCATTACTGGCAGGCGCACAAATCCCCCCAAATCGCAAACCACACACACCCTCCCTTCTTCGCTCCCAACTCCTTCCCTCTCCATCCCCTCCCGCCTCCCCTCCCTCCCTTTATCCCCATAAGCACACTAACTACACTTCAAACAATTCCCATGCCCACACCCACATGAGAGCCCGCTCCAGATGTCGGTTCCGCATTGGCAGCAGGTCCAGAGGGGCGTCATGCCGTGGAAGCCGGTGGTTTGGGTGTGGGGTCGGGTGGTGGCGGTGGAGGGGGTTTTGGTTGAGGGTGGGGAGGAGATCTCTTTGGTGGGTTGGGGGGTTGGTGGGGACATTATTTTGTTGTGGTCGGTGATTAGTTGGGTTTGATGGTAGTGGTTGAATGGTGTGCTTGTTTTGGGGATCGGCGTTGTTGGTTGTTTGGTTGTTTGGTTGTCTGATTTTTCTGATTGGTAGTGTTTGCTATTCGGTACTTCTTTAGACTCGGAGATGTATCTTGCAGGAGAAAAAGAAGGACTTGAAGAGACGCTCGTGCGGTATATATACCCCCCCTTTGCACAGTTAATCCATAAACCATGACTCGCCAGTGACTCCCAAGATCATTCCATGCTCAAGATTTTGACGTTAGGGGAGATTTGACTGGTATCGCTATACCTTTTGGAGGTGGAAATGGGAATATCTGCTGACGTGGTAGCGGTTTTGGTGCTTTCGATAGGGGCTGAGTAAGTGTGGGAAAGATTCACGAAAGGATATGAGTGGATGGTTGAGAATGTGAGTCTTGCGGCCTTTCACCCTTCCCGTATTCTAGCAAAGCAATGAAGAGAAGGAGTGGGGACAGTCTGTCACGTTCTTCGTTGATTGAACGAACAATGTTAGGTAAGAGGTAAAGTTCGAAGACCGCGAGAACTTAGACCTGTGCTGGCACAACTTTTCTGCTGGTCGAATATGTCTAGAGTTGATTGCACGTTTTGCAATCCCAGACGTATCTCTCCAAGAACAGGCCTTATAGCTAATGCTCTTATGCTGCGGTTTAACAAGTGGCAAGTGCAATGCAAAGCAACATCGCAACAAAGCAAGATCGGTAATGGAAATGTCGGACGAAAGCCAAGAAAGTTCGTGGCTCAAGGAGACGAGCCTGCCGGAAATACATATTTGATGCCAGTTTGGTATTTGGGATTTTGTACAAATGATCTGCCGTCGTAGCCAGAGCTAGCTGGCGCTGAAGGGCTCGGTGAAACGAGGCGGATACTTTTGTAGGTCCCTGAATAGCAAAGCTTGAGGGTGAGGCTCAACTCAATGGAAACGAGCTATGTTTATCGAGAGACTGAATGATTTGTCCACTCTCGCTGTTCGCGTACCCTTGACTTTAAAGCGCCTTTCTTCCAAAAGGCCTACTTCAAATACCAACAATGACTAGAAAAGCTGGTAGGAGCCACGCCCAAACATTATTTGAAACGCGCCGTGTATGACGTTTACAGGGAAGCGGATAATGGATGTAGTACCGTATGAAAGTATAGAGCCCGGGTTTTCAGTATTCGAATGGAACAAGTACGACCAGAGGATCTCTTGACCGGCTAGGGTAGGCCGCGCCTGCATTGACCTATAGTCCTATGAGCTTGAGTAGCGGTCGCAGGCAGCGTCGGTTTCACTGCTCCCTAAATGTTGGCTACGGATAGTATCAAGTGAGAGCATCCATCCCGTTCTATCGAGTAGCCTTCAACCCCCTTTGGAGCATCCTGGAACCCAGTCTCGCTAGAGCCCGGTGGACAATTGCCTCCATCATAACTCATATTCCGGTATTTCGCTTTTGCTTTCCCAACGTTATAGTCTAGCTTACCCTCTGAAATATTCCACAAACTGCCGCACAAAAGCTCTGTGGGCAGGCTTATGTTCCCTGACTACGTGGAACAGAGGGGGGAAATCTACCAAGTCTATCGCAGATGCCGCGACCACCATGTCTTCTTCATCCTGGGATATTCGTCTTTCCCATACGAGTTCCACCGTGTGTGGCCATAGCTTCAGGTTTTTTCCAAGTCGAGCTTTCCAGTACGGTTTTTGGATACCGTCGATTCGATCGTCTAGCTTGAAACTGACCTTTCAGGGCTTGTTGGAAATACCCTGCAAAAGGACATAGTTGACACGCAGTGACATGAACCATGGAGTAGGAAACACCAGATTCTGAATGGTCGACGTACTGTACAAGGATGAGTTATGTAGAACGTCATATTGCTTCAACGACTTAGTAGGATTTGTTAGTTCTTGGTCAGAGTAGTATAATTGGATATCGGGAGCTTTAATACTATAACACAAGAGCTTTTTAACAGCTTCGACACTATCTTCTAGCTCAACCTGAAGAACTGTTATGATAAACTTATTGAGATCTTTGATGAGGATTTCCTGGCATCTTGTCGGCCCTAAAGCCAAGTCATCGTTGCCTACTTGTGTGCGTTGCTGCAGTGTGGTAATCCGAAGTCAAGGCGCCGTTCAAGGCTTGGTAAAAATTGACTTGCATACTTAGATTAGCCTCTACCATAATATCAGAGACAATGGATGCGGCGCTGTCGAGATAATGCCGAAGTACATAATTGTAATCCAGGCTGACCTTAGCTCTGTCTGTCTCTGCTATTGGTATTTGCGTAGTCTTGACGTCCTCGATCTGCCGCAAGATGGCTGGCGGGTTCTCTTGTAGCTCTTGGATATGAGCAGAAACATTTTACCGCACCTTTTGAAGCTGCAGCATTTGCAACTCACAGATTGTGTCTTTAGGAATGTAAGCCAAGTCATAGTTGAATTTCCTCCTAAGAGCCAAGTACTGACATTTGGAGTGCGCAAAAGCTACTTTCCCTTTGTGATCATTGACGACAGCATCTTTGTCCTATGGTAATTTCTTCCGTTATTTTTTTAGTAGTGTTTACTGGGCTAGGTTTGGCGCCTTCTGTATCGGGTAAGGCATCTACTCTCAGCCTATTGCTGCTTTTTTCAGGGCATAAATCGCTCTCCCTTCGCCTTCTCTTCTTCCTTCCTTCACATTTCCCTGTTGCGGTTCTATTTCGGTCCTGTGACCAAATCGCTTGGACCTCTCCCCCATCGGCAGCCGATCCAGTCGATACGGATGAGGGATCTCTTGCAGCCACTTCATCATTGTGTCTCCTACAGGGTGAGTAATTCTTCCGACTGCGCCGCCATGCGTCGGCTGGCGAGCTGCAGCTGGAGAGCCGATCTTTCTTCACATGACCTACCTTGAAGGGTCTTCTATACAAAGTTTCTTCGTATACATACCTCGAACTGGTTTTCCAACTGGTGGCCGTCGTTCAAAGAGTCCCACTCCTTCTGAATAGCTTTCTCTATCTGCTTTCTCGTCAAAAACGAACTGAACCTGATATGAGCTTCGAAGATTCCGTTCTAGTCGAACAACACGGATTCATCTTTCCGAATGCTAATGGTGCCAAGAAGAGCTTTCAAAGCTTCACCTTTGAGAATATCAGTAGTAACATCGACGTCATCGACACTGGCAGATAATCTCTTTGACTTCTGATTTGATGTCTCACAGACAACAGTAAACACTTCTGATACGAGTGAATCTATTGCCACGGCCAGAATCACCTTCAGAAAGCGCACTTCTGTGAAGGCTCTCCGTCATTTTGGTCATATGACTCTTCGTCATATAGTCAAAGTCACCGATTTGCCTTTAACCACAGTGATCAACATAGTCAACGAATCAGAGACTTTCCGTCGAGAACGTGATCGTCCTCGACTTATCGATACACCACTGAGCGAAGGCAAGCCGGTTTCTCATGTCATTCTTCGTCAGAAAGAGCTTAGCTATAGCTAAATGATGATGATATTCATGCTCATTTAGTGATCGATGAATAGTATCTTCAGTCATACTCAGGCCTAAATGTTGACTCACCTTCAAGTAGATCATCTGACGTTTCTCGACGCTGATGATAACGCAGTCAATTATTCGCATTCTGATTGATGTATTGATAAGTTGAGAATGATCACGTTCTCGACGAGAAGTCTCTGATTCGTTGGCTATGTTGATCACTGTGGTTAAAGGCAAATCGGTGACTTTGGCTATATGACGAAGAGTCATATGACCAAAATGACGAAGAGCCTTCACAGAAATGCGCTTTCTGAAGGTGATTCTGACCGTGGCAATAGTTTCATCCGTATCAGTAGTGTTTATTGTAGTCTGTGAGACGTCAAATCAGAAGTCAAAGAGATTATCTGTGTCGATGACGTCGATGTTACTGATATACTCAAAGATGAAGCTTTGAAAGCTCTTCTTCGCACCATTAGCATTCGAAAAGATGAATTCGTGTTGTTCGACTAGAACGGAATCTTCGAAGCTCATATCAGGTTCGTTTTTGACGAGGAAGTCAATTGGTTGAGGTAAATTCACGTAGATAGAGATTTGAACGAAGCTTCGATAACGTGTAGGACTGCCGGAAGTTTGATAGCTAACATCAGAAGAAGGATCAAAGGCCACGATAGAGGGAGTATTAGAGCTAGACATGATGTAGTCGTAGATGTAGCTGTAGATGTAGCTGTAGATGTAGTCAATGATGAAAGTCTGAAGAACACGAACCAGGAATTGCTCGAGACAAATGTCGATTTTATACCCAAATTGACCTGTTTGTTTACTCAATTCCCTGCTCACCTTTCTGAAGCTATTCAACATCAACAGAGCCACAAAACCTCAAAGCCCATAGCAACAGCGAGCTTGTTGAACAATTCCCGTGTCAAGATGATCATTTCAGGCCGAATTGCAGGCCGAGAGCTTCTTCAATCTCCACCGTTGAGCGCAGCGTTGGAGACGTGTCTATGTACAGTACTGTAGAGGTCGCCGACGAGGTAAGAAGTAGGATTTGGTGGAGAGTAGCGATGTTGATGGAGAAAAGAAGGTGATTTGAGAGGTGATTTGGTAGATTCAGGCCTTTCAGCTAATCTGCACCAAACGTTGGTGGCGGCCTTATGATTGGTGGAAATTGGTAGTGGGGAATGTTCGACCCCGCAGTGCAAACACTCTGTACTCTAGAAAGTATGAGGCGGTTCCAACTACTGTACCGTATTCTCAACAATTTCCAACAAAAAATGACTGTGGCAACTATAGTTCTGGAATATTGACTGTCCGGAGGCAGGCCGTAATCTTTTATACTACCTCGTGCAGTAGAATGGGGTTACAGTTGGTGGGGGGTTGGAAAAGTTGAGCCAGGGCCGGAACTTTTTTTTTTTGATTTCGGCCCCGACTCAACTTTCTGCATATGCTAACCATGAGTTCAAAATTATTCCAACCCCGGCTCAGCTTTCTGCATATGCTAATCATGAGCTCAAGAAACAGCAAGAGCGAAGTATTGAAGCCGTGCATATGCACAGCTTGAGCGAAACATCAAGAAAACAGCACAATCACAGATCATGCATATATCACGAATCGACTTTGCAGCGAAGATTCTTCTACATATGCTTAGCATATGCACAAAACATGTGAATCATGAACTCAACTTGTGACATGCTCATTCACAAGCTATCGCTCATGTTATCTTCGTCAGATCTGCTCGTGATTTGCATTGCATGAAACTTGAGCGAGCTGAGTTTCTTTTTAGTATATGTACGGCATATGCGAACTGCAACTCTCACTGTCTCACAATTAAATCATTTAGTCAATCTGTTATTTCATTCGCTTGATTTTCAGCGTTGATGCTTTCATTGTTCATCGATGATTCTTTATGCTCAGTTGATGCTGCGCATATGCTCAGTCGAGATCTTAGATATGAATTATTTTGTGATCTTGCTTGATGATCTTGACATATGCTTCGCATCGGCTTCGAAGCTTTTCCAACCCGACGTCAGGTCTTGGATGTGCGAGGCATATGCCAATTTTAAAGTCCAACCCGACGCCAAGAATTTTTTCCGACCCCGGCTCAACTTTTTCAACCCCCCGGCCAGCTGTAACCCGCAGTAGAATGTTGCACTTGGAATACCGAGAAAGCTTAGTAAGCTTCTTTAGTATCTCACCTGGGGTTCACTCTCTAGCGCAACCTGTCAGCACCGCAACGTCCTGCTTGGCTTACTGATCAGTCGAGGCTCCTTCCGTGGGCATCGGATTGATCACGAGAACAATGTACCGTATAAGGTATTCTAAGATATTGGTAGGTGACAAACGATAAAAACCTACTCTGACGATCTTCATGAATAGCCTCCACGCCGACGACGAACTAGCATGCAACCATATACGTTATTTGGGTATGTGCAATCCAAAAGCCTTGGATTGAGATCGATTGATTACTGCTGCCACTATTTGCCGCCATGCCGCGCAGTGGGAGATGCGATGCATGTAAAATAAGGAAAATCAAGGTAAGTACACCATCGAATAGGATCTTGTTAGTGTCTTACTGGGTCATGATGGTTGATGGCCCGGCCTAAGATCTTCTGTCACTAATGACTTTGGTGTGGGAAAAATAGTGTGATGAAGGTGTTCCGCAGTGCCAAAGGTGCATCAACTCTGGCAAAACCTGCCCTGGATACCGAAGCGAGACGGAGTTTGCATTTCGCGATATGACTTGCCTTGCCGAGAAGAAGGTTGAGTCTCGTGTCCGCAATAGTTTCAGAGCGCGAGATATGGCGGAACAAGGCGTACCAAGGCCTTTTGCAGTGACGGATTGGCGAGAAAACGCCGTCACCCGCTTCTTCACCGATTATGTCCTGGATTCAGATGCTGTATCGAATACGACGATAGTATTACCAGGACTTTATGGCAGTTCAGATGCAAGCGCCTGTCTCAAAGATGCTCTCTATGCTGCAGCGTTCGGGAACGAGGCAAATCAGCTCGGTCTGAAATGGATGGCCATTGAAGCTAAGGCAGCATATGGCCGTGCACTAGCGTCTCTTTCGAGGGTATTGCAGGACCCTGTAGAAGCTTTGAAAGATACTACACTGGCTACACCCTTTGTGATAGGCTTATACGAAGTAAGATCAATCCCGGGTTTGCCCTACATCAGATTTGGAAAAAGGGAGGCTGATTGTCCCGGGACAGGTTATCAGTGGCTACCTGCCGACCGGTACTCTGATGGATCATCATCACCACCGTGGTCGAATGTCATTGCTTCGCCTTCGTGGCAGCCATCAATTCAACTCTCCGATAGGCCGATGCCTTTTCGGTGTCCTGCATGAACAAGCTGTGAGCCACTAAAAGATTCATATCTGCCTCAAAATCTCACGTTACTCACAGGACCACACAGATCATTAAGTGCTTGACCAGGCACGAGAAGCCCCTGGAAGAAGCAGGCGCCTGGATTCAGGTTTTCGGAACCAAAGGGCCTCCCCAGAAAATAGCAGAACTCAGCATCCATACTGCTCAAATATGCGCTGAAGCCCAACTCCTTTTTGATAGCAGCGAACACAGCAAGGAATGGAAACATGACCTCCTCGAAATCATCAAAGACGCCACTGCCATTGATCTCCTGTACCAGAGTTGGATTGACAAGTACTCCCGCTCTGAAATCTGGCGCTATCAGACCGTCTATCTGTCCCCCGATGAGGCTCTTCCCGCCGATGGGATGGTGCAGGTGCATCACGACTTCTATACCGCATACATCTGGACCTCATGCCGCAGCCAGCGTGCCCATTTGCACGAAGTCTCCTTGCACTGTCTTGCTCTCCTTGGCTGTCATTCAGAGGCCACAGATCTATCCTCGAAGCTCAAAAGCCTAGACTTAGCCGAGAACCTACTCACGCGCTTCAGATGCATCATTGAAGACATGGTCTCGGATATCTGCGCCGCTGTGCCTTTCATATTGGGAGATATCGACCTGGCGGGGAAATTGGCACCGGGAAGGAAGAGAATGCCGCTTGCGGGGTATATGCTTCTCTGGCCTTTGCATGTGGCGAGGGCAAGTATGAATAAGGGTAGTGAGCAGGAAATCTGGATAAGGAGGAGGTTTGAATTTATAGACAGCAAGATGGAAATCAGGTTCGGTCGACTTATGGCAAACAAGGTCAAGAAGGAACCTTGGAACTTGAGTTGATGAGGTCAAAAGATGTGCCTGATTCAAGTTCGATGTTTCGATGTTCGGATATTCAGTTCCAGGACTCAACAACAGCACAAATCTTCGCTAGACGTGGTTTGTAGGACCACATTTATTGAGAAGTGGGTTACCTGGACAGCGTATCATGGGGGACGTCGGCAACAGAGTTTTCATCAATAGCATGAGTGGCACATACATGATTCTTCACTCACTTGTTCGCGGAATATAACACCTCACATGGTGTAATTTCAACATTCAGCGAGAAGGCTTTGACGGAGTCAAAACATCGCATTGCACGTATAACCCGGGGGGAAGAAAAGAAAGCAAAAAAACACAAAGCGTGGAAAAAGATAGTCCCAACCATGGCTCTAATGTAGGTGATCTATTTGAAAAACAAAGCAGAGACCGCGACGTTCGCCATCTAGCAGCATGCCCCAATGATCAATTGTGTGTTGCACAATTGATGCCCGCAGGACCTGGCTCCAATGCTATCCTCGGGTCGGTATAGTTGTACTCGGGAGACTCGTTTTCCGTGATAGCCTGGGACACCAACGCCGAGTCTAACCATGCGCGTACCTGTACGATGACACTTTCGGTGTTCCAACGGGTGACCCAAGAGAACGTGTTATCGTAGTTGAGCCCTGTTATACAAGGAAGTTAGGCTGCTATACTTTCTTTGATGCAAAAATCCCTCTCCAGGGGTTCATGAAGGAAAGAGGTAGGCAGATTAAGGAGGAATATGGGGGAGGAACTTCTTACCATTCTTACAAACACCTGTTGCGTGCAACTCTTGTGCACTCCATTCCTCGTCTCCGCCACCAACGACGTGAACAAGTTCCAGCGAGGACGTGCCGGCGATCAAGGTGTTTGCCAGGCGCTCTATGGCATTTGTGAGAAAGATGGTTCGGTTGTGATACTCGCCGGCGAGAGGGTGGGTGCCCATAAGCGTCCAGTGGACATTAGGCGCTACCTGAGCGAAGAAAGCTGGGAAGTTGTCTTCGCGGAGGTAGTTGAAGACTTGTGCGATTTGGCATTTGTTTGGATATTTGGTGGTGGCTTCGCTCTGATTTGCAGAGCAGTAATGTGCTGGCGCTGAGATGGTAAGGCCCGGCGCAACTGCGGCAGCGACCAAAAGAATCGTAAGGGAAGAATGCATTATGGATGTTGGTCAATGGAAGAATGGTGATAGATGCCGGTGTTTTCGAGACGGAAGTTGCTCCTATTATCCGTTCATATACTTGTGTTCAATTATATGGAAACGACTTCAGCATGCGCTGGCATGACAAAACTATGGGAATCGCAAGGCTTTTTATACTATAGTATACGGCTGATCCAGCTCCTCTATACAGCACTCGGTGAGGCGGATTTCTTTGAGCCATATCGGGAAATATTGTGCGTTGGAAAGTCATCTTAGAAGTGACGTCCTCTTGAGCCTTGATGCCGCTTGACAACCACAGCCGCGGGCATTTATGGCTGACGGAATAGAAAGGGTCCCGATTTGGCGGTATGACTATATTATCATCGTTGGTTTCAGAGCTCCCAGAATTGAGATGACGATGATGACGGCTCGAGGACGGTCACCAGAAACTGGGTGCGTTACCACCCTAAACTATTTCGGGCAACTTTCTGCGCTGCTGGTACTAAATTACAAAAATAACACGGGCTGATAATTGATATCAGTCGCATCGCAACAGAGAGCAGAGATATATCTTCATAAAGCGGTGAAGCCGAAATGTTTTTTTCCAGTCGGCGGATAAGATGCTCGTAGTCACCGATTCGTGAAACTGCAGGGGTTGGTTGACTATGCTAACTATATGGAAACGTATTTGTGCCGGAAAAAGTACTCTTTACGGTTTTCATTTTGGCACCATACCTATCGACAGGTCTAGTGGTAAAGTAGAGATTCGTACCCAGAGCGAGTCCGTATAAAGAGATCCATCAGCGCACGATGGTAGCGGTCATAATCCGAGATATTGTTCTTTTATTCCTCTCTCCGTCTAGAGATAACGTAGCTCCAGAGCGTCATCATCGTCCTAACTCTAGGTAAGCCATCTTCGAAAACATTCTTTCCGACCAGCATCTGACTGCTTTTTCCAGCCAAGTCACCGTACTACATAAAACCTACCTAATTTCCTTCATCGAAGAATTTTATCTTGAAGCGAGTCTTGCTGCCGTAGCAAGAAACTATGCCCGAACCAGGGAAATACGTCTTGGCTAAGCCAGTGGGTGAGGTAAGCAAAAGCACCACCGCGACTTAATATTCACGTCGAGTCGGTGGAAACAGCTAATGGTATCTCCAGGTCGAGACTGGCCGCCTGGGTAGAGTTGTCTTCTGTACGGACTTCCCCACGTACCTCACTGACCAACCCTGCAGATCAGCAGCACCGCATATGGCTTATCCAGCATCATGGCCTCTACAGCGCTCCCTTATCCAAGTCTTCCAACCAACGCGTCGTCGACATCGGCTGTGGCACCGGCATCTGGGCCATCGCTTTCGCAACAGAGCATCCGGACTCCCGTGTCCTCGGTCTCGATATCACCCTCCCACAGCCAAAGTCTGTACCCCCAAACTGCAGCTTCGCGGTCGCAGACGCCGAGGGCGACTGGTCGTTTGCCACGGAGCCGTTCGACCTGATCTATGGCCGCATGCTCATCAATAGCATCCGCAACTGGCCACGATACATGAAGTGTTGCTTGCAGCATCTGAAGCCTGGTGGGTGGTTGGAATTGAGTGACGTTGCCCATCGATTCTTTGCCGAGGATGGGTGTGGCGAGGCGGATTCGCCCATGCTCAGGTGGTGGCGTGTCGTGTTTCAGGAGAGCTCGATGAGCAACGGCATCGATATCGATGGCACATACAAGCATGCACAGCAGATGCGTGACGCGGGATTCGCTGATGTTCGAGAAAGGGTGTTCAAGTGGCCGGTGGGCAGTGCAAGGGCGAGCACTCAGGAGGAGAAGGCAATCGGGGACCTGCTGTATCAGAACTTGCTGGTGCTGATTGGAGGCGTCACCAGGACAGCTGTTCAGCATGGTGATCTACGTGGAATGACTGCCCAACAGGCGCAGGCCCTAGCGGATGAGGCGAAGCGTGATGTCGTGGAGAATGCTGATAGGCATGGTTACTATATGCATTTCGCTACGCATGTAGGGCAGGCGCCTCGCTAACATG
>JAABUY010006280.1_pt1 | contig 11655 bp, 17 predicted proteins | sample 5560271 | NCBI WGS metagenome assembly JAABUY01 (sample SAMN10711886, study PRJNA513374) | rock metagenome | isolation source: Antarctica rocks | place: Antarctica: Victoria Land, University Valley
ATCATCGGGGAACCGCGCCCTCAACTCGGCATACGAGCCCGGATAGTGCAGACCACGCGACGGCACATCATGATCTTACCGCGAGCTGGCAGTGAAATGGATAGCCCACTACGAGAAAACGTGTTGAGCACTTTTCCCACTTCAGGGCGAAACTGACCGTGGCTGACACGGTCGCCGCCGCCGCCGCCGCCCAGCCCGAGGTGGAGGCGGCGGCGTGACGGGCCGCTGCGCACCTGGCGCAGGGCGTGCCCCGCCCTCTTGCGCTGTCCGCATTCTTTGCGTATCTCCGGGCCGACGCGGTCCGTGCTGGACCGGGAGCACATGAAGGTGCCCTGCGCCAACGGGGTCGCGTACCCTGCGCCGCGCACGGACGTGATCCCATGCTCCGGCGGCACGGACGGAGTGGCTGGCATGCGCATCGTGGACATTCGGGAGCGGACGTTCCCGATCTCGTCTCCCATCAGGAACGCCGTCATCGACTTCAGCCGGATGACCCTCAGCGTGGTCGCGGTGGTCACCGACGTGGTGCGTGAGGGCCGGCCCGTCGTCGGCTACGGGTTCCACTCCAACGGCCGCTACGGCCAGGGCGCGATGCTGCGCGGGCGCGCTTCATACCCCGGGTGCTGGAGTCCGATCCGGAGTCGTTGCTGGATGAGAACGGCGACCTCGACCCCGCGCGGGTCTGGGCCGCCGCGATGCGTAACGAGAAGCCCGGTGGGCACGGGGAGCGGTCGGTCGCGGTAGGCACGCTGGACATGGCGGTGTGGGATGCCACCGCTAAGCTCGCGGGGCTCCCGCTGTTCCAGCTCCTCGCCGACCGGCACGGCGTTGGTCGCGTCGACCGCTCTGTGTTCGTGTACGCCGCGGGCGGCTACTACTACCCCGACAAGAACCTGCAGGCGTTGACCGATGAGATGCGCACCTACCTCGACCTGGGCTACTCGGTGGTGAAGATGAAGATCGGGGGCGCCCCGCTCGCGGAGGACCTGCGACGGATCGAGGCCGTGCTCGGTGTGCTGGGGCCCGGCCAGAGCCTCGCCGTGGACGCCAACGGCCGCTTCGACCGGGCCGATGCGCTGGCCTGCGCGCAGGCGCTCTCGGCCTATGACCTGGCGTGGTTCGAGGAGCCGGTCGACCCGCTCGACTACGCGTTGCACGCCGAGGTTGCGCAGGTCTACCCCGGAACCATCGCCACCGGCGAGAACCTGTTCTCCATGCTGGACGCGCGGAACCTTCTGCGCCACGGGGGTCTTCGCCCCGACCGCGACGTGCTGCAGTTCGACTGCGCGCTCAGCTACGGGGCCGTGGAGTACCTGCGGACACTCGACGTCCTCGCCGAGCACGGCTGGTCACCGCGCCGGTGCATCCCGCACGGCGGACACCAGATGTCGCTGGCCCTGGCAGCGGGACTGGGCCTGGGCGGCAACGAGTCCTACCCGGGGCTGTTCCAGCCGTTCGGCGGTTTCCCCGACGGGGTCACCGTTTCCGAGGGGCATGTGGTGGTCCCCGAGCTGCCCGGTATCGGATTTGAGGGCAAGGCCGACCTCTACCGCGTGCTCCGCGAGCTGACTCCCTGACCGTCCGCTGGTCGCCCAGCTGAGGCCCTCCCAGGCCCAGACTTGACGTCGGGTCCGTGTGGTGCAATCTCATCAGACGTCTGTTGGATACGTCGGAGGAGTTGCTGTGCCCAAGGTTGCCGTGCTGCACACGAGCTTCGTTTTTGTGACAGTCGAGCCGGTGATCACCGACTTGATCACCGAGCTCGTCCCGGGTGTCGAGCTGATGCACTTCGTCGACTCGGACGATCTCGCCACGGTGGTGCGCGATCAGGGCATCTCGGCGTCCAGTGAGGCGCGGATGGTCCATCTGGCCCAGGCAGCGGAGGCCGCGGGGGCCGACGTGATCTTCTCGGCCTGCTCCTCGCTGGGACCCACCCTGGACGCCGCCCGGTAGAACACGAAGGTCCTGGCAACCAGAGCGCGCCTGCTCGCACACGCGTAAGCGAAGAACGACGGCAGCAGCAGGGCGCTGCACGGCGAGAGGAGCGCGAGCACACCAGCGGCAAACGCTGCCAGCACCCCCACCTCGCTCATGAGCCCGCTTCCGCTGCGGCCGGCTCGATGGTCTTCTCCAAGACCGCGGTGGGCTGGGCCCCGATCACCGGTACGCCGTTGATGACGAACGCCGGAGTGCCGGTGACCCGATCGCCTGTCCCTCGGAGAAGGGCTCTGTTGCGTTGTTCGATCCCGGCCATGCTGAAGCGGGACCTGCGGCCTGTGCTGGTCAGATCGTGGCGCTGAGTTCGTCGAATGCGGTGGCCAGCCGGAACAGCTGCGAGGCGTCGACTGCGAGCGCGTAGTGGCCGCGGCGTAGATACTGGATGAAAGCGTGTCCTCGGATCACCACGTTCGCGGTTCGCTGGGTCTTGAGCCCGCGCATCGGTCGGAGTCTGGCCTTGAGTCGGCCGTGGTCACATTCGACCCGGTTGTTCTCGTACTGAGCGGTGTTGTGCAACGCGGCGGAAACCAAGTCCTCGATCACGTTCGCCAACGCGGGTGCCCGGTCGGTGATGACCTCGCCCGGGTCACCGTGGGCGGTCAGAGCGGTGGTGAAGAAGATGCGGGCCGAGGTGATGTCTCTGCGCTGGGACACGTACACGTCGATGACCTGACCGTGCTGATCGACCGCTCGGTACACGTACCGCCAGATCCCAGAGACCTTCACATAGGTCTCGTCGACGAACCAGCGATCCCCGGCCAGATGCCGACACGGCCGGGCTGCGTCAATCAACAAGGGCGCGAACCGCTGCGCCCAGCGGTAGACAGTGACGTGGTCGACCTCGATGCCACGCTCGGCGAGAAGCTCTTCGAGATCCCGGTAGGACAAGCCGTACCGCAGGTACCAGCGCACCGCTAACAAGATCACCTTGGGCGGGGGACCGGAACCCGGTGAAGCCCGAAGGCATCCCCACAATCGGTCCCGGCCGGCGAGTGCGCTTCATCGAGCCACCCTCCCCGTCAGGGTGCGATGCGTCAGCGCAGCAGAGCCGTTTAAACCACCCGGACCGGTTGGTGCTCGCGGTCCTTGGGTGCGAGTTCGGCGGCCTGGCGGAGCGCCTCGAGCATACTCGCCTCGTCGGCGATGTTGCGGCCGGCGATGTCGAACGCAGTCCCGTGGTCGACGCTCGTGCGCACGACGGGCAACCCGACGGTGATGTTGACCCCGTTCTCGATGCCGAGCACCTTCACCGGGCCGTGCCCTTGGTCGTGGTACATCGCAACGACCAGATCGAAGTCGCCTCGCCCAGCACGGAAGAAGATTGTGTCGGCCGGGAGCGGCCCCTGCACGTCGATTCCGGAGGCCTGGGCGGCGCGCACCGCAGGCGCGACCTTCTCCTCCTCCTCGCCACGGCCGAAGAGACCGTTCTCCCCGGCGTGCGGGTTGATGCCACACACTGCGATGCGTGGCACGGCGATGCCCGCCGCGACGAGGATGTCGTGTCCGCGGCGGATCGTTCGCTCGACGAGACCGGGGTTGATCCGTTCCACCGCGTCAATCAGCCCGAGGTGCGTCGTCACGTGGATCACCCGCAGCTTCGGTGCGTTGAGCAGCATCGAGACCTCCTCAGTCCCGGTCAGTTCCGCGAGCAGCTCCGTGTGACCCGGGTAGACGTGACCGCCGGCATGCAGCGCCTCCTTGTTCAGGGGTGCTGTGCAGATGGCGTCGACCCGCTGGGCGACGGCGAACTCCACCGCAGCTGCGATGAAGCGGTAGGCCGCGTCGCCGGCCACGGCAGACAGCTCGCCGAAGGGCAGGTCGTCGGGGATGCAGGCAAGATCAACACAGTCGATGGCTCCCGGTTGGTAGGCACTGTCCTCGGGCGCCTCGACGGCGACGATGTCGACCGCCAGGCCGCAGATCTCGACGGCCTTGCGGAGCCGGCCGGCGTCCCCTACGACGAGCGGCCGGGACCACTCGTACACGCGCGGGTCGGCCAACGCTTTGACGATCACTTCCGGTCCGATACCGGCAGCATCTCCCATGGTGATGGCAATGATGGGTCGGGGCATGGATTCAGTTCTCCTTTGGTGGTGCCGGCCAGATGACGCGGCTGAGTGCCCCAGGGTCGCCGAAGGCGCCGGCTTTGGTCACTATGCCCAAATTCTGGGCGGGAGCTCGAAGTCCCACGACACCGGCTTCGCGCTCGCCCTGAACGGCGAGCGTCTCGATGCCGACGCGCAGCATCACGGCTCGTGCTGTTTCTCCGCCTGTTGCCACGGGGGTCCGGACTTCGGCGAGCACTGCCGCGGCGACGGATGCCAGGCGCGCGGCCACGGCCGCGGCCGCCACGAGATCAACTGGCTCGTCGGGGTCTGGCGACAGCACGACTGACTGCCCCGCCTTCAAGGCTGTGCGTACGTCGTTGACCATCGCGTCATGGGTGTGGGCGGAGTCGAGAAGCACCGGGTGGGCTCCCTCCTGCACCAGTACACGGCGCTGCGCATGCGCCGCCGCCGAGTAGCTGCCTACGACGAAGAGGGCGGGCTGCGGCAGCAAAGCGCGCGGGGCCGATTCGGCCGCCTCGACCGGCCGGGACCTGTGCGCCAAGGCGCGCACGATCCCCGCCGAACCGGCCACCAGTAACGAGACGCAGAGCATTCTCGATCGCTTGGGCAATCGCCTCGAGGTCGTGGTCACACTCGGCGTCAACCACGAGAGCTGCCAGGCCCTCATCCGCGGCCAGTTCGATTCGCCGGGCCAATAACCGCGGGTCGCGCACCGCATTCAACGGGACCGTCTCGACGCGCATGCCGGTGTCCTGCAGGAGGGCGGCCAGATCGCCCTCGAAAGGCGCAGCCGTCGCGGCGAAGCCGTCGACATGCAGGCGACCGCCCAGCGTCGTACGACCTACTGCAGGAAATGCCGCCGCGACCAGCGCCAGTGGCCTCGACGACTCCGCAGCTCCTTCGAGCGCCTCGAGGGCTGCGCCGATCTCCGCGCCGACATTGCCCCGGAGGGTCGAGTCGATCTTCTTCACAACCCCGGCTCCGCCGGCACGGGCCCGCCGTACCGCTTCGGCCACGCGCGTGGCCGCGGCGGTCGCCGAGACGCGACGGGTGTCGGTGTTAATGGCCACGACATCGGTGTTCGGCCACGGCGCCTCCGAGCGGAGCACCACGCTGGTGGTCGCGTGAAGCGCGAAGGCGGCGGCGCACTCAGCAGCCCCGGTCAGGTCGTCGGCCATCAGGACCCATCTGGTCCCGGTATTGCGTTGAGTCGCTGCGGTCACACCAAGGCCACCGGTCTGACCATCGACGCCGTCGCGCCTTCGACCTTCAGCGCCAACACAACGAGCGTGACCAGGTGTTCACCGTGGACGGCGAGATCCTCCAGCCAGAGGTTCTCCAGCAGGTGCACACCGTGGCGCCGCAACAACAGATCGTGTACCGGATGCGGGTGATTGGGGTCGGCCGACGGTACTTGTTCGACGGTGGATGTGTCCGATCCGACGAGGACGACGTCCCGCTCGTCGGCAAGCCAGCGCGCGGCGGCCACGTCGATACCTGCCCCGGCCGCCGCACCGAAGGATTCCCTGTCCGGCCAGGTCGTCATCAGGCCGGTGCGGAGCAGGACTGCCCCGCCTTGCGGGATAACACCGTGCGCAGCGTCGGCCCGCTGCAGGTCGGCGATCGTGGACGAGCTCGGCTTCGACGACTGGGTCGGCTGCGAGTATCACCCTCGGCCGTCCCCCGGAGTAGCCGATCGTCGGCGGCACCCACCTCGGCCAGAGTCGTCGCGAAGAGGACCTCAGACGCTGAGAGGAGGAGCACGGGTGAGGGTGTTCCGATCACGATGACAGCCGTCCGGTGAGCAGGTCGTCGGGAACGTCGAGGCGCATCTGTAACAGAGCCGAGGACAGGCTCTTGCCGTGCGTGTCGGCGAACATGCTGGTCGTGACGGTGTCGGTGACGGCCTTCTCGACTACGAAGTGCACAGTGGCGAGCGAGCGGCACTCGTACCGTTGCACCTGCCCCGTGACGCGGAACGCGAGATGCGCTTTGACGCGGTCGGCGGTAAGAACCTCGGCCAGCCAGCCGAAAGCGAGCGGATCGTAGGCAATGACCGACAGGGTGTTCAGGTTGCCCTTGTCCCCGGAGCGGGAATGGGCGATGTCGCGCAGCAGAGCTTTGGTCATCGAGTCTCCAGCATGGTGACGTTGGTATGCACAGCGGTGCGGCGAATGTCGGTCGACACAACTCCGATGAGCTCGGTGGTGTGCGATCGAGCGCCGCCACCGCCGGCTGGACCGTTGTTGTACAGGCCGACGACTTCTTCCCCGGCGGCGTGGGCTTGGTCCGCCGTCTCGCATACGGCCGACATCCGCAGCCGGCATTCGTACGGGTCACCAGCTGCTGAGAGGACGTCGCCGTGCAACGCGTTCATCCCGAACAGGTCGATACGCATCCGGTCGGCGATACCGGCCAGCCGGGTCCGGACGACATCGCTGGCCAGGCGGGCCCGGGCGACACTGCCTTCCCCGGCGTAGGAGATCTCCGCTTCGCAGCGGTACCCCGCCCGGTAGCCGACGCTGACCTTCAGCTGATCGGGGCGCTCCGTGCCGACGGCAGCGGACACCGACACCCGATCTAGACCGACCTGCTCGAGGGAGATGTCGTGGAAGTCGGCGGTCACGTCCGGTGTCAAGTAACGCGACGGGTCAAGCACTTCGTACGTCATCTGCTCGGCGACCGTCCCCACGGTGACCAGCCCACCGGTGCCGGCATTCTTCGTCACGACGGTCTGCCCGTCGGCGCGGACCTCGGCGAGCGGGAAGCCGACGTACGCCAGGTTGGGCACCTGCTTGTACGGTGGGTCGGCGAAATAGCCACCGGTCAGGTGCGAGCCGCATTCGAGCAGATGGCCGACCGCGGTGCCGCGCGCGAGATGCTCCCAATCGTCCAGTGCCCATCCGAACCGGTGGACGAGCGGAGCAAGGAACAGGGACGGGTCGGCTACCCGACCGGTGATGATGATGTCTGCTCCGGTTTGGACGGCCGGCAGTAGCTGCTCGACGCCCAGGTAGGCGTTCGCGGACACCAGTGGCCCGTGCGTATCCAGCGGCTTGCCGTCCTCCCACGCAGGCGCGCTCTGGTCGATGCGCGCGAATACGTCGTCGCCGGTGAGGACGGCGATACGCACAGCCACACCCATGTCGGTGGCGACGCGGGCGACCAGCTCCCCGGCCGCGATCGGATTCGCCGAACCCAGATTGGTGACCAGTTGGGTGCCGTGCGCGGCAAGCGGGCCGAGTAGCGAACGGATGCGACGCTCGAGTGTCGGGTCGTAGCCGGTCCCCGGCTCGGCCAGTTCGCGAGTCTGCCCGAGCGCGATGGTCCGTTCAGCGAGACACTCGAGCACCAGCACGTCTAGGTTGCCGTTCTCGGTCAGTTCGACGGCGGCATCGAATCGATCGTTGGCCAATCCGGCGCCGCAACCTATGCGCAACACCTCAGTCATACGAAACTCCTGTCGGCAGGGCCTGGACCCGGCGCGACGTCGGTTATCACCATCACCCGTCACTCGCCTCACGCGTGACCGTCGGACCCACCAAGTTCGTGACGGTGCGGTAACGGTCAGTCCCAAGTAACGCAGAAATCTCGGCTTGCCACTCACCGCGAGGATAGACCTCGCCGTCAACCATGCTCAACCGCACGTCATGACCAGGAATTAGTACCGCCTTCGGATCAGCGAGAAGCATCTGACGGATACGCTCGACGCTGCGCCGACTGGCTTGGGCGTCGAGGGTTAGATCCACCTCGCCTGTGACAAGTTCTGAACGGTTCTTCACGGCGTCGCCAGCGAAGATCGCGTCGCCACCGGCGGTCCGCACCCGATAGGCCACATGACCCGGCGTATGTCCGGGAGTGGAGATCGCTGAGACTCCGGGAAGCACCTGTTCGCCGTCATCGGCAAGGTGGACGGCAGCGCCCATCTCCAGCAAGCGCCCGATGTGTAGATCCGCCAGATGCCAGGTGCCTGGCAGCTGTTGGCTGGCCCACTCCATCTCCAACCGGGGGACGACAATGCGGGCGTTGGGAAACAGCGTGAAATTGCTCACGTGATCCCAATGACAGTGCGTGATGAGGACGTCAGTGACCTCGTCCGCACGTAAGCCACGCTCCTCCAACCCTGCCCGCAATAATGGGACATACCCAGGGCCGCCAGTGTCTAGCAGGACAAGGTGCGTCTCGTCCTGCAACAAGCAAACACTGCTCCATCCCAAGCCGCCGTGGAACGTCGACATCCCTGGGAACCCGGTTACCAGCAGATCCAGCTCAAACATGTTGCTCCGTAGCTCATCGTCTCGGTGCCGCGACTGTCGCGCACGGCACGCATGGTCTTCCGCTGCGGAATGCGGCGCGGCGGCGGCGGCTGCGCTCAATATCCTACGCCGTGCGCGCCTCAGTGAATGCTCGTTGCAAGGGACGCCTCACCATAAACCAACTGACGAGCGCGCCCACCAGAAGTAGCAAGGCCGCCACGGCAAACGGGACGGCATAACTATTCGTCCCCTCCACGAGATATCCCGTCACAATAGGCGCCGTCAAGCCAAAGATGTTGCCACCGAGTGTCACTAAGCCGAATACTCGACCTGCGGATGACTTGTCAACCGTGAGATCCCCCGCCAAGGCAAAGTTGAGCGTAATCGCAGCCGTGATCATCGTAAGCGTCCAAGCAACCAACACCACGACAGCCGGGATGCTATTCACATATGGCACCGCGAGGAGTACGACGCCGAGCACAAGAGTGCAGACCACGACCTTCCGGCGGTCTCCATGGCTCACTTGCGCGGAGCGCAAAACCTTGTCGCTGACATAAGCAACTGCGACGCTACCTAGAACGGCGATTCCATATATGATTCCGGTCATGTAACCAGCGCCGAATACCTTCAACCCTCGCTGGTTCACTAGGTAAAGGGGGAGGAAGCTAAGGAAAAGGTATTGGGTGTAGACGGCACACCCTTGCGTGATCATTAATCCCCAGGTCGTCGTCATTCGCAAGAGAGCGCGTATGGACATGGGAGAACGATCACCGCGTCCGTCCTCTGACGCCTCACGACCAGTCAGGATAGAATCTCGCTCGCTCGTAGATATCCAGCTGGCCTGCTCCGGCGTACGGTAAACCAGTAACCAGACAGCCGCGCCCAAGAAACCTAACACAGCGAGAATAATAAACGAGGCCCGCCAACCAAAAGATATCACGAGGTAGCCAGCAAGTACCGCCCCGACGGCGGGTCCGATGAGTGACCCGGCGTTAAATATGGCAGTGAATCTGCCCCTCTCCTTTGCCGGTGCCCACTCACGCACTACTAGGTTGCCTGCAGGAAACACGGGGGACTCACCCACTCCTAAGAGCAATCGCGCTATTAGAAGAGTTACAAAACCGCCCGCGAACCCGGTGGCGGCGGCGCCCATGGACCACACGACGATACCGATCGGGATGATTAAACGTGTACCATATCGGTCAGACAACCATGCAAATGGGATGAGCAAGAGCGTGTAGGTCCAGAAGAAGGCGGAGAGGGCCAGGCCGAGTTGGCCCGTCGACAAGTCAAACTCCTTCAGGATTGCCGGAGCCGCCACTGAAATATTTATGCGATCAATGTAGCTAAGCATGGCGAGGAGGAGGAGCGCAAAGGCTATGACGTAACGCCGTCGGCCCATTTGCGTCGTTGTCACGCCGTTAACCGCAGCTGCTTCCTGCGGCACGCTGCTGCTTTCCTGCGGATTCGCCATCGCGTTTGTCCCCACAATTGACATTGAGCATCCGAGCGGTTCTTTTATACTTTTATATAAGCAGCGCCCGTTCCAGATGTCAACCCCTCATGTCAACCCCTCACGTTGACGTGTTGCAAGAACGAGACGCGGGCGGCCACGTCCAGCCGGCTGGCTGCGTGCTGCTGGGCCAGGGCGACGTGCCCGCGGAACGGGGTCGACGCCACGCACCTCGAAGCCGAACCGCTGCGCCAGCTCGACCGCCTCCCGCCCCTCGCCGCAGCCAACATCCATCGCTTTCGCTCCGGCGGCTAGACCGAGACCGGCGACGAGGTCGTAGAGCATCTGCGGCCCGTGCGGATGCAGGCTCTCCTCCAGCGCCGCCCCGAACTCCTCCTCCACTCGGGCGTAGTCGTCGTAGAAGGCCATCAGGTCAAACGCCGGCCGGTCAATGACTGGGGATGCTAGGCAGAAGCCCTCCACCGGCACACACGGTCGGCTCTACACGCGGACCCACATCAGGCGGCTCCCGACCAAGTTTCGGCCGAGCGCTGAGTCCCGGTAGCCGAAGGCGAGCTCAATCGGTCGTCGCAACACCCCCGTCCCGATGCGAGGTGTTGTGCATGTGGTCGAATAAGGAACTGATCGATAAGCGGGCCGAGTTCTCGGTGGTGCTGGCCCGGGGTTCGACGTTGCAGGCGGCCTGTGACGCTGTCGGGGTGAATCGACGAACCGGGCGTCACTGGCGTCAAGCGACTGGCGGCCGGATCCCACGTAAGCGGCCAGAGCCCTCGGGTCGCTATCTGGGCTCGGAGGAGCGGTTGCGGATCGCGGATTTGCGTCTGGCCGGTGTCGGGGTGCGGGCGATCGGCGCCCAGCTCGGGCGCTCGCCCTCAACGGTCAGCCGTGAGCTGACGCGCAACGGCCCCGAGCGCGGCGTCGCGGGTCGGGTCCCGGGCGGGGGGCAAGTACGTGCCCTATGCGGCGCAGAAGCGGGCTGAGCTGCGCGGCCGCCGGCCCAAGGCGAGCAAGTTCGACGATGCCCGAGCCAACGTCGGTGGTGCAGGCCAAGTTGTGCGTGAAGTGGAGCCCGGAGCAGATCAGCCTCCATCTCGCTGCGCATTTCCCTGCCCGGGCGGAGATGCAGATGTGTCACGAGACGATCTGTCAGGCGCTGTTCGTGCAGGGCCGCGGTCATCTGCGTGCCGATCTGCACCAGCACCTGCGCACCGGACGAGCCGTGCGCCGCCCGCGCGGGTCCACTGTCAAACGAACAACGAAGATCCCGGACATGGTCATGATCAGTGGGCGGCCGGCCGAGGTCGAAGACCGGGCCGTGCCCGGACATTGGGAAGGGGATTGTGCGACACGATGTTGCACGAATTTGAGTGGACTGACCGATTGGAGAAGCGGTTGATGAAGCCGTAGGTGCAGTCACGGGTCTGTGTCCGTATGACCCGTCCCCGCCCTTGACGTGCGACGCCGGTAACGGCGTGGTGCGAAGCTCAGGGGAAAGCCCAAGGGCTCCCGTTCCATCCGGGAGTTACCGGCAAGGGGAAGACCGGACGGGTGAAGTCACATGAACTCCCGATGATGCCTCGTGATCCCAAGCCCCGTCGATGGAAGGTCCCAGCGGGGTGCATGGCTGGCCGCTGAGAAGCGGCAGGCGCTGGCCGGCTGGGGTCACTCCGGCCAGGTGGACACCGCCGCCTCGGGGTAAAGGGAGCACCCACCCCGGTCGTTTCTCATTCAGTGGAACGTGGAAACCCCGTTGGGGTCCGGGCCGTTGTGGTCTGGTCGGCCGACCGTGAGGAAGGCTCAACTCCCCAGCGGGAACAGGATGGCCCAACAAGCCAATGCCGGAAGCCGAAAGGAAACG
>JAABUY010006281.1_pt1 | contig 11654 bp, 16 predicted proteins | sample 5560271 | NCBI WGS metagenome assembly JAABUY01 (sample SAMN10711886, study PRJNA513374) | rock metagenome | isolation source: Antarctica rocks | place: Antarctica: Victoria Land, University Valley
GGCAGTAAAGGAGCCCATGGGAATACCGACTCGCCTTTCATATCCTCTCTATTTCCTGTGTCCGTTCCCTCTCGCAATGGAACCATAATCTGCCCTTGTTCACGCTGAGAAGACTGGGATTTCCCCTTGGGCTGCTTAAGCATTTTGGGACATCACCTCCGTAAGAGTAACGTACCTATGTGATCTATTAGTTTGGGTCTGCATGAATTGTTGGATTAAACTTTCTTCCTTGCAAGACTGTACCACAACCTAATGGTGAAAGATCGAATATAGGACAGACCTCCTACAAACACAGCAGTACGACCGTTATTGCTATTGACGACAAATGTCGAGATTAGTCTTTACATTGAAGAGCACATCTGGCCGCAGCGTCAAAAGTGGGCTAAATGCTACACCAATAAGATTCTACACTTTGACAATATCACCACCTCACGCAGCGAAGGCGGGCAAAAAGTAGTGAAGGAAAAGCTTCATTTTGCTACCGGCGACCTTCACACGGTGACGGGCAAGCTAGATAAGCTTTTTATCGATCAATATCACAATTATAACGGTAAGATTGAAGAGGCAAAAGCGCGTCTATCAAAGAAGCTTCGAAATCGACCCTTTCTTCGTGAATTGACCGCCTTCGTGAGTTCCGTGACTCTTGACATGGTGACAGATTAATATCTTCACATCGCCGGGCAATTCACAGCGATTATAGTCTGTACTAACATCTTTATCACGACTATGAGTCTTTCATGTGCTCATCGCATTCGGGAATGCCTGTACGATTAAGCGAGCGAACGCGTTTTGAAGCTGCAAGACGTACATTCTCATTGAAGGTTCGTAAAGCCGCCTAAACAAGTCATCGGGCAGGGGCAGAAGAGGCAGGAGGATGATCATACATACGAAGACGATGATAATGAGGCTATGAATATCGAAGAAACTTCGTCAGCGTCCGACATTCTACGCATACAAGAGCCGGCGGTGATGAAGCTCAAAGGACGATCGTCAGGCGCTCTGAACAAAGTCCGAGCAGGAGCTTCGCAGCGACGTCGACGAGCCTTTGAGAAGTCTACACGGCGAGAGCCGTCTGACTTCGAGTACGCCCAAACGCAGATACCCGACAGTCAACCACCACCGCCTACACAGAGCCAACGCGATAGACGAGAAGGTCGTCAGCGAGGTGAACGAGGAGGTGCTAGGGGGGCAACTGTAGGCGGTCACATTAGCGGTGTTCCGGAGTCTTACATGAGCAGTTTTCAAATGTAAATTAGACGTGCAATATGAATTCTAAGCATTCAAAAGATATGTTTCAGATTTTAATGCGCCCGGGAAAGCAGGTGAAAAACTACATTGAATTTGGTGGTATACAGACGCAAATCCGTGTATCTCTCTCAGAGGTGAAGGGATTACCCGATTAGGTTTAGTGCAGGAGGTGGTGTCCGCGCAAAGGGGGGCGGTGTTCAAGGAGTGGCTGCCTTCATATATTAGGCAGCCACATTAGTACTTGACTATCTTGTGGCGTTGAATAAAGAAATGCTGATGGGAAGCAGCGATCAAATTTTCTTTCCCTGGTAAGATGCTTGATCACCAGCTCTTTTATGTATAATCTTGCCGTCATGTAGGGGCTTATGGAGCTCGAAACAATGGAGGCAAGTTGATTCTGTAGGGCAGCTATTAGGGTGCCAATAAGACTGCCAAAGAACCCTAGGCACGACCTAGTCTTCTCGAAACCATTCGTCCTGTAGTAGCTCCTTCGCGGTTGGTCGGTCTCGTGGATCCAGTTTCATGATCTTGCAAATAAAAGTCCTGTCTTCCTTTGATAGCTCCTTGTCTGCAGAGAGATAAAAGGGCTTTTTCAGATTGTTGTCGTTGATGAAGTGAATCGTCTTTGCCAGAATTTCCAGCCTCTCGTCATCGGCAATATCCTGAAAACTCAAGGGCACCGGCCCGAAGATGCTCGCTTGTTTGATGAAAACCAGAAGCGGATATTCTTCGCTGTCGACATCAGCGTTTTCCGGCCTGAAAATATGCCAATTGTAGCCCCAAATAAGACTGATCAACTATATCACGGTTATCACCAAGGACGTAGAGCTGTGGAATATATCCGACTTACCGTCGCCCCAAAGGACCAGATATCTGTTGAAGCTTTCCAGTGAAGATTGAGCATCGCCTCGGGGCTTCGAAAGATGGCCGCGCCAATGACGTGACCTTGGAGTAGGTCCGCGTTGGGGTCGATCATACATGTGTCCCCACAATCTCCCAACTGCACTTCACTGAAGCGAGCAGAATTATGACCATAATTGACGAGAATATTATTGGGTTTGATGTCTATGATTCTGTCAGGACCAATGGCTACCAATAATATAGTCATGAAACTGACCTGTGTGAACATAAACCCGTTCGTGAAGTGCGTCTAGCGCTATAAGCACATTACGAGCGACGAGTTTGATGTCGGCTTTCTCGAGCCGTGTTGCATTCGATGCATCAAGCAGGTTGTCATCCAAATGCCTTAAGACTAGAGAAGGGGGTTCTTCGACTGTATCAACAAGTGGGCGAATGCATGGATTTCCATTGAGGGCCTGAAGAACTCGAAGTTCGTTGCTTAATCGATAGTCAGGGGCTTGCTTGATAATGACCTTTTGCGTCATCGCATTTCTATTTCATAGTGAGGATCATGAACTTCAGTGCATCAAGTCTGGGTCCTACGTTGCGATCCAGATGCATGAATGCATCTGTTCAAGAATCGTGTAGATGCTCAGCTTCCCCTGCAATTGTTGTCCAACCTTGAGACCGTTAGCCATAGTGAGAAGCCGCGCAGTCAAACGCATGAGAGGATAATTCAACTCTAGGCAGCACCTAGCATAGATTTCTCGTAGAGTATGGTAACATTATTACAAATGCAAGGTAGTGAACTTGCAGCTTTCTTGGCCCATCGGCACGTTAAGCGCTGGCTTCAGGCTTGGCTAAAATTATTTAGCGTGCCTCGAGCCTTCGAAACACAAAAGCGTCGTTCTGACCAAAGGTCCTCCTTTCGCTCAAATTTGGGGGCTGCTGCTGCGTGGAAGATGTACGGAAAGGGATGAAAGAGTGCAGACCCATGTACAAATGCCGCAGTCTTGTTCGATTATTTGGACCAATATGCCAAAGGAAGTGGACGAATAAGCCAATATCAGGTTGGAAGCTGTATCCATAATTGGTTTGCCCGCAACAACATGTGTGACTGGGGCCGAAAGGCGGCGTTGTACTGAAGGTATACCGGCGATATAAGATTGCGGCGGCTTCCTCGTGCAACAATTTAGACACCCCCAAAAGCGCAGCAGCACCAGTCAAAACCCTTCTTCGGGCTTTCGGACGCTGGCAATCATATGACAGGTTTTTGAGCATTATATAGGGGTGATGCTTGTTTTCCTCTTCGAAATGACTGGCGCCGTGAAATTCTTCGTACCAGCACGAAAAGAGATAGTCATAGATTAATGCACGGATTTCGGTAGGTAATTTCGAGAACATGTCCTCGGAAACGGTTTTCGCCTTTTGTAATTCCAAGGTTATCGTGTACCTGTTGGACTAACATACTTGCCAATTCGGGTTGGCTCGCAAGTTGGGCCTGCCGGCTTCAATATGTAGAAACGGCCGTGCTCGACTGCAATTAAGTTCAGCTATTACCCTTGGTATTTTTTGCGTTCAACATTGACTTCAATAATTCCTAGCTCATCGATACCGTGGATAATAAGCTCCGAAAGACCCTCGAGAGGCCACAGAAGCCGCAGAAACATCCGATCTTCTTTCGAGAGCACATAGCCCAAAGCGAAGCGCTGAGGATCCGGGAACCATAACTCTAAGCGGCGTAGGCTACAGCATTGCTGGAGCAAAATCAGGGCTTCTACTATGGCGTCGCTCGAAGGCACTTGAAAAAAGCGATAGTCCTGTAGATAATTCCATGGGGGATAACCGTCATACAGAATCTCAGGCGCAAGTGCATCATAGTACTCGTCCGGAAAGTCTTGATCCCACCCGAGGAAGCTTTGCTCCCTTTTGTGACTTGGAACGGTGTCGTGGATCACGTCTATATCCGCAAAGAAAACTTGGCCGGCTATAGGATACTCTGGGAGGAACTTGTTCGCGTCTACAAGTCCGAAAAGCTCTTCGCGCTCTGTAAAGGTGGTTTCGTCTCCGTGGGAACACCAGCAACCTCGCCAGCGCCTCTCTTGGTTGTATTCGAAGTTGATGTCCAGGGAGGAGATCATCGAGCAATTACCCGTACCAATATGATTGAGAAACCTTGGTATCTCTTCAACGTTGTTTGGTCGAAGGCTGAAGGAATTCTCCCCATAAAGGAAAGGTGTAGCTTCGTTCGAGATCTTCTTACATGTTTGCAAGAGCCGTGCACCAGATCGAAGCAACAACATTTGGGTAACATTTCCTTCAAAATATTCATCAATACTTCGATGTTGTAGAGGGGTGAATGGCTTCTGCCGAACCAAGAGGATTCTATATATGGCAAACCTTACGTCCTTCATCTCTCTGTTGCTTCACACTGACAGGAGCCACAAAAATAGGTACTCCATGCAATGCACAAAACACTAGGACAGCGCGGCATCCATGACTGGGCAGTCAGTGAGGATCAAGCTTATTCCATGAGATACGAAGACTGGTTACTTTAACCGTATACTGTAGATCAGAGCTGCGCGGTCCGCACCGATAGAGCCAGGCATTAGAGTAAACCCTTATTCGATTTCCCACGGTACATGAGTTACGGCCCCCGTACTTAGTCGTGTGTTTTGTCTTTGGGCTCTCTCAACGCTTTAGGGGCTGACAGTGGCAGACTTCCCTCAATCTTTCACTTTTCACTAGCGGCTAATGTGTGGCGTATGCGGCTGAGATACAGATGTTGGATGACTTCGATCGATATCGAAAATTCAAATTCAACAACCACGAAAATCTGTTGCACGTACTCCAGAAGGAACCTCGTTTTTTCCCTTTATGAAGATGAGTCTATTGCTTTTTTATGATGAAAATCCATAAAGAAAGATCTAAGGAGTACATTTGAAGCGGTCTGCTTCTCAATCAAAATACGAGGTTCAGTTGTAGATGTTAAATTTATCGATTGCCGTTCTCACACTGACGGTCCAACAGTTGATGAGTTCATCATGATTTTAATCTTTTTTATCTTTCACAATTTGTTGCCTCCTAGGCCGAGTGTGCACCCTGCGCAGACCACCAAGCGACAGATCTCACGAATCCAGAACATGGCCAAAAGTACTAGGTATCATTAGATCTGATAGGGATGAGATCCCTAGATCGCTACAACGATAGCATTATTATCGCCTCATGGTACCACGGTAGCTTCGAGCTTTTGGAAAGGTATTTGAACGCTGTTCGCCTTTTATTGTTCATCGTGTCTGTCTCCTTCACTTCACTCCAGTATCTCAAACTCGTCCGAGTCTTGGTCCTGGAAAAACCTCATGACTTTCAAGATGTTCAATCCCGCCGTTCTTTCCGCCCTCTACGGCCTCTCCATCCTTACTCCCGTCATTGCCGTTCCAGCCCCAGCGCCAGCATTCACATGCAACGCGGACAATTGCCTTCGTGCCTTCAGAGCGGCATCTCCCTCGACAAAATGGGCAAAAGCCTCTAGTTCCTGCAGCTCCTATCTCAGCACGAGCGTGCCTGCCATCACCACCGTTACGAGCAGTACCGCGTCCACTCCTACGACCGCGACAGTTACGGGAAGCGAGGTGTTAGTGACATCCACTATGTGAGCATTGCATATGTCCATTTCAAAGGGTTCCCTTTGTTAACATGAGATAAGTGACGCAGTGACAACAACCACGGTGACTGGATTCGCCCTTCAGCAACTCACTAAACGAGAAGCATTTCAAGTTACGCGATCTGCTGGTACTTTCACTCCCACATCAACGTTCCATGCCTACGCTTTGCAGTGCTCCGGTCTCGGAACGACAAGCGTAGCAGCCCGTGTCTCCAGCGCTTGCTTTTGCTTGCTCGCTAGTCCAGCAACCGTAACTACTACGGCTGCCTCTGTCGTCACCGAGACCGCCACTACTCCCGTAAGCCTCGCTCAAACCTTCATTTACAATCTTATTCGACCATAACCTCGCCGACAGATGACCGTATCCATCCCCACCTCCACGTCTACTATAATCACAACATCCTACACCAGCACCTCCACCGTCACTGTCGCTCCCGCCGGGCCCGTGGTCTGCACCAGCAACGGCGGGATCAGCCTCGTCTCCAACCCAACCCCAGGAACACAACGCAACATCCTCGGCGTCGCCAACGCGGCATTGTTCCGCTCCTTCGGAGGCGTCCTGAGTACTGCGCAATGTGCCTTCTTATGTCTCGCATTCACCGGCTGCTTGAGTTTCCAATATAATGATGTAAATAGCGCAATAAAACCAGACTATTGCACTCTCTTCGTAACATCGGTGGCGCGGGACCAGGTGGACAACTCGCCATCCCAAGTGGCTCTTGGGTATCACATCTTTGATTTGGGGTATTATTACTGCCCGGCGCCCGCCGTCACCGCCACCAGCAGCGCGGCTCCGTGAGAGGGTGTATCAGGAAGTATTGGGTGTGGGGATTTAGGGAGGAAGTTGTGAGGATATAAGCTTCTGATATCTACTATATTAGCATGGAAGGCCACCTTTGTACATAGAACCACCTTTCAACAAAGTCCGACATGAACGACATTGGTACACAAGCATAATTCTAACCAGCCCCAACGTCAGCGTCGCCGTTGCAAGGCAGACAGTCACAACCACTCTTGTTGTGTTGCTGGTGTTTCGATCCTACTCAACTGAATGGAAACCCCAATGGCTAATCATTATAATAGCCTCTACAAAACCATCCTACCTTCTGACTGGCGAGAAACGTCTGCGTCTACCTCTGAACATCACATCTGTTGGAAGCGAAAGAATCATTTCCTGTTTCTAATCTCTTACAGTGTACCAATCACCATGTTTAATTCCTTTCTCCGACAGGTTCAAACTTCACTTATTCAACAAGAAACACGACATGATTTGATATATTTTGTATCAGCCTTTGAATTTCATTTTTCCGGATGTACTCTAATAGCCGTATTTCCATATACGCACACGCGCACGCAACAAGAGGATATCCTTGCCAACACCTATACTCCTGAACCTCAATATATGTGAATACCACTCACCCTTGTCGAAGTCCCCTTTCAAATTCCTGCAAATTATATTCATTACTTTTGCCACTAAACGAACACTATAAGTGTTTAGCCAAGAGAAAGAAACCTGAGCGTAACTGCAGAACATTTTAGACAACTCCTCATTCGAACCGTCTCTCTTCTTCGTGCTTCTCTCGTACCTTGACGCACGAAAGAACATGTAAAAAGGGGTAGGAACCTTTGGGGGCGAGGAAAACAAACTAACTCTGATTGGGATGTTGAATCTTATTCTCTCTTCTCTCGCTAATCATTTGCTTTCTGCAGATTTTGTTTCTGAAAATGAAAAGGACGGTTTGCGTATTTGTTGTTGGTGGTTTGTGGATATTTATGAAATGGCCCTTTCCTGTCTCTTAATAGATCGTTCATGATGTTCATTGTACTATTCCCATCTTCAGTAAAAAATACATCATGAAACTTAGCTACTCCCTCGACCTGTCCATTCTCCTTCCCCTCTCCGATCTCCTCCTCCTCTGGCTCCCCTTAACAACAACAAGATTCATCACCCGCACTCGAACAATCTATGACCACGCTCCCCATCCTTACATCTATCCCCAATCCAATTTCCTCCCCATTTCCCAATACCGCAAGCATCACCAGCGGAGGAAGATACAGGCTCATCTACAGCCCCCCCCTCATTCCCATACATCATCCGGGGCTACGACTGATACTCGCATCCCTCCATCTATCTGTCGTCGCAGATTCATTATATACCCACGCTGCGGAATACCGCGCCTGGTCAGTTACAGGACTGGGACTCCAATGTGCGAAGCGCTATACGAAGTGCAACTGTAGCAGGTGCCACTGGGAAGGAATTAGAAACAGGAGTAACAGCTATCTGATGTTCGTTAACAAGCCGCAAATCCCCAAGCAAGGCAAAAATGCTCGTCAACAAGCCGTGGGCGTCCATGTGCGATACGTCCACCCCTCTGCCAGACCCAGCGTCAAAACCGGCTCTTTAGCTATCAGTGATGGTGTCAGCCTCTTCGCAAGACTGATAGACGTCGTCTACCTCTGTGCCTTCGCCTTCGCCTTTGCTTGTAGTGCTAGCATCATTGATTTTGCGCCCGTTCTTTGGTACGTTGTCTCAATGGCTGCTCGTTCGCCAAGGACGTGGCGGCAGTGCTGCTGCATGCGAGGGCGGCGATTGAGGCCGTGCGGGGCATGAAAATGTGAGCAACGTGGTTTATGGATGTTGTGAGTCACCACGAGCATATTAAGTTTCTGGGGGAGGTGATAGTTGGGTGGAGAAGGTGTAGAGATATGCGCATTTCATAGTGATCGATGTTTTTATACGCCAGTCGGGTTATCCATCTTGTGTTGGGATGGTGCACCAGCTTGTAGCATTCTCTGGTCGTATGAATAGGTGAAGCCGTAGAAGGTGATGTCGTCAGTGACACGCGGTTTGACACTTGAATCGCAATTCAGAGCACAAGCGTAAGCGAGGTTCAAACGCCGGACTTACGAGGGTTGGTAGTAAAATATTCGAATAGTATTCGTGACATTGAAGCATGAACAGTGAAAACATTTGTACGTAAATATGAACAACATGCCCTTAGAGCAAGGAAGATTACTAACTTATGAAGTTCGGAGAAAGAATTGATGTTTCATACAGTGAAATGTAACGCAGCTTCTTTTCAGCTGTTAGGGGAAAGTCTGTCAGTGTTCCATCAGGAAGTTCGAATGAATTTTGAAAAAGTACTGCATCTGCCGTTCTTGTTGCATTGAAGCACTGTCAGGACACATTATGTTAATAGCGACGAGCTTCGGTACATGGAGAAGGCTCGCGAAGCAAATATGAGCATTGTTAACAAGTCTTGGTTAACTCACAAGATATACTTCTTTTATAGCTAAGCTCATTTTCATCAAGAACTAGGAAGTCTAGAAGTCTCTCAGTTCACCTCGTAATTTTGCTAATTGAATGCCATGCGGCTTTCTTAGTTACTGCTGCTATGTAGAAATCCTAATGTCAACTCCAGGTAGGGTTTTCGTCAAGGAGTCCGTCGTCTTTCCAGGACTTGCTGAGCTTGAATTAGCCATAACGGACTGGTCATTGGCCAGGAATGTGCTCCGGAGCTGGACTAGGACTCAATCTCGTGTAGCAACGTCGACGGTTTAGAAATTTGGCACTAATCGTGCTTTGCCAATGAGCATTGGGGGCGCAATGCAATCATCCAAACCAAGTGCCGAGGAATCATTAAGTTGGAGCTATATCAGACTTTCACTGGGCCCTTCCCCATGAAATCCGCGCCGTAAAATGACACATGCAGCTCTATAAAGCATGTCAACCTGAGGATCAACACTAAACGGATTCGGAGATTTGTCAAACGCGTGGGGTTTTCCTTCGATGGAAGTACAATCCACCCGTTTGCCCAAACCCTCAAGTCGATTGGCAAACCTAGTCCCTTCTTCGTATAACATGTCCCATTCGCAAACGTACATTGCAATGTCATGTGGCAGAGCCTTGACCAATAGATGGTCAGGCGCATTCGCTGGCGAGACAAAGGGCGAGTGTATTTCGTCTCGAGATGGCAGGTAGGATTGGTCGAACAAATTTGTAAGAAATGATGGCAGCGTTTTTTCAGGACGTCTGCTATTCGTACGGCGGAGATCACGAGAGATTGTATAATCCAAGATTGGGTACCACGACACAATGGAGACAACCCGAGGTATGGCGGTGCTCCCAATTCTGCTGATTGTGGACCGCTGATTGACAGCTTTCTTATCAGATGCCTCCAAATAGGTGTATAGTTTCATCGGAATTGTAAACGCTAGGTTTCCTCCTGCTGAGAACCCACTCAGCCCCATTTTGGTTGGATCGATACCAAGCTCATCGGCTTCCACCGCCAAATGAAGGAGCGCCTCGACGCCATCCTCTACCGCCGCCGGGTAAGGATGCTCAGGCGCCAAACTGTATTCCACGCTTACAAAAATGGCATCGAGCTCTTGCAAAACCATACGGGCCCAGCGCGCGTCATCAGTTGGGGTGCCGAGAGTGAATCCCCCACCGTGTAGATTAACCACTACTGGATACCTCTTTCCACGCTGGCGTTGCTCATCGAAATCCCTCGGAACGTAGAAGTGTAGGTTCAGAATAGATCCGATACTCTCTCTGGTGATGGATGTAGGGAAGCTTCGAGTGAAGGACGACCCAGGGGGTTTTGGGCTAGGCAGAGTATGAAGATATGCGCCTATTTTGGCTAGCATCCGCCACCACATGGCCTGGAGATATAGGAACCACCTCCTCTTGGCCATCTTTGATTAAAAGCAACGACGTGCGGCGGAGCAAAGGGATGATTAGGGATGAACAAGACGGTATGAGAAGTCTGTTGCTTTGCAGTAGTTTAGCATCCTTTGTCTCTAATAAAAGGGCGGAACGTGTACCTTACGGAATAGACCCGAGGCTTTACCGTATTCGTCATTGGCTATTGCTATTTTCGCATTGTTGACGGAAGCTGATGCCAGGAAATTTGGGGGTTTGGAAGACTATCAATCTCTCCGTCATCCACTCAAAGCATCAATAACCCATGGGGCACTAGTACCGCGAACTGAGGACCATGTCACTACCTGCTTGACATTAAGTATGGTATGTACTCCGTACTATCCGCACAGTACTCCGTACGGAATAATAGAGGGGCTAATTTCCAGTATTCTATGTCACGACGCAGATGTGCAGCTGTAATTAAAGCGGAGGGCTGGCATACTAAATAGAATACAGTAGAATACGGAGTACGGAAGATTGATTGGGGAATCATACCTTCGTATTCCGTAGATCAATTTCCGTATACTGTTGAATACATATTCTAGTTACATACATACTCCATATAACAGAATTAATTTGGTTGGGGAGCGCACGCGAAGACCGTTGGGACACAGTATTCCGTACCTACGAGTAGAACTATTCCGTACTCCGTAGAATACGTCACTCTGACGTGAGCCTCTCCTGCTTTCTTGGTATTCTAGGTAAAATGGATGCTTCCTGCCTTTTCCGTCTGATCAGACAGGACTTGGTGGCGAGTGTAAATGTGCTTGATATCAATCCCCCACAGTCTTACCTAACTCCGCATGTTTATGTCCACTGCGCCATGTCGAAGTTGAAAAAGCTGTGGTGCGGATGGAGGTCCACGAACGAAGATGATTCGCCAACTCGCCAAAGGAAAGGGCAACCATTGGCGGCGAACTTGAGCGGAAGCGGTAAAACTAACCAGGACGCGTCATCCTCGTCCGAATGTCTCCCTTCTTTTTGCCTCAGTTCTCAGACGTTGACCTTACAAGCCCCTTCGGGTTGACGTTTCGCTTACTACGCAGGCTTGTGCTCACACGTCTGAGTCCAACCCGCAGTAATATTGGTTGATTGGCATTAACTTTAACAGAACATCTAACAACAACAACATGCATTAAATTTATAGATTTTTACACTCGGCGCGAGATTTACTGAAGTTATATACAACATCCTGAT
>JAABUY010006288.1_pt1 | contig 11646 bp, 10 predicted proteins | sample 5560271 | NCBI WGS metagenome assembly JAABUY01 (sample SAMN10711886, study PRJNA513374) | rock metagenome | isolation source: Antarctica rocks | place: Antarctica: Victoria Land, University Valley
CGCAAGCAAACAGACCAAAGCCTTACGCTATTTGCTCTGGAGTCATTTTGTCCTGCTTTGCATATCTGGCTTGGTACAACAACTCAGCATCTCCCTTGCTTCTTGCTTCGGAAAAATCCAATGCTTGAGCCACGCCAGACAAGAAACTTGGCTTCTTGCGAGGTCTGCATGCCAGCGGATCATTTGTGACAAGCGAGAGCGGCATCACAGAATTGCAACAAGGCGCAGCGCGTACTTTTCAGCTTCTGCGAGAAGTTCCTCCTCCCTCTTTGATCTGGGCTGTCCTTTCTTCGTCTTTTTGCCGAACCCGAACAGCCCTGACTTCTGAGGTTTTTCCTCGACGACAGGCTCTGGCTTTGCCTTCTTCTTGAACAACGCTTGAGTGCGAATCTGTGACCTTCGCTTTGGTGACGCTGCGTGCGCCTGAAAAGGTGTGCCGACAACAAATGACGAGCTGGTCATTGTCATCTTTATCAAAACAACGTCAGCGAGTCAAGTTTTATACTGTTCGAAGCGCAGCAGTTATGCGCTGCCGTGTATCAAGCCCTGAGGCTCTCGTCACAGATTGATGCTCACGTGGACGCACGTGGCTACAGCGGTTGGGTACGAACAAGTGATTGATTATTTGGGAAGTCCAGCTTGGCAAAGTGCGTTGACTGCCAACTGTGCACACTTTGCAATATTGCAGTTCCTCCCGCAGATCGTCCCCGTAGCACCGAGGTCAAAGGTTACATCACAGGTACATTGCTGTGCCTGCTTTGCATATATCGCTGTTGTGCGTCATCGTCAAGTGCTCTGTTGGGACCTGCGCTTGTTGTTTAGACGGATGCACTCAGCGTCTTGTGTGCCGCAGCCTGCCTCAGAGCACATCATCAGCTGTACTCATTGCCGCAGGAGGGACTTCGGAGAATGTTGTCACACACTTTTAGGTTATCCAGACAGATCACCAGTTCCCGTGTTGCAGCTGTCAGCTGCAGCTATTTACGCAGCAACTTTGCGTCAGGGCCGGAGTTCACAAATGAGGCTGATACATTCGTAAAAGCTGCAGCCACGCTGAAAAGCAAGCCAAGCAGAGTAGACCAGGTCAAAGCCTTTGCTGAAAGCAAAGAAGCTGCAAGAGCCATCGCAGAGAAAATGAGTGGAGAGGCAATCAACTGGTCCAAGGAGGAGACAAAAGCACGAAACAACTTGAAGAGAAAGATGATGGAATGGGGTAAGGGCCATTCTGCCTGCCAAACCTGTCAATCAAAACTCTTATCATACTTTTGGCAAATGCAGAGCAAAATTAACTGCACCTAATCAAACTCTGCTGACCAATGCAGTACTGCAGCAGTATATGCTGATCTGCCTCCTGTTAGCAGTCTGTTCAGTGTGTTGTGCTTTGCCATACTGTCCTGCAGCCACTTGGCTTGTGCATGTTGTTTGTTTCTGTACATGTTATTTATTTCTGCGTGCTTTGCAGCCCGGGATGGCGTAGAAAACTGGGAGCTTACAGAGATGAAGCAAATTAGAAAAGAGAGCCCTGTCATGGAGCAGTTGTGGACAGATGCAATTGTAGAGCTGGAAAGCGAACTGGGGCGAGATTGGCAAGGGCTGATGCACCACCACTCCATGAGTGATCCAATCTACACTCCCCGGAGTTAGTCAACAGTTCAGGGTAGATTTGCTACTTAGATGTCATTGTTTGGTCTTGTACAGTTGACATTCCACCTCAAGCTGGCCTGCCTTGACTGAAGCTGCTAGCCTGAGGCTGAAGTTGCTGGCTAAAGTTTCACAGAACAGTTTCTTCTTGTATGAACATGCACATAGTCATTTGTGGGTCTGCTTAGACATTCCCTGGTGTTGTAGTAGGGTAGGTACCTTTGGGCAGCTAGTATCGTAAAGCCAGTCTCTCTGTGTTTGGTCACCTCATGCTGCTGAGATTTATAAGCCTGATCAGGGCCTACTGTATTTACAACAGCTGCATCCTGTGTCTTAATGAAGTGCATCACTGTCTCATTCGTTTGTGCAAAGACCAAGACATGTGTTAGGTGTTTCAGCTAGTCACGTGCACATCAGGGGGCAGTGATTACAGACACATTGCCCATGTAAGGTCGAAGTGCCTCTGGGACGACCACACTACCGTCAGCTTGCTGAAAGTTCTCCAGAATTGCCACAATCATGCGAGGCACAGCACAGGCCGTCGCATTTAATGTGTGCACAAACTCAGTCGGCAGTTTCTTTGCTTTCTGTTTGCTGCCATTGGTGGGTGTAGAGTCCGCCGCATCTGTGGCTTTAGGCCTGCATTGCAGCACCAACTTGTAACGAAACCATTGGACGCATGTGCATGCAGAGGCAGCATATACTGAAAGTAACTGACGTAAGCCGCAAACACAGCACGCCTGAGCTGGGAGGTGTAGATTATATGTGCCAACCATCGGTGTATTGAGAGGTGCCTTGCATACACATGGTCACCAGCAGCCATGAATTGAACAGACAACAGCTACACGCCCTTTGGAGAAAGTCAGTGCACAGCAATGTGAGCATAAAACTACCAGGACACTTGGCAGCACATGGGTGCTAGGCGCACTTGCACCAGCCATGCTACGAAGCCATGCTCATCAGAACTCTCAGTCATTGTCTGTTGATCTCCTGATACTACATCCCAAAGACAGCAGATACAGCATTGAAACAGTACCTGTATCTGATGTTCAGCCTTCTGCTTTGGTAGTCAGTGCAGTTTGAGGCACTGGAAATCTCCCCATATCTCTGAGCTCCTGGCATCCACGCTTCTATGTCGTACTTGCGGTAAGCAGGCGCACCTAAGTCGCCACTTGGCATGTCCTGCATGGTAGCACACACGCTTGGTGCATTTAGAAGCACAGTTGCATGATGCGTATCATGGCACATCTGCATGGTGGATGTGGACTTCAGATAGCACAGGATTGCAAGTTTTGTATGAGAGCTTGACATTGCTGATTGAACTTTACGTATTTGTCTTGATAGAACAGTTGGGGGTACTTCTTTTTATGTAACATTACTAAGAATCTATGAACTGAAGTTGTACAAGCAAGAGATACAGAAATTCGGTGTGTTCTGTCAGGTTGTAATGACACGGGGAATTTAGACTTCTGCTTGGCTTGTCCTGCCCAGCAGTGAAGACAACTGGTGCCACACCAACAACCAATGGCTTGGTATAGGACTGAGCAAAAAACATTATAGGGATGCAAGACTGACCCCATGCCTGCCTGCTTTCCAATCCTATACGACCACGACCACATAAGCATCATCATGACCACATGACTGCAAACATACATGGACGTAAATGACTGAAATAAGCACTGACTACAAGCAGGAATGCAGTTTTTGTCTCAGGCTTGTTTGATATTTGTCAGTCATGGTGTATGGATTGAGCCAGCTTTTACTCTCGATCATGGGAGGAAGATTGAGGTTCATGGCAACAATCCAAAGCAAGCTTTTTGATCTATAGTTTGTGTACATACTACCAATGTAAGTGCAGGAAACCAGCCTCCTGAAACGCTTGGTATGTGTTGTTTACATCAGCTCTGCCATAAGCAACTACTTTAAAATAAATAAATAATAAAATATACTTCAACTAACTTACTAAAAGGAAATCTGTTTGATGACATTATTTCTTGAAAGAAAACTGAAGGACGCATACCAGGATCTTGAAGTGCAGGCCTAGCTCAGTGAACATTTCCTTCTCCAAGTCTGCTAGATCTTCCAACAAGGCCTCGCTCTGCTGCGGCGTGCACACCACAAACATCTCTACCTTGCTGAACTGATGCACGCGGTACAGCCCTCTACTTGCAGACCCTGAGATGAGCAGCAGTTTCTGCAAAATTGCAGCCTACAAAATACCTGACATGTGCTAGACATTGTTAAAAGCAGGGGTGCAGCCTACATGATGGATGATTCTCAGCGTGTACCATGCAGTGTTTTAGAGTATTAGCAACACAGTAGAAATACAATGGCCAGGGGTGTGTTGATGAACACATGTCAAAGTTCAAACGTTCTGTCAATAGCACGCCATGCAGATTTCTGCATAATGCGTGATGATGCATGACGACCCGACAAGTGCTGACCCATGACGATCATGGCTCAGGTGACTGAATGCTTTCTGTTCTTCTGTTTCAGGTGGACAGCATGCCTACAACTTGAACAGAACTTACCAGTGTACATTGCACTGTACATCAGAACTAGTTCCCTCCCAATACAGACCTGACATGCGTTGATGACATACAGGCGCAGGGCACGCAAACACGCACTGCATCTCAAGTAACACTATGTACACAGTGTACAGTTACCAGTGCTGTGCACAACAGGGCTGCACTTGTACACTGTGCTGCGCATTTTGTGCATCAAAACAACTGGTGCGCTGCCTTGGATGCAACACACTTCAGAATCAAAGACGCAGATCAGCGTCATGCTCAGAAAATGTGAAACACTTTGCTGAAGAATTATATCCAGATTAATGCCTGTCAGACCCTGTACACCATGTGCTTGACTTCTAATCGTGCGTGATTGTAAACTGTCTGTGTGCGATCATCCTCACCCTCAGCACCTGCTTCTGCGCTGAAGCACTGTCCAGCGCCTGATGTACGAAACGACCAAACTTTGATACTGGTCCGGCAACCGAGGTGTCGCTGACATCAAGGTTTGTTCACAATCTTAAAGCTGACCTTTATTTCTGGCGTGGACACTGATACGGTGAACCCAAAAAGAAAACCCTAAAAGGTATACCCTAAGCCCTGTCAGCTGTCTCACCTCCCGCGCCAGCTTCAGTTCTGAAGCAGTGGCCAAAGCCGGCCATCTTGATGGGCAGCTGCTCTTCGGCCAGGACCTGGTCCATGTACATGGCCCCCAGTGGCACCTCTGCGGTCCCTGTCAAGCACAAGGGGGAGTCCTGCACACTGTACACCTGCAGACACCATCATGAAAGCTGCCAAACAGGAAGAAAGCCTGGCAGTGAGGCGGTGTTGAGTCAGGCCCTGGTCGATGTACATTGCCCCCAGTGGCACCTCTGCAGTCCCTGTCAAGCACAAGGGAGAGTCCTGTACACTGTACACCTGCAGACATCATCACAAGTTGCCAAACAGGAAGAAAGCCTGGCAGTGAGGTGGTTTTTGAGTCAGGCCCTAGTCCATGTAGATTGCCCCGAGTGGCACTTCTGCAGTCCCTGTCAAGCACAAGGATGACTCCTGTACGGTATAGCCTGCAGACAGCAGGAAGAAAGCCTGACTGATTTGGACACCTTTCAGGGAAGCGGACTCTCACAAAACGAGCAAAGGTCATGATATCACAAGGCAAATGTGTGTTAAGTTGTGTTTTTGCCAAACAGGATTGGCTCATAGCTCAACAATGCTTTCTTTGGCCACCTACAAAGGCAGAAAGCCCTGACTGACGCCATCACAGCATCAGCCAGAAACCACCTTCAAGCTCCTACCTGTGTCTCAGTACCTCTGGGTTGGAACCCACACTTTTCAAGGACGCTTTCTCTGACCAGATCTGGTGTCATCAAGGGTACAAAGCCCTTGCTGACAACCTTCTGCATGGCATAGTTCACCAGGGCCAATTCCAGTAGGGCTGCTGCTCGTTTCAGGTACACAAATTTGCTGCCAGAGACGTCAGCTGCAGTGTCAAAGTCTATACAGTCAAGCTCTTGGCCTAACTGCAGATGATCCCTGCAGTTTCAGCGTAGTAGTAAGCATGCAGCGGTTGGTACCAGGAAGTGCAATAAGTTGCTCATTTTCATGGCAGGTGCTTGTATAGTGCCAAAGTGCAAGTTGCCTGAAGTACACGACAATCTGCTGCAGTGCATGACATTGTTGCTCAGATTTGCCTGCATCCGTTTCACCTGATGTCAAAGTCAAAGGTGCGCTGTTCTCCTACGCTGGCAATTTCGATTGCAGCTTCCTCACCTCCCACAGGCACCTGTACAGGAATGTCATGCTGAGGTGTACTGGTGTAGATACGCACCGACTCTGCTGTTGTTCTTGAGAGATTGCTGCAGCATCAACACCGCATAATACTTACTGAAGGGTGTGCCAAGTTTGGTAGCAGTTGGCCCTCACGCTGTAAGGAATCCTGCAGGAACTCCAGTTCGTCCTCCAACTGAGCAAGGCTTTCCTTCAACGCTTTGCCCTGCTGAATAAGGCCTTGTCGGCGCTCTGGGTCTATTTTGCCCTGCACACTACGCAATGGCACTGCTAAAGTTGCCAAACGTCAAGTGGCTTGCCTAAAAAGTCAGGCTGCACCTTCATGGCTTTGGCATTGCTGTTACGGTCCTCTCTCATCCGATCCACTCGCTGCGTTGCTTCGCAATATTGATCGTATAAGCTAGCAACTTTTGTCGGATCTGCGTTGCTCTTTCTGTTCTTGCAGTTTTCCACATGCTTATCGAGGTTCGCCTTGAGAGCTTTAAAATCCAGAAAAGCCCTGAATGCAGGCTTATGCTGAGCCGCAGTCGGAACTGCATGGGAGAGATCTCGCTCCTGCTCGACGGTGCAAACAGTGCGAAAATGCCGTTTGCAGACTTGGCCTAGAAATTGATCACTCCGCGCGTGTCGAGGGTAGCGATGTGTACAGGATGCGCTGCGGTTGAACTTTCTGCTTAGCAGCGTACTGACAGGAATAAGGTACCGGCCGCAATTGCACAGAGAATGCATAGTGCAATTGAAGGTCATCCACTTGCAACCTGCAGTCAAAAGCAAGTCGTTAGTAAGTCCATTACGTACCGTACATCATCGTGCAAACAGAGGTGGCAACACAATGCTGCGAGTCTGCGCTGGTCTACCTGATTCGATCTGACCCGGCGTCAAGGTTCATTGCGACACAGATGCGTTAGTGGGCATAGCGCATGCTCGCAAGCCGATAGACGTTTCTGGCGAAAGCATGGATCAAATCAGGCTTAACGTGAACGGACAGGATGTTGCACTGCCGGGAGGCTTCGACCTCAGCAGAAACTTGAACTCCGTCATCAAATCTGAGACCGGCTTCAAGGTCTGCTGTTAGGCTTGCTTTCCCTCTCGTGAAACAGTCTCGCTCCACTTGTCCCTTGAGGCGTTTCGGAACTGGACCTTTTGCTCACCTCGTTCCAGGGCACTAAGCTTGCCTGCTCAGAAGGAGGTTGCGGAGCGTGTGCTGTCCAAGTGACCAGCTATAACGTGGCTACGGGTAGGTTCTGCAAATTCGCCTGTTTATCCAAAATTTCTGTTGACGTCGACCTTGCGTATGGACTCATGTCGCTCATCCCGTTGCTGCAGGCGCGACCGAAAGGCGTAGCATCAATTCCTGTCTCTGTCCTGTCGGCTCATTGGATGGTTGCGTAGTCACAACCTCAGAAGGGATCGGCTCCTCCAAGCAGGGCTTCAGTCAAATTCAAGGTGCACATATCTTGCATAGATTGTGCCACACGTTTGCATTCATGTGGATACAAACCTATCACTCGCTGACCTGCCAAGCAGCCCAACATCCCTGCCCCGCTGAGCCCTGAACTGAAGAAAAGACACACTGGCAAATTTTGCCTCCTTCTCACTGCAACACACGCAGCATGCAAACTACAACATCAGCAATGGGCTGTGCGTGTCAAGGTGCAACCTGACCTTCTTCTGCAGACCGCTTTGCCGAGTACAGCGCTTCACAATGCGGGTTCTGCACACCTGGTTTCATTGTGGCCACTCACCAGACCCTGACTAAGTGTCAAGAGAAGGGCCAGAAGCCAACAGAAGACATATTACAGAAGGGCTTGGACGGCAACTTGTGCAGATGCACTGGCTATCGTCCCATTCTGGACGCCTGCAAGGTCAGCAGGCTGTCATCCTGCTTCACAAGTTCATTCATTCATTCAATACATGTCTTCCCTTAGGGTCAGGTATGTACAGTCTTGAGTAGCGTTCTGTATGAAGTTTTGTGTTGGCAGTCAGCGTACCAGCAATAATGAGAGCCCTACAACAGTGTTTGATGCTTCATGGTGCAGAATTAACAAGCATGCATGTCGCACACAATTTTCACCCTGCATGCATGCATGGTTATCAAGCTTTTATCCTACATGCATGCTCATTGGCCAATGAACGGAACGCGGTGTTAGCAGATGTATCACACCATATTCAGCTGCCAGATGCAGAAACCCGCATAGAGCAAATTTTGGCCAAACCCAGCTGATCACCATGCAAAGCTTGTTAAAGCTTACACCCACCAGCTGCTGTCCCATAGGGGCACAGCAGAAGCTTGTGGTGTCTGTCTGCAAACTTGGCAGCAGCGCACCCTGCTTGTTGCATGCTGCTTGTTGCATGCTGCTTGCTGCAGGGCTTCCCATGCAAACAACAATGGCATGCAAACAGCAATGGCATGCAAATAGCAATGGCATGCAAGCTGTCATGGCATGCAACTAGCAATGGCATGCAAATAGCAATGGTATGCAAGTTGCAATGGCATGCAAGTAGCAATGGCATGCAATGTCATGGCATGCAAATAGCAATGGCATGCAAGTTGCAATGGCATGCAGGTCAATCTCTATACCCTCCTATACCCTCCGCCTACATGGGGTAAACCTCTAGAGTGTACTTTCTGAATACATTACATCATAACTAATGCCCCTGTCTCTTGGAGGCCAAACCATGTGAGTGTGCTCTTGCTGCATTGTTGCCTCAAGCAAGCTTTCCTTGAAACTTTCGGCAAAGCATGGCTGGATATATGATGACACAAAAGAGCATACGGGTGCCTAAATATTTCATCCCCATCAATAACAGCCCTATTCAGAGGTGCTGCCTTTTTGTTGGGATAGTTTATTTCCTGAGTTTGTGATGTAGAGCTTGGTGTCTGGAGTGGACATGGAGGACCTGGGTGTGCGCAGCTGTGCCACGCCTTTCACACACATCCCTGCTGAGCAAGCCGACTTCCCTGAAGAACTGAAGCATTATGTCAAGGTAGTGTCAGCTCAGAATGGACAGTGCCCTGGTGCCAGTATCTGACAATGCTGCACCACAACGGGAGCTTGCAGTTATGCTTGTTGCAACTACCTGCTGCATTGCCTGCTAGATGGGTCTTCATGCGTGACAAGGCATCATTGTCAGAACTCGTTGTGTGGCATGCCTGGCCTTTGCATCATGCTGCTACAGCCCATTTCTAGATGAAAACAGAATGTTTATCACCAACCAGAAAAGGAGCTGTTTTGGTAGAGGCAACTGCTGATGGGTCAATTCCGATAATCATATGCCACATAACCGCTGTTCTGAAAATCAGTTGACAAGCTCTCGTCAGCGCCAAAGTCCCTTCAACGCGTGTTCAGAACGCTGAGACAGCATGCTTGCGTGTCCCCCCCTCCTTTTTTACAGCAAACTTCTGCTGCACAGGAAAAGGCCGTAGCACCAGCTCACCCTGTGCCTCCCAAATCCACCAGCAAGCTTTATTTGGCGCCAAAATCCCTGCCAGAGCTGTTTGAGCTGCTGTCAGAGTACGCCAAGCAGCCAGAGGAGTTCAGAGTGATTGCTGGCAATACAGGCGCAGGCGTGTACCATGATTGGCCCTTGGAGAGGGTTCTCATTGATATCAAGAGCATTCCTGACCTCACCAAAATTGAGTATAGTAAGGTATGCACGGTGCATGTGACCTCTGCTATGTTACTGTGAGACGTATACATGCTGGCAGCAATGAAGCAGAGCTGTATGTGGAAATGCTTTTGGACGATGATTTAAACTGACATCAAGAGTAGTCCTGAGCTCACTGAGTTCGAGCACAAAAGCTATTCAGGACTGTACATACCTGACCTTAGGAGAAGCCATGTGGACAAACGAGAGAGCAAACAAACGAACAAACGAACAAACGAACGAACGAACAAGCAAACAAACGAATGCACGAACGCATGAACGAACCCTACCTGGTAATAGAGTACCTGCTGACTTCCACAGAGCTCAGGCTTGAGTACAGCAAATCAAGACACAATCATCGTTGGGAGATATGTATATATGCTGCCTGGTGTGACGCTGTTCACGCATTCATGCACTTAGACGCTTGCCCGCTCGCTCGCTCCTTTGCTCATTCATTCTTGCGTGCAGGATGGCAAGGAATTGGTGTTTGGGGCCAATGTAAGTCAGACAAGGGCTATTGAGGAGCTACAAAAGGCCTCTCAGCCTGAGCCTTTCCAACGCATGGCAGACCACCTTCTGCGTATTGCTGGTCAGCTTTACTGTCCTTGAACAATTTGTACATTGTTGCAGACTGCATTCATTGTTTCTCAGTCATTACGCAGTTCTTCCAGCAATGTTTGGCTGGGTACCCTTTCTTGCAGACCTTTGTTTTACACACACACCCACCCACCCCACCCCTTCACGCACCCACTCACCCACCCACTCTCCGCCCGCCCGCTCGCTTGCTCACTCACTCTCTCGCTCACTCACTCATTCGGTCACTCACTCACTCACTCGCTCACTCACTCACTCACTCGCTGTCTTCCCTGAAAGTCAGGTCTGCACAGTCCTGAGTTCAGAATTCTGCATGAGGGCTTTCTGGCAGTCTAAAAGCTTGCTACTTTAATAACAGCATGTAGAGCCATGAGACGTGACTGCCTTGTCGGTATCAGGATTGATGCATCACACAGTCGTCATACAGCTGTCACATGTTGCACGTTGCCCACACAATTGCCTCTTCAGGCAGGATCAGAACATGTTGGACCTGCACACAATCAATTCACGCTGGCACAGACTTGATGTGGGTCTGTTTTGAGCAGTTTGAAGGCCAGTGACCATACTGACGTCGCCATTCACCATTTTGGTGTGCATTGCAGGCACCCATGTGAGAAGCGCAGCAACTCTGGGAGGCAACATTGCCCTGGGCAAGCTGAGAGACCTGGAATCTGATGTCATCACGGTCTTCATGGCCGCTGGCGCATCTGTGCAAGTCGTCTGCAAGACAGACAGCAGGTGAAAAGTCCACATCTGCAAAGATTAGGGTTTGGCATAAAAGGAATCCCTGAACTTAGGGTTTGCCTGGTTGGGGCCTGATCTTGTCTTTGGGGTAAAGGCCGCCAACACATGCATCCAAACATTGAGAGATCAACAAAAACACACCCGACAATTGACTGTGAATACAAACTTACCACAAGGCCAGAAGCTCCAAAAGCCAGCCAGACCTGTTGTTGTATACAGTAATGTTAGATTTATTTATACATATATATGATTACATGTATAAGCTTACAAATAATGTTCCATGGCTCGCAGGTGGATGTCACTTGAAGAGATCTTGGATCCGGAGAGTGACCTGAAGCTGGGCAAAGAGTGGGTCATCGCCGCCATTAAGCTGCCGGTCCCTCAGGCCAATGAAACCTTCTGGTCCCACAAGGTAGGCTGTGCAATTGTCTCTCGCCAAAGGTGCAATCCTACATCAACAACTTGCCTGTGCATGCTGCACTCAGTGGTCATGCTACTCCTGTGGCAGAATGGGCAAGCGGTATGTGAATGCTGCTGTCTGTTGTTGTTGACATTGAGCAACAACAGGATTGAGGATGCTGCTGGATTTGTCACAATGCACTAGCTGTGACAGTCAGCTCTTCTTGCTGTCTTGCTGACACAGTGGTCTCAGTGCTTTAATCTGGTACTCGTCTCTTTATAATCAATTTAGGTGACGATCCTTATCAGACTTGTATGTTTA